>Ga0137368_10005353_pt1 | contig 13554 bp, 16 predicted proteins | sample SagtaG_13_FD_104917 | JGI IMG/M metagenome (GOLD analysis project Ga0137368, IMG submission 104917) | Vadose zone soil microbial communities from Sagehorn Ranch, Mendocino, California, USA - Sage1_L_100_16 metaG | ecosystem: Environmental > Terrestrial > Soil > Vadose zone | place: USA...
AGCCTATAGGTTCCGTACCCAGGAGGTTGGAATGGATGTGATCAAAGAAGATCAGGTGCTGGATTGCTCGGGGATGTTGTGTCCTATGCCGGTGGTCAAGACGTTCAAAGCGATCAAGGCGATGGAAGTGGGCCAAATCTTGAAGATGGTTGCCACAGATCCCGGGGCGCCGCCTGATATGGAAGCCTGGAGCCGCCAAACGGGGAATGAGCTGCTGCGGTCCATGCAGGAAGATGGGAAGTTTGTTTTCTATATTCGCCGGACGAAATGAACCAAAAGAATATTCTCAGGAGGAGACCATGTCAAAGTCTGATCCAAATGCACCCAAGCGACTGGCACTTATCGCTAGCAAAGGAACTCTAGATTGGGCCTATCCCCCATTTATTCTCGCCAGTGCAGCTGGCGCGATGGGTTGGGAGGTAGGCATTTTCTTTACTTTTTATGGATTGACTCTTCTTAAGCCGAAACTGACTGCCGCGGTGACGCCTGTGGGTAACCCGGCCATGCCGATGAAGATGCCTTTTGGCCCTGAAGGATTCCAAAGTATCAACTGGCCCATTCCGCAACTCATCATGGCAAATGTGCCTGGTTTCAACGCTCTTGCGACGACTTTAATGAAGCAAACCTTTGAGAACAAAGGTGTGGCGACGATTGAGGAACTGCGCAATATGTGCGTGGAGATGGACGTCCGCATGATTGGCTGCCAGATGACGATGGATGTTTTTGGTTTCAAGCGCGAGGATTTCATCAAGGAATGCGAGATCGGTGGCGCTGCAACGTTCCTTGAATACGCGTCAGAAGCTGATGTGCAGTTGTTTATTTGATGAGGCAATGAAATGGATATGCTTTCAATTGAAACAGATAACAGGCAAAGTGTCTCTGTTATGAAGGTCAAAGGACGAGTGGACTCAGAGACTGCACCTGAATTAGATGATGCACTTACCAAACTTTTGCAAAACAACAAAAATAAGATCATTCTCAACTTGCAGGATGTTAACTATATGTCCTCCGCAGGTTTACGGGCAATGGTCAAGGCGTATCAAAGTGCAAATAAATCTGGTGGGGATGTGCGTCTTGCTGCACTATCAGAACCCATCGAAGTGATCCTACGCACCGTCGGCATGATGCAGATGTTCAAGATGTTTTCAACCAGCGAAGAAGCGGCAGCAGGCTTTTAGCCGCTTCCCAATCAGCGAGGGCAGTTATGTGGAAAACGAACGATCCGGATACTAAGAAAATTTTGTATGTTCAAACGCATGGGGAAAAAGATCCTGAGCGGACTGCGACTCCGTTCTTCCTTGCGACCGCCGGCGCGGCCATGGACAACGAAGTCTGCATCTATTTCACAATGAATGGTCCGCAGTGTCTTGAAAAGGGCAACGGCGACAAGATCGTCATACCACGCAAGGGGGGCAACGGAAAAGAGCTAAAGTATTTCATCGACCAGGCAGTTGAGATGGGTGTGCGTCTTTTTGTCTGTCAGCCCTCACTCGACCTGCATGGCTATACCATGGACGACATGATCGAAGGCGTCGAGATGATCGGCGGCGCTGCGTTCAACGATATGGCAGTCCGGGCCGATGCGGTGATCGCATTCTAGATGATTTGCCACAGTGACAAGGAGGACACAGAGAAAAAACCAACTTTGTGGCTCCGTGTCCCTGTGGCAGGTCCAGGAGGCAGACATGCCAACGACTCTCGATAACTGGAATCCAGGTAAGGCAGAAAACCGCCACCCCGAAGCGACTTATGAAGAGAAGGAACGTCTCTTTCTCGAAGTCAAAAATGATGTGCGCTACAAAGACTTCATCTATGGATGTTACGAGTGCGGCATTTGCGTATCTGCCTGCCCCTCGGCACGTTTTTATGATTTCAGTCCTCGCGTGATTGCGCAGGCAATTGCACGCGAGGATGTCGAGCGCATTTACGACATTATCACTGAAGATATTTGGAATTGCGCACAATGCTTTTCCTGTGTACGCTGTCCAAGACAAAATAACCCTGGGGGCCTCGTTACGATATTGCGCGAAGTTTCCCTCAAAAACGGATTACAGGAATCGAAAGATGCGTTGCAAGGCTACAGCCGTGTAATCTATAAAGTCATGCTCAAAGGAAATCAGGTTTCGCCTGACATGCTCCAGCCTGATTTCTTTCCGGATTGGGGCCCATGGGTGCAAAACTTTTCGCAGAACATGCACGTCTGGCGCAAAGCGATTCCGATGGATTCGATCCGCGGTCTCACCGATGTTGCCTGGCGTACCGATCGCAAAACATTGCTTGAGCTCTATACGATTTGGTTTGAGTCAGGCAATATGGACATCATCAAGGAACTGGACGAAAGTTTATATGATTTGTTGACTGAAGTCATGCAGGAAGAATTGGAAGAAGGTTAATACCTTCTTCCTTACCTGAATTCGATCCTGTTTTATTGGTTTGATCCAAACAGAAAACGGAGAATTGCCATGACCGAAAATTTGACAACTGTTGAACAGATCCTTGAACGAAAATCCCATCCGGTTGTGCGTGATGCATCAATCGCCCCGACGCATGATATGCACGACCTTTTGCTGGAGCTGGAAGCGAAGGGTGAGATCATCCTTCAACGGGTGCCCGAGCCATATGTAGAGTTCACGACGAAATATGGACGCAAGAAAAAGATTCCAATTGAACACACCTGGCATCATAAGTCCTGTGGTCACTGTGGACATATCCCTGGTTATGCGTCTTCCATTCTCTGGCTTCACCGTCAGTTCAATTTGGACTACAACGATCCCACAGACCAAACCTCCTGCACTGGCTGGAACTATTACGCATCAGGCGCGTCCAACGCGGTTGGACAAGCGGCAGTCATGTCACGCAACTTCGCTGCCGCGTATGAAACGGGATACTTCCCCATGATCCATTGTGGCACCAGTTTTGGTCATTACAAGGAAATCCGCGAGCAACTTGTGCATCACAAGGAACTGCGCGACGAAGTCCGCCGCATTCTCGGCAAAATGGGCAAGCCGCTTGTCATCCCCGAAGAGATCGTTCATTACAGCGAGTGGGTCTATGCCATGCGCGATCGATTTGCCGAAAGACAACTTGTGGATATGAGTGCCATCACTGCCACGGTTCACCCCGCATGTCATTACTATAAGATCATTGCTGAAGATGCCATCTACGATCCCGAAATCTACGGTGGACAGCGTACCGCGGTTGTCACTGCTTTGCTCGAAAAACTTGGTATCAATGTGGCTGATTACTCAACCTGGTTTGATTGCTGTGGTTTTGGTTTCCGTCACGTGCTTGTGCAGCGCGACTTCACCCGTTCGTATGCTGTACTTCGAAAAATAGAGACAATGATCAATGAAGCCAACCCTGACGTGACAATAACTCACGACACAGGTTGTGTAACCACATTGGATAAAAGTCAATTTGCTGCAAAGGCACATGACCGAAAAGTGGGAGTGCCTGTTCTATCTGATGCGCAGGTCGCGGCGTTGGCGATGGGTGCGCATCCATTCCGCGTTGTGCAGTTCCACTGGCATTCCACGGACTGGCGTCCTTTCCTGGAGAAACTCGGAATCAACTGGCAAAAGTACTGGGACGAATTCCAAGGCGACCTCGATCAGATTCGCGCCGGCACAAAATCTGGAATCACATGGCAGGATGCAGATCAACCGATCAATCTCACGGCGTAAATAACCTGCAAATCGAGTAACCCTGAGCGTTCTTAGCGAAGGGCGTATCGAGAATAGCGAATTTTGGAGGAACAACAATGACATCTGGAAAAGTGCTCATCATAGGCGGCGGACCATCGGGGCTTGAATCTGCGCGCTGTGTGGCTGAACTGGGCGGCGAAGCCATTCTCATCGAAAAGCGCGAACGACTCGGTGGCACACCCGATCGCGAGAACTATGCCAAGCTGACGCATCACTGGCGCGACGCGTCTGAAGCCATGGCCGAAATGGCTGCTGCAGTCACGGACAATCCAAACGTGGAAGTGAAGTATCAAGCCGAAGTGAAGGGTATGTCTGGGAGCGCCGGCAACTTCACGGTGGAGATCGAAGCGGGCTGCGTGGCTGAATCCCTGAATGTGGGCGCGGTCATCGTCGCGACAGGCTTTCAGCATTTCGATCCAGGTCGCGCGACGCAATACTATAACTATTATTCATTCCCCGATGTCATTACGCTCACTGATCTCGAAAAAATGTTGAGAGAACATAACGTGGTTCGACCATCGAATGGTAAAGCGCCTAAGAAAATCGCGTTCGTGCAATGCGTGGGGTCGCGTGATCGTCAAATTGGAAATGAATATTGTTCAAAAGTTTGTTGCGGCATTGCCAGTAAACAAGCGATTGAACTACGCCAGCAAATCCCCGATTCAAAAGTTTTCATCTTCTATATCGACATGCGCATGTATGGCTATTGGGAAAATGAAATCTACTGGCCCGCGCAGGAAAAATATAACGTCAATTACATCAAAGGCGTGATCAGCGAAGTGTTGCCGAAGGGCAATCAATTGCTGGTGCGCGGCGAAGATACCACAATGAGCCGCCCCATGGAAGTGACGATGGATATGATCGTACTTTCGGTTGGGATGGAGCCCAGTGCTGGCACGCGAGCCATCGCGCAACTGTTGGATATTCAACAAAACAAATACGGCTTTATTGAAGCAGGCGGGGCAGGTGGATTGGATCCTGTTGCAACCTCGAAGGAAGGCATCTTCGTTGCGGGTGCGGCGTCCGGTCCTGCTGACCTCGATGACTCCATTTCAAAGGCAGGTCTCGCAGCCGCACGCGCGGTTGCTTCTGTCCGTAAAGTCATGGTGATGGCATAACATGGCCTTACCTCAGTGGCAGAGTCACATCGTCAAACAGAAAACGGGACCGGATGATCCCATCCTTGAAGAGACTTTGCAAGAAGCGCTCAAACAGGTTTCTCCCGAGGATGTGATCGCGATTGCGGATGAACTTGCCCAGCGACATGCCCTGCTCTTTCTTGGTGTGGAAGCTGATTCTGCCCGCCTATCATTATCCTTCTCGGACATCGCTGCCGCAGTAACGCATACACGGGCAAATGCAAGAATAATCACAAATTATTTTGCCGAAGGTGATTTCAGCATGTTCGAAGATTTATTGCATGGGGAATCGCCTGCTCCTGTTCGAGTGGCAAAGCTTGTAGAGCAATTAAACGCGCTGGATACGAGGCTTGCTTTAGAACTTGCCTCTGGACTTTTACACAACACATCTCCTAATTACCACTGGTTGTGGACTCGCTGGCTGTGGGACCCAACCACAGGCACTGGCATTCTGCCGTTACTTGCGGGAAGTACACATAACCTGCTGGCAGATAACCTCTCAGATGGATATGCCCGTGTAGGTGCGGTCACTGCCATGAGTATGAAATTTGCCGAGGGCACAGGCTTGTGGACGGATGAGTTGGTAAGTAATGAGAAACGAGCGCGCTTCGCCAACAGCGCGTTTCTGGCATGTGCTTATAACGTTTATCTTTACGGTACAACAAGTTGGAGACTGAGTCGTGAGTTCAATAATTTGTTGCCCTCCTTGCCGAATATGGCGAGAAGATTGCTGGGTTTGCCGAAGATGAAAGAAGAACCCCCGATGGTCGAGTAGCCCCGAATGCTTATGGAGGGGCGTATCGAGACCATCAATTGCAAGTGAATATGAAATGTGTGGTCTCGATATGTTCCTCGCTATCGCTTGGAACTACTCGACCACCGAGTATGAATGAAATAGGAGACCATAATTCATGGCTGGTCCGATCAAAGCAAAATTTGTAGAAAAAGAACATGCTGTAGTAGACGGCGTGGATATTTCTGGTCACTGGAACCGCATGTTCGAACAGCGGACGATCTTCGAGTACACACCTGAACTCATCGAAAAGATCGCATCCATTCCAAATGCAGAGTCCTTTGCGAATTGTTATCAATGCGCCAAGTGTGTCCCGGTTTGCCCTGTAGATGTGGTCGGCAATTATGGTCCGCGCAAACTTTATCGTTATGCCCAAACAGGCATGGACCTGACGGAAGCACCTGAGCTTTGGCTTTGTACCACTTGCAAGAACTGTCTGCGCGTCTGCCCCAAGGAAGTGGACATGGTCAAGATCATGCCTGCCGCGCGTGAGCAGGCCATTTTAGATGGAAAGTTTGTCCCAGCCGAATTACAGCAGGCATTCGAGAACACTGCCAAATCTGGTAACCCACTTGGGCAACCGCAACGCAAACGCGACGCATGGATCCAGAACGCGGGTGTGCCAATTCCGATCATCAAGGATTTGGGTCGCCCTGTGGATGTCCTCTGGTATGTTGGTTCCTATCCTTCTTATCATCCACGCGGCATTGACGCGGCGTCCGCGGCGGCACGGACCTTCACCGCCCTTGGCATTGATTTTGCCATTCTTGGCAAGGAAGAAAAAGACGATGCTGACTCACAGCGTTTAGCTGGTGAGAAGGGTCTCTTCGAGATGATGACAGAGTACAACATCGAAACCTTCAACAAGTATGAATGGAAGGAATTGGTCGTCACGGGTCCGCATGAACTCAACGCTTTCAAGAATGTCTATCCCAAGTATGGTTTCGAGCGACCTGTGATTCACTACACTACCTTCCTGGCGCGTCATTTGGATCAGCTTAAGCCATTGCTCAAACACGAAGTAAATGTAAAAGTCACCTATCACGATCCTTGTTATCTTGGCCGTCACAACGGCGAATATGAAGCACCACGCAAATTGCTGCAAGCCATTCCTGGTGTGGAACTCGTTGAAATGGCTCGCAACCGTGAAAATGGTTATTGCTGTGGCGGCGGCGGAGGGGGCATGTGGATGGACTCATTTACTCAGAAACATACCAAAATGCGCCTCTCTGAAAAACGTGCCATGGAAGCCGCCTCCACCGGCGCGAATGTGCTGGCTGTTGCCTGCCCATTCGAAGTTTCACGTTTTGAGGACGCGGTCAAATCCACAGGCAATGAGCATGTGACCGTAAATGACATTCTAGAGCTGCTGGATAAATCCATGCGTGGTGAGCAGTAATTCGTTGTCAGTAATTTGCAATTTGAAAACAGGAGAAAGACTTATATGAACATTGTTGTCGCTATCAAACATATCCCCAGCATTGCCGATGAACTGCCTGTCAAAGGCAACAACGTGGACTTCGACTCGGTCGACTTCGTGCTCAACGAATTCGATGAGCAATCCATTGAGCAGGCGGTGCTGGTAAAAGAAGCTGTCGGAGGAGCAGTGACCGTTGTCGGGGTGGATTTGATCGGGGAACTTGATAGTGCGCTTCATCTTGCCTTGGCGAAAGGTGCGGATAAGGCGGTCAAAATAACTGCCGATGAACCAGGCGCAGACTCCCATATGCAAGCCAAATGGCTAGCGGATGCGATCAAAGCTTTGTCACCCGATATTGTCTTCACCGGCGTACAAGCATCAAATGATTTGGACGGTCAGATCGGACCGATGATTGCCGCGTATCTCGATATACCATACATCGGTGGAGTCAGTTCGGTGGAGGCCTCTGACCATACGGCTACTGTGAACAAAGAATTCGCAGGCGGATTTGGGGCGAAGTATGCCGTGACTTTACCCATGGTGGTTGGCGTACAAGCGGCATCCAAGCCGCCACGCTATGCGCCGATCAGCAAAGTCCGGCAAGTCGCACAGACTGCGACAATTGAAAAAGTCGTTCCTTCCGGTGAAGTCAACGCGGGATTGTTATTCAAGAAGATGGCTCCACCTGTGGTGACAGGTCATGCAGAGATGATTGGCGGTTCTTCAAAGGAAGTCGCTGCGAAGATCGTGGAATTATTGAAGAGTAAGGGACTGGCGTAGGAGATAAACATGTCAAATGATGTTTTTGTGATCACAGATCACTTGGATGGCAAATTTTCCGATATTTCATTTGAAATGGTTGGAAAGGCCAAAGATCTGGCATCTGCTTTTAGCGGGCAGACAGTCGCTGTTGTTGTCGGAAGCGGAATGTCTGCAAATGTTTTCGCGTCTGATGTAACGCTCCAGATAGACGATCCAAATCTCACACAGTTCAATCCCGAGGCATATGGCAATGTCATCGAAGCCCTGGTCAAAGATAAATCGCCACGTCTTGTTATGTTCGGTTGGACAGCCACAGGCATGGATTTAGCCGCGTGGCTTTCGGTACGTCTTGGCAAACCTTGCATAGCGTATGGCAGGGACCTGTGCATTGAGAATAACGCGCTTGTGGTCACCAGCCAGGTCTATGGTGGCAAAATGATCGCCGATATCGTACCTGAAGGTGACATGGCAATTGTCGCTTGTCTTGCTGGCTCATTCCCTGCAGAGGCAGGTCAGGGCTCGACTGTCGCGACGACCATCATTTCCCCTATTTCGCTCGATGGCTTAAAGACAAAATTTGTCGAAGCCATTAAGCCCGCAGGTGGTGATGTGGATATCACCGCCCAGCAAAAACTGGTTTCGATAGGACGCGGCATCGGCAGCAAAGATAATGTGGAACTCGCTGAAGAGCTGGCACAAAAACTTGGTGCAACGGTCTCCTCTTCACGTCCCGTTGTGGATGCAGGTTGGTTGCCGCGTACGCGTCAGGTTGGCAAATCAGGACTCAAGGTCAAGCCGAAGCTGTATCTCATGCTCGGGATCTCTGGTGCACCTGAACACTTGGAAGGCATGAAATCTGCAGAGTTGATCATTGCGATCAATACGGATAAAAAGGCGCCGATCTTCAACGTGGCGCATTACGGCGCAACGGCAGATCTATTTGAAGTCGCAGAGGCAATGCTTGAGTTGCTATAAAGAATCTTAGCCACGGAGGCACCAAGGCACGTGGAATTTGAAAACTCTGTGTTTCAGTGGTTAGACTTTTCGGGAGGGCACGTTGCTAACAACGATTGAAAAAATTATATTTGTTTTGTTGGCGCTTGCATCGGCGGGGCTCACAGTTCACGGATTCAAAACCATCATCGACTCGGTTCGCAAGGGACGACCTGCGCCTGAGCTGAAAAACATCCCTGCGAGTCTGGTCAAAGCGGGGATCACAGTTCTATTCCAACAAACCATCTTCAAAGCGCGCAAGGTCTTGAGTGCGATTCATCTTGGGTTATTCTTCGGTCTCATCACGTATGCCTTCGTGAATCTTGTGGATGTGCTTGAAGGACTCGTTCCTGGGTTTGAATTGACTTACGGCGGCAAACATCTCCCCTTCTCATTTTTGCCCGCAGGTGTCATCAACGCCTTCAATCTCATTGCCGATGTGATGAGTGGCTTTTTGATTTTCAGTATTACCGTTTTCCTTGTGCGCCGTTTCATCGCTAAAGATAAACGGCTTGAATATCGCGACAACGTTTTGTTGAATCAAAAAGTAAGAGATGGCGGGCAGAAAAAAGATTCGCTTATCGTGAGCGTGTTCGTCATCATGCATGTCAGCGCGCGTTTGTTGGGTCAGGCATTTCGTCTCAGTGATGCTGCCGACCCGTTCATGCCGATTGCGAGTTTTCTCAACAGTCTCTTTGGCGCATCGCAAGTGGGCGTCCATGTTGCCTGGTGGATCAGCATTGGCTGGGTGATGTTCATCCTTCCGTACATCACGCGTAGCAAGCATACGCACTTCACTATCGGTCCCGTAAATCTCGGTCTTGCCAAACAAAATCCACGCGGGCAACTTGACCCGGCGATTCCGTTGAAGGTTATCGAAGGTCAAAAGTATGATCCAGGCGCGAAGTTCGTCCATGATCTTTCGTGGAAGCGTGTTTTGGATTCCTATGCCTGCGTGCAGTGTAATCGCTGTCAGGATGTCTGCCCTGCGAATTTTCAGGGACGTCCACTCTCGCCTTCTGCATTGGAAGTGAACAAACGTTATCTTCTCAAGGAAGCGACCTTTGCCTCTCACCCCGACCGACTCCTGCTCTCGCTAACTGAGACAGTGATCTCTCCTGAGGCAGTTTGGTCTTGCACAACCTGTTATGCCTGTGTCCGCGTGTGCCCTGTCGGCAACGAACCGATGGCGGACATCGTGGATATTCGCCGCCGCATGTTAATTGATGGGGGTGAAATTGACAGCGGTTTGCAGAACGCTTTACAGTCTCTCGCCACGAACGGCAACTGGATGAGCAAAGGTAAACGCCTACGCGGACGCTGGGCAAAGGAGATGGAATTTCCCATCAAGAACGCGACCGAAGAGCCCGTGGAGAATCTCTGGTTTGTCGGCGACACGGCTTCCTTTGATGAGCGCGTGGTACCTAAGACAAAAATGGTCGCACGAATTTTTCAATGTGCGGGGCTTGATTTTGGAATCCTGTACCAAAATGAATCCAATGCCGGTAATGATGTGCGCCGCGTGGGCGAGGAAGGTCTCTTCGAGCAGTTGGTTGAACAGAATCTGCAGGCCTTTGGCAAAGCACAATTCAAGCAACTCGTTACTACTGATCCGCACTCATTCAACACGTTGAAGAACGAATACCCACAATTTGGCGGAAAGTTTGATGTCAAGCATTACACGGTTGTCCTCCTGAAGTTGATTGAAGAGGGCAAGTTGATCATTAAGAATAAATTGTCCCATTACAAGGTGACATTCCACGATCCATGCTACCTCGGTCGTTATAATGGCGGCTTTACTGCGCCGCGCAGATTGTTGGAGTTGGTCGGCGTGGAATTCAATGAGATGCCTCGTAACTGCGAGAACTCGTTCTGTTGTGGCGCGGGTGGCGGACAGATTTGGATGGGTAAGGTCGCACCTGGAGAACGCCCCGCAGAGCATCGAATCAGGGAAGCGTTGACCACCTTCGAGAAAAATCCGAGCGACAAGAAACAATTGTTCATTGTTACCTGCCCGAAGGACATGATCATGTACTCGGATGCGGTTAAAACAACGGGCAATGAAGGCAGGATAGAAGTCTGTGACTTAATCCAGTTGGTGGCGGAAGCCGTGGGGGTGGAAATACCTCTTGAAGCCGAAGCTGTTGTTAGCGTGGCATGAAGCAATGTTCAAGTGTCCATATTGCGAGTTTAGCGGTAAACGTTCTGAAGTCCATCATCATCTGGCAGACAGTCACGGTGATACCTTGGGCAAGCGTATCGATGAGTTTACCGGTCACACTTTTTTTGTGGTGACTTGTCCCGTGTGTGGCGATAGTTATGAGCAGGTCACAAAGAAGGCGCTCCGTGACCCAGGCTTTGTGCAAGAATATGAGTTTGAGATTCGGCTGGTCGTTTTTGATCTGCTTCTATATCACCTTCAAGGTGAACATGGTCTCGGTACGGCGGAATAGCACCGCCAACTCGACCTGAACAACTAGGAGAATAACATGGCAACAGTTCGTGGATGCAATATTCCTGAAGACCGTTACTACTGGGTGGAAAAACACGTCTGGGCACGGCTTGAAGCAGACGATATGGTGACAATTGGAATCACAGACGTGGCGCAGAATATGGCGAAAGGGATTGTCAACGCAACGCCGAAAGATGCTGGGCGCACAGTGCAAAAAGGCAAAAGCGCAGGGACGCTCGAAAGTGGAAAGTGGGTGGGACCTGTCACGTCGCCTGTGACGGGTGAAATTGCTGAAGTGAACGAAATGATGAAAGGCAAGCCGTCTTTGATCAACAGCGACCCATATGGCGAGGGCTGGTTCGTGCGTATTAAGCCGACTGACTGGGCTGGCGAAAGCGCATTGTTGGTGACAGGCGATGCAGCAGTTGCCGCCTATCAGAAGCTTATGGAAGAGCAGAATATTTCATTTGAATGATCAGAGATGACAGCCACCTAATCTACTGATGATCTACTACGCGTGTGACATCCCTGAAGGTTTGTACTACGACATCGAGCGCGATGTGTGGATTCGCTTCGAAGGCGACATCGCAGTTCTAGGCATGACTGATCTTGCACAGACTCGCTGTGGAAAATTCGCGGCGATCAGTTTTCGGGATATTGGAAAGAAAGTTGTGCAAGGCAAGACATTGGCAACAATAGAAAGCGCCAAGTGGGTCGGTCCCTTCCCTGCTCCATTCTCGTGTGAGATCGTTGAAACAAATGAGAACGGTTTTGCCAAAGATATTTTGCTTGCAAATAAAGAGCCTTATACCACTGGATGGCTAGTGAAGGTCAAGCCTACCAATTTGGAGAACGAACGCGGTCATTTGGTGATAGGTGCTGAAGCTTTTGAAAAATATAAGACAAGAATCAAGGAATTGAAGGTCAATTGTTTGAGGTGTATTGATTAATCATATGTTATGGCGAGGACGACACTTGCGCCAGCACGCAAGTGCAGGTGTAGCCCAGACCATGATGTTAAAGAGGTGACTCATGTCCAGCGAAACAAATTCTTACGAAATCCCCGCAGATCGCGCATACGACCGGGAACATCACATGTGGGCACAATTCGACTCTGCAAGCGGAGATGTTTTTGTGGGAATTGACGCGCTCGGACTCACGGCACTTGGCGATTTGGCTTATGTCATATTGAAAGATGTGGGCAAATCAGTGAGGCGTGGCGAGTCAATGGGGACGCTTGAGGCTGCAAAAATGACAGGTGACTTGATCGCTCCAGTCACTGGCGTGATTGTAGCGCGGAATAACAAAGTGGTGAGCAATCCAGGTCTGGTAAATCAATCGCCGTATGTGGATGGCTGGATGGTGGTGATCAAGCCCAGTGACTGGGAAAACGAATCTGGGCACTTGGTTGCCGGCGACGCCTTGCCTGAGTGGGTTGATTCTGAAATCAAGCGGTATCGAACTCAAGGATGGATTGATTAATGAATTGGCGTCTGATTACGGACGATGGTGTTTCGGCATCCTTCGGACTCGCGGCGGATGAAGCACTCGCGCAACGAGTTGGATCAAATTTATCTCAACCTACTTTGCGCTTATACACCTATCAATCCTATTGCGCGCTGGTCGGTCGTTTCCAAAATGTTGAAAATGAAATCCGCGTTGGATATTGCAACGAGAACGAAATCACGATTAATCGTCGTCCGACAGGCGGCGGTGCGATCATCATGGGTGTAGATCAACTTGGCGTAGCGCTGACCATCCCGGGACGCGGTGAAACTACTCTTCAACTCACTGATCAGGGCGGTGACTATAGCCATGCGCGTGAACTCATGGGAACATTTTCAGAAGGTCTCGTGCGCGGAATGAATCAATTAGGGATCGAAGCGCGCTTCCGTCGCAAGAATGATATCGAAGTGAACGGCAAAAAACTTGTTGGGCTTGGCGTGTATCGCTCCCCATCTGGCGGATTGTTATTCCATGCAAGCCTGCTTGTAGATCTGGATATCGCCTTGATGCTGAAAGTCCTCAATACGCCATTCGAAAAATTATCGGACAAAGAGATTGATACCGTCGCAGCTCGCATTACAACAGTCAGAAGAGAAACGGAAAGCAAAATTACTCTTGATGCAGTGCGGCGCGTGATTGCAGATGGATTTGTTTCGGCGTTCAATGTGAATCTTGTTCCGTCCGGGTTCTCGTCGAGTGAACATGCAGCTATTGAACAATTGGAGCGGGAAAAATATCTTCGTGATGATTGGATTTATCAAACAACCGCCGTGCCTGACAGTAAT
>Ga0137368_10005359_pt1 | contig 13549 bp, 16 predicted proteins | sample SagtaG_13_FD_104917 | JGI IMG/M metagenome (GOLD analysis project Ga0137368, IMG submission 104917) | Vadose zone soil microbial communities from Sagehorn Ranch, Mendocino, California, USA - Sage1_L_100_16 metaG | ecosystem: Environmental > Terrestrial > Soil > Vadose zone | place: USA...
TGAGAGAGAACGGAGATATTATAGACAAAATTCGTGATGGGCAAACAGAACGCTCAATCGAAGAAATTGAACAAGATGTTAATGATGCTATCGCTCGCGTACGAAAAGCAAAATCATCCTAAGAACCTGTTTACTTATCACATGCTTGCAACTCTCACCATTCACCTGCACCTCCCTGCCTGCGCTTCTCTAAAAGAAAAGCGCGGACGCATTAAGCCGCTGATCGCGCGTTTGCACCGCGAGTTCAACGTCTCTGTGGCAGAGGTGGATTTGCAGGATAAGTGGCAGGAAGCAGTCATTGTCTGCGCGATGGTTGGGAATGGGCGCGGGCATCTTGAGTCTGCGCTCCAAAATGTGGCAAAATGGGTGGAAGGGAATTGGACAGATGGTGATGTGATCGAGCAGAGGGTGGATGTATACATGTAGAAACGTAAACAGGTACACAGGTAAAAACATGTTTACTTGTATACTTGTCTACTTAAACAGGAGAAACACATGAAAATTCTCATCATGGGAACAGGCGGGGTAGGCGGTTACTATGGCGGATTGTTGGCACAGCAGGGAAATGAGGTCACGTTCATTTCACGCGGCGCGCATCTCTACGCGATCCGGCATGAAGGCTTGAAAGTGAAGAGCGCGCATGGGGATTTCACGGTCTTTCCTACCAATGCCACGGAAGATCCAGCCAAGGTCGAGCCGGTGGACCTCATCTTGTTTTGTGTGAAGACCTACAACACCGATGAAGCGGCAGAGGCGATCCGCCCGGTGGTGGGTCCGCAGACCGTGGTAATGAGTCTGCAAAACGGGATCGATGCAGCAGAGCGGATCGGAAAGGCTATCGGAATGGAGCATGTCATGGGAGGCGCTACCTGGCTCTCGTCCGCGGTGGAAGCGCCCGGCGTCATCAAGCAGATTTCCCAGTTCCGCCGTATCGTCCTCGGCGAGCTGAGCGGAGGGCGATCAGAACGTATCCAACCTATTTACGAGGTGTTGAATCAGACAGGTATTACTGTCGAAATCTCGGAAGACATCCAGAAAGTCCTGTGGACGAAGCTTATTTTCATTTCAGCCGTCAGTAGTATGGGTTCGTTGACAAGGCTGCCGATGGGTGACTATCGTCCTGTCCCCGAGACCCGCGCCTTACTCTTCAGCCTCATGAAGGAGGTGGAAAGCCTAGCACGGGCACAGGGAGTGAACCTCGATGGAGACGTCGTCCAGAAATGGCTGGAGTTCATAGATAACTCTGCGCCGAACATCAAGCCTTCTATGCAACTGGATGTCGAGGCTGGACACAGGACTGAACTCGAATCAATGATTGGCGTGGTCGGGCGAAAGGGACGTGAATCGGGCATTCCCACGCCAGTCGCAGATTTTGTGTACGCCTCTTTACTGCCGATTGAACTGAAAGCACGCAATGAGTATGCGCCGCCCCCTTAATGGAATATAAGAATATTACAAAATTCATTTGACTTTCGCGAAATAGATTTGTAAAATTAATTAATAACTTATCATCGACGAATTGTTGACAAGCCGCGAAGAGCGTTTTTCCCTCTGTAATGAGGTAGCCAAATGTCACTCTCGTCCGTTCGACCAAAAGATTGGTTTTCCGCCTCGACCCGACAATTGATCATTGCCCGGTCGAAAGTGCACATACGCCATTGAGCACAGGGTGGCTCTATGGCGTTGTCATTTAATAATAAGGAACAACATGAGCAAGCCCTTACTAGTAGAGATCATCGCTTATGCGCCGACTGCTTACTACCACTGCACGCACTGTGAAGTTGCCTGGCGCGAGATGGGTGCGAACAATCGCATCCATGAAGAACAGTTGGAGAGCAGCCTGCCTGAGGATCTGATCGAAGAATACCAAACCATTTCGAACTGGGTGCAGGAAATGTTTCGAGTCCACTGTGATGCTGTGGTTTTGAAAGTGATCGATGCCGCCTCGGTGGAAGGATTTTATAAATCGCTGAAATATAACGCTCGTCGTTATCCAGCAGTGATTGTGAATCAGAAAGCCCGTTTTATCGGCAGCCAGATGTTGTCAGCCGCGAGCGAAGAGATTGCTCACCAGTTAGCGAGTCAACCGGCAGGAGCCTGACTTGACGCCTGAGTGCCCGCCGAGAACTCATGAAGAGGAGGTAGATGAATAGAGAAGACATCGCCTTACAAGCCGGAGATGGACTACCAGACCATCTCAAAGGCACACCCTGGCACCGGGCAGGTGTACGCCTATAAAGTCGTCAATTTCTTTTACACAACATGCCAATGGAGGTCTATGTTATGAATACCCTTTGGATCGTTGTCATTGCAGCGGTCATCATCTACCTGGCATACAACTTCTATGCCAAGCAGATTGATAAAAATGTGATCAAGGCCGATGCAAAAAGAGCCACACCCGCAAAAATGTATATGGACGGTGTGGACTTCATGCCTACCAGCCGCAATGTGCTGTATGGCTACCACTTCAAATCCATTGCGGCGGCGGGACCCATTGTCGGCGTGATTACCGCCGCCAATCTATGGGGCTGGCTGCCTGCCTTGTTATGGCTGATGATCGGTGTTTCGTTCATCGGCTGGGCAAGCGACTACAGCGCGATTGTAGTGGCGGTCCGCAATGATGGCAATAGCCTGAGCGCCATTAGCCACAGGTTGATTGCACCGCGCACACGCACCATTCTCTTTACGTTCATTTTCTTTTACCTGTTGTTGATCGCCGGTGCATTTATGGGCATTATGGCTGCGTTGATGGCCGCTCGTCCGGATGTTCCGTTGGGCATCATCATGCTTGCCCTGATGGGATTCCTGGCAGGGCAGATGCTGTACAAGTGGAAAATGGATCTCATCGTGGTCACGGCAATCGTCGTCGTTGTGACCGTGGGAGCCATGATCCTGGGACCAGTCGGTGCTGTCGCAAATGATAAGGGTGGAATTGACTGGAAAGGACCCATTAACAGTGCGACGGTTGCCTTCAACGCTGCGATCAATAAAATTACGGGGGGCAACGCGATCATGACCGTCAGCGATCCCACCAATGCCGACCCACGTATCCCTGCGCCTAACGCGGAAGGTGTTCGTGCAAGTACAGCCGTATACAACGCGGACACGAGCGAGATCAGCACTTTGCCCTCCTACTTGTTCTGGGCATTGTTCCTGCTGGCATTCGCTTATCTTTCGGCAACCCTGCCAATCTGGAGGTTTGCCCAACCGGTCAACTACATTGGTTTCTGGATCACACTGCTCACGATTGGTTTGAGCACTATCGGCGCAATCCTGGCCCCGTTCATCAAGCCAGCCATTGGCGCATTTGCTCTCGAAGCAATCAAACCGCTCGCCTGGGCTCCTGAGGCAGGCAAAGCCTGGCAGCCGCTATGGCCAATGTTGTTTGTGACGATTGCCTGCGGAGCCATTTCTGGCTGGCATGCGCTGTTCGGCTCCATCGGCACAGCGCGGCAGTTGGAGTATGAGACGGACGCGCTTCCCGTCGGTGGCGGCGCAATGTTCACCGAGAACACCCTCGCCCTTCTTTCATTGGTCGCCGTTTCCATCGCAGGGACAGGTGGTGGCGCAGGTCGCTTCGCAGCAGGCGTTGGCAGCCTGTTGACTGTGTTGTTCGGCGATGGCTTCAAGTTACTCGGCACAGCTTTAGGCTTTGGCGCGTTCATGGTGATCGTTTTGACGGTTACCCAGCTCATCTTCCGTGTCATGCGCGTGACGCTTTCGGAATGGGTTGGTGAGTCTGTGCCTGTGCTAAAGAACATGCATGTCTCTACCATTGTTTCAATGGTGCTGACGATTTTGCTCGTGCTGACGGGTACCTGGGTTTATCTGTGGCAAATGTTTGGCGCCGCAAATCAACTGATGGCTGCTCTCAGTCTGCTAATTGTGACCGTGTGGTTAAGAGAGCAAAAGAAGAATCCATCCTTTGTGCTGTGGCCCATGCTGTTCATGTACGTCACTACATTGGCAGCCACCTATGTAACAGCCCGCAACCTATTTGTGACTATTGTACCGAAAGGTGGTATCGCCGCTGGTGGTGCGTGGGCGATGATCATCATTGCGGTCCTATTGTTTGTCGCGGCATTGATCATCGGTTGGGATGGCTATCAAGCCTACCAGCGTTATGGCAGAGGTGGTGCAGCAAAGAAAGTTCCCGCTGCAGCAGATGATTAACCTAGGTCACAAAAGGGAGACACGAAGTTCGTGTCTCCCTGTCTCAAGTGTGTAATTTGTTATTCTCGTTCGCTGATGGCACGTGCCAGTTCGCGCAGCGCCTCAAAATATTGTTTCGCCTCCATCGAACGAAATGCAGGGAATGGCACGTGTACTTCAAGGTTTGGCGTAGCCCTACGCAGGCTAAAGCGTGCGTAGTGCGAAGATAATTTCTGCATTGGGATAGTCAGCTTGTCGAGTGTTTTGGTTGCTAGTTCAAGCAATCCTGCTGGCGCCATTAATTGCAAACCCTGATATGTTTGGCTGTCCCATTTGCGGTCAGTGAATTGCTTTAGGACGCCGCGGCCGCTCCAGGTTTTCGGGTCCACAAGCTCGAGATCCGTAACAGGAGCCATCGTAAGCTGAGCCCGAAAAATGACGATATCCTCACGTCCCTGGAAATATGCCAGGATCGTCATCCAAAAAACGTCGCGCGGTTTAAAGACAAGTAAAGTTTCCAGCCGCCGAAAGGGTTTTTTGGCATGCGCAATCACGAATTGCGCAACCGAGGTGCCGAGCCAGCGAAACGTGGTCTTCTGACCGATGTCTGGAAGTCCGTTCTGCATCCATTTCAAGAGCGCATCGCCGCGGCGCAGGTTGTAGATGACACCCATCGCGAACCAGCCCATCAGGACGATCACGGCAACGACCAGAATGTATTGTGGATTCACCATGTACCTCTGCAACGATTGGAGATTACTGAACTCAGTATAATATGAAAAAGGATCAAGTTCAATCAGGCCAACGGCCGAGTCGCTGGCAATCCATCCGTGAATTTTTATACGGCATGTTTGGAATGGAGATCGCCGACCATGCCATGGAAATGCGCGGCAGTCTGGAGAGTCTTTTTATGTTGGGAACGGTGGGAGATATGATCGGCGTACCGATCCTGCCGCCCTATTACAGCCTGCGGTTGTTGCCCTATATCGTTCCCAACATCGCAACCTGGAAGCGCCGCGTTCTACGTAAACGCGAGTTTAGTGATGAGCATGATTATCACTTGGAAGGCTTGTGATCCGGAAACCTTGCAAAGGAGATCCTTCGGGCTATGCCCTCAGGACAGGCCTTCGCAAGGCTGGTCCTCAGACAAAGAAAGGAACATGGATATGAGCGAAGAAGAGAAAAAAAGTTTTTGGCAAAACATGAAGGAAGTGCTTTATGGCATGGCCTCGCATGATATGAGCCGCTATGCCGTGCGGACACGCGCCAGCATGGAGCACCTGTTCATTCTGATTACGATGGGCGATATGATCGGGGTCCCCATTCTGCCGCCGTATTACAGTCTGCGCCTATTGCCATACGTGGTGCCCCAGATTTCCACTTGGAAGCGACGCCTGCTGCGCGAAAAAGACGTCTCTGACGCAATGTTCTAGAGGATCAGTAGACAGGGAAATAGGTACACAGGAACTTAAATGTGTACTTACCTACTTGTATACTAATCTACCTCCTACAAGGAGACAGCATGTCCCTCAAACACATATTCGAAGAACATCCTGAACGACGCTATATTATGTTTGGCGGCAAGGGTGGCTTGGGAAAAACCACCTTCTCTGCCGCGACTGCTTACTGGCTTGCTCAACAAGGCAAAAAAGTACTTGTCTTTTCTGTTGATCCGCAAGCAAGCCTTTCCGATATTTTCCAGAAGGATATTTTCGGCAAGGGTCCTGTGCAAATTATGGAAAATCTCTGGGCGCAGGAGATCGATGCGGACCAGCACATCAAAGCCTATCAAAACGAAATTCGACAGAAGATTCTGGATATGTACGGCTTTGATGAGGTACCTGAAGAAATCGAGCAGTATATCCAGGCAGCTTCTGCCGAACCCGCCATGGAAGAAAGCGCTATCTTCGACGCGGTTGTAGATATTGTGGTGCAGAGCGACTACGACTACTACATTTATGACCTTGTTCCACTTGGTCACGCGTTGTATTACTTAAGCATGGCAAAGGTCTATGATGAATGGATCAACAAGATCACGAAACTGCGTGAGGAGATGCGGGAATACGAGGAAATGGTCTCGCGTTTGAAGCGTCAGAAGGAAACGGAAGAAGATCAGATCCTCAAGGAATTGCAATACATCCGAGGACGTATCAACGCCTCGTCTCAAATCCTGACCGATAAAGAGAAGACTGGCTTCTTCTTTGTTATCATCCCCGAGGAGATGATCCTCGTTGACACAGCCAAGGCGGCTGAACTGTTCGCCAAGTTCGATGTGCCGATCATGGGATATGTGGTCAATCGTGTGGTGCCCCGCGAACTGCTTGGACAGAACATTCCCTCTTACCTGAAAAACCGCATAGAAATGCAAGATAAATATCTGAAGCAAATCGATGAAACGTTCGGCAAACAGATCGCCTCACGTGTTCCCGAGTTGGAGCGGGATGTGACTGGTCTTGAGATGATCAAGAAGCTGTCTGAAATCATGTATGGAGAGAAAGTAGGAGAAAAGCTATGAGCACCAAAGCCATTGAAACTCCTATGAAGGATTATGTAAAGCAACACGACACACTGCGCTACATCTTCTTCGGTGGCAAAGGAGGCGTGGGCAAAACGGTCATGGCGGGCGCGACCGCAATCTGGCTCGCCAAACAGGGAAAGCGCGTCATGCTGGCTTCGACGAATCCGGTTCACAGTTTGAGTGGGTTGCTTAGCCAAAATGTATTTGGCAAGCCGACTGCGGTGGAAGGTGTGCCGAATCTGTGGGCGTATGAGATTGACACAAAAGATACGATCGAACGGTCCAAGCAGGAGATCCGGGACAAGATCCAATGGTTCCTGAAATTTGCAGATATCTCGACCAAGGCAGAAGACTTCGTCGAATCCGCGACGATGAACCCTGCCTTTGAAGAATCGGCGATGTTTGAGAATATGGTCGAGTTGATGTTGCGCGATGAATATGACGTGTATGTCTTTGATACCGCACCGACCGCCAATGCCCGTCGCCTGCTGGGAATGTCCAAGGTCTATTCGCTGTGGGTCAACAAGATGGTGAAGAGTCGCGAGGAGGCACGTTCATTACGTGAACTACTTTCCTTCACAAAAAAGAAAGAGGCGGATCCTCTTATGGACTACCTCATCTCTTTCCGTGACCGGATGGGAAAAGCTCAAAAGCTGCTCACGGATGCAGACCTGACAGCGTTCTTTTTCGTGACCCTTCCTGAAGCACTACCCATTGCGGTCATCACACGCTTTATCGGCTGGTTCCATGACTTTGGAATTCCCGTGGGGGGTGTGATTGTTAATATGCTGATCGATCGCTCCCAGGTAACCACGGACTCACCGGAGTTCGTCCATAACCGCGTCGATATGCAGGCGCGCTATATGGACGATATTTGGGAAAAATTTGATGGCATGGTGCGCTCCACTCTTCCGCTGTATGAAACAGAAGTGCGTGGGACAACCTCTCTGGCCCGTATGGGGGATGCTCTTTTTGCATGACATGCAAAACTTGAGGCGCAAGATATAATTTACGCCTCAAGTTTTATTTTATTTATGACTTCCAAGCGAATTAACCGCAAACTCGCCGAAATCCTCTACGGCATGGCAATCCACGATCAGGTCCGTACGCTGGCAAAACAGCGTGGCTCCCTGGAACATCTCTTCGTGCTGATCAGCTTTGGAGACTTGCTCGGGGTGCGAGTTCTGCCGCCCTATTACAGCCTGCGCTTATTACCATTTGTTGTTCCCCTGATTAACAATTGGAAGCGGCGTATGTTGCGGGAACGAGATTTGATGGATGCGATTTTTTGAAAACAACCTTGCGAAGGCATGTCCTGAGGCGGAGCCGAAGGATCTAAACCTTCGCAAGGTTAACTTAAATGACTTTTCATGAAAGAGTAAAAATATGAAAGCTGTCCGTGTAGAACAGTTTGGGGGACTTGAAGCATTGAAGGTTAAAGATGTTCCCTTAGCAGAACCTGGTGAAGGTGAAGCTCGGGTAAAGATCGAAGTGATTGGCGTCAACTTCCTCGACATCTATCAACGCATCGGTCGTTATCAGGGATCGCTGCCGTTTACACTTGGTCAGGAAGCGGCAGGGATTGTGGATGCGGTTGGTCCCAACGTAAAGGATGTAAAAGTAGGCGACCGCGTTGCTTACGCGAGCGTACAAGGCTCCTACGCTCAGTACACAGTTGTCCCTGCTTGGCGACTCGTTCCGATCCCTGCGGGAGTTGATGCGATTCATGCCGCCGCGGCGATGGTCCAGGGAATGACCGCTCACTATCTAGCTTTCAGTACGTATCCGCTTAAGGAAGGCGATACCGCACTGGTGCATGCTGCCGGTGGAGGAACAGGACAACTGTTGGTCCAAGTTGCAAAGATTTGCGGTTCCCGCGTGATAGGGACAGTGTCCACCGAAGAAAAAGCCGCCTTAGCACGCGAGGCAGGTGCAGATGAAGTTATCCTCTATACCCAAACGGACTTTGAGACCGAAGTCAAGCGGCTGACAAATAATATGGGGGTCGATGTGGTCTATGATTCGGTCGGGAAGGACACGTTCGACAAAAGCCTGAATTGTCTCCGGACACGAGGCTACATGGTTCTTTACGGTGCAGCTTCCGGCCCAGTCCCATCCCTTGATCCACAAGTCCTGAACGCAAAAGGTTCGCTTTACTTGACACGTCCGTACATTGGACATTACACGGCCAACCGCGCTGAGCTATTGAGAAGAGTGAACGATGTATTCAATTGGATATCCACGGGCGAGTTGAAGATTCGGATTGACAAAACGTTTCCACTTGCCGATGTCGCTGAGGCACATCAATACCTTGAAGATAGAAAATCAAAAGGAAAGATATTGCTGATTCCATAAGCGAGAAGAGAGATGGCTGTAAATCGAGGCCACTGGATAGGCTAACGCCTCTTCCAGTGGCTTCGATGATTCCAATCAGGATTGTTTCAAAATCTGTTACCATTATCGATTGGGAGGGTCCGTATGGATCTAGGACTCAAAGACAAATGTGCTTTCGTTGCCGCTTCCTCGCGCGGACTTGGGTTTGCCACCGCTCTGACGCTTGCTCGCGAAGGATGCAAAGTCGCTCTCAATAGTCGTGAGGAAGAGAAGGTCAAAGCTGCAGCGGAGAAAATCACTCGTGAAACAGGCACACACGCCTACGGCGTCGCGGGAGATGTGAGCGAAGCGTCCGCAGTAGATGAGCTCATTAGGTCTGCTGTCGATGTGTTGGGCGGACTCGACATCCTGATTACAAATGCAGGGGGACCGCCCTCAGGTTCCTTTGAGATCTTTGATGAAGCGACTTGGCAAAAGGCTGTGGATACGTCGTTTATGAGTCATGTCCGGTTGATCCGCGCTGCCTTGCCGCATTTGCGAAAGTCCGATTCACCGAGTGTATTGACAATGACCTCTTACACGGTCAAACAACCAGCCCTCTACCTTGTTCTCTCGAATAGTATTCGTGCGGCAACCGTAGGTTTGACCAAATCGTTGGCGCTGGAACTTGGGAAGGAGAATATTCGTTTTAATTCCATCCTGCCTGGCTGGACAGAGACCGAGCGCATTACCGAGCTAATGGCTTTCCGCGCCAAGAACAATAACACAATGATCGAGGAAGAAACTTCCAAGCAAACTGCTGAGATCCCGCTTGGACGCATGGGTCGCCCGCAGGAGTTTGCAAATGCAGCGGTTTTTCTGGTCTCACCGGCTGCGTCCTTTATTCACGGTGTTGCGCTGGCCGTGGATGGAGGCATTACCAAAGGAACATTTTGAAAAAACACTTTTCCATTGTTCTATTAATTCTTCTGGTAGGTTGTACTCCTCAGCCTATCAGCACATCATCATTTACACCAACGCCTCTTACGCCAACATCCCTGCCCTCGACGGCGGGTGAAGCATACGATGTGCTGGTCAATTTTCTGACGCTACTCCATACCAAAAACTACACAGAGGCAGTGCCCCTGTACGGCGGAGAATATGAGCAATTACAAGTATTCAACACCGAGATTGACCCAAATGATCATGTCGCGCTCTGGACATGGGCTTGTGACAATCAATTATTGCAATGCCTGGAAGTGCGCTCTGCTACGTTTAAGGAACTACGCGGCGACTCCTACGTCTTTCAGGTAGAATTTAGCAATCCCGATGGCAGCCTGTTCGTCCTCGGTCCGTGCTGTGGAGCGAATGAGACCGAGATGCCACCCGTCTCGCAATTTGAATATACGCTAAGCCGAAATGTAGATCACAGATTTGTCGTGATGAACATGCCTCCGTATGTGCCATAGTCCACGTTATCGTTATCACCGATCCAAGGATACCCATGTCAAACGCAATTTGTCTTAATTGCGGCTCGTCCGAAATGGATCGGCCGCTCATCAACTTGAAATTCCAAGGCAAGGAACTTTACATCTGTCCACAATGCCTGCCAACTCTCATCCATAAACCTTATCAGCTGGCCGATAAACTCCCAGACGTTAAGCTCTCTGAAACTCCCCCACCAGACGATCATTAATCCCATCAATGAAAAATTTATCCTTTCTTGCGCGCACATCGATACTGATCGCGTTCTTCTTCTTTATTGACAAAATCCTCGCGTTCGTACGCGTGGGCATTATCTCGCGCCAGTATGCCGGGTCTGTTGAATTATTGGATACCTTCAACGCGGCAAATAATTTGCCAGATGTGTTGTTTGCGCTGATCTCAGGCGGCGCACTGGCGATGGCATTCATCCCATTGATGAGCGAATATCTGACAACAAAAGGTCGCGCTGCCGCGTGGGATTTATTCTCGCGCGTAGCAAATCTTGCCTTTATTGTGACTGGTTCTATTGCCATTCTCATTGCCATTTTTGCTGAACCAATTGTCAATGCGGAGGTCGGTATCGCGCCTGGCTTTGGCGCAGAGCAACGTCAACTGCTCGCAGAACTGATGAGATTGAATCTCATTGGTACAGTTATCTTTTCCATCAGTGGTCTTGTGATGGCAAGCCTGCAAGCCAACCAGCATTTTCTTTTGCCCGCGCTTGCGCCCGCCCTATACAACATCGGTCAGATTTTTGGGGCAATCTTCCTCGTACCGCGCTTTGGCATTCATGGACTTGTCTATGGCGTCATTCTTGGTGCGGCATTGCATCTGCTTGTGCAAATCCCTGCACTTTTCAGATATGGATTCAAATGGACTCCTGCGCTCGACTTGCGAAATAGTGGTCTCATTGAAGCCCTGAAATTATTGGCCCCCCGTTTGTTGACCATGTTTGGGATTCAATTGATCGTGATCGCACGCGACAATCTCGCCTCACGGCTGGACCAAGTCGGCGCGGTGACATCTCTCACCTATGGCTGGATGATCATGCAGGTTCCCGAGACGTTGCTTGGGACAGCAATTGCGACCGCCATGCTCCCGACTCTTGCAGAACTCGCCTCCCGCGCAGATTGGAGCGGGTTCCATGTAGCGATCGAACGCGCCCTCCGGGTCTTGATCGCGTTAACCATTCCTGTCGCGGCGGTGCTTGCAGCAGGAGTTAATCCGCTTGTGCGCGCGGTCTTCGGCTTTGATGCAGGCACATCCACGCTGATCACATGGACCACGCGCGCCTATCTGCTGACACTGACTGGCTTTTCCATTCAAGAGATTGCGGCGCGGTCCTTTTATGCGCGCAAGGAACCGCTGTTTCCACTATATGCTGTGATCCTGCGGTTGGCAATATTCATCGCGATTGGCATTTTGGGACTCACCTTCTTCAAGCAGATCGGCGCGCCCATCATCGCATCTGCAGAAATTGCTTTACTGATCGAGTCTATTGCCCTCTTCCGCTGGTTGAGCAAACGGACACATGAACCGCTGCGGGTCTGGAGCGCGGTGCTCAAGGGGTTGGTGGCAGCCTTGCTCGGAGGTGTAATAGCTTACGTCCTGGCCGTGATCGTGCCCGGGTCCGCCGTGCTGACCGCGTTGCTGGGCATGGTCGTGGGCGGGCTGGTCGCTCTTCCATTCATCTGGTCTGAAGTCAAATTGCTTGTAAAACTCTAGCTTTTAGGGGAACAGCACCGTTCAAAAGTAGCTGTACCCTATAGGATATAATTAAACCCATGTCTGAAAACCTCGGAAACACACAACCTAACATCACAATAAGTAAGCCCAGGCGCGGACGCGTCCTCCTGTTCAACGCTCTAGGGCTGATTGTCATCCTTGTCCTTGCTATTCTCGCAGGTTATGGATCGGGGATTTCGGTCCGAAAAAATAACGAAACTGCTTCCCTTTCGCAGCAACTTGGCAAACAATATCAATACGCTCTGGTGGACATCCAGTTCCAGCATTATGCGAATGCACGCCAACGTCTAGAATACATCATTGGTAAGGATTCTTCATTTCCTGGTGCCCAGGAGAAATTGACCGAAGTGCTTGTATTGATGAATCAGCCAACGCCGACACTCACTCCCTCGCTGACGCCCACGCCAGACTTTACCGGCGCCGAGCAGGCTTTTACGCAGGCACAACAACAGATCGCCGCCCAGGATTGGCCCGGCGCGATTGGCACACTCGACCAGATCCGCAAGCTTGATCCAACCTATAAAACGGGGCAAGTGGACGGAATGTATTATTTCGCGCTGCGAAATTATGGGTATGATCTGATTACCAAGCAGGGCAACTTGGAGGGCGGCATTTATCAGTTCACACTGGCAGAGCGGTTTGGTCCGCTGGATCGCGATGCGGCGGGCTTGCGTGAAGGTGCACGTTTCTATCTTATTGGCGCATCTTTCTGGGAATTGGATTGGGCACAAGCGTTGCAATATTTCAATCAGATCGCAGGATATGGCCTGTGGGATGGCACGATGACTGTTTCGGAGCGCATTCATATGGCGTCGATGCGTTACGGCGATCAGCTCTTAGAGCAAGGAGAATACTGCGATGCCGTTGGACAATACGAGAACGCACAGACAATTGCACCTTTGGACAAACAGGCACAAGAAGGCTATGATGACGCCCATGTTGCATGTTACCCTCCAACGCCCACGATCGACCTCACGCTTGTAGTTACCCCAATAGTCACAACAGAGGTACCGCCTGTTGTCACCACGGAACCACCACCAACCGTCGAAGCAACTACGGAAGTTCCACCACCTCCGGTGACAGATACACCAACGCCTCCAGTTCCATGAACTTCACTCCGCCCTCTTGGGCGCTGGCTCTCACGTTCTGGCTGCATTTGCTGGCTACTGTCACCTGGGTTGGCAGCCTCGCAGGCGTTTCCTTCCTTGTTCTCCCTGCCATGCAGCGCTCGCTTGACCCTGAAACACAACTCGTGTTTATCGAAGCGATGCAAAAACGACTCGAGCCAATTGCGTGGTTCAGCATGAGTCTTTTGCTTGCCACAGGCTTGTTCCA
>Ga0137368_10005362_pt1 | contig 13544 bp, 14 predicted proteins | sample SagtaG_13_FD_104917 | JGI IMG/M metagenome (GOLD analysis project Ga0137368, IMG submission 104917) | Vadose zone soil microbial communities from Sagehorn Ranch, Mendocino, California, USA - Sage1_L_100_16 metaG | ecosystem: Environmental > Terrestrial > Soil > Vadose zone | place: USA...
CCGATCACCGATCCAGACATGATCACGCATCTCAACGTCCGCAGACGTGACCGCCTCGGCGGCATCATTCACGAATATCAACATGCTGCATGACCTGCACGGACAGGGTTTTCGGCACCCACAGGGTTGAGGCGCTTGACCCGGCGCACGATCAGCCGCGCGGTGATCGCCCACCGGGCGCCCTCGAACGCGGTGTACGTGGTTTCGGCGATCTGCGCGTCGGTGATCCCGGCCGGCGGCCTGCAACTGGCGCACGTGCCCATGGGTGAGCTCGCGCAGGAACGATCCCAACGTGGAGGGCGCGTGCCACGTTTGCCACCAGGTCCCAAAAGGCCTTAAAAATAGCACCGCGAGCAAACTCAGTTGGACACGAGCTGGTAGTTAGAAGATGTCTCTCCCCAGAGGTCAGGCGTTATCGTGCACGTGTATCGTCGACCAACGATCTCATCGATCCCGATCCCGAGCGTGTGGGCTAGCCATTCCGCTGAGACAGGTTGGGGATTGCCCGGGGCAGCGAGGGGCTCGACCTTGTGCGAGCTGTCCGCGAAGCCCGATGACACAGTATTCCATGGTTGTAGATCGGGGCGTACGAACTTTCTTCGCACGCCCTCCATAGGAGGTAAGATTCGCGCCGGGTAGAGAGATCACGGGAGGCCGACTGTCCGGGCTTGTGCCTGCGAACACACGTGCCAACCCGTCGCGCAGCCTTCGTTGCGCGTCGGCGTCGACTGCCAGGGTGACTTCGATGTCGGTGTCGCCAAGTTGGAGTTCGTTCGCGGCCTCCTCGGTGAGTGATATTCGCAATAGATCGTTTTCCAGGTCGAGTGCGATGATTCCTCCATACACGAACGCGCCGGTTTCGATCTCCACGCAGTAGGGTTCGTTGGGCAGTGTTAGGTCGGCTTCGGCGGGGCCTCCGTGCAGGATCAAGTATTGGCCACCGACGAGACCCCGGCCAATGTCGCCGAGCGGGGCAACCACCACATCTACACGGTGCGTACCGAGAATCTGGTGTGGTACGGGGCGGCGGACAACCGCGGACACGCCGCCATCGACGGGTTCGGGATTCTTCCCGGGTTCGCCGGGGTGCTGGTGCGCGACGACTACGGCGGCTACCACAAGTACGACTCTGACCTGGCCGGCGTGCAACTGTGTTGCGCGCACCTGTTGCGTGACCTGCAAGCCGTCTACGAGATCGACCCCGACGCCCAAGTGTGGGCCGAGCAGGTCGGGTGGGCGCTACGACAGGCGGCCACCCTCGCGCAGGCCGCCGCCGCTGCCGGAGCCGACCACATCGACGCCGAAGCGCTGACCCACCTGCGCTGGGTCTACGACCAGGGCCTCGCCGTCGGGATCTCGATCAACCTGTCCCGCCGATGGCACAAAGGCAACCATCCCGGTCTCGTGCTGGCCCGCCGGCTACAGAACAAGGCCGACCAGGTCTGGCTGTTCACCAGCGACCTACGAGTGCCCTGGACCAACAACGCCAGCGAACAAGCCCTCCGCATGGTCAAGCTGCAACAGAAGATCTCCGGCTGCTGGCGCACCCTGGCCACCACCCAGGTGTTCTGCCGCATCCGCTCCTACCTCACCACCGCCCGCAACCACGGCATCCGCCCCCTCGACGCGATCCGCGACGCGTTGACTGGAACACCCTTTATGTCACCCGCGCCCGCCTGACACAGCCACCCGTGAATGGTTACGGCCCGACCACTGCGCGGGTACCTCCAGCGGCGGGCCACCAGCTCGCGATGCCAGCGCAGCAGTGTCGAAGGGGTAACCAGGAAGACCAGCCATCGGTCGCGTGGCAGCAGCCGCGCCAACATCGCCAACACCAGCCGGTCCTGCGGCGTGTACCGCGGCCGGGCCACCTGCCGGCGCACCACCATCAATTGGTGCCGCAGCACCGCGATCTCGACGTCCTTGGCGTCCGACGCAGGCCCCAGACCAACCAGTCCAAGAACCCGCCGGACGATCACAAACGCCAACGTCCGAGCCACCATGACCGCCAGCCTGCCGCATCCCATTCACCCTGGTCACGGTCCTGTCGCTGACCTGGCACCCCTCAGGCCCTTGGACAGCTGCGGGATGCGACCGAGGAAAACAACTGCCGGGCGGCACCGACCTTCGCAGGCAGCGCCGATGTCAACGGCGCTGACGCCGACCTGATCGTGGCGATCTCCGCCGTGGACGGAACCGCCGGAGTCGGCAAGACGGCGCTGGCGATCCATTGGGCGCACCGCGTCGCGGACCGGTACCCGGACGGCAACCTCTACGCCGACCTGCGCGGCTACGGACCCGGCCCGCCGGCCGATCCAGAACGCATCCTGGACCACTTCCTCGCCGCGCTTGGGGTGACCGCGGCCCGGATGCCCGCGGCGGTCGAGACGAAAGGCGCACTGTACCGTCCGTTGCTCCACCACCGGCGGATGCTCGTACTGCTCGACAACGCCGCCGATCCACAACAGGTCCGGCCCTTGTTGCCCGCCGCCCCAGGCTGCCTGGTGCTCGTGACCAGCCGCAGCACGATGACCGGGTTGGTGGCCCGCGACCGCGCCCGCCGGCTCAGCCTCGACGTGCTCCCCATCGACGATGCGATCGCGCTACTAGCCGGCTTCGTCGGACCGGATCGCGTCGGCGCCGAGCCCCTCGCGGCTCGGGACCTGGCCATGCGGTGCGCCAGACTGCCCGTGGCGCCGTGCGTCGCAGGCGAGCGGGCCGCCGCAGACCCCCGTAGGTCATTGGCGGATCTCGTCGAAGAGCTGGCCGACGAACGGCGACGACTGGACATCCTCGACACCGACGGTGACCCGCAGACCGCCGTCCGGGCGGTGTTCTCATGGTCGTACGAGATCCTGCCGCCAGCGGCCGCCCAGACATTCCGGCTGCTCGGCCTGCATCCAGGCATCGATGTCGACCGGCACTCCCTGGCCGCGCTCACCGGCACCGGAATCGACGAAGCGGTCCGGATGCTCGACACACTCGCCGACGCCCACCTCGTGGAATCCAACGGCACGGGGCGCTTTCGCATGCACGACTTGCTCCGCACGTACGCCGCCGAGCAAGCCCTCCGAGACGACGCGGAACCAGACCGGCACGCCGCGCTCGCCCGGCTGTTCGACTACTACCTCGTCACGGCAAGCGTCGCAGTCGAGGCCCTGGGCACCGGCCGGCCCCACGAAAGGCAACCCGGCCCGGTCACCACCACGGTCGCTCCGCCACCGACTGACGAGGTCACCGCCCGCGCCTGGCTGAACGCGGAGCGGCCGAACCTCGTGGCCGCGGTCCGGCACCAGGCCGACCACGGCCAGGGCCGGCAGGGCATCGACCTGGCCGCCATCCTGGCCCGCGACTGCTTCCAGGCCCGTCAGCACGCCGACGCCGCCGCGGTCTACGGCTACGCCAGCCAGGCCGCCCGCCGGCTCGGCGAGCGCGAGGCCGAGGCCCAAGCCCTGACCGGCCTGGGGAACATCGACCGGCGGCGCGGACAACTGACCCGCGCCGCTGACCGGCACCGTCGAGCCCTCGCCATCTGGCGCGCAGTTGGCGACCGCCGCGGCGAAGCCGGCACCCTCGGCAACCTCGCGCTGGTCCACTACCGGCTCGGCGAGTACGGGCACGCCGCCACGGGATTCGACACCGTCCTGGGGATCTTCGACGACCTGGGCGACCGGGCCAGCGTGGCCCGCACCCTGGGCGGGTGTGGCACGGTGTACCGCTACGTGCGCGAGGCGGTCGACCTGCTCGCCGGGCTGGCGCCGAGCCTGGCCCAGGCGATGCTCATCGCGCAAGGAACGGTGTACCCGATCCTCGACGGCACGCTGATCCCGATTGACCGGCTCAGCGGTACCGCCGACCGTCGGTACTACGCCGGCAAGCACAAGCATCACGGCGTCAACGTTCCCCACGGACCGCGAGAAGCTCCACTATGGACAAGGTCGACGATCTCATCGACCAGTCGCGGTCACCAAGTCCGTGCCAGAACCAGTCTTCCGTGGCCGCCGACATACACGCCCATATGCGACCACCATGCCGGCCGTGATCAAATGTTGCGGTCCGCGGAGGTAGGTCAGTCCTTCGGAAGAAGTACCTCAACCTGCACGATGGGGCTGCTGTTGCCCGTGTCGTCGCGCACGACGAGGTCTGCTGGTTGCGAGTCGGGACGCTCGCGCCAGCCTCGCTGCATGGCGTCTGCCAAGGTCAGCGGCACTGGGAGCAGTGCCTCAACCGACTCCTCGCGCCAGTTCCGGGCGACGAGCGCACGGCCGTCGAGGAGGATCTGGTTCGCGGCCGTCGGCTTTCCCCCGGTGCCGAGGAAGCCGCACCCGACGATCTTGATCTTGTCGTCCACACCCAGCTGGATGCGCAGGGGGGAAACGGAGGTGATGGTCGGAGCGACCCCGGTCTCCAGCGCTTTCTTCACCAGGTATCCGGTGGTGGAGACGCCGGCCAACGCGAGCAGGGTCGACGGAATCGTCGGCAGTCCCTTGCTCGGGTCGATGGTGGTGACGGTGGCGAACTGGACGAAGAAGTAGAGCAGCGCCACCACGTTGAACGCGAAGTACTGCAGGTCGACCAGGTCGGCCTGTCCGGTGTCGTTGCTGACGATCTCCGCGAGGCCAGCGGCTAGGCCGCGGCTCTCGCTGGCGGACTTGGTTAGCTGACCGCTCGCGGTCTTGCCGGTTGTCAGCGCCTTGGCCGCGACCGCGACGGCGACCGGCAGGCCCAGCAACGCGAAGTACTCCGGCTGAAATGGACTGTGCACGAACGCGTCGAACGCGCCGGACGGCGGGCTCGGGGTCGCGGCACCGTGCCACAGCGTCCGGTTGAGCACCAGCATGTATAGGAGGACGAGGAGCAGCGCGTAGGTCCACATGACGGCCTGCAGCTTGCTCGTCGAGGCCCGGCCGTCCGCCCCGATGACAAGCGACTTCAACCCCGCCTGGCGAGCTCTGACCGCGGCCGCGGTCCGGTTCGCCGCGGCCGACACCGCTTCTGCGGCCGCCTGGCTGGCGACGCCCGCCGCGGGCTGCCTGGCCGTCGGGTCTACCGCCGCATAGCCCGTTGCCACGTCGGTCGCTGCCATCTCGATCGCGGCTGTCGCCGCCGGGGCCGTCGCCGCGGCGACCGCGGCAGCCGGCTCCGTCCGGCTGATGTCGTCCAGGGCAGCGGCGACACGGCGCTGGTCTGCTGCCTTCTTGCCCGCGTCCGCGAGGGCCGCATCAGCCGAGGCGTCGAACTGGCCACGCACCAGCAGGTGCAACACGACGGTGATGGAGCAGACCAGCCAGGCGGCGAGGGCAACCGACCAGCGCGGCGTCAGCGCGAGCCCTTTGCCAGCACTGAGCAGGTAGACCACCGCCACGGCCGGCCAACCCACCAGGGCGAGGCCCAGCAGCCTGATGACAGCCTTGCGATTCACCGCGAGACCGAGGACGCGCTCGGGCGTACCTTGTTCCATTGCGTGTCTCCTAACCAGCGTCGAGCGGGCGCGGGGCAGGCGCAAACTCGGCCCAGCGGTCCCCCACCCCCCCGGTGGCCTAATAGCTGGGCTCCACCCGCATGTTGCGCCAAGTCACCCGGTCGCAGACGCCGCTGACCGTGATCCCGCGCATTTTCTGGTACCAGACGAGGCCCTCTCGCGTGTTCGGACCGTAGACGCCGTCCGGCTTACCGCATCGCCGTTCGCCGATCCACCGCTGCACGTACCGCACGTCGTCGCCGCTTTGCCGAGGACTCGCCAGCGACAGGTCACGGCTGCCCGGGGCGTATCCGGGGGACAGGTCGCCCTGCCGTGCAATGTCCAAATGTTCCGCCTGCTGCTGCAGGGTGCCGACCGCGTCCAGGGCGACATCGTGGGGCACGATGATTTCGAAGTGCATCTCGTCGGCCCTCGTCTGGTAGTCCGCACCCCAGCGGACGAGCCGCACGCCGTGGTATGTGTACCTCGCCAGCAACGCTCGGACCGCCGCCTGCCGGGACGGGCTGAACGTGGCGCGCTTGCCCATCGGGTGCGCGTCGGCGTTGAGATCGATGGCGATTCCTGGCGCGTGGTAGCTCCACGCGGTGACGCCGCGGACCTTCCTGGGTGCGTGGCCCCAGCAGCTCTTCGGGTTGAGCGGCTCCACGGTCGCGTGGAAGTCGCGGGCCAGCCCGATCAGCAGCGGCGCGACCTCCTTGCGCACGGAGAGCCGGGTGTCGGTGCCGGGCACTGGGTAGGTGGCCAGCTCGGGTGCTCCGTACTGCAGTACGGTAAAGCCGTTGATCGAGGCCATCACTGGTCGCCTTCCTCGTCGTCGCGCAGGGTCAGGTCATCGTCGTCCTCGTCGTGGTACTCCAGGTCGTCCTGGCCGGTGGGTGGCTTCCCCGCCTCGACCAACGCGACTGGGGCGAGCTGCTCCACGCCGAGCGGCGAGGGCGGCTGGTCGCCGGCGAGGCCGGGCTCATTACTGTTCATGACGGTCCTCCTCAGTTGGGACACTGCGCCCATTAGGAGACGGGCGCGGGTCGCGTGATACATGGGTCCGGCTGAAACCCGTTGTGTAAGCCCGGCGGTCAGCTCGCCCTGGGTCACCTGGTCAGGCGGCGCCGACCGCGACGAACGAGGCCGCGGCGCTGTCATATCCATTTCACGCCGCCACGGCCACCGCCACGTTCACCGACGGCAACCCAGCAGACCATGGCAAGTCGCGCACGATCGGCGGGGGCGGCCTCACAGGTCAGCGCGATGCCTCGTGAATCCTTGTGTCGCAAGGCCGAAGGGGTGTGGTGTTGGTGGTGTGGACGGCGTTGTCGGTCGAGGAGGTCGACGAGGTGTGGCAGCGGTGGCGCTCGGGTGAGGGTCCTGGCCAGGGCGATGCACTGGGCACCCCCTCGACGATGCGGGACCTGCTCACACGCTGCGGTGGAGTGCGGCCGGCGCCGCCGTATCGTGGCTGAGCCTGGCGGAGCGGGAGGAGATTTCGCGCGGGTGGGCCGCTGGCCTGTCGCTGAGGGCGATCACGGTCAGCCTGGGTCGTGTCGCGCCCCGACGATCTCGCGGCAGGTCGCCACCAACAAATGGAGGCAGGCCTATCGGGTGCGACCTGCAGACGCGGCGGCGTGGACCGCGGATCTGTGTGCTGCATCGGTGGGTCCACGGACGGTTCGCTGCCGCCATCGGTCCGACCGGTCACCGGCCGGTCGCGGCCCAGGCGACCACCGACGCCCGCCCCGGACGCCTCGGAGGCAGCCTGCATGCATCGACATGCTTCGCTAGGGGGCTCAGGCACAAGTAAGGTCCCGAAAGGCCGATCTAGAGGGTGATCCAGTTGGTGCGCACAGTGGTGCCGTCGGCGGCGCGACAGCGGAGGCGGAACGAGCCGGTTGGGATGGGTCGGATAACGAACCAGCCGACCTCGTCGACGCCGATGGTCGTGGGTGGTCCGTCGGCCGGACGGAGTTCGATCTCGCCCGACTGTTCCGGCACGACTTGGCCATGCAGGGCCTCGTTCGTCACTTCGATGTGGATGCTGAGTTGGCTTGAGACGAAGGTCAGGGCGCGCAGCGGGGCTAGTTGTTCCCGGGTGGCGGGTGCGTACTCGCGCGTGTCGGCGGCTGAGTCATAGGTGAGGGCGGCGAGTTCGGCGTCGATGTCATGCCAGGCATACGCTGCCTTGCCTGCGTCGATGAAACGGTGGGGGACGTCGCTGGCATACCGCAGAGCGTCGCCGAGCGTCGCGAGGAGCTCATCGTCATCGCTCCACCATTGGCTGATCATGCTCCTCACCCCTTTCTGCGTTCCTCGTCGCCGAGTCGATGAGTGCGGCCAGCGGCGGGCAGTGGCGCAGCTTATCCAGGCAACGCGCCCGCTGTGGGCCCAGTCCGCCGATCTTCGTACCGAGTCTCTCGGCGATTTCGGCGTATGACAGCGGTGGATCATGCAGGAGCAGCGACAGCAACTGCTGGCAGCGGCTTGGCAGTTGCGCGAACGCGGCACGCAGCGCCGCGTTCCGTTCGTCTGTCAACAGCCACTCCTCGACTGACGTGGCGCTCAGGCTGGGTGTCGTCTCCGGTTGTTCCGCGACCTCCATGCGCTCGCGCTCTTGTTTGGCCCGTAGCATCCGCAGGCACTCCCGCCGGGTTGTCGTTGCCAACCACCCCGCCAGCGCCGCCGGCTCGCGTATTGTCGCCAGGTGCTCGACCAGGAGCAGCCATACATTCTGGCCCACGTCGTGGGCGTCGGCTTCGATGAGCCGGTGGCGGCGGCAGATCGACCACACCAGTGGTGCGAACCGCTCTATCAGGTCGTTCCATGCGGAGTTGTCGCCGCCCCTGGCGCCCAGCACCAGAGCGACAACGGCAGGATCGTCGCGCATGGGGCACTCTTTCTTGGTCGGGCGCGGAAAGCCTGTGGCTGGAAATCGATCAGAACTCTGGGAGCCTTGCCACCTCGATGCCCGTACTGCTGTGGCCACTGACTCCCCTACGTAGCTGGTCTAGCGCCTCGTAGGCGGTGCGTAGCCCCGGCACGGTGCGTGCCGCGATCGCGCCACTCACTGCCGCTGCGGCGAAGGATGTCCCGCTCCACTGTGCCACGCCGACGAACGGTGGCTCTATGAGCTTCCCGGTCCGACCTCGCACACTGCCCTCCAGGTAGGTGCTCGTGACATCGACGCCGGGCGCCAGGAAGTCGAGCCAGGCGACCTTCGGCGTGAAGGTCGCAGGTCTGCCGTTACCATCCGTCGCGCCGACGGCGACGACCTCTTCGAAGGCCGCGGGCCAGATCGGCGTGTTCGGGTGAGGAACCAGCTGCTTCTTGTTCTTGTTCTTAGGGTCGTTTGCCTTGGGGTCGCCGTGGTTGCCGCTGGCGGCGACGACCACCATCGTCGGGGTGAGCCGTCCGATGGCGCGTTCCAGCACCAGGGGTGGCTTGCCATCGATGGTGAAGCAGCCAAACGAGAGGTTCAGGATGTCGGCGCCGGAGTTGGCGCAGAGGACCAGGCGCCGGGCGACTTCCCATACGTCAGCGGCTGCCGTCTCGGTTCCCAGCACCGATTCGACCCGCAGCTGGGTGGCTGGGGCGCGCTGGAGGATTAATCCGGCGATGAAGGTGGCATGCCCGGCCCACCAGAGCCTGGCTTTCTCGCTGTGGCGCAGCAGCGAGTCGCGGTCGGCTATGTATCTTCCGGCCAGGGACTCGTGCGGGTGGACGCGGGTGTCGAGGACCATGACGCGGGCGCCACGTCCGGCGTTGCGACTGCCAATGGCAGGCGGGAGGCCGGTCTCGCCGGGCAGCGGCACCGGGTCGCCCTCGCCGCCGCCGCTGGGGTATGGAAGGAACTGGATGCCCCGCATGAGCCTGTTCTTTCCTAGTGTCGGCGCCCAGTGATCGAACTTGTCCTCGAACACTCCGCGAAGCTCGGCCAAGAAGCCGTCCAGCGGGAGCCCTTGGTGAGGACCAGCCGGGACGGTGCGATGGCCTGCGCCAGCGGCCTCCCGCTCCTGCCGGAGGTGCTTGGTGGCTTTGGTGACGTCGTCCAGACGGATGAGCGTTAGACCCAGCTCTGGGCTTTTGGCACTGACCGTTGCCCCCGTGTTCACCAGGCGCTGCATCACGAGATCGCGATGCGGCGTCGCGACGACGAACTCGTTGGCCTTGTACTCCTGGATCTGATCATGCTCGATCGCGTCCATGGATCCCACCTTCCTCGCGCTGATGCGGGCTGCTGACCTGAAGGAGGCGCCAGGGCCGAACCTGATTCGTCCATGCCATGATTTTGTTGGCGCCGAAGAGGGTGGTTGGGCCACTCTTACTGCTCATGGGCGCATTTGCGACTGTGGAGGACGCCGGGGAGGCGCTTCGGCTCGCCGAGGCCGAGCCTGACCGTGCGGTCGCCCTGTCGGCGCGGGTCGCCGCCCGGGCCCGCAGCGAAAATGACTTGGCGACGGCCGCGGTCGCCGAACGCGCGTGGGGGCTTGCGTTGCGCCATCGCGGCGATGTCGACAGCGCGATCGGTCATCTGCGTGAGGCGGTGCGTCTGGGTCGACGGGCCAGATCGCCTCGGCTGGCAGCCGAGGCGCGGATGACGCTGTCCCTTGCCTTGCTCGAAGGCGGACGGCAACAGCAGGCGCTTGCCGAGATCAATACCGCTGTGCGAGACCTCGACGGTGTCGCAGGTGCCCGGGCACTAACCCAGCGGGGAACGATCCTGCTCGAGCTCGGCCATTTCTCGGAGGCGATCGCGCATTTCCGCACCGCGCTGCCGGTGTTCCGCGAGGCCGGTGATCTTCTTTGGCTCTCCCGAGTGATGTGTAACCGCGGTCTGGCACACACGTATCGACATGAGTTCACGCCGGCCGAGGCGGATCTGCGTGAGGCGGAACGACTGGCAAGGGAGCTGGACTTGCCGCTGTCGGTCGGGTTCGCGCAGGCTAACCTGGCCTTCGTCCTGGCCGCACGCGGGGACGTGCCGGCCGCGCTCGATTACTTCGACCGTGCCGAGCAGCGCATACGTAGGTACGACGCGCAGGTTGGCTCGCTGTTGCAAGACCGGAGCGAGTTGCTGCTGTCGGTGCGCCTGGTGTCAGAGGCTCGGGAGACCGCCGAACAGGCGATCGTCGAGTTCGAGAAAGAGCGACGCAAGATCAAGATGCCAGAGGTGCGTCTGCTGCTGGCGCAGGCCGCGTTCCTCGATGGGGATGCCGCCGGTGCACTGCACCATGCCCGCACCGCGGTGCGGGAGTTTACCAGGCATCAACGGCCGGAATGGGCAGCGCTTGCTCGGCTCGCGGTGCTCCGCTCCGAGTGCGCGGGGCAGCTGCGTTCGCGGGTGAGTGTCAGGCGGGTCGACGCGGTCGTGACCGCGCTGGCCGAGGCCGGCTGGCGGGCCGCGGCGATGGAGGCGCGGCTGCTGGCCGCCAAGCTCCTCCTCGAGCGGGGCCATCTTGCTCAGGGCCGGGCTCACCTCCGGTATGCCAGCCGGGCCAGGCGCGGGAGTGGGCCGGCGACGCTGCGCGCCCGCGCCTGGTACGCCGAGGCCCTCCTTCGGTCCAGCACAAGCGATCGGCGCGGTGCGGCCAGCGCGATCCGAGCCGGCCTACGGGTCCTGGACAGACACCGCGCCGTTCTCGGAGCGACCGACCTGCGCGCGCATGTGGCCGGGTACGGTACCGAGCTCGCGGAGGTTGGCTTACGGATGGCGATTGACGACGGTCGGCCCCGCGGCGTGTTCGAGTGGGCCGAACGTGGCCGGGCCAGCCATTTGCTGCAGCAGCCGCTGCGTCCGCCGCAGGACGCGTCGCTCGCCGACGCTCTCGCCGAGCTTCGGGCAACGGTCACGGAAATCAACAGCATCGATGGGGCCGGCCGGGACGGCGGCAAGCTGGCCAAGCTCGTCCAGCGTCAGGTGGCGCTGGAACGGCAACTTCAGGACCACTCCCGGCGGCAACGCGGTGAACCTACCGGGCCCCCGCCTGGCCCGGTGCCCCCAGGGGCGGTGGCGGAGACCCTGGGCGAGCACGCCTTGCTGGAGTTCATCCAGCTTGACGGGATACTGCACGGCGTCAGCATCGTTGAGGGGCGAGCCCGACTGCGTCGGCTCGGCTCCGTGTCGCAGGTGGGCGACCTTCTCGAGCGGATCCCGTTTGCCCTGCACCGGCTGAGCCGCCGAGGTGTCGACGTCGCCGGCAGCACGGCAGCGGTCAGACTGTTGCGGCACGCCGGCGGCGGGCTCGATGACGTCCTGCTTCGCCCTTTCGCCGAGATCGGTGACCGGTCGCTCGTCATCGTCCCGACCGCTCCGCTGCAGTGTCTGCTGTGGTCGGTGTTGCCCTCCTGCGTCGGGCGGCCGCTGACCGTGGCGCCGTCGGCGACGATGTGGCACGCGGCGAGCCGGCAGGCGGCCGAGCAGCGGTCCCACGTCGTCGTCGCCGCCGGCCCGACGCTGGCCGGGGCCAGAGACGAAGCGCGGGCGGTGGCCGACATCTACGGCACGAACCCGCTTCTCCACCCGGCCGCCACTGTCGATGCGGTGATGACCTCGCTCAACGGCGCCGCTGTGGCGCATCTGGCCACCCACGGCCGGCTGTCGGCGCACAACCCACTCTTCTCCGACCTGCTGTTCTCGAACGGTCCTCTACTCGTCTACGACCTCGAAGGGCTCCAACAGGTGCCGCACACCGTCGTCCTCGCCGCCTGCGATAGTGCACGGTCGGTCGTGTGTGCCGGAGACGAGCTGCTCGGCCTGAGCGCAACCTTCCTCGCCCAAGGCGCCACCCAACTGGTGGCCTCGGTCCTGGCGATCCTCGACGCCGAGACCGCGCCGCTCATGATCGCCTTCCACCGGCTACTCGCCCGCGGCCAACCCCCCGCGGTCGCGCTGGCCGCCGCACAGCAGCAAATGGCCGCCGAGAAGACCACGATGGCAGCCGCGGCCGGCTTCGTCTGCGTCGGCGCCGGTTTCGTCCCGCCCACGCTTCCAGCCTACGGCGGTGCTGGTGCTTGACGCATAGGTGCTCCACGCGGACGCGCCGATCGGCGCCATTAACGTCAGGCGGTCACCGGCCGGTACTTGCGGAGATGCTCGTCGAAGTCCCAACCGACGAGGAATTCTTTCGCGGCCGCACGCCCCCGCCGGTACAGCTCGTCGCACACATCGGCCGCGATGTCGAAGTCGGTGGCCCGCACGCCGTCGGTCTCCACGAAGACGGTGCGCGCGCGAACCGCGGGATCGTCCAGATAGAGCCGGTCATGGGCGTTCATCATGGTGGCGACGAGGGCCTTCATGAGACTGATCGGACCTAGAACCGGCGCCCAGCTGGGGTCCCAGCTGCCGACGGGTGGCTCGGCGGACAGCTTGACGCCAAACGTGGGCCAGCGCGGCCTACCGTCCACGCGATCGAAAATGTTGATCGGGAAGTTGGAGAGCATTCCCCCGTCGATGCAGATCGCGACTGGGCCGTTTTCGGCAGCTTGAGCGAGAACGGACGGAAGAAGAAAGGTCGAGGCACGCAGGGCGTCCGCGACGAGCTGCTTGTCGGGATCAAGGCCGTAGCGCCCGTAGTCCCAGGGCAGTCGCACCATATGGCCGCTGGTGACGTCGGAGACCACCACCACGAGCTTGTAAGCGCGTTCGGCGGGCAGGTTCCTGGCCGCGTCGTCGATGCGCAGGTCGCCGAAGGTCCGCACACCGCAACCACCCAGTTGGTCGGTGATCCATTGATGGAGGTAGTCGCCCCGGTACAGGCCCAAGCGGCTGACCAGGGAGACAGCACGACCGAGCCAACCGAACCGAGGACCGTCGCGGAACAGGCGATAGTCCACCTCACGCATGACCTTGACCATCTGCGGAACTGGCATGCCCGCCGCCACGAGCGACCCAACGATCGCGCCAGCGGATGTCCCGGCGATGCGGCCCGGCCCGCCAAGAACGTAGCCCTTGTCCCTGCGTTCCGCGTAATTCGGGGGTTCTGGAGACGGGATCGGGGCATCACCGCAGGTAGGAAGGCCGGAAGCCTTCGTCAGGCGCGAAAACGCCTAGAGAAACGCCTGCCAATATTGTCCC
>Ga0137368_10005373_pt1 | contig 13531 bp, 9 predicted proteins | sample SagtaG_13_FD_104917 | JGI IMG/M metagenome (GOLD analysis project Ga0137368, IMG submission 104917) | Vadose zone soil microbial communities from Sagehorn Ranch, Mendocino, California, USA - Sage1_L_100_16 metaG | ecosystem: Environmental > Terrestrial > Soil > Vadose zone | place: USA...
AAGCCAATCACGCTCAATAATCAAAGCTTCACCGTTATCGGCGTGACCCCTGCGAATTTCCAGTTTAGGACCGTTGCGGATGTTTTCGTCCCGATAGGGCTTTCAGCGGAACGATTCAGACTACGCGGCCTCGACCCGGGCATAGGGGTCGTCGCGCGCCTTAAGCCGCCCGTTTCCATTGCGCAGGCAGAAAGTGAGTTGAACGCGATTGCCGCGCGCCTGGAGCAACAGTACCCGGAGACGAACACTGGAAAACACGTGCGCGTCGAGTCATTGCATGAAGGCTTTGTTGGCGGGACACGTTTGTCGCTCCGGACTCTGCTCGGAGCCGTTGGTCTGGTTTTGTTGATTGCCTGCACCAACGTCGCGAACCTCTTGCTCGTTCGCGGCGCGGCGCGCCAAAGGGAGATGGCCCTACGCGCGGCGCTTGGCGCTGGCCGGTGGCGCATCGTCCGTCAACTGTTTGCAGAGAGCGTCTTGCTGGCGGCCTTGGGAGGAGTGCTCGGCGTACTGCTCGCGTACTGGGGAACCAACTTGATCACGTCCTATCTGCCCGGTGGCGTGCCGCGTCTGCGCGAAGCCAACATTGATTCGACGGTTTTTGTGTTCACGCTAGGTCTCTCGCTCCTTGCGGGTGTTGTTTTCGGCATGGCACCCGCCTGGCAAGCTTCGCGTGCGAATTTGACACACACGCTTCAGGAAGGAGGCCGAGGCTCGACCGGAAGCCGCCAGCGCTTGCGCAGCGCTCTGGTGGTTTCGGAAACCGCCCTCACGCTGGCGGTGCTGGTCGGCGCAGGTCTGCTGATCCAGAGCTTCTGGAGGCTGCAACAGGTCGATTCGGGTTTCGATGCGCGGAACGTGCTCATGATGCAGATCTCGGTCAAGGCCGGCCCCGGCGAAGGCGCGAGGATTGCCGATTTTTTTGAACAACTGCAGCAAAAGGTCCGCGGTCTGCCCGGCGTCAAATCAGTGGCGGTGTCGGATGGACTGCCGATTTTGCGGGATGCGAACTGGTCGCCTTTCAATATCGAAGGCCGGCCGCCGCCGGAACCGGGCAACCAGACGTGGGCCATTCGCTACACTGTGAGTCCCGAATACTTTCAGACGCTGGGAATTCAGTTGTTAAAGGGCCGCGGGTTCACGGCGCAGGACACGCTGAACAGTCCGCCGGTGGCCATTATTGATGAGACGTTCGCCCGTCAACACTTTCAAAATGAAGACCCTGTGGGATTGATCCTGGCGCTCCCGGACGGACCCAGTATTGAGATCGTGGGCGTTGTCCGGCACGTCAAACATGCTGGTTTGGACGAGCGAGCTGCAGGCTCGCCACAGTTCTATCTCAACTTCAATCAGCGCCGGTCCAGCGCATCTCATCTGCTCGTGCGCAGCGTAGTTGATCCGCTCAGTCTGGCTGGAACGGTGCGCGATGAGGTTTGGGCTTTGAATAAGGACCAGCCGGTTTACAACGTGCGCACGATGGAACACCTCGTGTCGCAATCGATTGCACCAAGGCGTTTCTCCGCGCTGCTGATGGTGATTTTTGGCTTCGTCGCACTCGTGCTCGCCAGCATAGGCCTCTACGGAATGATGTCCTACTCGGTGGCGCAACGAACGTCGGAGATCGGTATTCGGATGGCGTTGGGAGCGCAACGCCGCGACGTGTTGACGATGGTGATCAAGCAGGCTATAGGGCTCGCGCTGCTCGGCGTCGTCGCGGGACTGGTCACCGCGCTGGCGCTGGCGCGACTATTGAGAAATTTGTTGTTCGGCGTTGGCGCCGCTGATCCGCTGACGTTTGGGGTGGTGGCGTTCGTGCTGTTGGCGGTGGCACTCCTGGCCAGCTTCGTGCCCGCGCGCCGCGCCGCTAACGTCGATCCGATGGTAGCGCTTCGTTATGAATGAGGAATTCCCATGAGAAGACTTCGCGAATTGATTTTGAGGCTAGGCGGCTTGTTCAACAAGCAGCACAAGGACCGGGAACTCGACGAGGAGATCGAGAGCCATCTTCAATTGCACATCGAAGACAATCTTCGATTGGGCATGACATCGGAAGAAGCGCGCCGACAGGCGATGATCAAGTTAGGGGGAATCGAGTCCACGAAAGAAGCATACCGAGATCAAAGAGGCTTGCCTGTGCTGGAGAGGCTCTGGCAGGACGTTCGATACGGTGCGCGGATATTGCGAAAAAATCCGGGCTTCACCACCGTGGCCGTGCTCACGCTGGCGCTCGGCATCGGGGCCAACACCGCCATTTTTAGCATCGTCAATACGGTTCTCCTGAAACCGCTCCCTTACGATCAGCCGGGGCAACTGGTCCAAGTTTGGGAAGCGCCGCGTCCGGGGCAACGAAATTCAGTTTCGCCTGGCGTATTTCTCGATTGGAAGGAACACAGTACGGTTTTCGAGAGCCTGTCGCTCCGCCAAGACACGGCCATGAATCTCACGAGCGACGGGGAACCGGAGCGGATCAACGGCCTGGCGATGTCCGCCGGCGGGCTGCAAGTGCTCCGGGCGCGACCGCTGCTTGGCCGCACCTTCGGGCCCGATGAAGATCAGCCGGGTAAGGACAAGGTCGTCGTGCTCACCTCGGAATTTTGGCGACGTCGCTTTGGCGGCGAGATGAACGTTTTGGGTCGCTCGATTCGACTGAATGATGAAAGCTATATCGTGATTGGCATTCTTCCGCCGCGCTTTCTGTCAACGGACAAGGTTGAGTTTATTGTTCCCACAACCATCTCCACAAGCATTGTGCCGGGTGACCCGAATGCGCGAAGCGCTAGCTGGCTTCAAGTGATCGGCCGGTTGAAGCCGGGCGTTTCAGTCGAACAAGCCCAGGCCGAGATGAATGCGCTTGCGACGCGGCTCAACCCGCTCTATCCGGCGTTCAAAAAGGACTGGGGCGTGACGATCGTCCCGATGCACGAGCAGATTACTGGCAACATCAAGCCAACCTTGCTCGTCTTGACTGGCGCCATTGCATTTGTCCTGCTCATCGCCTGCGCCAACGTGGCGAGCCTGCTTTTGGTGAAAGCATCGAGCCGGCAAAAGGAAATCGCCATTCGCTCTGCTCTGGGCGCCAGCCGATGGCAAGTCGTTCGCCAGTTGCTCGTCGAAAGCGTGTTTCTGTCGCTGTTGGGTGCGCTGCTCGGCCTGCTTCTGGCATTTTGGAGCGTCGGCGCCATCAAAAACCTCAGTGCAGTGAATCTGCCGCGAGCTGAAGAAATCGGACTGGATCTGCGCGTCCTCGGTTTTGCACTGTGTGTTTCACTGGCGGCCGGAGTGGCCTTCGGATTGGTTCCCGCCCTCCAAAGTTCGCGGCCGAATCTCAACGATATGCTCAAAGAAGGTGCGCGCAGTTCGGGCGCCGGGCTGCGAAATCGTTTCCAGAGCGGTTTGATTGTCGCCGAGGTGGCGCTTTCCCTGATTCTGCTGGTCGGCGCGGGCCTGCTCCTCAACAGTTTTGTTCGGCTTTCCAACGTCCCGCCCGGCGTTAACGCGCGGAATGTTCTAACCATGCAAGTCGCGCTGTCCGATAAGAAATACCCGGATTCCGAGCGGCGCGCGGCCCTCTTCGAGCGCGCGCTGGAGCGAATTGAAAATCTTCCCGGCGTCGAGGCAGCCGGAGTGACAGGAACGATGCCGATGGCCGGTTGGTGGCAGAACACGACGTTTTCCATAATCGGCAGAGCAGGTCAACCGGCCGTTGGCTACGACACGGATTTTGATTTTTGCACACCGGACTATTTTCGCTCGGCTGGAATACCGTTGGTGAAGGGGCGCGCATTCAGCATGCGCGATAAAGCGGGCGCGCCTGGAGTGGTCATGATCAACGAGGCGCTGGCGCGCGAACATTTCCCGAACGAAGAACCACTCGGCAAACGGATTCATCTCGAGTTATTCACCGGGAAAATCGACGCTGGTTGGGAAATCGTGGGGATTGTCGGAAACGTCCACCAACGCGGGCTGGGCGAAAGGGTGCGCCCCTGCGTCTATCGGCCTTATTCATTCAGTTTTGGTGTGAGCGGTGGAAACCTGGTGATCCGAACCAAAGGCGCGCCGCTGTCGATGGCGGAAAGCGTACGAAAAGCGATTCTCGAAATCGATCCCACGCAGCCGATGCTGAACGTGCGCACGTTGGACGAGGTCATTGCCGCTTTGGTCGCGCAACGCCGTTTCGTTTTGCTGCTGCTCGGCGGATTTGCCGGCGTGGCGTTGCTGCTGGCCGCGAATGGCCTCTATGGCGTCATTGCTTACGCGGTGGCACAGCGCACCCGCGAGATCGGCATTCGAATGGCGCTTGGGGCGACGCGCCGAGACGTGCTCAGTCTCGTTCTGCGACAAGGAATCAAGCTGGCCGGAATCGGGGTCGTGGTCGGGATCGCCGCTGCGCTCGGCCTGACGCGCGGGCTGGCGAAGCTTCTCTACGAGGTCAGAGCGATCGACCTGCCGACCTTCACTGGTGTTTCGCTGGTCTTGTTGCTCGTGGCCCTGCTCGCCTCATGGCTGCCCGCCCGCCGCGCCGCCCGCGTGGACCCGATGGTGGCGCTGCGACATGAATAAAGAATGCCCACGAGAAGACTTCGCGAAGGGATAGCCGCAGGCGCTTCATCTGATCATGAAAATATAGATCGCAAGAAATCCGACCCAGTGCAACACCGTCACCAGAACCGACGGAACAAATGCCAGTCGAAAACTCCACATCACTCCTCCCCTCTTTGGTGACGGGAAGTTTCGCACGGCAGACGGGCCGGTGACGCAGGTACTCCGGCATCGTGTTACGGGTGAACTGCTGACTGGTTGGGGCGTGTGAGTACGGCCCTACATTCGACGGGTAGGTGAAGTCCCCATAGCCCGGTTTCGGGGGAGGCGTAGCGTGGTGATTTTGTTGACATAGCGTGCACACAGGGGCTGGTGCACGGGAGACAGGTTCTATGACGGCACAACGTGGGTTTACTGGTCTCGCAGGAGCGGTCGGCAGTTCGCTCCTGCTTGGGATCGTCAGCGTGCTCGGCGCAGCCGCAATTGCAACCGCCACCGGGGCGACCGCGAATACGTGGACCGTCGCCGCCGACAACTTGCAGGCACCGGGCTACCAAACCGCGACTGTGCTCGCAGACGGGCGCGTGCTCGTGGTCGGCGGGCAGGGGACGAAAGCGGAACTCTTCGACTCCGCAACCGGCTCGTGGGGCGTGGCCGCGAGCATGAACCGCAGCCGCGCCTATGCGACGGCCACGCTACTACCCAAGGGTTTCACCCTGCTAAGCTCGGCGCGCGTCCGATGCGCGACGCCGTTGAGAAATCCATCGGCGACGCGGTAGCCGGGAACCTTCTCGCAGGTGGTGATGCCAACGGTCGCCTGCAGGTCGATGAAAGAACGGACGTTCTTCTCATCGTTCGAAATGTCTGCGAAGCATGCGTCGCTGAGGTCTGCAATACCCCGAACTGGAAGCGGGCGGATGGAACCGCACAAGCCGAGGCGGCGCGGGACACCGATCGGTGAAATTCATCGATTTTAGCCGAAAGTGCCAATCGACGTGGGGCACGCGGAAAATTCAAAGCCGATCCCTTATTACGCCAGCGACGGCGGTTCCGTGAATGTCCGTCGCCAACTTGGGATTTGGGTCGCTATCCGATTCAGGTAATCGTCCCTGGCACCGGTCAGCAGATTCAGGCTCAAATCGAGATGCACTAAGTCCCAACCGTCATGGACTATTTGAAATCACGACGCCGGCCCCGCGGCATCGGTCTGAAACGTTCACGACATTCACGCCACTCCCGCCGCGCTTGAAGTGCTTCCGGCGCGTTCACGGCCCGCCATCCGAAGTCGAATTCACCTTGCATGCCTAAGAAAGATCGGATGGCCGCGGCCAGTAGCGCAACGCCAATTTGTTACGAGCGCGTCTCGACTCGGCCGGAATCTGCGACTCAAGGCCAGAGTTTTTCAATCGACGTCAAGGATACGGTATTTACCCCACTGTTCGCATTGACAGCGACAGCTAAACTGGCCGCGAAGGAAGCAGGTTGAGCTCGTTTGCGGTCATTCGAAAAGTACTCTAATTGTTGACCGCAAAGGTGCGTCAGGAGACGTGAATTTTGTCGGAGGCTAAATGGACGAGTCAATTAACGAGGCGCGGAAATTACTAGAGACATTCTCGAACTCCACGGTTCCTCGGAAGCAAGGAGGCCGCAACACGCCAGAAACAAAAGGCACCGGATGAACAAGCCGTCTTGGCTTTGCAACCGTTGAGCTGACTCACGTGTCGAGCGCCCTGGTTTAAAGCACACGACTATGCTGCGCACATTTGTTCTTTTCATCATGACCCGGTTGGCGGCCTTGGTGCCGGCCATTCCTGGAGCGGGTCGCATTGTTGCAGGCCTTTGCGCAGGCCTCACCTGTTTGGCCTCCACGGCGGATTTGAAGATTTCGATTCAGGCACCTCCGTGGGACCAGTCACAGCCTTTGTGGCGGCGCGTGACTTACACGATCATTGTCAGCAATGCAGGCCCCGACACGGCCACGCAAGTCGTGGTGACGAATCAGGTGGTTAGGATGGAACGGGAGTCCAGATCGGCGCTGGCCAGCAGGCGCATTGCTGAGCATGAGCACGGTTATTTCCTTCGTTGTCTCCCCGGGCGCGAAAGTCAGCGTGCCACTTGTGCCCACGTAATCCTGACCGGCCACCGCTGTGCCATCACGGGTCGTAAAGGGGACTTCAATACTCCCCTCTGCTCCATTGCGGCGCCGCACTTCCAGTCTCGCCACGCCGGCATCTTCCCAAATGATGGCTCCGGCCCTTCGAACGGCGACACCTACGAGGCTTCACTGGCTATGAACTGCCGGCTGTAAAATAATACACAAAATGCTTGCAACATGTGACAGGTGTCACATACAGTATCTGTGACAAACGTAACATTTGTGAAAGCACCAATTCGTATCACAGAGGCCGAATGGGAAGTCATGGCGGTGGCTTGGGAGCGCGCACCTGTTGCGGCCAGCACGGTGGTAAAAGTGGTCGAAGACCGCAAACAATGGACCCTCGCCACCGTCCGCACACTCCTGCGCCGCCTAGTTAACAAGCGGGCCTTGCGGCAGGAAATCGAAGGCAAGCGCTACCTCTACACTCCACTCATTTCCATGGCGGAATGCGTCCGGCAAGAAAGTGAATCCTTCCTGGACCGGTTCCTTGGCCGTGCCCCCTCGGAAGCCATTTTGCACCTGGTGAAACGGGCCGATTTGTCCGCGAAGGACATTGAGGAACTGCTCCGCATTCTGCGCCGGAAGGAGAAATAGATATGCCTGACTTAATACAATGGGTCGAAGCGGTCTTTCGATGGATTTTGCAAACGACCTGGCAGACGGCGATTCTGGTCGGCTTGATTCTCTTGGCGCAGTGGCTTTTGCGCAGACGCTTGGCACCCGCCTGGCGCTACGGGCTTTGGCTGCTGCTGATTGGCCGCTTGTTAATGCCCGTCCTGCCCCCCAGTGGCTTCAGCATTTTTAACCTGGCCAGAACTGATTTAGCGAATTCACGTGTGGATGCCTGGCAGCCTACCCGAGTGGTCGACACCAACCCGCATCCCCCTATCAATAACTTGGATGCAGCCCCAAGCACGGATTTTACCCCGGCGAAGCAGTCTCGCCGGGATCACTTCAATCCCAGCATTCCTCCGTCAAGCGTAGTGATTAGGCCCAATCCCATGTCACGGGTCGATTGGCTAAAGGTCTCGTGCTGCGGTTGGCTGGCCGGCGTGTTGCTTTTCGCCTCGCGCCTGGTTTGGGCAAATGTCCGTTTCCGATCGCGCATTGAGCGACATCGGCCCATTGCGAATGAGAACGTGACCCAGCTGTTTGACGAATGCAGAGAAAAATTCAAAATCACCCGGCCGGTGCGGATAATTGAATGCGCAGAAGTGGAGAGTCCGAGTGTCTACGGAATTTGGCGGAAGTGGCTGCTGTTGCCCGAGGGCGTTTTCGAGCAATTTTCACGTGAAGAACTTCGGCACACTTTTTTACATGAACTGGCCCACCTCAAGCGGCGCGACCTTGAGGTCAACTGGCTGATGGCGTTCTTGCAGATTCTGCACTGGTTTAACCCCGTGATCTGGCTGGCTTTTGCCCGCATGCGTGCGGACCGGGAACTGGCCACAGACGCGCTCGTTCTGGCGCACGTCGGCGCGACGGACAATGTCGCCTACGGCGAGACCATAATAAAAGTAGCCGCGAATCTTGCTCAACGCGGCATGCAACCGGGTCTGGTTGGAATCGCCGAAAGCAAGGCAGGTTTCCAAGAACGCATTCGAGCCATCGCTGGCGCTGTGGTGGGAAAAAACTGGACCTGGGCCGCCGCCGGCATTGTGGCAATCCTGGCTGGTGCGGGACTGACTGGAGCGCAGGGAACTGACCAACCGAAGGCGGCGGCAACTTTCAGGAATTCCACGGCTGTGTTGAGCCACAAAGCTGGAATTTCTGGGAGAGTTGTGGATGTCCGTGGACGTCCGGTTGATAATGCGCAAGTCGCGATATATAGGCTTTCGCCGAGAACGCATTTTACTGGCAGCCCGATTCCGCCTTCGTCTGGGCTGGATCTTACGTGTGCGCCGACGCCGCGGATTTTCAATCCCGACTTCGGCCACCCTATGGCCGATCTCCCTCTGGCAAGCGTGCCTTGGAGCTTTTGCACGACCGACGCTCAGGGTCACTTCTTTTTAGATGACTTCGATCGGGCCCTGGGCGTCGTGGTCGTGTCTGAAAGCGGCCTCGGCTGGATCGCGACCAACGGGTTTTCTACTAACATGACAGTCACATTGGAACCTTGGGGCCGCATCGAAGGAACCCTCTGGCATTACAACGAAGTTGTGACCAATGAACCCGTTCGAGTTTTTTTCGCATACCAGGATGGCGTCCCCTCTTGGGGCCCGGAGTCCGGGTTTGACACCAAAACCGACGACCACGGGCGTTTTTTCTGTGATTTTGTCCCACCAGGTCACTTTGGAGTTAACAGTGCCGGGATGGGCGAAAGGGTCACCGTCAGATCCGGACAAACGGCGCTCGTAAAGCTCGGCGGGAGTGGCCGGTCCGTCATTGGAAAGTTCAAGATTCGTAATCCGGATGGTGAAATCGAATCAGCCGATGAGTTTCGCTACGCTTTTTTCACATCAATCGCTGACCTCGGTGCCAAAACTGAGGAAGAATTCAAAGCTTTGAGAAAGCAATCGGAAAATACATTCACGAATTTCCACATTCGACCTGTGCAATGTGCCAAGGACGGCTCCTTCCGTATTGATCAAGTCGAGCCGGGCAAATACGCGCTGTTAGTTGAGACCTCCGCAATGGCAACAGCCACCACACACAGGTTGTGGTGCACCGGGGCGCGCGAGGTCGAGATCCCCGCGAGCGATCCTAAAATGCGCGAACCACTGGACTTGGGGCTCATCGAAGTCTCGCTCAGATCGCCAGCCCGTTCAAATCAGTGAAAAAACGGATGCCTCTTTGTAAGTGAAGGAATCACACTCGATTCCCTCATCGACTCCGAAAGAATTCAGGCATCGCCTCCTCACAAAAAATGCGCACGTTCAAAAGACCACTTAGAGGATGAACAGTCGTGTAACACTCTCAGCTTTGAAGAGGTTGGGATCAGGCAGATTCAGGGCTATGAGCGTGACCCCGACCCTACTCGCACCGCGAGTCCGCCTGACCATCGCCTGTGTTTGCCTGGTGCTGTTGTCCTCGTGTGCTACCGCACCGATCTGGTTTCCTGATGATTCAATCCGCCCCAGCCGGCCCGCTGACGCGCTTTTGAATAAAGGCGCGGGCCGCGGAGATAATCTCTTTGTGACGCTCCGTTTGGAGACTGGAGAAGAGTTGCTGTTCCTCGTGGACACGGGGTCCCCCTGCACATTCCTCGATAAGTCTTTGGACGCGAAACTGGGAAAACGTCTTGGGACGCAGAAAGTCAAGTGGCTTGGAGGAAAAGGTGGAGGAAAAGGACGAGCGAGTGTCTATAAAGCACCCAAACTTTACTTGAATGGCACCGAGTTGGTGACTGCTCCGCGTGTTCTCACACTGGATTTGACGCCACTGCCCTTGCTTCCTGGCCGCCCCGTAAGGGGCATTCTGGGCACGGATTGCCTGCGGCACTATTGCGTCCGTTTGGATTTTGAGTCCGGCAAAATGCGCTTCCTCGATCCCGACCATCGTGAAGATGAAAACCCGGGCAAAGCATTTCCTCTAAGAATCTTCTTTGGGTCTATCTTCACTCCCGAGAATCTGGTCGGGGTTAAGGGCGACAAATCGCAGATTGATACCGGCTGCACTTTCGATGGCACGCTGAAGCCGAGACTCTGGCAGCGAAAGCTGCAAGAACAAACGGCGTTCGAAACCAACGCAGCGGGAGTTTTCTCAAAAGGTATTTGGGGTGGGGAGACCTATACCAACCTGATGTTAAGCCAGTATGGCGGCTTCTCGGGAGGGCACAATCTTGTTGGTTTGAGGTTACTGGCACGGCACAAGGTCACGTTCAACTTTCCCAAACGAACGATGTATCTCCAGCGCACGAGTGTCGGACCTCTCGCGGTCGAGCGCAGCTCGACGAACGTTCTGGGATCCACGCGCGGATGGTGGGAAACGGAGGGCTCTTCGGCTTTGGGTAATGACAAAGAATCGCTGGCGGCGCGCATCATGTCCGCGCCGAATCTCCGACCAGCCGGCCCCGATGCATTTTCCCAGGTCTTTTCGTGGGATCCGGCCCGTTTTATTTCAGTCGGCGCACCAGAGGCAAAGCTCAGGTTCGTTCACCTGCCGCCCGGTGTTTGCCGCATGAAAGTTGTTTCAAAGGCCGAACGCGAAGAAGACGGCGGCGGGGGGCTGATGTTCGAGGGTGTTCCTGAAACAAACGCTCTTCCAATGGTGCCAGTCCAGGAACGCGGAACCGTCCTCCTGCTTCACGACTACAATTACCAAAAAGAGCACATGATTCTTTGGACATGGCTGCTGGCCCAAGCCGGTTACCGCGTCGTTTTGGTGGATCTTCGCGGCCACGGAGAGTCCTCGGGGCCGACCATTTCCTACGGGAAATACGAGACCGCCGATCTAAGACAAGTGCTCGATCGCCTGACGGAACAGCGGTTGTGTGATGGAACCGTGGGTGTGCTGGGAGTTGGTTACGGCGCCGACCTCGCCCTGCACTGGGCCGCTCGCGACCCACGTGTCCGCACCGTCGTTGCCATTGCTCCGTACAATCAGACGGAGCAGGCCTTCGAGCGGACAGCCAGGGAACACCAATCGTCCATTTCACCGGAGGTGCTGCAAGACGCCCTCGCGCTTGTGGCTGCGCGTGTGGACATCAAGTGGGCCGACTGGTCCGGAGAAGCGGCATTGCGCCAAATCAAGAAGCCGGTTTTGTTGATTGGCGGCGGGAAGGACACCATCTGCACGACGAACGACTTGAAGGTCCTCGAACAAGGGCCGCACATCTTCTCTGGCTTGCTGAGACTCCTGTGGCGCGTTACTCGCTCGAGCCTGCTTGCCGGGGCCGGAGCAACCCGGGGCGGCAATCAGAAATACAAGAGGCAGTGTGGTCCGAAGCTTGATCACAAGTTGAGAGTTGGGGAAATTGTTCATTCCATTCGAGATTCGGTTACGGTTTGTTCTTACCCTCCATTATCTGCGTCAGCTTGGCAGTCGCCCACTCAGCAACCTGCCGGTCGCCGCATTGAGCTAATTGCTCCAATTCCTTCACATGTTTCTCCGGACCGACGGCCAAAATAGTCATGTAACGGACGGATGGCACCTTATCCTCAAGCAGAGAGGCGATCACGTGCTGCACGTCGGCGCGTTCAAGTTGGTCCTTGAGCCCGAACGCCACGCGCCACCGAACGTCCTTCGATGGATCAGTCGCCAGGCGCAGAAAGGCGCCGCGGCTGTCATCCGGATCGAGAACCCGGATTTCGGTTAGAGCGTAGGCGGCATCGGAGCGTTCTTTCGCGGACCCAGATTGTGCCAACTCGATGACTCGGTCGAATATTTTTTTGTCATAGGTAAACCGCCACATCGGCGCGCGGGACCCATTGAATCCTATGAAAAGAAGGGCGTCACGCCGCACGTTTTCATCGCGATGCATCAATAGGGAATAAAGTCGCGCGACGAAACGCTGGTTGAATCCCTCACATTCTTGCGCCTGTTGCATGAGCCGCATCAGAATGCCGGGCGAAGTCTCAAGCTCAACCCGTTTTGCCAGGAACTGACGCTCCTGGGGAAAGTCCCCCAGCTTTTGATCGGCTGCGTCCCGGATGCTGGCGTCTCCCGCGACCGCCAGCTTTTCCAATTTGGGTAAGAGCGGGAGCCACGGCCTCTGCTTTTCCTCGGACAAGTCCGAGTTGCCGAAATGGCCAATCGCCCAGTATTGGACATGGCGTTCGGGTGAATCCAAGGCCCGGCTGATTGTTTCAATATCCACATAGCCGTTCAGAGCGTCGGCAGCTTTCTCCTGCAACGCATCGAATGCGCGATCCTGGCTGCCTCCCCACACTCCGCTTCCGCCTCGGTTGTAAAGAAACGTTGTGCCGGCAAATCGGATCAAATCGGAGATCGCCTGCATCCGGGTGTCGGAACTCCGCAATCCATGGATGAGGTTGCTTACGACCGTCTCGCGTTCCGGACACGTCCGCACCGCTTCAAAGGCTTGGTCGTGCAGGTTGTCAGTCTCCCAATCGCCTGTTCGAGCATAATATCCATCCGGCAAAGCAAACGCCAGAAGTTGGGAAAAAGCCCGCATCCGAGTCTCGGGTCGGCTCAATCCTGCGACGAGCCGGTTCAAATCATCTTCGGCGGTTATGGCCTTGGGGCTAACCGATGTCGATGTGGAACGACAGCCCAACAGCACCGCTGCTAAAATCGTGATTATGATGTGAGAGGGACGTTTCATTTTACTCTCGACTCACCGCCACTCATGAATGCGCGAGTTGTCGTAAGGGTCGGCGGCGTTGTGCCCGAATTTATACAAACTGGAGGGAACGACGACACTGTAACTTTTATCATCTATTTCGACCGTCAGCGTGCGCCAGCAGCGTTGGTCTGGTTCGGATCGCGTAAAGCGTTTGAAAGTGTCAATCCGCCGCCTGCCGTCGTCGGAGATGCGAACGCCCGTGCACCTGGCTTTGAAAATCATTTCGTCCCTGTCCCGGATGGAGAGGGCGGTTTGCGGCCGGCCGCGCAAATCCCAAAGAAAACTGCGCGCGCGCGCGCGAACGTCGTCCCGGGAAAGTTCAATTTCCGTTTCCGGTTCGAAAGTGTTCAAGGCGATCAGCGACAAGTGCCATCCATTTTGAATCGTGCCGAGGTCATAACGCGCTTCCCGCCAGGCCAGAAGCAAGTCCTCCGGCGCCCGGTCTTTCATCGCCGGAGCAAACTTGGGCGGACCATTGAAAACCGGACGCGTTGAAATGTTGGATGCCGTTTGGGTGAAGCCGTAAGGGACCTCCAACCAGAAGCGTTGTTTGGCGATTTTCAATTCGATCCAGGCTTCTTCCAAAG
>Ga0137368_10005386_pt1 | contig 13517 bp, 13 predicted proteins | sample SagtaG_13_FD_104917 | JGI IMG/M metagenome (GOLD analysis project Ga0137368, IMG submission 104917) | Vadose zone soil microbial communities from Sagehorn Ranch, Mendocino, California, USA - Sage1_L_100_16 metaG | ecosystem: Environmental > Terrestrial > Soil > Vadose zone | place: USA...
ACATTAGGAGCCGCCTTGCGGAATCTACCCTCCGCGACGTAAGCGCGGTCCAGGACCTGCCGGTGCTGATTAATCGGATCGCGAGCGCCACCCGTGGTTAGGTGTGCCAGTTCGAGCAACAGAGCATCCCGGCCCGCATCAATCGGATTCAGCGCCAGCGAGTAGCGATCATCGGAGCCGATCCGCGCGGCGTCGCGCTCGGCACGGCCAGCGGGATCGTTACGAGCGAGATGGCCAAGGTGCCGATGCCCGCCGGTGTCCGCTGGGAGCTGGCCGGCCAGAGCAGGGATCAGCAGGAGGCGTTCAGCAACCTCGGGCTGGCGCTTGGCATCTCCGCCATCCTGGTCTACCTGGTCCTGACGGCACTGTACGAGAGCCTGATCCTGCCGCTGGTGGTCCTGTCCTCGCTCCCACTCGCGCTGATCGGGGCGCTCGCCAGCCTTTTGATCTTCCGCAACACGCTCAACATCCTGTCCCTGATCGGCGTCATCGCTCTGTTTGGCCTGGTCGGCAAGAATGCGATCTTGCTGGTGGATTACACCAACGTGCTGCGCCGCCAGGGGCTGGAGCGGAACGAGGCGCTGCGTCGGGCTGGCCCGATCCGCTTGCGGCCGATCCTGATGACCTCGGCGACGCTCGTCCTGGCCCTACTGCCCGTCGCGCTGCAGCTTGGCGAGGGCGGTGAGCTGCGCGCTCCGCTGGCGGCGGTCATCATCGGCGGGATGGTCAGCTCGACGATCCTCACCCTTGTCTTCGTGCCGGTCTCGTACACCTATTTCGACGGCCTGCAGCGCCTCGTCACGGGCCTAAATCTACCGCGCTTTGGCCGTCGCCGGACGCTCCCGGACAGAGAGCCGCGCTTGGCGGACGAGCTTCCCATTCGGCCGGCGCCTGGCGTGCCGCCCGAGCGCGAACCCATTGGCGCTGGTTCAAGGCATCGGCCGTAGATTCACCACCAAGACAGCCTAGATTCACCACGAAGACACCAAGACATAAGGACCAGAGATGGGCGATCTCTCGCATCTTGGTGCCTTCGTGTTGGTGCTGACAACGTCTAGCCAGTCGAACCTCCGGCACTAGAGCACGGGCTTCTGGGCTGCCTCTACCCGAATCGCGGCGCGCGCTTCTCTTGGAACGCGGCCAGGCCCTCACGAAAGTGCGGCGAACGCCCGGCGGCGTCCTGGAGCAGGGCCTCGTACTCGAGCATCGCGGGCAAACTGGTCTCCTGGGAGTGGTAGAGGCCGCGCTTGATCAACCCGTACGCCACGCTCGGCCCTCGAGCCAGGCGCTCGGCCAGCTCCCGAGCCACGGCCGGCAGCTCCTCGGCTGCCACGACGCGGATCGCCAGCCCCAGCCTGACCGCCTCGGCCGCCGAGAGGGGCTCGGCCAGCCACATCAGCTCGAACGCGCGGCCCAGCCCCACCATGCGTGGCAGGGTGTACAGGTTGCCGGCGTCGGGGACGAGCCCGATTCTGACGAACGCCTGGAGGAAGCTGGCACTTTCGGAGACGAGTCGCAGATCGCAGGCCAGCACCAGGCCGACCCCGGCCCCAGCCGCCACACCGTTGATTGCCCCGACGACCGGCTTGGGCATGTTCCGAATCCGCCGAATCAGCGGGTGATAGTTGCGCCGCAGGCCATCTCCCAGATGGGGCACTTGCCCGGCCTCGAAGATCTCCAGGCGTGTCGTCAGGTCCTGGCCAGCGCAGAACCCCCGCCCGCTGCCCGCGATCACCACGGCTCGGGTCTCCGCGTCGCGTTCGGCCGCCCTGAGCGCCGCGTCCAGGTCCGCGTTCATCTGGGCATTGAACGCGTTCAGGACCTGGGGGCGATTCAGGGTGATAGTCGTCACCCGCGATCGGGTCTGGACGAGCAGCGTCTCGAAGTCCATTCAGACCTCTCCCTGGGCGCACCCCCTTCCCTTCAGGGAAGGGGGACGGGGGGTTAGGTTAGTTCAGGACTTCGTCTAGCTCGCGGCGGCTGGGGTTGACCAGGATCCGGCCGTCGATCTCGAGAGTTGGCACCGTTCGGTGGCCGCCCGTCGCGCGCTCGATCCGCTCGCCGAACTCCGGGTGCTGATCGATGTCGATCTCGTCGTAGGCCACGCCCTTGCTGTCCAAATAGCGCTTCGTGCTGACGCAGTAGCCACACCAGGGCGTGGTGTACATCCTTACCGACTGTGCCAATGCATTTCCCCCCAGTCTTGGTCACCCCAGTGCAACCGCTGTGTCCACGCGAATATTCCCCGCGCTTGTGCAAGCGGCGACTCGCGGTACACTGAACTGTCAGCGCTTCGAGTGGGAGGAGCAGGGAGATGCCTGGTATCGAAGGGGTGGAGGTTCGGGGACCGGTTCAGGGCCGAGCCGAGGAGATCCTGACGCCTGACGCGCTGGCCTTTCTGGCCGGGCTCCAGCGTGCGTTTGGCCCCACACGTGAGGAGCTGCTCAAGAGGCGGGCCGAGCGGCAGATCGAGCTGGACCTGGGCGCGCTGCCGGATTTCCTGCCCGAGACTCGTCACATCCGCGAGGCAGACTGGCGAGTCGCCCCCGTTCCCGCGGACCTGCAGAAGCGCTGGGTCGAGATCACCGGGCCCGCCGAGCGCAAGATGGTAATCAACGCCCTCAACTCTGGCGCCAACGTCTTCATGGCCGACTTCGAAGATGCTCACACCCCGACCTGGAGCAACATGGTCGAGGGCCAGGTCAACCTGATCGACGCGATCGAGCGGACCATCGAGTTCGAGAATCCCGATGGGCGCGTCTATCGCCTCAACGACGAGGTGGCGACCCTGCTGGTGCGCCCGCGCGGCTGGCACCTGGTGGAGAAGCACCTACTGGTGGAAGGCAAGCCGATCTCGGGCGGGCTGTTCGACTTTGGGCTGTATTTCTTCCACAACGCCCGCCGCCTGGCCGAGAAGGGGAGCGGCCCGTATTTCTACCTGCCAAAGCTGGAGAGTCACCACGAGGCGCGGCTCTGGAACGATGTCTTCGTGTTCGCCCAGGACGCCCTGGGCGTGCCGCGCGGCACGATCAAGGCAACCGTGCTGGTCGAGGTGTTCCTGTCCGCCTTCGAGATGGAGGAGATCCTCTACGAGCTGCGCGATCACAGCGCCGGCCTGAACGCCGGGCGCTGGGACTACATCTTCAGCGCCATCAAGAAGTTCTCCAATCGCCCTGACTTCATGCTGCCCGACCGCGCCCAGGTGAGCATGACCGTCCCGTTCATGCGGGCCTACACCGAGCTGCTCGTGAAAACCTGCCACCGTCGGGGGGCACATGCAATGGGCGGCATGGCCGCCTTCATCCCGAGCCGCCGCGACCCGAAGGTCAACGAGGTGGCGCTGCCCAGGGTCAGGGACGACAAGCTGCGCGAGTCCGGCGATGGCTTCGACGGCACCTGGGTTGCCCATCCAGACCTCGTTCCAGTCGCGATGGAGGTCTTCGAGGCTGCGCTGAAGGACAAGCCCAATCAGCTCGACAGGCTGCGCGAGGAGGTATCGGTCAGCGCCAGCGACCTGCTCGACGTTCGCGTGCCCGGCGGGGAGGTCACCGAGGCGGGACTCCGAGCCAACATCAGTGTTGGCATCCAGTACCTCGAGTCCTGGTTGAGCGGGGTGGGGGCCGCGGCCATCTATAACCTGATGGAGGACGCGGCGACGGCCGAGATCTCGCGGTCACAGGTCTGGCAGTGGGTCAGGCACGACGCCGCGCTCACGAAAGGTCCGCGGGTCACCAGGGAGCTGGTGCAGAAACTCGAGGCAGAGGAGATCGAGAAGATCCAAACGGCCATCGGGGACCAAGCGTACGGCAAGGGACGATTCAAGGACGCCGTCGAGATCTTCGAGCGGGTGGCCCTCAGCGACCGCTTCGTAGAGTTCCTGACCATACCCGCGTACGAGTACATCGACCTCTAGCGCATGTGATGGACGACGAGTCGCCGGGACGTGGGCTGCGGCTGGCGTTCGCCGGGGCTGGTCACTGGCATTTCCTCGTTGACGCTCGCTACCTGGAGCTAGCCCGCGCGTCCGGGGCCGAGATCGTCGGGCTCAGTGACGACGACGAGGCGGTCGCCCGCGCTCGGGCGGCTGAGGTCGGCTGCGACTGGACCACCGATCTCTCGGAGCTGGTCGAGCGCTTCCGCCCAGACCTGATGATCGCCCTGCCCCGCCCGGGCCGCGCGGCCGCCCAGGTGGGCCAGCTCCTGGAGTACGGCCTGCCGCTGTTCGCCGAGAAGCCGTTGGGGATCTCGGCAAGCGAGGTGTGGTCGCTGGTGGAGCGGGCCGAGCGCGGCTGGGTGACGGTGGCGTTCCCGCTCCGCTATCAGCCGATCTGGCCCCGGCTGGAGCGGCTTCGCGCGGACGGGCGGCTCGGCACGATCGGGCACGTCGGCGTGCGGCAGGTCGCCGGCCCCCCCTCGCGCTACCGGTCCTATGGCGTGCCCTGGATGCTCGATCCGCGAGTGGCGGGCGGGGGCCCGCTCCGCAACATCGGCATCCACTTGGCCGACATCCTCGCTCACCAGATTGGGGCGAGCTCGTCGCGCGTGATCGGCGCGGTCCAGACCCGGCGGATGCACGGCGAGCCCATCGAGGACTTCGTCGCCGCGGTCCTCGAACTAGAAGATGGTGTGATCGCCACGCTCGAGACAGGCTATACGTTCGCGCCGCCCAGGCCGGGCGACATGGACATCCGGGTGGCGACGACGGGCGCCTATTTCATCCAGCGTCGAGCCGAGCTGCTCGTCTTTCCGGCCGAAGGCCAGTCGGAGGTGGTCAGCATGGAAGGGCGGGACCTTTACCGCGAGCTCTTCTTCGACGCCTTGCGGCGGTTTCGAAGCGGCGCCCCACCCGTGGCGGCGGTGCGCGAATGCGCCCAGGCGAACGAGCTCATCGATGCGATCTACAGGTCCTTAGCCTCGACTCTCTAGCCAGGTAAACGTGAAAGCTGCGGTAGACGCCGACGTGGTGGCTGTGTCGTCGGTAGCCTGGAAGCTGACGGTGCGGGTAGCGGTGCTCGGGTTGTGGCTCGGGTTGGTGTAGGTCACGCTGCACAGCGCGGTCCGGGCTCGTGGTGGCCGCGGCACCCGAGTCGGCGGTGGTGCCGGTGCCCGTCCGACGTCTTCGAGCAGCCATGAGATCGGGCTCGGCCACAGTGTGGGATACTTGGAGTGGACCGACTGGCTGGGATGGAGGCACCCAGGTATGGTGGCTCAACCGGAAGAAGGGCAGCAGGACATCAAACGACGTTACGACGAGCTCTACGACCGATACGGCAAACCGCTGGACGCGGAGCATCGCGGCGCGTTCGTTGCGATCTCCACGGTTGGCGCCTCGCGGATCGGCGCCGAGGCGCGCCTGGACGCCGGCTTCGATGGCGATGTCGTCTGCCCATCCAATCTCGTCCAGGGTAGTCAGCTGGCGGACGGCCATGTTCGCTGGACCCTCGCCGACGGCTCGGACATCCTGGCCGCCTACTACCTGGGCACGGTGCAGGTGGCGCCATGAGCCCGCTTCCCGCTGTCGTCACGGTTCCGGGCGACGAGCTTCTAGTCGGTGTTGGCCTGGCCCGGCACTTCCGAATCGTTCTCGACCACGGACGACAGGTTATCGTCGAGCCCTGATCTGTCTCGGGTGTCCCGAGAGTCGTCGTCGTGCCCTTCTATTCCTGGTTTGCGTACCGGCCCCGCTGGACGGTGACGTTGTCGGCCTGGAAGTGGCCCTCGTCCTGCTTGACCCCGTCCGCTTCCAGGTATCCCCGACCCGGATCTGGGGGCGCGAGCCGCGGCCGAGCCGGACCCGCTCGAGCCCATCGCGCATGGCGATCACCACCAAGGGCAGATAGGCGTCCACACGCAGCTCGACGAGGCCGCCCTCGGTGCCGTAGTGCTCCAGGCTGAGCCCGCCTCAGGCGGGTCCGCTGCCGAGAATGAGAATCGAGGATCGGATGTCCTCACCTCGATGCCCTTGAATGACCTAACCCCCCAGCCCCCTTCCCTGAAGGGAAGGGGGAGCGTAGGGGCACGGTGTAGCTTGCCCGCCGCGCGGGGCTACCGCCAGACGAGGGGCGTGTCGCCCGCGAGCCTGTAGCCGACCTCGATCGCCACCGCCCGACTGTTGGAGGCGGAGCCGCGCTCCAGGAAATGCTGATCTGGGAGCCGCTCGCCAGGGCGGCCGCGTTGTGCTTCGAGCAGACCGTCAGCCGCTTAAGAAAGCCACCGTCCGGTTGCGTTACCTCCACGGTGTAGGTGCCGTTCGTCATGTCCGAGCAGGTTGGGGCGCCCGGTAGGCCGCCCTGAAAGTTTCGAGCGATGAGCGCGACGACGATGCTGTGGCCGGCCGCCACCACCCGCCAGTCGTGATCGTCAGGCTGGTCTGGTGTCGTCGAACGCAGTCCCGAGCGTCTGGACCACCGCCGGGGCCGCCCGGGCCGGCGGCGCGCGCAGGCCGAACGCCGCCACCAGCGCCAGCGAGGCCAGCCGAATGAAGAACGAAGAACGAAGAAGTCTCACTGCCCAGCCCCGCGCGCGGGCCTGGCCCGCGGCCTGGCTGCCATCCTACGCGAGGAGTGAGCCGTCTGGCCTGGCTCGTCTTGCCCTCGCCCCGGAACGCTCTTCTACCGATCTGACCCAAAGAGGCTCTCAGGATGACAACCGGGCAGCGCTCGAGGGAGAGGGGCCGGGAACAAGTGCGCTTTGAGGGCTGAGAGAAGCGCTGGACGTCTAGCGAAGGCGCCGCCGAGCGGAGGGGTGGATGGAGACATTTGTCGGCCTCGAGGAGCTGCTCGGTCGGCTTGCTCCCGTCGGCCTCGAGAAGGGCTGGGCTCAGGATGGCAGAATCGCACCCCCTGGGTGCGGCATCGAGCCGTGGCAAGCGTCTAGCTCGCGTGCTCGGCTACGAGTGGGTCGAGGGCATCCTCGCCTTCGATTTTGCCCAGGCTCCGAAACCGCTCGACCTCGACGTGCCCGTCATCGAAGAACTCTACCTCCCAGCGCTGGCCAGGGACAGTGACTATCACCATCACCGAATCCCGGATGTGCTCGAGGCGATACCAAATCTTGGCCCGCTCGAGTTGTTCGAGAAACTGGAGCAGCTTGCCTAACGAGCCCTTCATCGTGCCTCACCTGTCGAACCGACGGTCGGTCAGCAGCTTGCGTATCGTCCGGTAGCCGGGCAAACCCCGTCTGGCCCCGCGCTCGATCTCTGTGAACGGAAGGTCCAGAATTTCTTCCCAGCTCGGCGCACCTTCTTCAAGCTCCGCATTCTTGATGCTCGCCTTCTTGCGTCTCAAAATCTGACTGACCGTCTCATCCGCGTCATTCACGGTCTTCTCGAAATCGCGCTGTGTCGGCGTCTCGAAGACCTGGAGCTACCCTACGGCCTGGGCTGGAGTCAGGACCACAGGTGTGGACTCCACGCTCTCACGCGCTGATTGTCTCACATTTGAGACGACATGCCAGGGCCGGAGACGGGTCCCTGTTCTGAACGCCGAATCTCTTCTGCAAGGCGCAGGAGCCGCGTCAATCCTCGCTGATTGTCGTAGGGCAGGGGGCTGGCTTTGCAGCCCCGCCGCCACGGGTGGCTACCGCCAGACGAGGGGGGTGTCGCCGGCCAGTCCGTAGCCAAAGCCGACGTCGTTGACACCGTTCGAGTTGCTGTTGCGAAGCTGCCTCACGAGCGATCCGCCAGCGGCGCGCACGATGCCGGCTGTGACGGTCCCGCTGCCATCCCAGTCGCCGACGACCGGGCTGTCGCCGGCGAGGCCGTACCCGAATCCGACGTCGTCGACACTGGTCGCGTTGGCGTTTTTCAGCTCCCAGATGCCCGGCGAGCGGTAGACGCCGATCGTCGCCCCGCCAATGCCATCCCAGTCCCCGGCCAGCACGGCGTTGGGCGGGCTGTTGTCGGAGGCGAAGCCGTAGGTGAGGACGACGTCGGCGAACCCGGAGCTATTGCTGTTGCGCGGGAAGAACTGATCGCCCCGCCGGACGCCGACCGTCTCGGTCCCGTTGCCGTCCCAGTCGCCGCAGATCGGGATGTCGCCCGGCAGGCCGAAGGTGAAGCTCAGATCCGCCTGGCCGCTCGAGTTGCTGTTGCGCAAGAGCCAGTTGCCATTGCGGAAGAGGCCCGGCGTCCGCGAGCCGTTGCCGTCCCAGTCGCACAGCAGCGGGGCGGTGTCGGTGGGCAGGCCGTAGGTGAAGGCGATGTCGGCCACGCCGCTCGACTGGGCGGCGCGCAGGAGCCAGTCCCCGGCCCGGAAGACGGCCGGCTTGGCATGGCCGGCCAGCGACACGAGCGCGATCTGGCGGGTGGCGGAGTTGCTGGTGGTGGCGGTGTCGTCGGTGAACTGGAAGCTGACCGTGCGCGTGGCGGTGCTCGGGTTATGGCTCGAGTTGGTGTAGGTCACGCTCCGCAGCGCGGCCTGGTGGGTGGCCACGCTCGCCGTGCCGCTCAGCGTGAGGACGCCGGTGCCGCTGTTGTAGGACCCGGTGATGCCGTTCTGGTTGGTGAACCCGAGGCTGTCTTCGGCCGCGGCGAAAGTGGCGCTGATGCTGACCGTGCCCCCGGTCAGGTTGGCGCTGTCGACGTCGCTGACGGTCAGGCCGCTGTCGATCGCCTGCCGCCCAGCGCTCTCGGTATAGGCCAGCGCGCCGGGGCTCGTCGCGACCACCGGCGGCGCCAGGGATGCTTGGTAGGTCGTGATGCTCGCGGTCCAGCCAGGATTGCCGCTCAGCGTGGCGGTGCTCTTGTAGGCCGCGGTCGCGGCCACCACGCAGTACTCCAGGAACACCCCGGGCGACGAGGGCGGGGACGAGGCGGCCAGCGTGTAGGTCGACGTGCCGGAGGTGGCGCAGGTGTTCGCGGTGCCGTTGGTCCCCGCGCTGAACGAAGTGCCGTCACGGTTCCCGATCACGCCGACGAGCAACTCGCTGGCCTTGCTGGTGGTCGCCGTCGTGCCCGAGTCGGCCGTGCTGCCGGTGCCCACGGCGCTCGCGGTCCTGTCGAGCGGGTTCGCGGCTAGTCCGGACAACTCCACCGCCACGGCACGCAGGTTGAAGGGCGGCGTGGCACCGGCGGACAAATTGATCGTGATGGTCGAGCCGCTCGGCAGCGCGCCCGAGTTGTGCTTCGCGCACACGGTAAACGTTTCGCCATTATCGGTCCTGCCGACCTCGCCGGTGTAGGTGCCGTTCACGGAGTCCGAGCAGGTCGCCGCGCCTGGACCGGGCCCCCCGATGCTCTTTCGGCCACGGCCGCCACCAGGATGCTGTTGCGCCGTGACGGCCCCGCCGGTCGTGATCTGTAGCGTCGGCGTCCCCGAACCGTTGCTATCGGCCGACGCCGTCCCGAGCGTCTGGACCACCGCCGGCGCCGCCCGGGCGGGCGGCGCGGGGACGCCGAGTGCCGCCAGCAGCGCCAGCACCACTGCCAGGCAGCGCGCGCACCACGCCGTTCGGGCTCATGCGCCGCTCGCCCACGACGTCACCACCAGCACCGTTTGCGGCCCCCCGGTCCAGCCACCCCTTGGCTGGGCCCGCGGCCCGTCGCACGCCCCACCGCCGCCGCGACGCCGCGGCCTCGTGGGCAGCCTTACCGTGCCGGCTCGAGGCGCCACCATAGCAGCATCGCGCGGGGTCGTCAGGTCCCCGCGATGCTTAGGCGTGTGCCTCATTTTTGTAGGCCCTAGAGCGACGCCGCCCCACCCCCGGCTCCTCTCCCTCGGGTTCTCCCCCTCACCCCCCGGCCCCTCTCCCTTGCGGGGGAGAGGGGAGACCGGGCTCGCCCCGTCTCCCCTCGGGTTCTCCCCCTCACCCCCGGCCCCTCTCCCCCGCAGGGGAGACCGGGCTCACCCCGTCTCCCCTCCGAGGGAGAGGGGGCTGGGGAACGAGTGCGCTGCGCGGGGTGAGGGGTCGAACAGCGGCCAGGCCTACAAATCTAGGTCACACCGGCTACGACGAGTCTGCCTCGTCGCGCTCGCCGCCCGGCTCTGGGCCAGCGGCGCGGCAGCAGGGCGGAGGTGACCAGCGGGGCAACTCACGTTTTGCGATGGCCGCCTTTGCGGGGTCGAATCCTCGGGACGTGACGCCGAACGAAGCGTACGGCTCGACGTCCTGGTACGTGTCGAGGCCCGCTTTCTGCCGAACGGTGAAGGCCTCGAGGTCCACGCGGTAGATGATGCGCCAACGGAGAAGCGGCAGCCGATAGCGACCCGGCCAGGCCCCCCAGCTCCCGGGCGCCGGAAGGTGTGGGCTCGTCCCCCAGCGATTGCACGACACGTCGGATGCGCTGGCGGACATATCCCGGCAGGCGCCCGATCTCTCGCCTAGCCGTCTCGGTGACTCTAACCCGCTATGGCATCTAGCTCGGCCTTGACGTCCTCCCAATCGTGAACTGGCTCTTCCCCCCGCTCGAGCCGCGTCTCGATCTCCCGGACGACCCGGATGTCATCCGCTTCCTCGAGGACGTCCAACCCGGCGGCAAATTCCTCGAGATGCTGGCGGACGACCGCCGAGAGTGTGGTCCCCTCCAGGGCAGCCCGGGCCTTCGCGGGCCGGCTCAGCTCAGCGGGTAGCAAGACCGTCAGTTTGGTGACAATGTCGGTTTCCCCGTCATACGGATAGATCAATAGTACAGCGATACGGCGAGGGCGCGCGCTCCCCTTCTGCCCCGCGAGGGAGAAGGGGCTGGGGGCTGAGGGGGGAAACCGGCGGCCAGACGAATGACGCACCCGCCTTGACAGTGGGGGTGGGCGCATGTACGCTAGCCCCGGAGCGACGCGATGCGGCCAGTGAGCCGCTGGTTCGCCGCAAGATTCTCGTAAGCATGCGCCGCCGCATGCGGGAGTGGGCCCATGCCTGAGACGCAAGACGCGGTTCAGTACATCGCGCGGTGGATACACTTTGCGGCCGGCATTGCCTGGATCGGCCTGCTCTACTTTTTCAACGTCGTCAACGTGCCGTCGATGAAGGTGATCGACGCGGCCGCCCGACCGGCGGTCGTCACGACCCTGCTCCCTCGGGCGCTGTGGTGGTTTCGGCACGCGGCCTGGGTCACCGTCCTGGCCGGGCTGGTCATCATCTATCAGAAATACTGGGCCATCGGTGACGTCGTGTCGTCCAACGGCGCGAAGACGATCCTCACTGGTGGAGTGCTCGGCCTGATCATGTTATTCAACGTCTGGGTGCTTATCTGGCCAAACCAGCGGAGGATCATCGAGGCCACAGCGGCCAAGGAGACGCCTGACCCGAGCTGGGCGCGCACAGCTCTGTACGCGTCACGGACCAATTTCATCCTTTCGTTCCCGATGCTAGCGTTCATGGCAGGCTCCAGCCACTTCCCCATGGATTGGATCGGCATCGTCGTGTACGGCGTGATCGGCGCGGTCATCGCGGCGCTGATCGTCTTCTACGTCCACCAGGCCTGGATCTTCACGCCCAAGGCTGCCTAGCGGTCCTCACTCGACGATCAGCGTCCCCTTCATGCCGGCCGGCTCGTGGCCGGCTTGCCCGCAGAAGAACTCATAGCGGCCCGGACTCGCCGACGTAAAGGTGCCGCGGCGCGGGCTCCCGGGTGGGGAGGCGATGGTCACGTTCGCCGGCTGGCCTCGGGTCGAGAAGTCGTGCAGGATCTGCCCAGTGTTGACGAACTCGACGGTTGCCATTTGCCCGGCGGGCACTCTGATCTCAGCGGGCGTGAACCGCATGTTGTCGTCGCCGCTAACCCGAATCGCCGGCCCCGGCTTCGCGGATTGCGCGCCCCCGCCAGCGCAGGCCGCGGCCAAGATCAATAGGCCTATCGCTGCCGGTAGAGCCCGGGTCCGGTTCCAATTTCGCACAGCACCAGGCAGAGGTGGTCCGGCCACAAACTGACGGAAGATTGCAGTCGCCACGTTGGCCTCCACCGAAGTGTCCGGATCGAAACTACGCAAGCCTGATCCCGACTCCGGAGCTTGACCTATGTTACAGAAGGCCGAAGTCCGAAATTTTCGGACTTCGGCCCCGACTGACGGTTCGGTCTGGCTATGCGGCCGCCTGGCGAGTCTCTTGCTTCGGTTGAGGGTAAACGAGCTCGCCCCCAGGCGGCTGAAGCGACGGCTGTCGCCGTGTTGACACGCCCTTGGTGGCCCAGAAGATCTCGGCGATCTTCTGCACGCCGGCCAGCAGTTCCTGGGCCGCCTTAGCGTTCATCTCCTGCTTGACGGTGGAGCACAGCTTGGTGGTCTCCCAGACCAACTGGTGAAGCTCGGGGTGGTTCTCGAGGTGCTCTGGCTTGAAGTAGTCCGTCCAGAGAATCAGGACCTCCTTCTTACACAGGCCCGCGTGCTCCTCTTTGATGGCCACGTAGCGCGATACGGAGCTCACGTAAGCCGCCCGCTCCTCCTTGGTCGCGTTCGGGCCGGGCTGCTCCAGCGCGTCGATCAACTGGAACATCCGGATGACGGTCAGGGCCCCCAGTTGGGCGGCGTGTGGGTCGTAGATCCCACACGGGATGTCGCAGTGGGCCGAGGCCTCGTGGACTGGCAGCAGCCGTTCGAGCGCGGCCAGAACAAGCTTGGCAAAGGTCATACCTTCTCTCCTCACGGGTTAAGATGGAACTTCATCCGGCCGTCGAGCACGATTCGTGCCGGCGCATTCCGGGCGCTGGGGTCTCGTCAAGGATAGCAGCAAATTTTTCAGCATCGCGGCTGGAGGATGGCCGAGACGCGTCGTCAGGATCGTTCGTGGACGGCTGAGCCGATCCGCCGTATGCGGCGTACGCCGCTGTACGGGCCGCTGGCCTGGCTGTTCGGACGCCGAGCGGTGGTGGCGAACGCAAGTATGCATCCGCTGCTCGTGCCTGGCGAACGCGTGCTGTTCGACCGGCTGGCCTACCGGGCCTGGCCGCCCGAGCGGGGCGATGTGGCCCTCCTCGAGCTGTTGGTGCGCGAGCCTCGACGGATGGTGAAGCTGGTGGTCGGCCTGCCCGGCGAGCGGGTCTCAGTTGCGGCTGATCAGCTCTGGATCGACGGCCGCTCGCTGCCCTTCCCGCAGCCGGTCGTCGGCTCGATGCCGGGTGAATGGCAGCTCGGGCCTACGGAGTACTTCGTGCTCAGCTACGCGGCAGCGGTCGGGACGGACAGTCGGCACTTTGGGCCACTGCCGCGCGGCGCGTTGGCGGGCAGGGCCTGGCTCGTGTACTGGCCGCCCGACCGGCGCAGGCGAATCGAGCGGCTGCGGCTCGAGCTGGCTGCCAGGCCCCCGTGACCCGGCCCGGTTTCGCCCGTGCTATGATCCGGGCCGGTCCGAGAGCGAGAGACCGCGATGGCGACGGCGTCTGAGAGCTCGATACGCGAGCGGCTAGCCTGGGACGTGACGCCCCAGGTCTATTCTGCCATCCGCCGGCTGTGGATCCAGCACTCCAAGGCCGAGGACAGCCGCGACCTGCAAGGCTTGATCGATACGCTGGCCGACGACTGCGTGTACGAGATCGTCCCCACGGGCGAGCGCTGGCAGGGGCATGCTGGTGCGCGGGCCTTTTACAC
>Ga0137368_10005389_pt1 | contig 13513 bp, 18 predicted proteins | sample SagtaG_13_FD_104917 | JGI IMG/M metagenome (GOLD analysis project Ga0137368, IMG submission 104917) | Vadose zone soil microbial communities from Sagehorn Ranch, Mendocino, California, USA - Sage1_L_100_16 metaG | ecosystem: Environmental > Terrestrial > Soil > Vadose zone | place: USA...
CGACGTCGCCGCCGGCGAAGTGCTGCACATTCCCTCGCAGCTGCCGCACAAAGCGGAGGCTCTGGAGACGACGCTCGACGTGGACATCTTCTGCCCACCTCGCCAGGATTGGCTCGATGGATCAGATGCGTACCTCCGGAAGACATGAGCCCAAGTATCCGACTCTCGAAGCCGCTCGTCCGCGGCGCGGCTTCGCCGCGCCGGTCGCCAGCCTCCGGGCTCCAGAGCTCCCCAAGCGCCAACCAATCGCGCCGAAGGCGCGCCCCGAGCGCGAGCGAAGCGAAGCGAGGGATCAAGGGGACTGGCTCGACGGTTCGGACGCGTACTTGCGGAATCTGAGCTAAGGCCTGTCCGCCGGTGCTCCTAGCGTTCCTGACGTCGCGCTGAGCGTGCGGAGACGGGCGGGACAAGTATTGACATACGGACCGCCGGTTGGAGCGTGGTCAGCGCGGCGAGCTGTCGGCGGAGGGCGGCTCCGCCGCCCGCAGTCGGCAGCGGTCAGGGACGCTAGGCCCGATACCGTGTTTGGATTCGCAATCGTCTTGCGTTGACGATCCTCGCACTCGGCGCCGCGTCCGCGCTCTGCGTCGCGCTCGTCGAGTACCGGATCCACCATACGGGGAACTCCCTCTACCAGTTCCTCGTCTGGAATCTGTTCCTCGCGTGGGTTCCGTTGGCGATCGCACTCGCGGCGTTTCACCGCGCGCGCCGTCGTGTCGACATCGTCGTGGGCGGCCTGCTCGTGCTCTGGCTCTTGTTCTTCCCGAATGCGCCGTACATGCTCACGGACTTCATCCACCTAGGCGAGAGCCGGCTGGTACCCGTCTGGTACGACGCATTGATGCTGTCGTCGTTCGCCTGGACGGCCCTCTTGCTCGGGTTCGCTTCGCTCTACCTCGTGCAGATGGTCGTGCGACGCGTCGTCGGCCTCCTCTGGTCGTGGGTCGGCGTAGCGTGCGCGCTCGCGCTCGCGAGCTTCGGCGTGTACCTCGGGCGGTTCGTGCGCTTCAACAGCTGGGATGCGCTGGTGCGACCGGGCCGGGTCGCCGATGTCATCACAAACCAGCTCGAGAACCCGCTCCAGCATCCGCGGATGATCGCGGTGCTGATCGCGCTGACGGCGTTCCTGCTGGTCGGATACGCCGTGCTCTACGCGTTCGCCGGAATGCGACTCGAGCTCGAGCGCGATTCGATGCGCTAGTCAATGAGCTTTCGCGTCATCGCGTGGATCGCGACGCGCCAGACGAGCGCGCCGAACACCACGAGCGCGCCGAGGCGAGCGACGTCTGTCCACCCGTCCCAGCCGAACGCCGCATGCCGCACGAGCTCGACGCAGTGATGGAGCGGGTTGATGTTCCCGAGGAACTGCGCCCAGCCGGGCAGCTTGTCGAGTGGGAAGAACGTCCCCGCAACCAGGAAGAGCGGCGTCAGAACGGCGCTGACGACGTAGCTGAAGTTCTCGATCGACTTCGCGTAGCCGGCGACCGCGATCCCGAAGCACGCCCAACCGAAGCCCGCCACCCACGCGATCAGCGGCACCGTCAGCATCCCCCACGCGGGGTCGAGCCCGAACGCGATCGCCACGACCATCGGCACGCAGCCGTAGACGCCCGCGCGCGTCGCGATCCAGAGCGCCTCCGCGGTCACGAGCTCCTCGGTGTCGACGGGCGCTGCGAGGATCGCGTCGTACGTGCGCTGGAACTGGTACTTGACGAACGTCCCGAACATGGCCGGAAACGCGCTCGAGAACAGCACCGCCGTCGCGACCGTTCCTGTGCCGACGAACTGGACGTAGTCGTAGCCGCCGATCCGGGAGACGAGCGAGCCGAAGCCGAAGCCGAACGCGAGCAGATAGATCGTCGGCTCCACCGTCGAGGAGAACGTCGCCGAGCGCCAGTAGGACGAGAAGTTGACGATCTCGCGCACGAGCACACCGGTCAGGGCCGACCGCTCGAACCGGCCGAGGCGGGGGGCGCGGGAGGAATTCGCGAGCGACATCAGCCGATCTCCTCGCCCGTCAGCAGGACGAAGACGTCCTCGAGGTTCGCCGGCCTCCGCTCGCCGTCGATCCTCAACCCGTTGTCGCCGTCGACGCCGAGGATCGACACGCTCGTGCCCGTGCGCCGTGTCCGCAGCCCGGCGGCGCCGGCCTGCGCCTCGACTTCGACCAATCGCGTCGGCGGCCCGTAGACCTCGAGCACCGCGCTGCCGGCGTGCTCGGTCACGAGCGCCGCGGGTGACCCGGAGGCGACGGCCTTGCCGTGCGACATGATCAGCACGGTGTCGGCGAGGCGCTGCGCCTCCTCGATGTAGTGCGTCGACATCAGGATCGTCGTGCCTTCGCTGCGGAGCGCGTCGATCAGCGCCCACAGCTCCTGGCGCACCTGCGGGTCGAGCCCGACGGTCGGCTCGTCGAGGAGCACGAGCCGCGGACGGTGGACGAGCGCGCGCGCGATCAGCAGGCGCCGCCGCATGCCGCCCGAGAGCTTGTCGACTCGCGAGTCGCGCCGGTCGGTCAGCTTCGCCATCACGAGTGCGCGCTCGATCGCGTCGCGGCGTTCGGCGCGACCGATCCGGTACAGGTGCGCGAAGACGAGCAGGTTCTGCTCCACCGTCAAGGTGACGTCGAGGTTGTCGAGCTGCGGCGAGACGCCGAGCTGGGCGCGGGCCTGCTTCGACTCGTCCGGCAGCCGGAACCCGAGCACCTCGAGCTCGCCCTCGTCGGCGATCGCCTGCGCCGTGAGGAGCCGCATCGTCGTCGACTTTCCGGCGCCGTTCGGGCCGAGCAGCCCGACGCACGTCCCTTCCGGGACGTCGAGGTCGAGCCCGTCGACGGCGGTGATTGCGCCGTAGCGCTTCACCACCCCGCGGAGACGAATCGCCAGATCGGCCACGTCGCTCAGCTTGCCACGCCCATCATCGGTCGAGAGTTGGACCGCCGGGGGAAGGAGAACTCATCGCGCACCGATGAGTTTTTCCCCTGCGTCCGGTCCTCTTCCTGATGGCCGCTCCAGCGGAGCAACCGCTCGTGTTCGCCGTCCGTGGGCCCATCGCCCGCGGCGATCTGCCCCGCCTCTGCGGTCGTGTCTGCGCGGTGCTCGAAGGAAGCAGGGCCGCCGCCGCCCTGTGCGACGTGACCGGCGTCGAGCCCGATGCGGTGACGGTCGACGCTCTCGCGCGGCTCCAGCTCGCGGCACGCCGCCACGGCTGTGAGGTCCGGCTGCGCAATGCGTCCGACCAGCTGATCGAGCTGGTCGCCTTCATGGGCCTGCGCGACGTCCTCCCGGACTGACGCTACGAGTCGAGCCGGGGCGGCAGCCCGAAGAGCGGGAACAGCGTCTCCGTGTCGAGGAAGAACGTGAGCTCGCCGATCCGGCCCTCCGAGATCTCGAGCACCTGCAGCGCCCAGGGCTCGTAGCCTTCCCCGGTGGGGCTCGGCTTGTACTGCCCGAAGGCGGGCGAGCCGTTCGCCGTCACGGTGGGGATCACGCGCGAGCCGCGGCAGCCGATGCCCGGCCCCAACCACCACTCGAAGATGTCGTCGCGACCGCTCAGCCACAGGTCGAACGGTGGCATGGACTGTGTCGCGTCCTCGTGGATGAGCGAGGTAAGCGCGTCCATGTCGTAGGCCTCGAACGCGGCGACGTAACGGGCGAGCAGCTCGGCGTCCGCCTCGTCCACCGACGGTGGCGTGTCGACGGCGCTCACGTTGCTCGCCTCGAGCGTCGCACGCGCACGCTGGAGCGCGCTGTTGACGGACGGAACGGTCGTCTCGAGGAGCTCCGCGACCTCGGACGCTTTCCAGCGGAGCACCTCGCAGAGGATCAGCACCGCGCGCTGGCGCGGCGGCAGGTGCTGCAAAGCAGCCACGAACGCGAGCCTGATCGTCTCGCGGGCGACCGCGACCTCGGCCGGATCTGCCTCGGGGACGACTCGCCCGTCGGGGACCGGCTCGATCCACGTCACCTCCGGCAGCGTGTTGAGGTTGGACTCGACAGGCTCGCGCGCGGGCCCGAGATCCATCGGGCGGGCGCGCCGCTCTCGCCCGTTCAGCATGTCCAGGCAGACGTTGGTCGCGATGCGGTAGAGCCAGGAGCGCAGCCCTGACCGGCCCTCGAAACGGTCGAAGCCGCGCCACGCGCGGATAAACGTCTCCTGCACGGCGTCCTCGGCCTCGAAGGGCGAGCCGAGCATGCGGTAGCAGTACGCGTTCAACTCGACGCGATGCTGCTCGAGCTGGCTCTCGAGCTCTTCGGCGGCCGGCCTGACCTGCATGGCGCCCATGGTAAGCACTAGGACCGTGGCCGCGCCGCATACTCATCGGTCGCAATACTCGGGCCGATGATCCCAGTCCCTCCGGCCCGCCACCTGCTCCGCGCGAAGGACCTCGTCGACGCGCGCTATCGCGAGCCCTTGGACGTGCCGACCCTCGCCCGCGCCGCACACTTGTCGCCCGCGCACTTCAGCCGCGAGTTCCGCCGGGCGTTCGGCGAGACGCCTCGCCAGTACCTCCTGACGCGCAGGATGGAGCGCGCCGCGGCGCTGCTGCGGAACACCGACCGCAGCGTCGCCGACATCTGCCTCACCGTCGGACTGACCAGCGTCGGCTCGTTCACCTCGACCTTCGGCCGGACGTTCGGCCTCTCGCCCACGGCCTACCGGGCCGCCCATCCGCCCGCGTCCGATCGCGTGCGCATTCCCACCTGCGTGCTCCAGGCGTACGCACGCCCGCAGTCGAGCAGTTTTCGAGAAGACAGCCGCGCACGGTCCGGCTAGCGTCGCCGCGACCGTTCAACGACACAGGAGGATCACCATGCTGAAGCGGCTCACCAACGTCCAGGTCTGGGTGCACGATCAGGACGAGGCACTCGCCTTCTACACCGAGAAGCTCGGGCTCGAGCTCCGCGAAGACGTCACCGTGCCCGAGATGGGCAACTTCCGCTGGCTCACCGTCGGCGTGCCCGGCCAGCCGGACGTCTCGGTCACGCTCATGGCCGTGCCCGGAGCCCCCGTGTTCGACGACGAGACGCGCGACCGGATCAAGGAGCTGATGGCGAAAGGCGCCGCGAGCGGCCTCTTCTTCGAGACCGACAACTGCCGGGCGAGCTACGAAGAACTCAAGCAAGCGCGGCGTCGAGTTCCAGCAGGAGCCGACGGAGCAGCCCTACGGCATCGACGCCGGGTTCCGCGACCCGTCGGGCAACCACGCTCGGATGATCCAGTTGAAGTAACGCGATTGGATGCCGAGAGCCCCCCGACATGATCCGGCGGGCTCTCATTCACCGCCGCATCGCGGTCCTCGACGTCAAAAACATGCTCGCACCGGTAAGTCCCGTCGCGCGACTCCGTCTTACTTGCACCACCACCAACGCGAGGGAGTTCCGATGACACGACTGACGCTCGACATCACGATGTCGCTCGACGGCTTCATCGCCGGCCCGAACCGGACCGTCGAACAACCGCTGGGCGACGGCGGCGACACCCTCCACGAGTGGATGTACGGACTCGCGAGCTGGCGCGAGCTCCACGGCGAGTCCGGCGGCACGAGGAATGCCGACGACGAGGTCGTCAGGGAGAACTTCGACGACCCTCGGCGCGGTGCTGATGGGAAGGCGCATGTTCAGCGGCGGCGAGGGCGGCTGGGAGGACGATCCCGTCGCAGACGGCTGGTGGGGAGACGACCCGCCGTTCGGCGTGCCGGTGTTCGTCCTCACGCACCACGCTCGCGAGACCGTGACGAAGCAATGCGGCACTTCGTTCACGTTCGTCACCGACGGGATCGAGGCCGCGCTCGACCAGGCCCGGGCTGCGGCAGGCGACAAGAACGTGGCGGTCGCCGGCGGAGCGGACGTCGCCCAGCAATACCTGCGGGCTGGTCTAGTCGACGAGATCCAGATCCACCTCGTGCCGAAGCTCCTCGGCGACGGCGTCAGGCTGCTCGACGAGCTCGATCCGGAACGAGTGACGCTGGAGCTCAGGAGGGTGATCGACTCGCCGTCGGTCACGCACCTCAGATACCGCGTCGTGAAGTGACGCTAGCCGGCGACCGCCTCGGTCGTGACCTGCGCGATATAGCCGCGAACATCCGCGGCGGGCTCGCTGTACGCATCGCCGAGTGCCGATTCGACTCGCTGCTTGTACTCCGTCGCCCAGCTCGGAAGCTCGAAGTCCGCGACGGCGAGGAATTCCAACGTGCTCGCAAAGCGGATGTCCGCAATGGTCGGATTGTCGCCGCCACCGATGAAGCCGCCGTCCTCGAGAAAGAACTTGCGGTAGACGTCCAGCATGCGCGGGAGCTCGGCCTCCGCCGCTTGGCGGGCGGCGTCCTTCTCGTCGTCGGAGGCATCCGACGTCGAAACCTCGCCCGGGTAACCGGCGAAGTTCAGACGCGGATACGTCGCACGCGCGAGCAATGGATAGAGCATCGTCATCGTGTAGAAGTTCGCGCTGTCAACCATCGCACGGCGCGCCAGGTCGGTCGGGTAGAGGTCGTCACGGTTTTCGCGGCTCGCGAGGTACATCATCACCGCGCAGCTCTCCCAGAGCAGGCCCTTCGGTAGCCCTTCGGTCTCCACGGACGGTGTCAACATCGACGGGCACTTGGCGATGTACTCGTCCGAGTGCGTCTTGCCCCACACGTTCTCTTCCTCGAACGGCAGCCCGGCGGCCCGCACGAACACGCGGACGGACATGTTGTTGACGCTGGGCGGAAGAATGTTCAGCTTCACCGACACGACGGACCTCCCTAGTTGGCTTGCCCGCGCTGAGCATATTCCACGGTGTTCCAGCGTTCGACGAGTTTCGACTTGTATTCGCTGCGGCGTAGGCTCCCCCAAGGTACGAGCTCCACGCGTGTCTGGACGACGAGCACGGTGCGCAGCCTGTCGCGGATCGCCTCCGCGAGCGCGGCGTCGATCTTCGCGTCTCGCGCAAGCTCCACGGCCACGGGAAGGGGCGGCTCCTGCTTGACGCCCGCCGCCTGCGGCTTGACGAGGATGTGGCCGCTGACCTGCGGAGCGAACGCGCTCACCACCTCCCGGACGGCCGAGGGGAAGACGTTGACCCCGCGGACGATCAGCATGTCGTCGGTTCGCCCGATACAGCGGACGCGAGGACTCGTGCGGCCACATTCGCACCGATTCGTCCAGACCTGAACGTGATCGCGGGTGCGGAATCGCAGCAGCGGCGCTGCCCGATGTTGCAGATGCGTCAACACGAGCTCGCCGGTCGCACCGTCTTCCAGGTCGAGGGCTGCTCCTGTCTCGGGTTCGATCAGCTCGGCGTGGACGAAGCCTCGTGCCCCGAGGTGCATTCCGTCCTGCTCTTCGCATTCCCCCCAAAGGGACACGCCGATGTCGCCGACCCCCATCGCCTCGGTGACCCGCGCGCCCCAGCCCTCTTCGAGCTTCGCACGGAACGCCGGCTCGCCGCCGCCGGGCTCACCCGCTACGAGGACGCGCTCGACGCTCGACCCTCTGAGGTCGATCCTCCATTCGGCCGCCCGTTCCACGAGGTGAGCGGCGTAGGACGGCGTGAACACCGCAGCTTCCGGGCGGAGGAGCTCGATGACCTGCAGCAGCCGCTCGGTGTTGCCCGTGCCGACCGGAATGTGACAGAGGCCGATACGGTCGAAGGCGGCGAGCGCCGCCCCGGCCACGAAGGGACCAGCGTTGTAGGTGGTGACGATGCGCTGCCCGGCGACGATGCCCGAGGCCGCGTAGCTGCGCGCCGAGGCCGTCACCCAGTTGTCGAGATCGCCGGCCGTAAGCGGGATGAAGCTGGGCGCGCCGGTGGTACCGCTCGTCGAGTAGATCCGGACGATCTCGGACGGCGCCGCGCACAGATGCGCGCCGATGGGATTCTCCGGCGTGCACGTCGCCCTGAGCTCACGCTTGTCGGTGAGGGGCAGCTGCGCGATGTCCCCGAGCCCACCCGACTTGGACGCGGAGTCGAACCCTGCGGTTGCCAGTTTCTCGCGATAGAAAGGTGAGCGCTCGAAGAGGTAGGCAAGCTGCGCGCGATAGCTCGCATCGTCGATTGCGAGCTGCTCCGCCCACGGCAGTGTCTCGACCTCAGCGTTCGTATTCGATCGCCTCCTCGGCCTTCCGCGCCATGAGGAAGCCGAGCGGATGCTCCTGCTCCTCGGCCAGGTGAGCGAGGAGGCCCGCCGTGCGCGCAAGGATCGGAACGGCCTTCACGGCGGAGGAAGGAAAGGCAAGGTCGAGCATCACCGCGGCGATCGGCATCGAGACGTTCATCGTGAGCGGCCTTCCCCACGCCTCGGCTACGCCGTCGCGGAGGCACTGCGCCAGCAGCACATGCGGCCCGCTCACCCCGCGAGCATCTGCGAGCTCGAGAATCCGTTCGGCGCGCGGGTCGAGCGGCCGATGGACCGGATGGCCGAACCCCGGCACCTTGACGCCGGCAGCGTGGAGCGCACGCGCGACGTCGGCGGCGACCTGTGCGGGCTCGCCGCCGGCAGCGACCTGCGCCTGCGCCTCCTCGAGCAGCCGCGCGCACTCCTCGGACGTGCCGAGGATGACCGGGCCGCAGCCGAGGATCCCCGCCGCGACGGCCCCCTGCAGCGAGCCGGGATCCGCAGCAAGCGTCATCCGCGCGGCGACGTTTGTGGGCATCATCCCGTGCTCGGCGATCGAGACAAGCAGCAGGTCGAGGAAGAAGCGCTGATCGTCGGTCGGCTCGCGGCCGGTGAGCAACAGGTGGAAGTACTCGGTGAAGCTCAAGCTGCCCATGAGGTCGCCGCAGAGGTCGCGTCCCCGCACCTCGACCCTGTCGGGAGAGGCCTGGCTGATGTGGCTGACGGGGGCGCCGGGCTTACCGATCTGCATACGGCCTCCGCGCGGTTGTTGGACGAGCACGAATGACGAGGAGATCGTACGTTTCATGCACGTCGCAAGACCTGACCCCCCGGCGTGCGCCGCTCCGGTCACGACAATCGTCTGGGTCTTGACTCTCCCGTCCGACGCGCTGTGAGCTCGAGCCGAAGAGGCGAGGCGGGACGGGTTCTAGCTCACGGGCTGGACGTGTGACGCCAGCTCTCCGTCCAGGAGTGCATGCACCGCGAATCCGGGCGGATCGTCGACGAGCTCGATCTCGACCGAGTTGAAGTCAAGCCGTGCCTGCACATAGGTGCTCGGCACGGTAAGTACCGCTCGACCGGCAAGCTCAGCCGCAATCGCGCGATGCACGTGGCCCGCGACAAGTCGCCTCACCTGCGGATGACGCCGGAGGACCTCGCCGAGCGCACGTCGATCCGCGACTGGAAGGCCGAGTTCATCCCAGGCCACGATCCCCGTCGAGATGGGCGGATGGTGCATCGCAAGCAGCGTCATGTGATCCGGCGCGGCAGCGAGCTCGGCATCGAGCCATGCCAGCCGGTCCGCATCGAGCTCGCCGCGGTCCTCCCCGGGCCGCGTGCTGTCCAGCACCAAGAGCCGAAGCGGCCCGAGGTCCACCGCGTACTGCACAGGCGTTCCGATGGTCCCCGGCACGTTGAAATGCCGGCGGATCGCGTCACGGTCGTCGTGGTTGCCCGGCAGCACGTACGTCGGCGCGTCGAGCTGCTCGAGCAGCTCACGCACGAGCTCGTACTCTCCGTCGGCGGCGTTGTCCGCCAGGTCGCCGGAGATGAGTACCGCATCCGGATCATCCGGCAGGCGGCGCACCGACTCGACGGCCGCCGCCAGCCCGGCCACCGGATCACCGTCGGCCCATGTCGCGCCGATGTGTGGATCGCTGAGCTGGACGAGGAGGAACGGTTTGCTCATGCGGCGAGTTTGAGTCTCGCCAAGCCTACGGACATCGGGCCTCACTCCACGAGGGCGAGGAAGCGCCGCGTGCGCTCCTCTTTCGGCGCGGAGAAGAACTCGTCGGGCCGAGCCTCCTCCACGATCCGGCCCTCGTCCATCATCAGCACCGCACTCGCGACATGCTGCGCGAAGCGGAGCTCGTGTGTGACGACGACCATCGTCATTCCCTCGCGGGCGAGCAACTCCATCACGTCGAGGACTTCGCGCACGAGCTCGACGTCGAGCGCGGACGTCGGCTCGTCGAAGAGCATCGCCTTCGGACGCATCACGAGCGCGCGGGCGATCGCGACGCGCTGCTGCTGGCCGCCGGAGAGCTCGTCCGGGTACTGCGACGCCTTGTCAGCGACCCCGACGCGCGCGAGGAACTCGAGCGCACGTTCCCGGGCCTCGCGCTTCGAAAGGCGGCGCACCTCGAGCAGACCGCACATGACGTTCGCGAGCGCGGTCATGTTCTGGAACAGGTTGAAGCGCTGGAAGACCATCCCGACCTCGGAGCGGTGGGGCGCGAGCTGCTTCTCGCTCAGCGCCGTCAGCCGCTCCGTCTCGAGGTAGACGTCGCCCGCGTCCGGCGCCTCGAGCATCGCGAGACAGCGGAGCAGCGTCGACTTCCCCGAGCCGGACGGTCCGATGATCACCTTCACCTGCCCGCGGTCGACCTCGAAGGTGACGCCCTTCAGCACTTCGAGCTCGCCGTAGTGCTTCTGGACGCCGTCGGCGCGGAGGACCACGTCGGCCATCAGCGCGCGTCGTGCGAGATGGCGGGGACCGGCGGACCGAACCGACGGCGACGGCGGCGCGACGTCCACGTGAAGCGCCGCTCCAGCCTCGCCTGGATCATCATCAAGATGCTGACGATCACGAGGTAGTAAACGAGCGAGGCAAGCAGCGGCTCCGGGTACTGGAAGGTCGCCGCTGCCAGCTCCTGGGCCGCCGTCAGGAGCTCGTGCAAAGAGATCACGAACGCAAGCGACGTGAGCTTGAGCAGCGTGATGAACTCGTTGCCGGTCGGCGGGATCACGATCCGCACAGCCTGCGGGACGATCACCTTGCGCAGGATCTGCCGCCGCGTCATGCCCAGCGCGCGCCCGGCGAGCTCCTGGCCTGGCTCGACCGAGAGCAGTCCGGCGCGGATGATCTCCGACATGTACGCAGCCTCGTTCAGCGAGAGCGCGAGCCACGCTGCTGCGAACGGCGTGAACCAGTGGCCGGCGAACACGCCCCAGAGTTGCGGGAGCGCGTACCAGACGAAGTACAGCTGGAGCAGGGTCGGCGTCGCGCGGAAGAGCCAGTTGTAGACCCACGCCAGCGAGCGATTCCGCCGCCGGTTGCTGAGCGCGGCGAGGGCGACGAAGAAGCCGATCACGACCGCGGTCGCAAGCGAGACCACCGTCAGCTCCAGCGCGGTCAGCGCGCCCCTCCAGTAAGGCCCCGAGGAGAGCGCCGTCCAGAACAGGTGCGCGTCGAAGCTCGCGAGCACGAGCCTCAGGTCGTCCTACTTGACGTTGCTGACGGGGATCTTGTACTTCGCGGCAAGTTTTGCGAGCGTGCCGTTCGACTTGAGCGTCTTGACGCCGGCCTTGACCTTGGCGCCGATCGCGTCGCCCTTGCGGAAGTAGATCCCGAAGCTGTCCTTCGCCGGGAACGTGTACGCCACTTGGATCTTGCCCGGGTGGGCCTTCGCCTGGAACGCGAACGACGTGTCCTGCGTGAGAACGACGTCGGCGCGGCCGATGAGCACCTGCGCCACCGCGTCGTTGTCGCCGGGATAGCTCTGCAGGTTGAAGTCGATCTTGTCCTTGAGCGCCTTCAGGTACTCCTCGTACTTCGTCCCCGCCTGCACGACGACGTTCAGGCCCTCGAGGCTGTTCGGGCCGGTCACGTGCTTCGGATTGCCGGTTCTCACGATGAAGACGCGATGCGACTCCATGTAGCGGACGGCTCCCGCCTGCTTCAGGCGGTCCGGCGTCACGAAGATGCCGCTGATGACCGCGTCGCACTTCTTCGCCTTCAGCGCAGGGATGAGGCTTGGAAATGCAGTCTTCACCGGCTTCGCAGTCGCGCCCCACGTCTTGGCGAGCGCGCTCGCCATGTCGACGTCGAACCCGCTGATCTTGCCACTCGAGGCGGCGAGCTCCATCGGCGGGAACGTCGGGTCGGTGCAGTACGTGAACGTCGCTGCGCGCGACGCCGCGCCGGCCGCGCCGGCGACCGCGAGCGCCGCGACCGCCAGAGAGATGATCGCCTTGCGCATTGCTCCTCCTCCCTCGTGACCCGGACGGAAGACCCTAGCCCGAACGGACGGGCGAAACCAGGGGTCACGCGAGGCGCGAGACGGCGTAGAGCGCGAGCAGGTCGAGCGCCACGTTTGCCGCTGCGAGTGCGGTCGGCTGGCCCGCCCCGTCGTACGGCGGCGCCACCTCGACGACGTCACAGCCCACGAGCCGCATGCCGCGCAGCGCTCTCAGGAGCGCGACCGCCTCGGCGGTGGAGAAGCCCGCGATCTCCGGCGTGCCGGTGCCCGGTGCGAATGCCGGATCGAGAAAGTCGATGTCGAACGAGAAGAAGACCGGGCGGTCGCCGACCTGCGCGTGTACGGCGCTCGAATAGCCATCCGGTCCGAGGGCCCGGAGCTCGTCACTCGGGATGACGCGAAATCCCAACGCACGTGCGTCCTCGAGGTCGGACGCGGCGAACAGCGACCCGCGCATCCCCGCCTGCACCGACGCGCGTGGTTCGATCAGCCCCTCCTCGGCCGCGCGCTTGAACGTCGTTCCGTGGAAGTACCGCTGGTCGAAGTACTCGTCCCAAGTGTCCGTATGCGCGTCGAGCTGGACGAGAGCCATCGGCCCATGTCGACGCGCGAGCGCGCGCAGCTCCGCGAGCGTGATCGAGTGGTCGCCGCCGAGCACGATCGGGAAGACGCCGGCGTCGACGATCGGGGCGAGCCCTTCCTCGATTCGCCGGTACGTCCCTTCGGTGTCGCCCGGCGCGACCGGGAGATCGCCGTAGTCGACGACGGAGACGATCTCGAGAACGTCGAGGCCGAGCGCGGGATGGTACGGGCGCAGCAGCACAGATGCCGAGCGGATTGCCTCCGGGCCGAAACGCGCGCCGGCGCGGAAGCTCGTCGCGGTGTCGAACGGAATGCCGACCGCAGCCGCGCTGACGTCTGCGAGGTCGGTCACATGCGGTAGACGCATGAACGTCCGGATTCCCGCAAAGCGCGGGTAGGTCCTCGCGTCGATCGGCCTGTACCTGGACGTCGTCACGGCACGGAGGGTTGGGAGCATACTCGGCGTCTCCGCTCCGCCCACGGCCGCTCGCGCGGTGTCGAGAGCATCTCACGAACCCTTTTGGGGAGATTCGGCGGCTGGACGCAGACTGAACCTTCGCTCGCGATCGTCGCCACACATGCCGCACGCTCAAGCGTGCGCATCCTTTGGACGCCTACGCGGCGCCGGCGTAGCGCTGCTCGGCGAGAGCCTTCAGCCCTTCGAGCAGTTCGTCGGCGATCCCTCGGAACTTTCGCCGCATGAAGAGGGCGTTCATCGTCGCCCAGACGATGTTCGCCGGGGTATAGAAGGTCTCGATCCGCACCTGCGTCCCGGTTGCGATCTCGGCGAAGTGGACCGTGAACCCGTAGTCGCGGAACATCCGCCGAAAACCGAACGAGTCCTCGACGA
>Ga0137368_10005398_pt1 | contig 13497 bp, 10 predicted proteins | sample SagtaG_13_FD_104917 | JGI IMG/M metagenome (GOLD analysis project Ga0137368, IMG submission 104917) | Vadose zone soil microbial communities from Sagehorn Ranch, Mendocino, California, USA - Sage1_L_100_16 metaG | ecosystem: Environmental > Terrestrial > Soil > Vadose zone | place: USA...
ACAGCGAGGCTTGCGCAGTCAGCACCAACACAACAGCTTAGGCCGCAACTACCCGGCTCACGACAGATTTCCTCACTGCGATACATCGACGCGGTTTGGCACAGCCCTTGCCCTAGCAATCATCAGGAGAAGCGCCGCGGAGGTGAAAAAAATGAATACCGCAAAGTTCTTTTTCGCAGTGCTGGTGCTAAGTGGTAACGTCGTCGCGACTCATACGCCGGCCAGCGCAAAAGAAATTCCTGGATTGGTATCCAAAGACGGGGGTGTTCCCGAGAGCTATTGTCCGATGCAGATTAGGGCGTCGACCCCGGAGAGTTTGCTCGGCGAGCAGCCGGTTCTTAAGCACCCGAATTCTGGCGAACTCATCGACTATTACGGCCCTTGCGGCGAGACTCCGGTTGGACAAGATCAGCCGGACACGCAGCGGCTGGATCAGTATGGCTGAGAAAATAATTAAAGGCGATAAAGAATCTGCGGCGGCAGCGCGGGCGATCGGCCGATGTTAAGCCGCTGGTCAGGAAGGAAGTTTATGAAAAAATTTTATTTACTCGCACTCGTCATCTTATCGTTCCACGCTTTGCCGGTCGGAGATTTATTCGCCGCAGCTCAGCCCTTTGTGCAAGATCAGTTTCTCCAGCGACAGCAAACGAACGAGCTTCGTGCGCAACAACAGCTAAACCAGCTCCAGCGCGAGCAGGAGTTAAATCAGGCGCAGCAGCAGTTGGAGCAAATGCGGGAGCACGGGCAAGCGAATCCCCGTCCGCGACAAGAGCAGCTCAATGATGTTCAGCGGCAATTGGATCAAATGCGCAACGATCAGCAGCTGAATCGGTTACGGGAGGATGAGCAGCTAAACCAGCTTTGGCAGCAACCTGAGCGCTTGCAACAGAACCGGCTAGAGCAACTCCGAAACGATCAGGAGCTAAACCGGCAACAGCTTCAAGAGCAGTTCAACCAGACGCAGCAACGGCTGGACGAATTACGCCGCTAGCAGCCGCAGGAGGATTCCTCAGCGTATCAGGTTGGCAGGTGTGCCGATCTCCGCGAGAAAGGCCTAAGTGCCGGCAGCAGTAAAAGATAGGTAGTAGGCTCCTTCCACTCCCTCTTGTCTCACTTCAGCGCATAATCTCTGTCCTGCGAACCTCAATTCCGAGTTCGCAGCGAATCAAGACCGGCGTATAGAGACTTGCGGGCTAGTGATCGAGGGTCTCAGCGGCGGCAGAAATATCGTGAATCTGCCAAAGCTCTACTTAGGTAATCAAGCAACGGCATTCAATGCACTATACCAAGGTATAATAGATTCGATACCAACGACTCTGGTAGATTTTTCCGGAATCGCCCTGGACAGAAACAGTGAACAAACTAAGGTTTCCCCACGTGCTGTCGATGTTCGCTCAGTGCGTTTGAATAAGATGCTGTGAATTCGGACTTAAGGTATGCCGAATTTTGGGACGTCAACACGGCGCATCACGTCGTTTGTTCTCAGGAATGGGCTAGCGGTTTTATCTGTGGCCGCGGCACTCGCTATCACAGAATTGCTTAGAACCTATTTTGAACCGACCCCCAATTCATTGTTTTTTTGCGCAATCGTGGTCAGCAGTTGGTTCGGTGGGCTCGGACCGGGATTGCTCTCGGGGATACTTTCCGTTGGGGTCATCGATTATTATTTTATTTCTCCGCGCTACATTTTGGCGGTAAACCCAGAGGACGTGCCGCGCCTGGCTGTTTTTCTGATCTCGGCGACTGCCATCAGTTGGTTGAGCGGTGAACAAAAACGCGCCAAGGAATCGCTCCGGCAGGCACGTGACGAACTGGATGCGAAAGTGCAAGAGCGCACTGCCGAGCTTCGGCGCGCCAATGAGGAGCTACAGGCGGAGATCGGCGAACGAAAAGAAGCCGAGGTCGCACTCCGGTCAAGCGAAGCCCAGCTCACGCAGGCCCAGAGGATCGCCCATCTTGGCAGTTACGAAATCGACGTGCTTGCGGGGACCAGCCGTTGGTCGGATGAAATATTTCGAATCTTAGGACTGAATCCGCAAAACGGCGCTTTGGCTCGCAAAGATTTGGTCGAACGCATCGTTGGCGAAGATCGGCAACATGCGATGGAGCGTTACGATCAGCTCGTTCGCGAGGGTAAGCCTTACAATATCCAATATCGTATCAAGCGGCCCGATGGTTCTATTCGCTTCGTGCAAAGCATGGGCGAACCAATTAGGAATCCGGACGGCGTCGTGGTCCGGTTTGCGGGCGCGCTGCTCGATATCACCGAGCGCAAACAATCCGAAGACAACCTGGCGCGACTCAACCGAACGCTGCAGACTCTCTATCAGAGCAATGAAGCCCTTGTTCACGCCACCGACGAATACGAACTTTTGCAGACCGTCTGCCGCATTCTCGTTGAGGTCGGCAGAGTTCGAATGGCGTGGGTCGGTTACCGTGAGCTTGACGCGGTCAAAACGGTTCGCCCGGTCGCGCAAGCAGGATACGACGATGGATACGTAGAAAACGTCAAAGCCACTTGGGCGGACGCGGAAAGAGGTCAGGGTCCGACTGGTACCGCTATCCGAACCGGTAAGCCATCATGGACGAAGAGTATCCAAACCGACCCGAGTATCGCTCCATGGCGAGCGGAGGCGCTTAAGCGCGGCTATAGCTCGAACATCTCGCTCCCGTTGATGTCTGACGGCGAACCGTTTGGCGCCCTCACTCTTTACGCTGAAGAACCTGACGCTTTTAATGAACGCACGATCGAGCAGTTCACGGAGTTGGCGGATAATCTGGCGTATGGTGTGACCGCGCTGCGCACACGCGAGGAACGCAGCCGCGCGGAACGCGGTCTGCGCGAGGCGCAGGCAGAGCTGGCGCACGTAACCCGGGTCATGACGATGGGAGAACTTACCGCGTCGATCGCTCATGAGATCAACCAACCGCTTGCCGCCGTGGTTGCTAATGCCAATGCTTGTATCCGCTGGCTTGCCAATCCAACACCGAATTTAGATGAGGCGCGGGAAGCGATATCGCGAATCGTCAGAGACGGCAACCGCGCGAGCGATGTGATCGGACGCATCCGCGCATTGGTCAAAAAAGGCGACACTGAGAAGACGCTTCTGGACATTAACGAAGTCATCCAAGAGGTTGTCAGTCTGATTCACAGCGAAATACAAAAATCCGGCGTGGTGCTGAAGATGCAACTGGCTGTCGGTCTGCCCCGCATATTGGGCGATCGGATCCAGTTGCAACAAGTGATTCTTAATCTGGTGATGAACGGTATCGAAGCCATGAATGCTGTCACCGATCGACCGCGGGAGATGCTTATTCGTTCGTGTCAACATGAAACCGACAAGGTCCTCGTTGCCGTGCAAGACTTCGGTAACGGGGTAGACCCGGAAAATCTCAAAAAAATCTTCGACGCCTTCTACACGACCAAGTCACAGGGCATGGGGATGGGGCTGGCGATCAGCCGTTCCATTGTTGAGAATCACGGCGGGCGGCTGTGGGCTGAACCGAATGATGGTCCCGGTACGACATTTCAGTTTACCCTCTTGAAGTATGCCTAGGACCCGCGCATAAGCGGACTCAGCGCCGGCGGAATACCGAACGCATATGATCAAATTTTTCCGCTTCTCCCCTTCTAGCTTAGCGCTTGCTTACGTCGCCCTCAGCGTGCTCGTGCTCGCCTTGTTTGCAATTCCGCTCTGGTATGGCTGGCGCGCGAACATCTCGACCTTCAGGGCATATGTTCAGGAAGAAGACCTGCAACGTTTGATGGAGGTGTTCCACAGCGAAGGCGCGAAGGGACTTGTTACAGCGATGGAGTCACAGTCGAGAAGCTTGCCCGGTGACCAAATCATGGTCCTGGCAGACGCGTCGAAAGTGCGGCTCGCCGGCAATTTGCCCGCCTGGCCGGGCGAGGTCCCCGACGCGCCTGGAACCTATGGCTTGGTGATAGGCCTGGGTGGCGGATCGACGATGCGGGTGGTCGCTTCGCATGTGAGGTTGCCGGGCGGATACCATCTCTTGATCGGTCGCGAGAGCGTGCGCTTCGAGTCGCTTGTCGAACGCTTCTGGTATGGGATTGCCGGCGCCACGGGCGTCGTTCTGTTATTGGGTGCTGTCATCGCGTGGCTGATTCGTCGTGCGCTGCTTTCCGAGGTGCAAGAAATCAGCCGCACTGCGTCAGCCATCGTCGAAGGCGATCTCTCACGCCGCATCGCAACGCGCGACAGATCGGACGAGCTCGGCACTCTTGCGCGAACGGTCAACGGCATGCTGGAGCAGCTTGCCAGGCAAAACGTGCAATTGGAGGGCGAGATCGCCGTGCGCCGGCAGGCAGAGCAGGCGCTCCATTGCGCTCATGACGACCTGGAGGGGCTGGTCGCGGAACGAACCGTGCAATTGGCGCGGGTGAACGAATCTCTGCGGCGGAGCGAGGCCTATTTAGCTGAAGCGCAGAGGCTGAGCCACACGGGCAGTTGGGCATTCAACGTCGCCACCAGAGAGATCGTCCACTGGTCGCAGGAACACTTCCGCATACTCGGCTTCGATCCCGAACAGGGGATGCCGTCGTTCGAAACACTCCTACAGCGGATTCATCCCGACGATCGAGCCAGGGCCGCTGAAGTCCTCGAGCGAGCAGTCCGTGAGAGGACGGACTACGAACTGGATTGCCGAATCGTTCTTCCAAATGGCGCGACGAAATACATCCACGCAGAAGGCCATCCTGTTTTCAACGCGTCCGGCGAGCTCGTTGAGTCCGTGGGTACCGTGATGGATGTGACCGAGCGCAAGCGGGCAGATGAGGAGCGCCAGTCCCACCTCCGGTTCCTGGAAAGTATGGATCAGGTCAACCGAGCCATCCAGGGAACGAACGACCTCGAGCAGATGATGAGCGATGTGCTTGACGCAGTGATTGCGATCTTTAATTGCGATCGAGCGTGGCTGGTCTATCCCTGTGATCCGGAAGCTGCATCGTGGAAAGTGCCGATGGAGCATGCGCGGCCGGAATTCCCCGGTGCCTTCGCCCTGGGACGTGATCTGCCCGTGAGCCCAGAGATCGCGGAAGTGTTCCAAGCCGTCAGAGCGTCCAGTGGTCCTGTGCGATTCGGTCCGGAGTCGGAACATTCGCTGCCGGCAGAGACGGCGAAGCGGTTCAGCATACAGTCTATAATTGCCATGGCCGTCTATCCCAAAGTGGATAAGCCCTACCTGTTAGGGCTGCATCAATGCTCTTACCCGCGAATCTGGACGCCGCGGGAAGAGCGGCTTTTCCAGGAGATCGGCCGACGGCTGGAAGACGCCCTGACCAGCTTATTGATGTTTCGCAACCAGGGCGAAAGCGAGCGCCAACTGGGAGAGGCACAGCGCCTCGCGCACCTCGGCTACTGGGAGCGCGACACCGATACAGATCTCATCACCTGGTCGGATGAAACCTACCGCATCTTTGGGCTCCAGCCGCAAGAACGCGTTCTCAATCTAGCCCAATTGCCGGACCTGGTTCACCCCGAAGATAAACAGATCGTGATCGAAGCCGTGGCGGCGGCGCTTCGGGGTGGCCCGCGCTACGATGTCGAGTATCGAGTGGTCCGGCCCACTGGCGAGGTGCGACTCGTCCATAGTCAGGGCGATATTACAAGAGACGAGTCAGGCCGGCCCCGCCGGATGTTCGGCACGGTGCAAGACATCACCGAGCGCAAGCGGGCCGAGCAACGCCTCAGGGCGCAATACACAGTCACACAGATACTAGCGGAGGCGGCTACTCTCCAAGAAGCCACCGCAAAAATACTTCAGGCTGTGTGTGAGTGCCTGGTATGGGACGTGGGGGCGCTGTGGAGCCTCGACAAAGATGCGGGGGTACTACGCTGCGTCGAGGTCTGGCATAAAGAATCCATAGAGGTCCCGGAATTTGAGGCGGCCAGTCGCGAGAGCACTTTCATGCCCGGCACCGGGCTGCCGGGCCGGGTCTGGTTCAGCCATGAGCCCGCATACATTCCCGATGTCGTCAGAGATTCCAATTTTTTGCGTGCGCCGATCAGCGCGCGTGACGTGCTGCACGCAGCCTTCGGTTTTCCCATCCTGCTCGGCGGCGACGTTTTGGGGGTCATGGAGTTTTTCAGCCATGAGATACGGCAGCCCGAACAGGAGCTGCTCAATATGATGGCTACCATAGGCAGCCAAATCGGCCAGTTCATCGAGCGCAAGCGAGCCGAAGATGCGCTGCACCACGCGCAAGCGGATCTGGCCCACGTTACACGGGTGGCGACTCTGGGCGAGATGACTGCCTCGATTGCCCATGAAATCAACCAGCCGTTGACCGCCGTCATCGCAAACGCCAATGCCTCTCTGCGCTGGCTTGCTGCGGCGACGCCAAACCTCGATGAAGCACGGGACGCCGTGAGCCGTATTGTCCGCGATGGCAATCGGGCGGGTGGGGTGATCGCCCGCATTCGAGCGCTCGTACAAAAAACCGATACAGAGAAAGTGCGGCTCGACATTAACCAGACCGTTCAAGAGGTCGTCATTCTGATGCAAAATGAAGCAGTACGAAAAGGAGTAGTGCTACGAATGGACTTGGCCGCTGATGTCCCGCCTGTATTTGGCGATCGAATCCAGTTGCAACAAGTGATTCTTAATCTGGTAATGAACGGTATCGAAGCCATGGATACGGTCACGGATCGACCGCGGGAGATGCTTATTCGATCCTGTGAGCACGAATCCGACCAACTGCTCGTTGCCGTGCAAGACTCCGGTATTGGGATCGACCGAGCGAATCTCGGCAAGATCTTCGATGCTTTCTACACTACCAAGCCGCAGGGAATGGGTATGGGACTGGCGATCAGCCGCTCCATTATTGAGAATCACGGCGGGCGGCTGTGGGCCGTAGCGAATGACGGTCCCGGTGTGACATTCGAGTTCGCGCTACCCGTTGAAATTGCGGGCGCGACATAAAACCGATCTACCGAAGACGGCCTGGAATGACGGCGATGCATGGTTTGAAAGGAAGCTTCGTCTTGTAGAAGGAGAAGCCTATGGATAATCAGAGCGAACAACCAATTCGGTTCGCCGGCTCAGTGCTTGGCGCACAACGTCATGTCTGCGCCTTCTTTCACAGCCCTGACGAGGAATATCGGGTGCTGCTTCCTTTCATCAAGGAGGGATTCGAGTGCGGCGAAAAGGCCTTCCATATCGTCGATCCCAAGCTGCGCGAGGAACACCTGCGGCGGTTGACGTCAGCCGGGATCGATGTGGCCGCAGCAGAACAGAGCGGCCAGTTCGAACTGCGCAACTGGGCTGATGCATATTTGCGCGACGGCCACTTCGATCAGGACAGGATGCTTGCTTTGATCCAAGAGGTGCTGGAGGGCGGCAGACAGCAGGGCTTCCCGCTGACTCGCCTGGTTGCCCATATGGAATGGGCTTTGGAAGACCGGCCGGGTGTTGATGACCTGGTGGAGTACGAGACAAGGCTGAACTATATTTTGCCTCGGTATAAAGACCCGGTCATATGAACGTACGATCTCGCCAAGTTTGGCGGGGGTATCGTCGTTGACATTATGCGGACGCATCCGATGATCATCATCAGCGGAATCCTCCAGGAGAACCCATTCTTTGTTCCCCCGGATGAGTTCTTGCGGGAGCTGCGGGAACGCGGCGCCGCGCAGATTAGATGAGGCCTATCACCTATCTGGCGATGGAAGTGGAGATGGAACATACAGCCGATGAGATCAAGCGTCTTAAGGCGTGTATCAATGATCTGATCAGCGTTCTAGCCCTTCCCGCCATCTGGAGTGGCCAGGAGCCATCCCAGATTGTTAGTACTCTGCTCGACGTGCTGCTAGGTATGCTGCGCCTGGACTTCGCCTATGCTCGGTTGAGCGACTCGATTAGCGGCGGCACGCCAATCGCGATGGTCCGGTCGGCTCAGCGCCCAACTTTGAATGCCCAGCTGCAGGAGATTGGCCAAATACTCAACCCGTGGTTGACAGGTGATCCACATACATCGCCTTTAGTGATACCGAATCCGACCGGAGAAGGTAAGATATCGATCGCAAGCTTGCGGCTGGGGTTTCAGGATGAATTCGGGGTCTTAGTAGTCGGCTCTCAGCGGGCCGATTTTCCGACGGACATCGAAATGCTGCTACTACGAGTAGCAGCGAATCAAGCGGGGATTGGCTTGCAAGAGGCTCGTCTCTCGAGCGAGCAAAGGCTGGCCGCAGAGTGGCTTGAGCGGCGAGTCATTGAACGGACCAGACGGCATGCAGCGGTGAACGAAGAGCTAAGAAAGGAAATCATCGAGCGCAAGCGCGTCGAAGAAGAGCTGCGACGCAGTGAAGCTTACCTCGCTGAAGGACAGAGACTGACTCACACAGGCAGTTGGGCTTGGAATATTGCGACCAGAGAAATCTATTGGTCCCATGAACAGTTTCGCATATTCGGCTTCGATCCGGAGAAAGGGAGTCCATCTCATCAAACAGTTTTTCCGCGGATTCATCCTGAGGATCAGCGCTGGGTCAGCCAAACCCTTGAAGTGGCGATCCGTGAAAAAAGGGATTTTGAATTGGAGCATCGCATCGTTCTTCCGGAAGGAACAATGAAACACTCCCACGTTGTGGGTCATCCCGTCCTCAACGAGTCGGGTGATCTCATTGAGTTTATTGGCACGAACATGGACGTGACGGAGCGTAAGCGGGTCGAGGAGTCGCTGCGCGAGCAGGCCAGCCTCCTCAACCTCACTCACGATAGTGTCTTCGTGCGCGATATGAACGACGTTATCACCTACTGGAATCGCGGCGCCGAGGAACTGTACGGATGGACCAGAGAGGAGGCGGTCGGCAAGGTCTCGCACCAGCTCACGCAGACGATCTTCCCCGCACCACTTGAAGAAATCAATGCGGAGTTGCTCCGCACGGGCCGCTGGGAGGGGGAACTCGTCCACACGAAGCGAGACGGGACGCAGGAAGTGGTGGCGAGCCGCTGGTCTTTGCAGCGAGACGAGCAGGGGCTTCCCGCCGCGATCCTGGAGACCAACAACGACATCACCGAGCGCAAGCGGGCAGAGGCGGAACTGCGCGAGAGTGAGAAAAGATATAGACATATCTTCCAGACGGCAGGAGTGTCTATCTGGGAAGAAGATTTTTCTCAAGTCAAAGCTGCCATTGATGATCTGAAAGCCCAGGGAGTCAGGGACTTCAGCCAGTATCTCGCCGCGCACCCGGAATTTATCCAGCAAGCCATTTCAATGGTGAAGATCATTGATGTGAACGACGCAACCGTCAAGCTGTTCGCGGCCCAGAGCAAGGATGAGCTTCTGGTCTCGCTGCATAAGATATTCCTGCCGGAGGCTGAGGAAGTGTTTGCGGGGGAACTGATCGCCATCGCTGAAGGGCGAACCAACTTTGAATCCGAAACCATTCTTCAGACCCTGAAGGGAGACAAACTAACCGTATTGTTTACGATCACGTTCCCGCGGCAGCCCGCCAAGCTTAACAGCGTGCTGGTGAGCATCATGGATATCACCGAGCGCAAGCGGGCCGATGAAGCGCTGCACAAGACGCAGGCGGAGCTCGCGCACGTCACGCGCGTGGCGACTCTGGGAGAGCTGACTGCCTCGATTGCCCATGAAGTCAACCAGCCCCTCGCGGCCATCGTGACCAACGGCAATGCCTGCCTGCGCTGGCTGGCGGGCGATTCACCCAACCTCGACGAAGCGCGGGAAACTGCCCGGCGCATTATCCGCGATGGAAATCGGGCTGGTGACGTGATCGGGCGGATTCGGACCCTCTTGAGGAAAACTGGCACGGAGAAGGAATTGCTGGACATGAACCAGGCCATTCGAGAGGTCGTTGCGCTTGCGGAAGGTGAAGTGCGAAGGAATGGGGTGGCACTACGGACGGAACTGACGGGTGATCTTCCGCCCATACTGGGAGATCGAGTTGAGCTAGAGCAGGTGGTGCTTAATCTGATCATGAATGCGATCGAAGCCATGAGCGCGATTGGGGACCGACCGCGAGAGCTGGTCATCAGAACGCAAAGCGGTGAGGTCGATCAGGTGCGGGTTGCAGTGCAAGACTCGGGCATTGGCCTGGACCCGCAGAGCATGGGACGGATCTTCGATGCTTTCTACACCACCAAGTCGCAGGGAATGGGTATGGGACTGGCGATCAGCCGCTCCATTGTTGAGAACCACGGCGGGCGACTATGGGTCGCCCCGAATGAAGGCCGGGGCGCAACATTTCAATTCACGTTGCAGGCTTATAGTAAGCAAGAATAGGCTTTGTAGTAAGGGAGAATAGGCTGTTGAATACGCTGAGATGCGCGACCACGCCAATCGGCTAAAACTTGGGGATATTATTTCCCACCACACTCCGTGAGAGGATGAGGCCGTCCTTAAACGAAGAGGTTTTGACCAAAAGATGGAGGCTTTATGAGTCTGACAGCACAGACAACTCCGCTTATCGCCGCACTCGAACAACTCGGTCCACACGACCATCTCTGCTCGATATACGAGAGCCCTCAAGAGCATTACGCGGTCGCTATTCCATTCATACAAATCGGGCTCGATCGTGGCGAAAAATGCATTTACATAGCCGACGATGGCACGGTTGGCGACGTTCGCCAAGCCATGGAGTCCGAAGGAATTGACGTAGAGCGTGCGACCGCATCCAAAGCCCTCGTTCTGGCGACCAAAGAGCAGGCATACCTGAAGCATGGATCCTTTCATCCCGATTGGATGTTTACCTTCTGGAAGGAAGCCACGCAGTTGGCGATGAGCGACGGGTTTTCTGCGGTGCGAGCCACCGGCGAAACAGAATGGGTTCTGAGAGGGGGCCGTGGGCTTGAGCGTTGGATGGAATACGAAAGCAGATTGACTCACACGCTCTCGGAAAATTACTGTTCCGCGCTTTGCCAGTACAATCGACGTCTTTTTCCACCGGAACTCATTCTCGACGTCATCCGCACGCATCCCATGGTCGTTTACGGCGGCACGGTCTGCCGAAATCTGTACCATGTGCCACCGGACGAATTTCTGGGAACTAACCAAACGGCGCGTGAGGTGGAGCGGCTGTTGACCAATATCCGGGAACGCGAGCGTGTAGAGGACGCTCTCCGAGAACAGCTCACGGAACGCAGGCGGGCTGACGAAGCTTTGCGCGAGACGCAGGTGGAACTGGCGCATGTAACCCGAGTCACGACCATAGGAGGACTGGCGGCCGCAATCGCTCACGAAATCAATCAACCGCTCGCGGCCGTCATAACTAACGGCAATGCCTGTCTCCGCTGGCTTGCGGGCACAACTCCAAACCTAGATGAGGCACGGCAAGCGGTAGGGCGTATTATCAGGGACGGGAACCGGGCGAGCGATGTGATCGCCAAGATTCGCGCTTTGTTGAGGAAAACTGGCACAGAGAAAGAGCGGTTGGACATGAACGACGTCATTCGAGAAGTTGTTGCCCTTGCGCAGAGTGAAATACGAAGGAATGGGGTGGCACTACGCGCGCAACTGGAGGGTGATCTCCCACCTGTGCTGGGCGATCGAGTGCAGTTACAGCAAGTCGTGCTTAACCTGATCATGAACGGGATCGAAGCCATGAGCGCGGTTGGAGACCGAGCGCGAGAGCTGATTATCAGTACCCAGAGCGGTGAGATCGATCAGGTGCATGTGACAGTGCAAGACTCAGGCATCGGCCTTGATCCTCAGAGGATGGAACGGATCTTTGATGCTTTCTACACAACGAAGTCTGAGGGAATGGGGATGGGGCTGGCGATCAGTCGCTCCATTGTTGAGAATCACGACGGGCGGCTATGGGCCGTGCCGAATGACGGTCCCGGCGCAACCTTTCAGTTTACTCTTTTGAAGCATCCCTAGGAGCGCTCATGCCGGAGCCAAAAGCAATCGTCTTTGTCGTGGACGACGACGCGTCAGTGCGAGAGGGTTTGGGAAGTCTGATTCGGTCGGCGGGGTTGAAGGTCGAAACCTTTGCCTCTGCGCAGAAGTTTTTGGCCAGCTCACGGGCGGAGGCGCCGAGCTGTCTCGTATTAGATGTACGGCTGCCGGGCCTCAGCGGGCTCGACCTGCAAAAGCGGATGGCGGAAGTTAATATTGAGATCCCCATTGTTTTTATTACCGGCCACGGCGATGTTCCGACATCGGTGCGGGCAATGAAAGCGGGAGCCGTAGAGTTTCTTACCAAGCCATTCCGTGATCGCGATCTATTGGATGCGATTCAGCAGGCCATACGACGCGATCGGATAGCGCGCGAGCAGCGAGCGGAGATGGCAGAACTTTATGACCGATACGAGTCGTTGACGCCGCGCGAGCGCGAGGTGATGGAGCTGGTGGTCTCCGGGCTGCTCAATAAACAAGTCGCCGCCGAGCTCGGCACAAGCGAGATCACCGTTAAAGTTCACCGGGGTCAGGTTATGCAAAAAATGGAGGCGGAGTCTTTGGCGGAACTGGTCAGGATGTCTGAGAAGCTCAGAATTGCCCACCCCCAAAAATCGTAGGGGCAAGGCGCGCCTTACCCTTTACCCTCCTATACCAAAGTATAATAGATTCTTCGTTTAAAATACTGCTAACGTATCATCATATCCGAGATGAAAGGGCAGCATGTCCAATCCACCACTTATATCGGTTGTCGATGATGATGAGTCGGTCCGCGAATCCCTCAGCGGTCTAATCCGCTCTGTCGGGTTCGGGGCACTGGTATTTGCTTCGGCCGAAGAGTTTTTGAGCTCGAATCGTCTTCTCGACACTGACTGCCTTATCCTCGATGTGCGCATGCCCGGGATGAATGGACTCGAGCTTCAACGTCGGTTGGCTGCAAGCCATACGTCAATCCCGGTTATCTTCATCACCGCTCATGGCGATGAGGAGGCTCGGGTGCGAGCTCTTAACGGCGGCGCAGTGGAATACCTACTCAAGCCGTTCAGTGAGGAAGCGTTACTGAGTGCGATCGACGCCGCTCTGAAGTCTAAATGACATGGAACGAAAGACGTTCGAGATTATAAAAGATAAAGACAAACTCCGGGCAATTCCACCCTACACCTATTCAGGATGGAATTGGTAATTCTAAGTAATAATATTGACAACCCATGACAAATAGAGACAAGCTCACGGGGTTGGACGAAGACACAGTGTTTTCCGATTCAAGATACTTTAGCAAGTGAAAGAGGTGTCCCATGAGTAAGATAGCTCCTCTTATATACGTCGTGGATGATGACGCGTCAGTGCGCGAGGCTCTGGGTAGCTTGATCCGGTCAGTGGGGTTGAGGGTCGAGGCGTTTGCCTCCGCGCAGGAGTTTTTGACCCATCCGCAAGCCGACGCACCGAGCTGTCTGGTGTTGGATGTGCAACTCCCCGGGCTAAGCGGACTCGATCTGCAACAGGAGCTTGCCAAGGCGGATATTCAGATCCCAATTATTTTTCTCACAGGTCACGGCGACATTCCGATGTCGGTGCGAGCGATCAAAGCCGGGGCCCTGGAGTTCTTGACCAAACCT
>Ga0137368_10005399_pt1 | contig 13496 bp, 8 predicted proteins | sample SagtaG_13_FD_104917 | JGI IMG/M metagenome (GOLD analysis project Ga0137368, IMG submission 104917) | Vadose zone soil microbial communities from Sagehorn Ranch, Mendocino, California, USA - Sage1_L_100_16 metaG | ecosystem: Environmental > Terrestrial > Soil > Vadose zone | place: USA...
GAACGTCGGGCGTGGCGGGCGATGCAGCCACACCTGGGCGACATCCTCGCCCCGCCGCGGGGCTTCGGGCACTGGTTCTTCGGCGCCGGCGGGGAGGTCCCGCGGTTGGCCGGCTACACGATCGGCTACCACATCGTCCAGGGCTACCTGGACCGGCATCCGGGGACGACGGCCGTCGAGCTCACGGTGGTCGATACGGATCGGATCGTCGCGGGGAGCGGGTACCGCCCGTAGGCGCGGGTCAGCCCAGCGGCTCGACGGGGTCGCCGACCCGGATCAGGCCGGGCTCCGCGACGTCGGCGTAGACGCCGAACGGGAGCTCCTTCCGCTCCCGGTCCCACCGGTACGACTTGATCGTGCCCAGGGTGTCGAAGTCCTCTTCGCCGGTGTCCGGGTTCATCGTCGTGATGACGCAGCGGGGGTTCCGCCGGATCACCCGGACGATCGCGTCGCCCACCTGGACCTCCCGGCCCACCCACGAGTCCTCCTCGTGCGGCTCGCAGCCGTCGACGTCGATCAGCATGCGGAACCGGCGCGCGTCCACGTGCCCGTCGCCGTCGTCGCCGTCCGTGCCGGCGCCGGCCTGGCGGGCCAGCTCCTCGACGGAGGCCGTGGACACGAGCGAGGCCGCGTACGAGTCGTTCGCGTCCCCCGGGCGCTCCGACATCATCAGGCGGACCGGCGAGCCGACGTAGGACGAGAGGGCGTCGGAGAACGGCCCTCCCAACTCCCGCCCGTCCACGGCACGACCCCAGAACACCGTGCTCTGCTCGTCGCCCTCCGGCTCCGCGGGTCCGGCGACCTCGGTCCCGTCGGGAAACCGGAGCGACAGCCACCCCCGCTCCGGCTGCCACGAGGACCGGACGGCGACGAGCGGGCCGTGCCGGGAGGCGTTCAGGAGTCGCCCGCTCCGGTTGATCGCGTAGAACCGCCGGTTCTCGGGCACGCCGAACCGCTCCAGCATCACCTGGTCCGGATGGAGCAGGCGCGTGGACTTCACGGGCGTGATCGACAGGCGTGCGACGGTTCGCCCCACGTCCTCGATGGTACCGGCCGCTGCGACGAGAGCGGGGGCCGGCGCAGTGCCGGCCCCCGTCCCTCACGCCGCTAGGCCTACGGCCCTACGGCCCGACCGCCGAGGACTGGAAGTTGTAGCAACAGACCCCGTCGATCTGGAGCGGCACGTTGTCCGCCTCGGCCTGCGCGTTCGTGGTCGCTCCCTCGGGATGCGAGGCGGCGAGCGCGTAGGCGCCGATCGACTCCAGCAGGCTCGTGGCCGTGGGGCCGCCGACGTCGGCCACGTTCACCTGGATGGTGATCACGCAGGGGTTCGACGCCGACGGCGTGGCCGGACAGGTCACCTTGCCGGTCTCGGCGTGGCCTCCGAGCCCCGCCTCGGGGTACGTGATCACGTGCGGGAAGCACGCGCTCACCGAGCACAGGTCCACGCTCTGCGCGGCGCCCGCGTAGAACGACGGCTGGTTCAGGGCCGTGTTCTGCATCGCCGCGTAGTAGATCGTGTTCCCCATCTGCCACCGGGTGACGTAGTCGAGGTCGACCGTGCCCGGGACGGCGCCGGCCGTCACGTCCGGGTGGGCGAGGTCGGCAACCTTCAGCGTCACGCGCAGCGACTGTCCGTTCGTGGACAGCTGGAAGCCGCTCGAGATGACGTCCATCCCCGGGACGTTCGTCCCGCCGATCACCGGGTACAGCGCATCGGCGCTCCGGTCGCCGAGCACGGCCACCGGGGCGTTGGACGGGCCCGTCGCGGCGGTCCCGAACAGCCCCGGGCCGCTGTTCTGGCGGGCGATGGTGATGACCCCCGCGCCGGCGTGGTCGACGATCTGGGTGCCGCCGGGGTCGAAGCCTGGCTGGATCAGCCCGTTCGACGTGTCGTCGTAGACGACCTCCGCCGCGCCCGTGCTGTCGATGGTCACCGCGAAGAAGTCGGCCAGGTTCCGGTTCCCCTGCTGCTCGATGCAGCCCGTGCCGGCCAGGCAGATGTCGTCGTAGTGCATGGGGTGCGGGGTCACCTTCACCTGCGAGACCGTCGGCACGCCCCCGCTGATCGCACCCGAGGTGTCGACGGGGAAGACGACCTGCGACATGAACACGTCCCAGGCCTGGCCCGACTGGCTGCTGGGGTCGACCAGCTTGTTGGAGCCGTACCACACCACGTCGGCCCGGCCCGCTCCGCCCGCCTTGATCCACGGGAACACCGAGACCTGCGACGGCGGGCTGCTCACCCGGATCGGCGGGCTCCACACCTTCCATCCCGTCTTCGCGCTGGCGACGGCGACGTAGGCCTGCCGGAGCCTGGGGTCGTCGCTCTTGCCGACCCAGGTCACCCACAGGTTGCGGCCGGAGTCCAGCGAGGAGACCACGAAGTTGGCGGCCTCACCGGTGGTGTTGGCCTGGCCCGTGGCCACCGTGATCAGGTTGCTCGGGTCACCGTTTGGAAAGTCCAGGAACGTCAGGTTGCCGTCGGCGTCGGGCGTGCCGATGTTCAGCACGATCTTCGAGCCGTGGAACTCGGCCTGGAACACCTTCCCGGTGACCTGGTCGATCGACGGGTAGCCGTCCGCCCCGAACGGGGCGTACCCGGTGACCGTGCCCGGCCCGCCGTTCGTCGCGTTCACGTAATCGAGGCCGGGACCGCCCGGTGAGGTGTCGTTCGCGGCGCTGCTCTTCACCCACTCCGCGCCGAACAGGAGGTCGTTGTACTCCTGGTAGATGAGGGGCTTGGGCCCGGTGTAGGCGGACTGGTTCGGCGTCCCCGGCGCGGGGTCGTACACGGCGAGCCACTGCCGGTCGGCGCCCGGGATGCCGGCGCACCCGGCCGGGTAGATGCTCTGGAACACCGTCGCTCCGCCGTCCGTGGTCGTCGCCGAGCGCAGGCAGATCAGCGCGTACAGGTCGGTGAAGTACTGCTTGCCCGTGTGATCGAAGGCGATGTCCGTGTCGCCGCCTCCCGGGGGGTCCTCGATGCCCGCGATCGCGCTGGGCGGCGGGCCCGGCGAGATGACGCGGAACGTCTGACCACCGTCCACCGACCCGAACCATGTGCTGCGCTGCGTCCCGGTGCCCGTCGGCCCGCTCACGAACACGCGCCCCTGCGGGTCGATCCCGATGTCGGGCTCACCGTTCGTGTGGATGGGGTCCACGACCGTCGGTACCCCGAACGTGATGTTCGACACCGTCGCGCCGGCGGCGGCCCGATGGGCGCCCCCGGCCTGGGCGGGACCGATCAGCCCCACCATGATCAGCAACAGGGCGACGGCGGCGCCTGCGACGGCCGGGAAGAGCCGGCGCTTCACGCGAGTGGACATTCCCTCTCCCCCCTTCGCGGGAACGGGCACGGAGGCCGCCCCCGGCGACCCCCGCAGCGCTCCACATGGAGCAAGCCGCGCGTGGATACCCCGCCCCAGGGTCCGCCAAACGCCCCACGGTCCACTTCATCTGGCCCATTGGCGGAGCTACAGTGCGAGCGTGGACCTCCTGTTGCCCCGGACGCTCCCCGAGGCCCTCGAGATGAAAGCGGCCCGGCCGGACGCTGTGCCCATCGCCGGCGGTACGGACCTGATGGTGGAGGTGAACTTCGACCGGGCGCGCCCGGAGGCCTTCCTGGACGTGTCGCGCCTCCCGGAGCTGGCCGAGTGGCGGGGCGAGGACGGGTCGATGTTCCTGGGGGCCGGCGTGACCTACGCCCGGATCATGCGCGAGCTGCCGCAGCTGACGCCGCTGGTCCAGGCGTCCCGGACCGTCGGTTCGCCCCAGATCCGAAACCGCGCCACGGTGGGGGGCAACCTGGGAACGGCGTCGCCCGCGGGGGACGCCATCCCGGTGCTGGCGGTGTACGACGCCGAGGTGGTGGTGGGGTCGACGGCCGGGACGCGCTCGATGCCGTGGAACGAGTTCCTTCTGGGGGTGAAGCGGACGGCGCTCCGCCCCGACGAGCTGATCCTGGGAGCCCGGTGGAAGCCGGTGCGGGGCCCGGGGTCGTTCTCGAAGATCGGGACGCGCAACGCGATGGTCATCTCCGTGGCCGGGCTGTGCCTCCAGGTGGACGACGATCGCCGGGCGGTTCACGTCGCGCTGGGCTCGGTGGGGCCGGTGGTGCTGCGCGCGCCGGAGGCCGAGGCGTTCGCCGCCGAGGCCATGGAGCGGGCCGGCGCGTGGGACGATCCGCCGGCGGACGTCGGGCCCGGCCTGGTGGACGGGTTCGCCGAGCGGGTGGCGGAGGCGGCCCGACCCATCGACGACGTCCGGGGAACCGCCGCGTACCGCCGCCACGCCTGCGCCGTGATGGCCCGGCGGGCGCTGTCGTGGGCGCTGGCCGAGCGGCGGGGAGCGGGGGCGGCCTGATGCTCGTCCGGACGCTCGTCAACGGGGAGTGGCGCGAGGCCGACGTGTGGCCGGGGTCGAGCCTGCTTTCGATGCTGCGGGACGAGCTGGGGCTCCCGGGTTCGAAGAACGCCTGCGAGCAGGGCGAGTGCGGTTCCTGCTCGGTGTGGCTGGACGGCGAGCTGGTGTGCTCGTGCCTCGTGCTGGCGGGGCAGGCGGAGGGCCGGGAGGTTCGAACGGTGGAGGGGCTCGCGGACGGCGACCGGCTGCACCCCGTGCAGGCGGCGTTCGTGGACACGGGGGCGGTGCAGTGCGGGTTCTGCACACCCGGACTGGTGGTGGCGGTGGCCGACCTGCTGGAACGGGAGCCGGACCCGGACGAGCTCACCGTCCGGGAGGCCCTGTCGGGGAACCTGTGCCGGTGCACCGGCTACGAGAAGATCCTGGCCGCGGTCCGGCTGGCCTCGGAGCGGATGGCCGGGGGCCGCGGGTGAGCGCGCCCACCATCGAACGCGTCCGGGGCGGCGTCGGCGAGCAGGTCCGCCGCATCGACGGCGTCCCCAAGGTGAAGGGCGCGTTCGCGTACGGCTCCGACCTGTGGGCCGAGGACATGCTGTGGGGACACACGCTCCGGAGCCCGCATCCGCACGCCCGCATCCGGTCCGTCGACATCTCCGGCGCGGTGGCGTCCCTCGGTGTGCACGCCGTCTTGCTGGCGGACGACGTGCCGGGGCGCAAGACGTACGGACTGGACTTCCACGACCAGCCCGTCCTGGCGTGGGACCGGGTCCGTTACCAGGGCGAGCCGGTGGCGATCGTCGCGGCCGAGCAGCCCGAGCTGGCCCGGCGGGCCGCGGCTCGCATCGCGGTCGACTACGAGGCGCTTCCGGCCCTGACCGACATGGAGAAGGCCCTGCGCCCCGAAGCGCCCCGGCTGCACGACTACGGGAACGTGCTGCGACACGTCCGCATCGTCCACGGCGACCCGGACGCGGAGGCCGAGGTGTGGGTGGAGGGCTACTACGAGACCGGGATGCAGGACCAGGCCGCGCTGGGACCGGAAGCCGGGCTGGCCGTCCCGGCGGAGGACGGGGGCGTCGACCTGTACGTCTCGACGCAGTGGCTCCACGTCGACCGGCGCCAGGTGGCGGGGTGCCTGGGGCTCCCCCAGGAGCGAGTGCGCCTGCACCTGGCCGGCGTCGGCGGCGCGTTCGGCGCCCGCGAGGACGTCAGCATCCAGATCCACGCCTGCATGCTGGCCCTGCACACGGGCCGGCCGGTGAAGATGAGCTACGGGCGGGAGGAGTCCTTCTTCGGCCACGTCCATCGCCACCCGTTCCGGATCTGGCTGCGGACCGGCGCGACCCGAGCGGGGAGGCTGGTCAACGTCCGGGCCAGGCTGCTCGCCGACGGCGGCGCGTACGCGTCCTCGTCCTCGGCCGTGATCGGGAACGCGTCGACGTTCTCCGCCGGGCCCTACGAGGTGCCGAACGCCCTGGTCGAAGGGACGTGCGTGTTCACGAACAACCCGCCGTGCGGGGCGATGCGGGGGTTCGGCGCCGTCCAGGCGGCCTTCGCCCACGAGGCGCAGATGGACAGGCTGGCCGCCGCCCTGGGGATGGATGCGGTGGAGCTTCGACTGGCGAACGCGCTGCACACGGGCTCCGTGCTCCCCACGGGCCAGGTGATCCGGGGAACGGCCCCCGTCCGGGAGCTCATCGAGCTGTGCCGGTCCGCGCCCATGCCCGAGCACCAGCCGGTCGCGGAGCGCGACCCGATGCTGTTCCCGGGCGGCGCCGGGAACGTGGGGCGGGGCGAGGGCCTCCGGCGCGGCGTGGGCTACGCCGTGGCGTACAAGAACCTCGGGTACAGCGAGGGGTTCGACGACTCGGCGGAGGCGCGGGTGACCCTGTCCAGCGGAGCGAACGGGCCCGTGGCCGAGGTGCACACCGCGGCCGCCGAGGTGGGCCAGGGGCTGCACACCCTGCTCGTGCAGGTCGTCCGCACCGAGCTCGGGGTGGACCGCGTCGTGCTCCACGGGACGAACACGTTCGTGGGATCGGCCGGCTCCACGTCGGCGTCGCGGCAGACCATGATGGCGGGCGGCGCCGTGCAGGCGGCGTGCAGGGCGGTTCGCGAGGAGCTCGACCGTCGAGCCGCGGCATGGGGATCGGAGTCCGTCGACGAACTGCTGGACGAGCCCATCGAGGTGACCCGCGTGTACCGGCACCGGGCCACCGAACCCATGGACGAGCGGGGCCAGGGCGACGTCCACGTCAGCTTCACGTTCGCCGCGGAGCGGGCCGTGGTGGAGGTGGACGAGGAGCTCGGGCTGGTGCGGGTGGTGCAGATCGCCGCGGCCCAGGACTGCGGCGTAGCGCTGAACCCCCAGGCGGTGGAGGGGCAGATCGAGGGCGGGACGGCGCAGGGGGTGGGCCTCGCGCTGATGGAGGAGATCCAGGTGGTGGACGGCAAGGTGCGCAACGCCTCGTTCACCGACTACCTCATCCCCACGATCCTGGACATGCCGACCGTGGTCTCCGAGCTGTACGAGGAGCCCGAGGAAGGCCTCCCCTACGGCGCGAAGGGCGTCGGCGAGCCCTCGGCCATGGTGTCGACGGCCGCCGTCGTGGCCGCCCTGCGCGACGCCACGGGCCGCGAGCTGAACCGGGTCCCGGTCCGCCCGGACGACCTGGTGGGCCTCAGCGGACCGGTGGCCTCCCCGGGCCCGCCGCCGTCCCCGGACGTCCCCGGCCCCGAGCCCATCCCGCACACGGCGGGGTTGGGCTACGACGAGCCGCTGTAGGCGCCTTTCCGTGAGGACGGTGTTGCGGGGGGCCAGGTGGCCGGGCGACGTGGCCGTGCGCGACGGCCGGATCGAGGCCGTCGGCGACGTCCCCCCGCTCCCGGACGACCGGGTGGTCCGGTGCGACGGCGACATCGTGACGGCCGGGTTCGTGAACACGCACCACCACCTGTACCAGTGGATGACCCGGGGCCGGGCGGTGGGGTGCGACCTGTTCGCCTGGCTCACCGAGCTGTACCCGGTGTGGGCGAAGCTGTCGGTGGAGGACGTCCACGCCGCCGCGCTGGTCGGCCTGGCGGAGCTGGCGCTCAGCGGCTGCACGACGGCCGCGGACCATCACTACCTCGTCCCCCGGGGCGACGACACCGTCTTCGACGCCGTGGTCGACGCCGCGCGAACCGTGGGGCTCCGGCTGCACCTGGGCCGGGGCTCGATGGACCTCGGCGAATCGAAGGGGGGCCTCCCGCCGGACGACGTGGTGGAGGACCTCGACGCCATCCTCGCCTCCACCGAGTCGGTCATCGACCGGTTTCACGACGGCGAGCGGGTCGTCGTGGCCGTGGCCCCGTGCAGCCCCTTCAGCGTGACCCCGGACCTGATGCGGGAATCGGCGGCGCTGGCCCGCCGCCACGGGCTCCGCCTGCACACCCACCTCGTGGAGGACCCCAGGGAAACGGAAGACTGCCTGGCCCGGTTCGGCCGCCGGCCACTCGCGCTGGTCGAGGAACTGGGGTGGGGCGCCGACGACGTCTGGGTGGCTCACGGGATCCACTTCGACGACGAGGAGATCGCGCGGCTGGGTCGGGCAGGGGTAGGCGTCGCCCACTGCCCGTCGAGCAACGCCCGGCTGGCGGCCGGCATGTGCCGCGTGACGGACCTCGAGGCGGCCGGCGTCCCGGTCGGCCTGGGCGTGGACGGAGTGGCCTCCAACGAGGTTGGCGGCCTGTTCCCGGAGCTCCGCCAGGCCCTGTATACGGCCCGGCAGCGCGCCGGGCGGGCGGACGCGTTCATGCCGGCCGACTCGCTGCGGCTGGCCACCGAGGGCGGCGCGGCCTGCCTGGGCCGGGACGACATCGGGAGGCTGGAACCCGGGTACCGGGCCGACGTGGCCGTGTGGCCCGGGGACGACCTGGCCGACATCCCCGATCCGGTCGCCGGGCTGGTCCTCGGCCCGGACCGCCGGGCCCGGCACGTGCTCGTCGGGGGGGAGCCGGTCGTGCGGGACGGCGAGCTGGTGGGCGGGGACGTCCGCGCCTGGCACGCCGACCTGTCCGCGCGAGCCCGCCGGCTGTGGGACTAGCGCCGTGGGAATCACGCGGTCGACGGACGTTCGACCTGGTCTGGCTGTCCGAGCCGCACGCGCGGCATTCCCGAAACGTCCGCGGGAATGGCGCGGCGGCCATCGCCGTGTACGACTCCACCCAGACCTGGGGGAAGCCGGACCGCGGGATCCAACTGTTCGGGTCCGCCCGCGAGACGGGTGCAGCGGAAATGACAGAAGCCGAGCGGGTCTACGGGAAGCGGTTCCCCGACTACGACCGGTCCGAGCACACCGCGTACCGGCTCTACCTGTTCCGGCCGCGGCGCCTGAAGCTGTTCGACGAGCGGGCCCTCGGCGCGGGGACGTTCGTGACTGCCCGCGTCGCGCGCGACGGGACGTTGACGTGGGAAGGGACCGACGTGTACGACCCGCGCGCGTGACCGTAGGCGTTCAGGAAGCCGTGCAGTAGGCTCCACGACCGGGACGACGGTCCCGAGGCACCATCGGAAAGGGCGGGAGGACACGTGCGCTGTTCGGCGTGCGGTACCGAGAACGAGCCCGGGCGGAAGTTCTGCCTGGAGTGTGGGTCCCTCCTGGCCGTCCTGTGCCCGGTGTGCGGAGCCGCCAACAACCCCCGGGCCAAGTTCTGCGGCGAGTGCGGCTCGGCCCTGGGTGACGCGGCGGCGGTCTCGGCCCCGCACGTCCCCGCGACCCCCTCGGCCGAGCGCCGGTTGGTGTCGGTCCTGTTCGCCGACCTGGTGGGGTTCACCACGCTCTCGGAGAGCCGCGACGCGGAAGAGGTCCGGGAGCTGCTGTCCCAGTACTTCGACACGTGCCGTCGACTGATCTCGCGCTACGGCGGCACGGTGGAGAAGTTCATCGGCGACGCGGTCATGGCGGTGTGGGGCGCGCCCGTCGCCCAGGAGGACGACGCCGAGCGCGCCGTCCGCACGGCGCTCGAGCTCATCGACTCCGTCGCCGCGCTGGGCGAGGAGGTCGGCGAACCCGACCTCCGGGCTCGCGCGGGCGTCCTGACGGGCGAGGCGGCCGTCAACCTGGCCGCCGACGGCGAGGGCATGGTGGCGGGGGACCTGGTCAACACCGCCTCCCGCATCCAGGCCGGCGCCCCGCCGGGACAGGTGTTCGTCGGCGAGGCCACCCGGCGGAGCACGGAGGCCGCCATCGTGTACGAGGACGCCGGCGCCCGGGAGCTGAAGGGGAAGGCGGAGCCGGTCCAGCTACACCGCGCGGTCAGGGTGGTGGCCGGCGTGCGCGGCGCGCTGAAGTCCGTGGGCCTGGAACCGCCGTTCGTGGGGCGGGACCGGGAGCTTCGGCTGGTGAAGGAGCTGTTCCACGCGTCGGCCGAGGAGCGCAAGGCCCACCTCTTGTCGGTGGTGGGCATCGCCGGGATCGGGAAGAGCCGCCTGTCGTGGGAGTTCTACAAGTACGTCGACGGCCTGTCGGACACGATGTTCTGGCACCGGGGGCGCTGTCTCGCGTACGGCGAGGGCGTGACCTATTGGGCGCTCGCCGAGATGGTTCGGATGCGGGCCCGGATCCTCGAGGGGGAAGGCCCGGCATCGGCTGCCGAGAAGCTCCGGGCCTGCGTCGAGGAGAGCATCTCCGACCCGGAGGAGCGCCGGTGGGTGGAGCCTCGCCTGGCCGGCCTCCTGGGGCTCGAGGAACGCGCCGCCCACGACCGGGAGGACCTGTTCGGGGCGTGGCGGCTGTTCTTCGAGCGCCTGGCCGAGCAGCTCCCGGTGATCATGGTGTTCGAGGACATGCAGTGGGCCGACACCTCGCTGCTGGACTTCATCGAGCATCTCCTGGACTGGTCGCGCAGCCACCCGCTGTTCGTGGTGACGTTGGCCCGGCCGGAGCTCGCCGAGCGGCATCCCCACTGGGCGGCGGGGAAGCGCAACTTCACGTCGGTGTACCTGGAGCCGCTGTCCAGGAGCGCGATGGAGGCGCTCCTGGCGGGCCTGGTCCCCGGGCTGCCGGAGGAGCTCAAGGCGCGCATCCTCGAGCGGGCCGAGGGCATCCCGCTGTACGCGGTGGAGACGGTGCGGATGCTCCTGGACCGGGGGCTCCTGGTGCGGGAAGGCAACGAGTACCGCACGGCCGGGCCGGTCGAGCGACTCGAGGTCCCGGAGACGCTCCACGCCCTCATCGCGGCCCGCCTGGACGGCCTGTCCGCCGAGGAGCGCCGGCTGGTCCAGGACGCGGCCGTGCTGGGGAAGACGTCGACGAAGCCGTCGCTGGCCGCCCTGTCCGGGTTCTCGAAGGAGGAGCTCGACCCCATCCTGGCCTCGCTGGTGCGCAAGGAGATCCTGAGCGTCCAGGCGGACCCGCGGTCGCCCGAGCACGGCCAGTATGGGTTCCTCCAGGACCTCGTCCGAACCGTCGCCCACGACACGCTGTCGCGCCACGAGCGGCGGCTCCGCCACCTGGAGGCCGCGGCGTACCTCGAGCGGGCCTGGGGATCAGAGGAGGAGGAGATCGTCGAGGTCGTGGCCTCCCACTACCTGGAGGCGCACCGGGCCGATCCCTCCGACGCGGAGACGGGGCGCCGGGCCCGCGACATGCTCGTGCGCGCGGCGGAGCGGGCAGCGTCGCTCGGCGCGGGGGGCGAGGCCCAGCGGTATTACGAGCAGGCCATCGAGCTGGCCGACGAGCCCCTCCTGGAGGCCGACCTGCACGAGCGGGCCGGCGAGGCCGCGGCGGCGGCGGGCTCGACGGAGGAGGCCGCACGGCACCTGGAGCGCGCCAACGCGGTGTTCGAGGAGCTCGGGCAGACGCGAGCCGCGGCCCGGGTCCAGGCGGCGATCGCGGACCTGGCCTACGCCGGGGGCTCGGTGGAGGAGGCCGTCCGTTTGATGGAACGCGCCTACGAGGTGATCTCGGCCGAGGAGCCCGGCGAGGAGCTGGCCACGGTCGCCGCGCAGCTCGGCAGGTTCCGCTACTTCAGCGGACGGGGCGACGAGGCCCTGGCCCCGATCGAGCACGCCCTGGAGCTGGCCGAGACCCTCGGGCTCCGCGAGGTGTTCGCCCACGCCCTCAACACCAGGGCGCTCATGCTCCAGCCACGAGGCCGCATGGAGGAGTCGGGCCTCCTCCTGCGCCACTCGCTCCAGGTGGCTCTGGACGCGGACATCCCGTCCGCCGCCTTCCGCTCGTACAACAACCTCGTCGCGCTCCACTCCAAGTTGGACCAGCACGAGGAGGAGCTGGAGACCTCCCAGCGGGGTCTCGAGCAGGCCCGTCGAGTGGGCAACCGGCGGTGGGAGTGGAAGTTCCAGGCCGACATGATCAACCCGCTCGTCCACCTGGGCCGGTGGGACGAGGCCCTGGCCATCCGGGACTCGCTCGACGCGGAAGGCGCCCTCTCGGTCCTGGCGGTCGCGGTCGAGGTGCCACCGGTCGCGCCGGTGCTGGTGGCCCGGGGAGACGTGAGCGGGGTGAGAGCCCTGGTGGAGTCACTGGAGGAATGGGCGGAGACCCCGGACGTCCAGTTCCAGAGGACGCTGTCGGTCCTTCGGGCGTGGCTGGCGACGGCCGAGGAACGGTGGAACGACGTTCTTTCGACCGCCGAGGACATGTTCGAGGCGATTCGGGAGGCTCCGGCCGATGTCGGCTTCCGCGACGTCGTCGTGCAGGGCGTGGAGGCAGGCCTGGCGCTGGGCGAGACGTCCCGGGCGCGCCGGGTCCTGAGCCTGCTGGACAAGACCCGGTCGGGGGAGCCGACGCCGTTCCTGCGGGGGCAGTCGATCAGGCTCGGAGCCAGGCTCGCCGTCGCAGAAGGCGCGGCGGAGGAGCCGGATTTCTCTGTGGCCGAGAAGGTGTTCCGTGATGCTGTCATGCCCTTCTGGCTCGGGGTGACCCTGCTCGAGCACGCGGAGTGGCTGGGGGCCTCGAGCCGCGCCGGCGAGGGGGGACCGCTCTTGGAGGAGGCCGGAGAGATCTTCGAACGCCTCCGGGCCACGCCGTGGATCGAGCGGGTCGACCGGGAGCTGGATCGCGTCAGCTCGGGTGCGAGCTGAACCAGGCCTCGACCGCCGGGACGAGCGCCGTGAGGTAGGCGCCGCCCTCGCAGCCCCGGCACCATGCCGACGCGTTGACGGCGAGGGCGGTCGCCATGGGGTCGGCGCACGACCGCAGAGAGTCCAGCACCGCGTCGTAGCCCCACGACGGCGCGCCGCCCTCGAGGGTCAGCCTGGTCGCCTCCAACCCCTGGCCGAGCGTCCGGTAGTCCTTCACGCCGGTGCTGTTGAAGTCGGTGGCACCGGGCATGTCCTTGGTCGTGGCGAGCGGGTTCCACCGGGCCTCGGTGAACTCCTGCGTCTCCCAGGCCACCACCACGACGAGGTTGTTCGTGCAGGCCGGGGCGCCGAGGCGCGGCATCAGCAGCGCCGCCCACCGGCCGAAGCTGATCGGCATGGGGCTGGTCCGGCCGTCGTGCGCGGCCGCCGCGGCGGCGGACGCCGTTCGGGCCGCGGCCAGCTCGGCGGGCGAGAGCCCCGTGGCGAGCCGTGTGACGAGCGCCTCGACCGCGCGGCGCTGCCGGTCCAGCTCCCCCAGCAGCGACTCCGCCCTCGCGGACCGGCGGCGATCGGCCCGCAGAAGGTCCTGCTGGGCGGCGAACGCGGCGGCGAGGTCGCCACGGCGAGCCCGCAGCCCCCGGAGGGCGGACGCTCGGGCGGACAGGACGGCCTCGAGCCGGCGTTCGCGGTCCGCTGACGTGACCGCCTGGCGCTCCACGTCGGCGGAGAGCGCGGCCTGGGACCGGCTCACCGTGTCGACGAACTCCAGGCGGTCGGACAGATCGGCGAGCGAGGACGCGCCGAGGACGGCCTCCAGGCCCAGGGCGGGCCCGAACATGTAGGCCTGGCGGGCCTGCTCGTCGAGGCGGTCGCGAACCGATCCCAGGCTCGCCCGCGCCGTATCGAGCTCGTCCCGAGCCTGCGCGAGGACCGCCTCGGTGTCACCGAAGCTTCGCGCCGCCGCCTCGATCTCCGTCCCCAGCGCGGCCAGGCGGGCCTGCCAGCGCCCGAGCGACGCGCGGTCGGCGTCCAACCGGGCCCGGAC
>Ga0137368_10005404_pt1 | contig 13494 bp, 10 predicted proteins | sample SagtaG_13_FD_104917 | JGI IMG/M metagenome (GOLD analysis project Ga0137368, IMG submission 104917) | Vadose zone soil microbial communities from Sagehorn Ranch, Mendocino, California, USA - Sage1_L_100_16 metaG | ecosystem: Environmental > Terrestrial > Soil > Vadose zone | place: USA...
GTCGACAATGTCGTCGCAGGTGTGCTGGATGAATCAAGCACGGCCTCGGGCCTGCGAGCGTACGGAATCTTCGTGGGGAACACGACGACAGCAGCGCGGCAATACAACGTGTCAACCGACCATGGATCGTTTTCGCTTACCGACTCGACAAAAACGTCCCTTTCCCTCGAGGTTCCCGGGAACAACACTAGGGCTGTCACATTGTTTCTGCCGAGCGATCCACCGGTTCCGGTAACGATCGTCACGGTCCAGGAAAACGTTACAGATGGTTTCAAACGGTCGGTCATCATCACCCCATCCTCGGCGATTGGCGGTGACCCGGAGACGCATGACGTATCACTAACGGTCTTCGATGGCACGGTCCAGCAAGTCGATAACCCGATTTTCGATCCGACGAATCCGATCTTCGATCCGGCGAATCCGATTTTCGATCCGACGAATCCCATCTACGATCCCGCGAATCCAATCTACGACCCAGCGAATCCCATCTACGATCCGGCGAATCCGATCTACGATCCGGCGAATCCGATCTACGATCCAACGAATCCGATCTTCGACCCAACGAATCCGATCTACGACCCGGCGAACCCGATTTTCGATCCGACAAATACGACGCCTTCGGATCCCAACACCAACAACACGGTTTACGAGCAGCCGAAGGTGACGCAATTGTCATCGTTCTTCACGAACGACGGTAACATCGCGTCGGGCTACGACTTCTATACGGCAATCGCGGCGCTTCCTGGGGATCTGATCTGGCAGCTCGTGATCGCGCGGGTGTCCGTCGCGACAGCGACTGGAAACGCGTGCGACGTGCACAGGGTCCCGCGCATCGAGACCGTGACGAACGTCGGGATGACGGGCGGTCAGAATACAGCCGATTCAAGCCTTGTGTTGCAAAGCGGTGAGAGTGCGTTCGTGCTGATCCGCATCTATCACCAAGAAACCTATGACGGCCAACCCTTCACGTTCAATCCGCAGCAGGCCTCGATCACGGTAACGGCGCAGGCTGATCCGAACGCCAGCGCGCATTACGGCAATCACGCGCCGGTCGCGTCGAACGCGTCTCCAACCACCAACGAAGACACGCCTGTCGCTATCAATCTCGTGGCGACCGACGCCGATGGCAACACCTTGACGTACGACATCGTCTCGGGCCCCACCTACGGTACGCTGAGCGGCACGGCGCCAAGCCTCACGTACACGCCCGATGCGAACTACAACGGGTCCGACAACTTCACGTTCAGGGCCAATGACGGCGTGCTCAATTCGAATCTCGCGACCGTCTCGATCACCGTCACCCCGGTCAATGACGCCCCGACGGCGGCCAACAACAGTTACAGCACGAACGAGGACGTGCAGCTCGTGGTCGCTGCGCCTGGTGTCCTTGGGAACGACACCGATGTCGATGGGGACACGTTGGCAGCAGTCCTTGTGAGCGGCCCCGCGCACGGGTCACTGACGTTGAATGCGAATGGTTCGTTTACCTACACACCTGCCGCGAATTACAACAGTAGCGACAGCTTCACCTACAAAGCGAACGACGGCTCGGTGGACTCCAACGTGGCGAGTGTTACGATCACCATCACTCTGGTGAACGACGCGCCAGTGGCGAATTCCCAGAGCGTCACCACCGCAGAGAACACGGCCGTAGCCATCACGCTCACAGCCGCGGATGTCGAAGGGGACCCGCTTACCTACACCATTGTCACGCCACCTACTCACGGAACGCTGACTGGGTCGGGAGCGAACCGGACATACACGCCCCAGCTCAACTACGTTGGCCCCGACAGCTTTACGTTTGGGGTCAATGACGGAGCGCTGAATTCGAATACGGCCACGGTATCGATCACCGTCACACCAGGCTACGGCTTCAACGGGCTTTTGGCGCCATATCAGCCGCCACCGAAGAAGACCTGGAATCTCGGTCAGGCCGTGCCGCTCGTCTGGCAGTACACCGATACAAATGGTGTCGCGATCGACTCATCCGCTGTGCGGGATTTGCTTGCTATCGGATTTGTGAGGCTCGGTGCGGTCGGCGCGAAGAATTGCAGTGGCGCTGAAGATCCGAGCACGCAACAAATCAATCGGGACTTCCCGGGCAACAGCAACTTCCAGTACTTCACGGCGGCGAACCCACATCCGACGGCTGGAGCGAACACGTGGCAATTCAACTGGCAGTTGATTGCCCCCGTGACGGCCGGCTGCTGGAATGGCCGGGTGATCCTCGATTTGAACCACAACGGGGTATTTGGCGACACGGGTGATCAGGTGAACGGTCCGTTCCAGTTCCTTGTCAAACCGTGAGACTTTATCGAGAGCGGACCGGCCGCACCGGTCCGCTCTCTCGAATGATCCATGGACAGCATTCGCACGGAGAGTTCCACCCGACAGGTCTGGGAATAAGCGCGCCCCTCGCCGGCAGATCTGATCGCATGTCGTTCTGGAAAGCCCTTGCGGTCGACGGCGCGCTAAAGACCACGCACATCAGTTCGGCGATCTGTCGCGCTGAAATTCCCGGTTGGAGATTTGCGACTGTTCAGGTCTGGAGATTGCCAAATCTCCAAATCTGCTCCAAATCTCCAGATCACCAAATCGCCAGATTCAGCAGCGAAACAGTTTAGGATCCCGCTCGCTTACGAGCGTCGATCACGAGCGGATCCGTCGTCGCGTCGGAACGCTGTGAGAGAAACGCTTTGTAGTTCGCAGTAGCAGCGGCTTGCTGGCCGAGTCCTTCCTGCGCGCGTGCCAGCCAGTAGGGAAGCGTCGCAAGGTATCGCACGGTGGGTGATTCGTCGAGGAACATCGCCATCGCCTCACCGCGCCGCTTCATACACGCCTCGAGCTCGTCGATCGCCTCGGCGTAATGTGCGGCCTCGACATAGGTGACGCCCATCTCGAAGCGCGCCATCCAAACGTCCGTGAGTTTGATTGCTTCGCGAAATGCATCGATTGCCGATGCGCGCCGCTTTTTGCCTAACGCGATTCGGCCGTCGATCACTTTTGCGTAGGCGCGCGTCTGGGTCTGCAGCTGATTGTCGAGCTCCGCCGCAATATCGTCAGCCTCAGCCGAAAGACCTGCACGTACCAACAACAGTGCCGACGGAACGAGCACGCTTTCGTCGCGTCCGAGTTGCAAGGCTTCGCGGACCGCTTTCACGGCGACTGTCACGTTGCCCATCGCTTCCTCGGCTTCCGCCTGTGCAATGAGTTTGGCAGCCAGTCCCGCCGTTCGCTTGGCGGCCCGGTCTTCTGCGATGGTTGCGGTCAGAATGGCTTGCGCCTCCGAATAATGACCGCGGTAGATCGCCAAATCGGCCTTGCCAGTTGCGGCCAGGGACGCACCTTGGGCGTTCGCCTTGGCCATCCGCTCATATGCCGCTTCGGCCGCGCCAAAATCATTCTTGGCAATGGCGGCCATAGCTAGAGGCACGTAGGTTTGAAAGATGCCCGGCGCTTCTTTCGCGATCTCATCCGCTTGTGTCGATGCTAAATCGAAGTTGCTCGCGTACATCGCGTACAAGGCGTAGTTGACTCGCCGATTCACGTTCCGCGGGTAGAGGTCCACGGCCTTTTTGGCTTCTTCCATTGCTTTCGCGAAATTGCGAACGTTGAAGTACGCGATCGACAGATTGTTGTGAGCTCGCGCGTTCGCAGGTGAAAGCTTGGTCAGCATTTCATACGATTCAATAGCCTTTTCGTAGTTGCGGGCGATGGTCGCGTAGTAGGTCGCGAGTGTGTTGTACTTCTCTTGCTCGGTCATCCGGTCGGCGAGCGACAACGCTTTCTTCCACAGCACTTCGGCCTCGTCCTTGCGGCCGAGCGAAAAGGCGGCAAGACCCCAGTTCGCGTACCCGCGGCCGAAGTTCGGATCGGCTTCGACGGCGCGCCGGTAGTATGGAACCGCTTCCTCGACTTTGCCGATCAGGAACAGATCCTGCGCTACCGCGTACTCGCGCAAGGCGTCGAGCGAGCGGTTGGCCGTTATCGTGGCGGCGGCCATCCGCTCGCTCTTCGATCCGTTGTCGCCGAGCTGCTTCCGCACCTCGGCGGCGACGCTGCCGAGGGCCGACAGCACCTCCGACTTGTCCTTTGCGCGCGCGCTCTCCGTCCACAGCTGTTTGCCGTCACGCGGGTCGATCGCTCTCACCGAAATCGCATAGCCAGAATCCTGCGGCGCGATGGAACCCGCGAGAATGACGTTGACGCCTTGTTGCGCCGCCACCAGGCGGCCGCCCTCCTGGTCGAGAGTGCTGCCGCGCTTCAGCCGCTCAGCAATTCTTCGCGCTTCGAAGCGATCGAATGTGCCGATGAACGAAGCGCCCTCCACATCGACCGTGAACGCGTGTTCGAGCGAACCGTCAAAGACGGGATCACCGGTCGAGTTGTTGAAATTCGTGATCAGCACAGACACCGGTCCATGCTCCTGCGGCACCACGAAGCGCCGGGCGTACTGCCACGTGCCGATCAACGCGATGAACATGAGCGCCACGGCGGCAATCATCGTCCGCAGGCTGACGCGGCGGATGATCGGAATGGGCTTGCCGTCTTCGTCGAGCCTGTCAAAAGCCGCCTGAAGATCGAGCGTTGTCTGGAAGCGTTTGTCCGGATCGGGATCCAGACAGCGCGTGATGATGGCGTCTATCGCGGGTGGAATCTCGATGTCGACGCTGCGCGGTGCGGGAGGCGCCTTCTCCATGCGACCCTGCAGCTCGGCGATCGCACTCGTCGCGCGCTCCGATCTCCGGCCGCCGATCAGCATGTCGTAGAGAATCAGTCCGAGCGCATAGATGTCCGCACGTTGATCGGCGGGCTCGCCCTTCGCCTGCTCGGGCGCCATGTACTCGACGGTGCCCACGATCGCGCCCGCCATCGTGTGAGGGTGCATGTGAGCGCCGCCGAGATCCGCAGTCGCGCCGCCTTTCTTCGACACAGGACCGACACTCGGTCCGTCGGCAGAGCGCGCGATGCCGAAATCCATGATCGTCGGCTCATCGTCTGCGGCGATCATGATGTTGGCGGGCTTCAGATCGCGATGAACGACGCCGGCATGGTGAGCGGCAATCAACCCGGAAACGACGCCGCGCGCGATCCGCAACGCACGCGATGTGGTGAGCTTTGTCTCTTTCTTGAGAAGCGTCGCGAGGTCGGAGCCCTCGACGTACGCCATCGTGATGTACTTGATGCCCTCGATCTCGCCGAGATCGTGAATGCGGACGACGTTCTTGTGCGTGACCTGGCGAGCCAGCAGCAGCTCGCGCTTGAAGCGACGCTGAATCTCACGCGCGGCGACTGGGTCTGCCGCAATTTCCGGGCGAATGACTTTTACCGCAACCGCGAGGCTGAGTTCCGCGTCCCACGCCTGATAGACCGCGCCCATGCCGCCCACGCCCAGTGTGCGGATGATGTGGTAGCGGGTTCCGAACGATTGCCCCATCTCGAGCGGGCCGTCTTGACCTGACGACGGCACACGGCGGGGCGGAGGACTGGCGCTGTCGCGGCGATCGGCGCTCGATCCTCGTGGCGCTGGAGTGGTGCCGGCACGTCCGCTCGGCGGACGCGATTTCGGTACAGGCTCGAATGTGGTGGCGCCATCGTCAGGCAGTTGGAACGTGGTCGCTGAGTCGTCGGCGTCCGATCCCGCGACTGGTCCGCCACTATTCGGCGTGGGGAATCGTGTGCTGTCGTCATCGAGCATCAGATCCGGTAAGCCCAGTTGCGTGATGTCGTCAGTCTCGTCGGTCGCCGGGACCGGAAGAGGAGTCAGAACCGCGGTTGCAACCTCTGGTGCGTCAGCAAGCAGACGACGGCCGCAGGAGCGACAGTTCGCGTCCGAGGACGATGTGCTCGCGCCGCAATGCCCGCAGTTCATCCAGGAAAGGTGCTGAAAATACAAGCTGCATTATCGCAGGAACCCTCGAGGTTGGTCCCGTTTTTGTTGAGTCGGGGCCGATCCTCGGGGCCGACGAGTAGTGCCAGGTCGGCAGGCGAGCGATCCTGCCCCATGACGTTTCTGGACTACTGCGTAATGAGGCCGCTGGATGAAATCGTGAACTGAAACCCGGGCTCGTCGCCGTTGCCAGGGGTCGTGGTGTTCACGAACAGGCGCACGTCGTTCGCAAAAACATCTCGTGTGACTGCGCCGGTGGGGTTTACATCGCACCAGTTCTGATCGTTGATGCGAAAGGACACGGGCGTGTTCACCGGGACGTCGTCGAACGTCAGCAGGTAACGATCCGGCGGCGCCGGCGTCAGAGGAATCGCGGCAAACGCGCGCCAGCTCGGATGAATGTGCGTGGCACCGACGCCGCTGACGCAATCGGCCGCCGAGGCGGGCAGATCGGTTCGACGCGTGGTCGAGCCGAGGAACACGATCCGCACCGCCGTCGCCGTCGTCGGCGTGGCGTTCCCCAGAGATGTCGATGAGACGGGCGTTGTGCTCTCGCCGCACGCGACTACTGCCGTGAGAAGCGCCAGAAGGATCGAGACGGTTGCTATTCGCATCGAAGTGGCCCGCCAGTGGACGGTCGCGCGCCGTTCGGGCGAGCGACGGTTGGCCGGTCCCCCTTTGGTATACTGACATTTTGCCTCAGGACCCGCGCATCTCACCAACATGGTTTATTACCTGCTTGTGACGCTTTACGTGATCGTCTGTTTCCTGCTGATTGTCGTGATTCTGCTGCAGCAGGGAAAGGGCGGCGATATTGCGAACGCGTTTGGCGGCGGCAGCAGTCAGGCCGTGTTCGGCGCGCGTGCGGGCGCGACGCTCCTGACGAAGATGACGACGGGGCTCGCGGCGGCTTTTATTGTGTTGTCGTTGTCGCTTGCAGTGTGGGGTCAGCGCGGTCCAGGTTCGGTCGTCGGCGGCGCAGCGCCGCCACCTCCGCCGTCGGTTCCCGGGTCTCCGGTGCCATCGCCGGGGCTGCCGGCCAACAGCACGCCGCGGTAAGGTTCGGGGTTCGAACGTTCGGTAGTTCGCGGTTCGGAGTTCGCGGTTTCGAAACACCAGATTCGGCATTTGGCACTCGCTCGAGTCATTGTTCGGAGATGCACTCGCAACCCTCGACCCCGGAACTCTCGAACATCGAACCGCGAACCGGGAACCGAAAAATGAGACCTGCCGAAGCGGAAGTGGCGGAATTGGCAGACGCACCAGCTTGAGGGGCTGGCGGTCGCAAGACCGTGGGGGTTCGAGTCCCCCCTTCCGCACCAACCTCTAAGTATTAAGAAGGAAGCTGTTTACTGGCGGGCGCCTTGTCCGAGGCGGGCACAACGGCTGGTGTGCTTTTCTCGTTGTTGTGCAACGGTTGTGCAATGGCCTTCAGCTCGGGCCGATGCTGTTCGAGCTTCTCCATCGCCATCTGAAGGCCGCGTCGCTGGATGTTCAAGTACCGACTCGTGGTCGTCAAGTTGGTGTGGCCGAGCAGCTTGCTCACGTAGTTCGTCGGCACGCCGGCTTCGTCGAATCGCGAACCTGCTTCATGCCGAAGATCGCGTAACTGCAGTCCTGTGAGACCTGCCGCGTTGGCGGATCGCTGAAAGACGTAGACCGCGCCTTCGGTCGCGCCCGCACCTCCGCGCCATGCATCGCCGACAATCGCTTCCGTTCGGAGAAGCGCGACAGACGAACCGAAGTCGCTGCCCAGGTGCTCAGTCTCGCCTGTTCGGTCCAGGTCGTACCCGTACGGTAGAAACCGCCACTACGCGTGATGTCGCTGGCCGCGAGCACGGCCTCCTCGTCCCAGGACGCGCCGCGTCGACGAAAGATGTAGGCATGGCCCTGCGCGTCATCGCCGCCGCCCGGCGCGCCAACGATCGCGTAATCACCGTGATCGCCACGGCCTGGCCGAATTTATCGAATGGCCGCTTGTCGCTTGCCTCGAGCCGCGCCTGCTGAATCCAGCTGGATCCGCTGATGGCGAACACATAGGCCGCTCCCGGAGCGAATGCGCCGTTTCCGGCACCGACGATGGCAAATCCTCCGCTCATCGCCACTGAACGCCCGAACTGTTCGTATTCGACAGGCGAATCCGGGCGGACCACGAGCTCTGTAACCATAGCTGCATCACCCTTCGGGTGCCTGAGCGGACGCGCGTCGTCGGCCCTGGCGCGCCCTCGTTTGTCAACGTGATCTGCTGCTCTTGAAGTCCTGCATCATACCGTTCCGTCGAGCCAGGTAGACACGGCGGCAAGTACGTCGTGATCGGGTGCGGACACCTGCGGACGCCGACATTGGGTACTCTCGAACAGATTTGGATCAAGCGCAGACACGGCGCGCCGATGGATGCCGTCGCCTCCGCGCAGGTGCGCGCCGGGCGCGGCCTCGTGGGCAACGCGAATCAGGGCGGCAAACGGCAGCTCACCATCATCGCGCGTGAGCAATGGACCAGCGTCACCGCGGGACTTGCGGCGCCTGACCCGAGCGTACGCCGTGCGAACCTGCTCGTGGCCGGTGTCGACTTGCGCGATTCGCGCGGCAAGAGTCTGCGCGTCGGAAATGTTCGGATCAGAATCCACGGTGAGACGCGCCCTTGCGAGCAGATGAACGAAGCGGCGCGCGGACTTCGCGCCGCGATGAGCGTTCCCTGGGGCGGAGGTGCGTTCGGCGAGGCGCTGGACGATGGAGTGATCAGGATTGGGGATCGCGCAGTCTTCGAGTGAGCGTGCGGATCGACGATGGCCGACGAGTCGCGAGGATCGCCGCGTTCTGCGACGGTCAAGAGATCGTCGCGTCCGCACGGCGTCACGCATGGTGCGTTACTCATTCCGCAGGATGGCCGCGGGTTGCAGCCGCAGTGCGCGCGCAGCCGGCAATAGGCAGGCTAACAAGGCGACCACCACCATGGAGAGGCTCACCGCCGCGAACGTAAACGCGTTCGCCGCGTTCACCTGGAACAACAGGCTTTGCATCAGCCGCGTCAACGCCAGAGACGCGAGCACACCCGCCAGCACGCCGGCCACGACAACGGTCATGCCATGACCGAGGACGAGCCGCAAGACATCGGCGGAGCTTCCACCGAGCGCAATACGAATCCTGATGTCCTTCAGATGCTGTTGCACGTAGTAGCCCATCACGCCGTAAATACCGATAATCGACAGCAGTAGCGCGACAGCGGCCAAGCTGCTCACGAGTACAGACAACGACTGCGGCCGTTCGATGGATTGCGCCACCAGGTCGTCGATGGTCGCCACTTGTGACAATGGCGCGTTGGGATCCAGCTCGCGGACCGTCTGTCTGATCGACGGCACCAGCGCAGCCTCGTCTGCTTTGGCCCGAATGACGAGGTAACGGAACGTCCCGCCCGCGAGCGGTCGGTATACGGTCCCTTGATCCGGCTGGTCGAGGCCCGCGTATTTCACCTCGCTGACGACTCCAACAACCACGTTCCATGGACAGGTGGTGCAACCGCCAGAACGAAAGCGTTTGCCGACTGCGCTTTCGTTCGAAAAAAAGCGCCGCGCCCATGCGCGATCGACGATGACCGGTCCGAAGTCCTGGCGTTGTGCGTCCTGTTCGTCCAGCAGCCTCCCGTCGATCAGGGAAAGACCGAGCACCGTGAAGTACTCAGGGGTCACCGCCAACCACGGCGTGACCGGCTGCGATTGTCCCGGTCGTGTCGGGTACTGCTCGAGATCGAAGTTGTTGAAATCAGCCACATCGCGCGGCGGCCGGCCGTCGGCGAACGCCAGCGCTTCAACGGCTGGAAGCGCTTCAACACGATGGCGAAGCTCGTTCCAGAACGACGCCGCGCTGCCCGGGTCCGGATACAACGCCGGCGCCAGACGTACGGATGCAGTAACAAGGTGTTGAGTGTCGAACCCGAGATCGACTCGCTTCAATTCGTTGAGGCTCGCCAGCAGCAGACCCGCCACGATCAGCAGCGGCGTCGCGATTGCGAACTGCACGCCGACGAGAACGCGCCGCAGGCGCCGGACGCCGACGCCGCCGGTCGTTGTTCGTCCCAGGGATCGCAACGCCGTATCGACCGATCCGCCGGTGCCGTGCATCGCCGGCACCAATCCAAAGACTGCAGCGCTCATCACCGCAAGGGCGGTCACCAATCCGAGTACTGGTCCGTCGACGGTGATCTCTTGCGTTCGCGGAAAGCAGGTCGAGCCGACGCCCTGCAGCAGCCGGATGCCGGCCCATGCGATCGCCGCACCGAGCAGCATCGCGCCTGACGTGAGAAGCGCGCTCTCCGCAAGCAGATAGCGCACGACTCGTCCGCGCGACGCGCCAAGGGCCGCGCGCACCGCCAGCTCCTGACGCCGGCTAGTCACCCGCGCAATCAGCAGGTTCGACGCGTTCGCACACGCGATCAGCCACACCAGCGCCACTGCCGCGAGTGCAAGACCCGCAAGTGTGTTGACGTCGCCAACCAGTGCTGTCTTCAGGTTGTCCACGCTCCATGTGGCTTTGTCGTCCTGATACGACGATTGCCAGATCGGAAAGAGCCTGCGATTGATGGCGCGCAGTTCGTCGACAGCGGCTGCCTGGTTTGCGGACTCTTGAGCCGCGCGATCGTCGTGTAGAGAAACGGTCCCTTCCGGGTGGGTGGACTGATCTGAAGCGCCACGAAGAAATCTCGTCGCCGCTCCAGCGGACCCGAGATGCGAGGCAGGACGCCGATCACTCTGTAGTCGGCGCCATCAAGCTTGATGCTGGTTCCGACGGCATCGGCCCTGCCGCCAAGGCGCCGTTGCCAGAACTCGTAGGTGGCAATCACCGTCTGCGGACTTCCCGGGTGGCCGTCTGCCTCGGTGAAATCGCGGCCCAACGCGGGTTTGATACCCAGGAGCCCGAAGAACGCGGGCGTCACCAGGCGGCCGTTCAGAACCTCCGCGATCGCCCCGTTGCTGAATGTCATCGAGCGGTCGGTGTACGCGGCGATCTGCGTGAACCGCGTTTGCTGCTCCTGCAACGCGAGAAAGTCGGCCGCCGAGAACCTGAACTTGAAGGGCGGACTGTCGGTGTAGATCCGCACGAGCGCTGTCGGCTCGGCGTACGGCAACGGACGGAGCAGCGCGGCGTTTACCGCGCTGAAAATCGCCGTCGTCGCACCAATACCGAGACCGACAGTGATGATGATCGTCAGCGACAGCACCGGCGCGCGGAGCAAGCTTCGCAGTCCGATGCGCGCGTCCTGCATGAAATCCTGGAACATCAACGTCCGTTGCACTTCGTCCTCCCTGTGTTCGTCCTGGCGCCGGCAATATCGACGGGTGCGTTCGAGATCGCCGAACAGTCGCAACGCCTCGCGTTCCGCGTCCGCTTTCGACAGGCCACGCGCACGCAGCTCTTCGATGCGAAGCTCCAAATGAACCCTGAGCTCCTCGTCCACTTCCGACGCGACGGTCTTGGGTCGTCGACGCAGGTACCGGTAACCCATCATGCGCCTTGAAGAACCGCGTCGACGGCACGCGTGTAGCGCCGCCACTGCGAGGTTGCTTCACGCAGCTTCTTGCGGCCCGCCGGCGTGAGCGTGTAGTAACGTGCGCGGCGGTTGTTGTCGGACGGTCCCCACTCCGCCTCGACGAGGTCCAGCCGGTGCAGACGGTGGAGCGCCTGATAGAGCGCGGCATCGTCTATGGCCAGCTCGCCGGCGGTCCGGTCGTGAATGGCCCTGGCAATGGCGTAGCCGTGCATCGCGTGTCGAGAAAGAGTGCGCAGGACCATCAGGTCGAGAGTCCCTTGAATCAGCGGTAACGGTAGGGTTGCCATCGTCTTTCCCCTTAGACGGTGTGGGGAAGCAATAGGTTAGCCGAAATTTCGGGGGAAGTCAGCGCGACGCTGACTCGGTCACGCCGGTCCGCTACGAAGAGGTGGAGATGGCGGAAGGACCGTCAGGGTCGGAGTTCCTTCGACACGCCGTAATGTCCTCATCATGATGCACGTCTTTCATGTCACACGAATCGCGGCAGAATGGAGGTCATGCTCGAAGGCCTTCACCAATCCGACATCGCGCGCGTGCACGAAGTCATTGCTCCCTACGTCCGTCACACGCCGGTGCTGCACGTAACCGGCCGTGACGTCGGCCTCGAACCATTTCGAGTCACACTGAAGCTGGAATTCACGCAGCATGGCGGATCCTTCAAGGCACGCGGCGCCTTCGCCAACCTGCTGACACGACCGATACCGCGAGCAGGCGTAGTGGCGGCGTCCGGTGGCAACCATGGGATCGCTGTGGCCTACGCCGCGAGACGTCTCGGAATTCCAGCGAAGATCTTCGTACCGACTGTGTCGTCGCCCGTAAAGGTCGCGCGTATTCGCGGCACGGTGCGGACGTCGTGATTGGGGGCGATCGCTATGCCGACGCGCTCGAGGCAAGCGAACGATACGTGGCCGAGTCGGAAGCGCTACCGATACATGCGTTCAACCAGACCGAGACGCTGCTGGGACAAGGCACGCTGGCGCGTGAACTGGCCAGCCAGGTTCCGGATGAGGCCACCGTGCTCGTGGCCGTCGGCGGCGGCGGCTTGATTGGAGGCGTCGCCGCCTGGTACGCCGGTGAGAAGACGCGCGTCATCGGCGTCGAGCCCGTGGGAGCGCCGACGCTCACCGAGGCATTGAAGGCGGGAAGATCTGTTGATGCACCGGCGGGCAGCATCGCCGCAGACTCGCTCGCGCCGCGCCGCGTTGGTGAATTGATGTTTCCGATCGCCCAGCGCCACGTGGACCGGGTATTACTTGTGGATGACGACGACATCGTGCGCGCGCAGGATGTGTTGTGGGACGTGTTTCGCCTGATCCTCGAACCCGGCGGCGCCGCAGCATTCGCGGCAATCCTTTCAGGACTATACAAGCCGTCGATCGATGAACACGTGGTGGTCGTCCTCTGTGGCGGAAACGCCCAGCGCTGATTCGCGTGGCACGGCTGCGGCTCGAAGTTTCGGGACGCAGCTATCTTGCGGCGGATGTCAGACCTGCAACGATCGGTTCTCCACCGAGCCTACTTGACACGCAGGCGTACCTGAGGTGGTATAGCGACCACTTTCCGGAGGCGCCATGCCCGAGCTTGTTCCGCTTTCCGCGGTCAGTCGTCGTCGTCTACTGCAGATACTCGCGGCCGCCGGAATCAGTGGTCCTGCCGCCGTCGAACTCATCGCACAGGCGCGCAAACCTATCTCGATCGACAGCCTTCGCGGCGCGTCCGCCGTGCTCGGTGAAGACTTCAGCGACGACCGCCTGAAGATGATCGAGACGGCGCTGCAGCGCAACCTCGACCAATTCCAGATTGTGCGCGATCTCGAGATCGACGACCTCGTCGAGCCTGCGCCGATCTTTAACGCGCGGCGGAGTTGAGCGATGGCTGCTGCAAACGAACTCGTCTTCAAATCGGGCCGGGAGCTCGCCGCGCTGATCAAGGCGCGCGAAGTGTCGCCGGTCGACGTCATGCGCGCGTACCTCGATCGCATCGAGGCGCTCAATCTGACGGTGAACGCGTTCATCAGCCTGACCGCCGACCAGGCGCTCGCCCGCGCGCGCGAGGCGCA
>Ga0137368_10005407_pt1 | contig 13488 bp, 19 predicted proteins | sample SagtaG_13_FD_104917 | JGI IMG/M metagenome (GOLD analysis project Ga0137368, IMG submission 104917) | Vadose zone soil microbial communities from Sagehorn Ranch, Mendocino, California, USA - Sage1_L_100_16 metaG | ecosystem: Environmental > Terrestrial > Soil > Vadose zone | place: USA...
CGAAGATGAACGCCCTCGGCCACTGCATGAAGAAGTCGCTCGCGATCGTCTGGGGCATCTGGCGCGGCGGTCACGACTTCACGCCGGAGCCGCCTATCGCTTGACAATGCGATATGGGACTAGTACCGGTCTTTTATGCGTTCGGCCAGACGCTTGGCGCAGCATGCGCAGTGCGGGTCCGGCCAGACGAGCCAGACCACGAGCGCGAGCCACCCGGCGAAGAGGCCGATGCTGAAGGCCATGTCGCTCGACATGCCGCCCAGCTAGGGCAAGACTCGCGCCAAGGGGGTTTCGGTGGTGGATATCGAGATCCGGACCGGGGACATCGCCGCCCAGGCCGACGTCGACGCGGTCGTCAACGCGGCGAACACCGAGCTCTGGATGGGCAGCGGCGTTGCGGGCGCGCTCAAGCGCAAGGGTGGCCAGGCGATCGAGCGCGAAGCGAGGGCGCAGGGGCCGATCCCGCTAGGCGACGCCGTCATCACGAGCGGTGGGAACCTGCCGAACCGGTGGGTCATCCACGCCGCCGCGATGGGTTATCGCAAAGAGGACGAGGCCGTACCGAAGAAGCCGGGCACCAGCTCCAGCGCGGAGATCATCGCGTCCTGCGTCCGGCGCGTGCTCGAGCTCGCGGATCAGGCTGGCGCGCGCAGCGTGGGGTTTCCCGCCCTCGCGACGGGCGTGGGTGGCTTCCCCATCGACGAATGCGCACAGGTGATGGTCGATGCGGTACGCGAGTACGCGAGCGCGCACGCCGAGACCCGCATCGAGCGCGCCGTCTTCGTCCTGCGCGGCGACGGCGCCCAGCGCGCCTTCGCTAGCGCGACACGGCGCGGATGACGACATCGGCCACCAGGCCGACCAGGAAGAGCAGCCCCCACCGGCGATTGTGGGCGAACGCGTAGGCGACGAACCACAGTGGCCACGCGCTCTGCGGATACGTCTCCGGACGCGCCGCCGGCTTCGGATCGCGGTACACGCGGATCGCGTCGAAGAGCTTGGGGAGCGCGAGGAAGACGATCAGCAGGAGCGGCGTGAAGAATCCGACCGCGACGAGATACGCGACGAGCGCGTATTGCAGCAGGAACATCGCGACCGCCACGACGCGAGCGCCCCGTTCGCCCATGAGAACGGGCAGCGTATGGATGCCTTTCGCGCGATCGTCGGAGTACTTGTCGATGTGCTTGCCGAAGATGACCGTCGTCGCGCCGAGCGCGTACGGGAGACCCGCCAGCCACACGTACGGGTCGAGCCGACCGGTGACGATGTAATAGCCACCGCCGATCATCAGCGGTCCCCACACCACCAGCACCGCCAGCTCCCCGAGCCCGATGTACTTGAGCGGGTACGTATAGAAGAGGACGAAGAACGCGCCGAGCAGGAGCAGCGAGAAGGCGACCGGCCCCCGGACCCAGACCAGATACGCGCCGATCGCGAGCGCGAGCGCGCCGGTGACCGCCGCGTAGCGGACCAGTCCGCGCACGGTCATGAGACCGTGCTCGAGCGGATGAGGGCCGTACTGCGCGCGGAAGTAGTTGCCCCGATCGACGCCCTTGAGGTGGTCGGTGAGGTCGTTCACGAGATTGTTCGTCGCGTGCGCGAGGAGCAGCCCGACGGTCAGCAGCGACCAGAGCACCGGGTCGAACGCGTTGTCGCGCGCGGCGAGCAGGCCGGCGATCCCGCACGAGATGAAGGTGATGACCAGCACGGCACCGCGCGACGCGATGAGCCAGCGCGAGATGATGTCCAGCTCGCGCCACTCGTCGAGACCGATCCGCGGGATCACCCGCAGTGCACGGATCCACATCGCGAGGTTCAGGCTTTTGCCTCCCGTGCCGCGTCCCTACGCGCGGCCGCGATCGCTTCCGCCAGGGTGAAACGCCCAAGGTAGAGAGCACGGCCGACGATCAGTCCCCGGATGCCACGATGGCGGAGCTTGACGATGGCGGCGATGTCACCGATGGAGCCGATGCCGCCGGAATAGATCACGTCACCGCCGAACGCGCGTGCGACCGCCTCGAGGTTGGCGACATCGGGCCCCTGCAGGGTGCCATCGACGGAGACGTTCGTGTAGATCACGGCCGGCACACCCATGACCGCCAGCTTCTGCATGAGATCGGTGGCCTTCACGTCGGTCGTTTCGGTCCAGCCGCGGGTCATCACCATGCCATTCTTCGCGTCGACCGCGACGGCCATCCCGTCCGCGTGACGGTCCACGAGGCGATCGATGAGCTCTGGCTCCTCGATCGCGGCAGTGCCGACGACGATCCGCGATGCCCCCGCTTCCGCGAACTCCTCGGCCGTATCGAAGTCGCGGATGCCCCCCGCCGCCTGGATCTTCACCGTGAAGCGACTGGCGAGCTGCCGGATCGCGGCGAGGTTGGCGGGCTTGCCGGTGCGCGCGCCGTCGATGTCCACGACGTGAAGCCATTCGGCCCCTTCATTGACGAGATGCTTCGCCGCTTCGAGCGGCGAGGGCGCGACCTCCTCGACGGTGGAGAAATCGCCGCGCGTCATGCGCACGACGCGGCCCTCGTAGATGTCGATCGCTGGATAGACGATCACGAGCCCTCCCGGCCGACCATGTTCGCATGGCGGCCGGCAGGGTTCGTAGTGCACGGTTACTGGAGCTTGCTCGCCGCCTTCTTGGCGAGATCGGTCACGGACTGGAGGAGCGCGTCGCTCGTCTTGGTCCGGTGCGCCGATTGAATGGTGAAGTAGGTGCCGCCTTTGAGGATGAGGAGTCCGGCGGCGCCGGCCATTCCCTGCGGCACGTCCAGCTTGATCGAGTAGGCGCTGTCGCCGATGCCGCTTACCGGGGTCACGCCCGGCGTGGCCTTCATGACGGTATCGAAACCGTCCTTCGGCAGGTTCCGCGGACCGAGCGCGATCGTGAGCGTGCCGTCGGCGGAGGTCCACACGCACGCGGAGATCGTGAATCCGACGAGCGGAAGCTCGACATCGGCCGGTGGGTTCGTCACGGTCCCGATGACCGCTTCGACGTCAGCCTTGTCCGCGAGCGTCGCGACGCTCGTCGTGATCTGCGAGACACCCGGGGTCGAGCTGGCCGTGGACGTCGTGCAGGTTCCGGTCCGGGCGGTCCCTGTCGCCGCTGTAGGCGACGCAACGACGCTCGCGGCAGCCGATGGAGATGCCGCCGGAATGAGCGATGGGCTGGCCGCGGACGTTCCTAGCGCCGCCGGCGAGCCGGTCGCGGAGGGTGTGGTCCCGGATGGACCGCACGCGATGGATGCGATGAGAGCTGCGCTCGTGACTGATGCGAAGAATATGGATCTCATGGGCCCGGTGGGACGCAAAGGTCGTGCCAAGGTGACGACGGCATGGTCGCTGCACCGAGTCTGCGTGTGCTGAGACCGCGGGACGTCGTGCGACGCATCGGTCGTCGGCGAACCCGCCTTGTCGGCGCGGTGTTCATCGCGTACGGCGCCAGCGGCATCGTGTTACTGGCGGCGCTCGCGCTGGCGGTGCTGCCGATGATGGCGACCATCGATACCGTCGCGCGCTCCAGCGCGGACGTGCGCGCCACGCTGGCGACGACGCGGGACGCGTTCGATGGCTTCGGAACGAGCCTGGTGGACGCGCGCCACTCCGCGGAGCGCGCCTCGGCGGCCGCGCGCAGCTCGGCGACCGCTGCGAAGCAGCTCGCCGATGGAATGTCGATCAGCATCTTCGGCGCGCAGCCGCTGATCTCGCTCTCGACCGGCTTCCAGCGGCAGAGCGCCGACCTGCAGGCCTTGGGTGACGAGCTCGATCGTCTCGCCGCGTCGCTGGGCCGCAATGAAGCGGACGTCCACGCGATCCGAGAGGAAGTCGCCTCGCTTCAGGTGCGCGCCGGCGCGGTCGGCGTCGACGGAGCGGCCTGGCTCCTCCCGGGGCTGTTCCTCTTCATCGCATGGCTCGCGCTTCCGGCGGCGGCCGCGCTGGGGGCGGGGATCGCGCTGCTGCGCTACTCATCTAGCCGCGCATGACGACGCGCAGTCGGAGCGTTGAGAGGAAGAAGAGGGTCGCGGCGATCGCCGCGAGCGCGCCCTGCATCCAGGTCTCCCGCAAATGCCCGCGCAGCATCTCCTGCTGGAAGATCTCGATCCCGTAGGTGACCGGGAGGGCGTAGGCGAGCGCCCGCACCGGTTCGCGGAACTCGCGGACGGGCAGGACGAACCCGCTGAAGAACATCGAGGCGAGCAGCACAAGCATCGACAGCTGCACGGCCTGACGCTCCGAGTCCGAGACGAGCGAGATGAGCAGCCCCAGTCCGAGCGAGGCGAACGTGAGCAGGATCACCGCCACGGCGTAGGCCGCCACGCTGCCGCGGAACGGAAGATGGAGGCCGTTCGTCGTCCCCAGGACGAGGGCGAACGCGATGCCGAGACCGAGGATGCCGTACGCGACGTACTTGCCGACGAGCAGCTCGACCGCGTTGATCGGGGCGACGCGGAAGATGTCCATCGCGCCGGTCACGCGCTCGCGGACCATCGAGAGCGCCGTGAGCGTGATGCCGAGGTGCTGCAGCACCAGCGCCAGCACGGCCGGCGTGAAGAACGTCAGCAGCGTCGGGTCGGCCGTCGCGTTGTTGCGCACGACGGGACGGAGCGGCCTGGCGACGACGTCCGGAGCGACAGGCGGCGGGCTCGCGCCGCTCGAGGCGAGGCGCGCCAGTCCCTGCTGAGCGGCGGTCTTGATGATCTCGGCGTTCACCTCGCGCGTGAGCGTCTCCGCGACGACGGCGTTGATGCCCTGCTGGATCGGGTCCAGCTCGTTCGTTTCGGCGATGAGCTGGGCCTGCTCTCCGCGTTCGATACGTTCACGCAGGTCCGCCGGCGCCAGCAGGATCATGCGGATCTCGCCGCGTGACAGGCGCGCCCGCGCGTCGTTCGCGTCGTCGGTCACGGCGACGACGTGCGCCGCCGACTCGCCCGCGACCTTCTGATACATCGCGGCGTCGCGCGGCAGTTCCAAATCCTTCGGGATCACCACGATGAGATCGACGGGGCCGCGCTGACCGGTGAAGCCGATGCCGAACAGCGCCATGACCACCAGCGGTCCGAGCGCGAGGCTGAGCAGCGCGCCGGGGCGACGCCACAGCTCGCGCATCTCCTTGCGGATCACCGCGCCGATGCGGACCGCGCTCTTGGTGAGCCTCATGCCGCCTCGCGCGAGGCGTCATCGCGCTCGACGACCGCCTGGAACACCTCTTCGAAGCTCGGAACGTATGGGTCGATCGATATGGCGGACGTGCCGTCGCGCGTGAGGGCGTCGACGATCCGCGGCGTCGCTTCGCCGGCGTCTTTGACGACCACCAGCAGCGTGCGCGGGCCGCGCCTGCGGACCGTGGCCACACCCTCGATCCCCTGGATCACCTTCTCGTCGACCGATCGCGCGGTGCGGACCTCCACGATCTCGCCGCCGTACACGGCCCGTCGGAGGTCGTCGGGCCGGTCGAGGGCGAGCAATTTGCCGTGCGAGAGCAGCGCGACCGCGTCGCAGTGTTCAGCCTCGTCGACGTACTGCGTGGTGACCAGCAGCGTGCGCCCGGCGTCGCGCAGAGCGCGGAGCGCTTCCCAGATCTTCGCGCGCAGGATCGGGTCGACGCCGGCCGTGGGCTCGTCGATGAACATCACGTCGGGCTCGTGCACGAGGGCGGTCGCGAGGACGAGCCGCCGCTGCATGCCGCCGGACAGCTGGCCGGCCAGACGACCCTTCGCATCCCAGAGCTCGAGTAGCTCGAGCACTTCGCGAACGCGCCGGCGACGGCGTCGCCAGAACATCCCGAACAGCGCCGCGACGAACGAGACGTTCTCGTACGCCGTGAGGTCGTGGTACAGCGCGAAGTGCTGGGGGACGTAGCCGATGCGCTCGCGCGTTGCGCCGCGAAAGTGGCGCGGATCCTCACCCAGAACGGTCAGCTGTCCCGCTGTGGGGCGCAGCGTCCCGGTGAGCATGCGGATGATCGTGGTCTTTCCCGAGCCGCTCGGGCCGATGAGGCCGAGGATGGTCCCCTCGCCGACGGCGAACGACACGTCGCTTGCGGCAACGACCTTTCCGAAGTGACGAGTCACGCCATCGAGGACGACGGGGTAGTCGGCGATGTCGTTCTCGGGCACGGTCAGACGGAGAGCAGACGCTCGAAGAAGTATCGGTAGCGGCGTAGGGCGATGCGGAGGTCCTCCGTGGACATCTCCTTCTCACGCTCGAGGCGTGTCTCGAGCTGCGTCCGTTCGTCGGTGAAGAGCGTGGTGAGGTCGCGGATGACCTCCTCCACCAGGGCATCGGCGGCTTTCACCGCCTTTCGTGGATCGTCGACGAAGTCACCCTGGACTCGGCGCCAGCGATCCTTCAGGTCCGAGGCGCGATCCGATTCGAAGAGACCGGTGGCCGACTCGCTCCGCTCCTCGCGGACCTCGACGTCTTCGCTCATCGACGTAGCTCCTCTCGCTCTTCGATGCGCTCCGTGACGCGCCCCTCGACGCGGTCCCCCGCGGGCGACTCGCCGACGAGGTCGGCGAACAGTGTTCGGTAGTGGACCATCGCCTGCCGGAGGTCCTCCGTCGAGATGCTGTTGCCGTCGCGGCTCGCGATCTCGTGCGCGGTCCGGTAGCTCTCGACGACGCGCGGGTGCTCCACGGACACGTCGGCCGCGCGCTGCTCGAAGTCACCGACCGGGTAGCCGCGTGCCTCCATGGCCTCGCCGATGAGCGCATCCGCGTCCGCCACGGCTCCGGCCGGATCGTCGACGAAGCGCTCCTGCACGCGACGCCAACGGATCAGGAAATCATCGCGAGCCGTCGCCGGCAGCGGTCGGATGTCGAGCTTCTTCACGCGCTCCGCGCGCTCCGCGAGGACGCGGTCGGCGCGTCCCGCGTCTCCTTGTTCCTCTTGAACGACACGTTCGTACTCGGGACCGAAGTGTTCGCGCAGCTGTTGCCGCCGGCGCTGCCTCATCGCGATCCAGGCGACCGCGAGGAGGACGATGACGACAAGGGCGGCGGCGACGAGGATCAACGCAACGATCTGCTGGTCCATGGCGCACCTCCATGAGGCGTCGTCACGACGCCAAGCATCGCCCGTGCCGAGCGACGCTTGGCTTTGAACTTGCTTCGTTAGACAGCCCCTCGGCCACGGTTCCGACGGATGGCGGTGCGCGTCAGCTCGAGCGCGCGTTCCACGTCAGCTTCCCCGCGGAGGCGTATCCGTACCCAATCGGAGCTCGGACGGCGCCGCTCGATACGCGCGTCGGAGAGCAGCTCCGCGCGCAGCGCGCGTATGCCGACGCGCGTGAGGCGCACGTCGACCTCGTCACGATGTAGGTGCGCGATTTCGCGCGAGCCGAGCCAGAGGGCCGGCGGATGCGTGCCGAACCGCGACGGCGCGGAGCGGATACCGCGCAGCATCGCGCCGCGGGCGAGGAACGCGTCCGCCGGCGTCACGCCGCGAGCGCTTCGGTCACCCGCCGAACGCTTGCCTCCACGCCGAATCGGGCGGCGAGCTCGGCGACCCGTCCGTCGTATCGAACTCCGCGCGGCAGCGTGCCGTTGCCGAACATCTCCACCTTGCAGTCGGCGGCTGGAGCGACGACTTGGCGCGCCGCAGCGAGGTAGTCGCGGCCGGCGTTGAGCTTCACGCGGATGCTCGGCGACACGTCGGTCGCCTCGAGGATCGCGTCGAGCGATCCGTACTTCGCGAGCAGGAACGCGGCGGTCTTCTCGCCGACCCCGCGAACGCCCGGAAGGCCGTCGGATGGATCGCCGCGCATGACCGCGTAGTCGAGATAGCGGTCACCGGGGATGCCGTACTTGTTGTGCACCCACTGCTGGTCGACGATCGCGAGCTCGGTCACGCCGCGCAGGGTGTACAGGATGTGGATCCGCGGGTCGCGCACGAGGGCGAAGAGGTCGCGGTCGCCGCTGACTATCTCGATCGGTCCGTCGAAGCGTCCCGTGAGCGTCGCGATGACGTCCTCGGCCTCGCACTGCGGCGCGTTCGCCACGCTCACACCGAGCGCCTGCAGGACCTCGGCGATGAGGATCAGCTGGGGCTCGACCTCATCGGGCGGATCGGTCTTCGTCGCGACGCGGTGCGTCTTGTACTCGGGAAGGAGCGCGACGCGAAAGTCTGGCCGCCAATCCATCCCGAATTCGAACGCGATCACGCACCGCGCCGGACGCCGGTCGACGAGAAGGCGCGCGAGGAAGTTCAAAAAGCCGACGACGGCGTTCACCAGCGTGCCGTCCGGCGCCCGCACCTCGGGCATCGAGTGATACGCGCGATAGGCCAGGCTCGACGAATCGATGAAGAGGGTCGGCCGCTCGGTCACGCACGCGCCGCGGCGGGGAACGCGTGAGCGAGCGCTCCGATGAAGCGTCCGTTCTCCTCGGGCGTGCCGATGGACACGCGCAGGCAGCGCTCGCATCCGGGCCAGCTCGAGATGTCCCGGATGAGGACGCTGCGCTCGAGGAAGCGCGCGTGCGTTTCGGCGGTGTCGCCATCCTTCACGCGGAAGAGGATGAAGTTCGTCACCGATGGATACACCTCGATCGCCTCGACCTCGCGTAGCGCGCGGTACACGCGCTCGCGCTCCGTGCGGCAGAGCTCGATCCGCCGCGAGATCGACGCGTCGTCCTTGGCGATCTTCGCCGCGACCGCGTGCGTGAGCGAGCTCACGTTGTAGGGCAGCTGGACCGCGCGGAACATGTCCGCGACCGCCGGATGCGTGATCAGGATGCCGAGCCGCAGTCCGGCCGCCGCGCGAACCTTCGAGAACGTCTTGCTGATGACCATATTCGGGTGGCTCGCGAGCTCCGGAAGGATCGTCGTGCCGGCGAAGTCGCTGTACGCCTCGTCCACCAGGATGAGTGACTCCGGATTCGCCTCGGCGACGGCGATGATGGCGTCGAACGGGACTTCGTTCCCCGTCGGATTGTTCGGGGTCGTGAAGCAGATGACCTGCGCCCGCGCCCGAGTCGCGGCCGCGAGCGCGCGGTCGCGCGTGAGGTCGTACGGGAGTCCGATCAGCTCGTCGACGACCGTGCCGCCGGCGATCGTGCTGAGCCGGCCGTGCATCGAATACGTGGGTTGGAAGAGCAGCGTGCGCCGGCCGTGCCCGCCGAAGACGAGGAAGGTGTTAAGGAGCACCTCGTTGCTGCCGTTGCCGATGACGAGCTGGTCGGGCTGCACCTTGTAGCGCTGCGCGAGCGCTTCGCGCAGCTCCACGGCGGCGGATGGATAACGATTCAGGAGGACGCCATCGAGCTCGTCGGGCGTGAGCCACTGCCCCGCGCGATTCGGCTCGGCCCACTCGTTCGCCTGCAGCCGCACTTCGGCCTTCATCTGCTGCGTGCGATAGGGCTGGAACCCGCCGAGGTCGGCGCGCGGCTTCGGAAGTCGCTGGGTCATCGCCCATAGCGTACGGGGAGGAGGCTCTGCCCACCCCAGAGCCTCCACGGACGTCGCGCGGCGGCGATGTCGCATACGGTGAAGTCGTGGCACAACGCCTGGCGCGACTCCTGTCCCTGCTGGCCTGCGCGGGCGCGCTCGCCTACGCGGTGTTCTTTCTCTTCGGACCGACCTACCAGACGTGCACGACCGGCGCGGTACCGGTGACGCCGGGCCAGCCGTCGGCGACGCTCGGGCCGACTACGTGCCGCAGCGCTACCTTCTTCGAAGTGCAGGGTGGAGGTCCGGGCGGCGCGGCCGACCTCGTCCGCCCGCTCGCGTTCATCGCGCTGTGGACCGTGGCGCCTTTCGTCGCGCTCGCAGGGGTCTCGCTGCGAGCGCGCGCTCAGGTGATGGGGATCGCGCTCGTGGCCGTGGCGCTCCTGCTCGACGCCTCCAGCATCATCAGCAGGGGCGGCGGGTTCGTCTACGCGCTCTTGTGCGGGCCGCTGCTGCTCGGCGCGCTCATCGCGACGATCGCCATGCGACCACCGCAGATGGGATAATTGGAGTCCACTCATTGGGGAGTGGCCAAGCGGTAAGGCAGCTGACTCTGGATCAGCCAATCGGTGGTTCGAATCCACCCTCCCCAGCAGACGACAACGAAATCGGCTCGCGCGGCTGAATGCACCAGCGGTAGAACAGCTAACGGGAAGTCAGCCTATCGGCCAGCACCGCGAGTTTGCGCGCGTGTTTTGAGCGGCTGATGCAGAAGCTCGGCTGATTCGCTATCGAGCTGACAGATCGCGTCCTGCTGATCAACGAGGACACGCGCCTTGGCTCGCGGTCGGCGCGCGATCTGCGCCGCATCAGTAGGCTGCGACCCGATGCCACTGCAGGCGGTCTTCTATCGCGACCCCGCTGGGAACGAGCCGGTGCTCGATGTGCTGAACTCCCTGCCCGATCGCAAGCGAGCGGTCATCGAGAATCAACTCGACCGGCTCAACATGCAGGAACCAGACGGGCCGCCGCTGCCGCAGCCCTGGACCTCCCAGATCGAAGGCGAGCTGCGGGAGTTCCGCGCCCACTACGGCGAAGAGCACTACCGCGTGCTCTACCGGCGCTCGGGCAATCTCCTGGTCCTGCTGCACCTGATCCGCAAGACGACCCGCAGCGTGCCCAAGCGCGACATCCTGACTGCGAAGGAGCGTTGGGCCGATTTCAAGCGACGGATGGAGGCCGCCAAGCGCACGCCGCCGCGGGCAGCCGGGCACGACGCGCCCAGACGCCGCTAGGACCTTGTTAGCAGATATGCTAAGTTGGCTTCATGAAGAAGGCCGCCAGTGCCATTGGAACCACCCTCAGTGCGGCTCGCCGCAGGCACACCGCCAAGAGCGCTGAATACCGCCGCGAGCGGGAGCGGCTCGAGCCCTACGAGAAGCTCGCCCGCGCGGTCATCCAGCTTCGGATGCGCCAGAACCTGACGCAGGAGCAGCTCGCGGGCCGTATCGGCACGACCGCGTCGGCGATCTCGCGCCTCGAGAGCGGCCAGCACATGCCGAGCATGGAGACCCTGCGCAAGCTCGCCCACGCGTCGGGCGGGCACCTCCTCGTCGGATTCGAGGTCCCCGGCGAAGCGGCGAAGGACCGAGAGCTCGTCGCCATCTAGCGGCCTCGGCGTTCGAAACAGTCGCCAAGAGGGCTGCCACGATTCGCACCTGTGCAGTCCTCCGCACGCCTTCATCGGAGTTCGCAGCGATCCACACCATCGCTCTTGAGAGGCGCCGCGAGTGGCGTGCACGCCGCACGCCGCAGCGACGGCGGCCCCAGCTCCACGGGTATCGCGACGCGAACGTGCCTCCCCTACCCAACTTGCTCTCCAGGCAGAGGCCGCCGCAGTGGGGCTCGACCCGAACGCGAGGTCGGCGGCGCGCGACGTCGAGCGTCGCGCCTGACGCGAAAAGGCTACGCGGTCTTGGCCATCGCGAGGATTTGCTCACGGGACGGCAGCGGCATGGAGGAGTGAATCGACTTGAGGTGCGCTTGCACGTTCGCGACGAACTCGCTGTCGTCCTTGCCGCTGATCCGCACGCTGGAGTGCCCCTGCGCGCAGTCGGTGTACTTGCCGGCCATGTTCGGCCTCCCCCTTCGTCACTCCCGTGACGTGGTCAACACTGTAGGCGGCACGCCAACTACGGCGCGTCGAACCTCGAATCTCTAGGTACAAGCTCGGCTGATCTGGCGGACGGTGCCTGCCGCCTCGCCAATCCGTTTCGCCGAATCGCGTCGTTTTCCGTCCGCTTCCAGAGGCGACTCCGAGCGCCGGGACCCTGGCGATCAACATCGGGCGTGGCACGCTTCGCCCGCAGACGAACGCGTGCGACCAATCTGCCGATCACGATGTGGGCGCTTGACCGCACCGCGGCCTGATTCCCGCGCGCCACCACCAGCGGGGCTAGGAACCGGGCCGGCAGCACGACCGGCCGGTGAGCACCGCTACTCAGGCGGCAGCGACGTGTTCGTCCCCGGGCCCCGGCTACTCCACTTCTCATCGATCGCGCGCCTGATGGCGAGCAGGCGCAGCCCCTTGGTTTTCATGTCGATCACGTCCCGCGTGATCCCCGTGCAGATGTCTCAGCCGAAGCTCATCGTGTCGAGACGGATCCGTCCGTCCGGAAGGACCTCGCGGACGTAGCAGTCGAAGTTCGAGCGGTGGCCCCCGGCGACGCAGCCGCAGTAGCAGGGGAACCACTTCAGCGTCGCCTCGTTGGCAGCCGCGTACCGGTACATTGCCTGCGTCTCGGTCGGGAGCGTGAGGAACTCCGGAGGCCACTCGTCCTTCGAGGGGTTCGCGTAGAGTTGGACGAGGGCGTCTTCCGGGCGTTCGAACCGCGGCGCACACGACGTGGCGATGGCGCCCGCTGCGATGACCAACATGCGCCGACGAGTGAGGGTCACGGACCGATGGTATCGGCCGTACGAGTACTACATTGCCGTCGATAGATGCGCCGAACGCTCGGAGCCCACGTCCGAGGCGCCTGACGGCGGTGCTTGGGTTCGTCGCTGGCGTCGCGCTCGTCGTGGCCGTCGGCGTGGCGATCGGCTGGCGTCTCCATTGGTTCGCGGCGGCGCCGGCTTCGGGCCCAATTCTTGACACTCGACCGGCGAGCAACTTCACCGCCGTGGAGTTGCGCGGCCAGGCACTCTACTACGCCAACTGCGCGAGCTGCCACGGCGGTCCGACAGGCGGCGGGATGATGGACTACCCGCCGCGCCACAACTCCAACGGCCACACCTGGCACCACCCCGACTGCGAGCTCAAGCAGATCATCCGCGAGGGCGGCAATGAGATGACGGCGATGATGCGGGACATGATGGCCTCACCCGAGGCGCCGAAGATGCTTGCGTTCAAGGACAAGCTCTCCGACGCGGACATCGACGCGGTGCTCGCTTACATCAAGACGATGTGGTACGCGGGGCAGCGCGAGCTCCAAGCCGAAGTCACTCAGGCGTCGTGCGCGAGCTGACCTAGCGGACCCTTCGAACGACACGACGTTTCAAGGGGCATGAGCAGATGACCCGCGGCAGAGGAGAAACGACATGAACTTCGCGCGTTGGGTGGCGCAGGTGCTGACTGCAATGACGTTCAGGCAACACGGTTACTCGAGGCTCTTCCGGGTGGAGCAGGCGCGCACGCGGATGGCGTGGACGCGCGATGTATCCGCCCCATTCTCCAGACCGTCGGTATCGCCGGGTCGTCGGCGCGATCGGCGTGATCCTCCCCGCCGCGACCGCGGTGCGGCCGTGGCTGACAATCGCTGCCGCAGCCGGCCTCGCCACGGTCATGGTCTTGGCGATCCTGTTCCACCTGGTCCGCCGAGAGTGGCCAAACATCGCGCTGAACGTCGTTCTGGGCATTCTGGCCATCGCGGTGTTGTATGGGCGGCTGGTCGTCGAGCCCTTTTAGCACGATGCCTCCTGAGCTAACCCGGGCGCTCCCGAGGAAACTCGCGAGTCGGGGGTCATCCGGTGGAACACTTGCAACAAGTGGCTGAGGCGGCCCCGCGACTGCGATCTGTGGAATGCCACGCATTCCTC
>Ga0137368_10005409_pt1 | contig 13481 bp, 10 predicted proteins | sample SagtaG_13_FD_104917 | JGI IMG/M metagenome (GOLD analysis project Ga0137368, IMG submission 104917) | Vadose zone soil microbial communities from Sagehorn Ranch, Mendocino, California, USA - Sage1_L_100_16 metaG | ecosystem: Environmental > Terrestrial > Soil > Vadose zone | place: USA...
ATCCCGTCGCCGGTCTGCGAGATCCAGCTCACGATCCAGTACCAGCGGAACGTCGGGACCTCGAGCGCCGCGAAGCGCGTGCGCCGCGGCGCCGCGAGGACGCCGAGGGTCGGGGCCGCGACGGCGGCGGGGTCCCGCTCGGTCAGCTCGGCCATGTCGTCGGCAGTCTGAGGGAGATCAGGGCGGCGTGATGAACATCTGCGTGAACATGCGGCCGTAAGGACCCGCGCTGATGACGCCGATGCCGACGCGCGTGAATTCGGGGCGGAGGATGTTCTCGCGATGCCCTTCGCTCGCCATGAGGCCGCGGTGCGCGACGGCGACGGACTGCGCGTACGCGAGGTTCTCACCGGCGCGCGAGTACTTGATCCCCGCGGCGTCGAGGCGGTCGAAGGGTGAGCCCTTCTCCGGCGACTGATGCCCGAAGTAGCGCAGGCGGAACATCTCCTCGGAGTGCTGCCGCGCGACCGGGACGAGCCGCGCGTCGATCGTGAGCGGCTGCAGCCCCGCGGCGACGCGCTCCTCGTTCAGCAGCGCGACCATCTGCGCCTCGGCCTGCGGATCGGCCTGCAGCTGCAGGTCGGCGGGCAGGTCGAGCTCCTGGCGGTGGTCGGCGTCGATCTTCGTGACGAAGAGCGCGCCCGCGTCGCTCCCGAGGAGCTGCCCCAGGTACGGCTGCGCGGCGGCCACGCCCGAGACGAGCGCGCGTCCGAGGCGCGACCCGTCGATCGCGTTCCGCACGTCGTTCCCGACGGGCAGGACGATGAGCGCGGCGAGGCCGATGGACGTGACGACGAGCGCGCGGAGCACGGACGGCACGACGCCGAACGCGCGGTCGATGATGCGGGCCGCGCGGCGAGCGTGGACGGCGCGGACGAGCGGCCAGATCGCGAAGCGGCCGCCGAGCGCGAACAGCCCCTCGACCGCGAGCAGCACGACGACGAAGCCGATCGCGCGCGCCGCCGGCGCCGGGACGCCCGTGAGGTCGACGACGATGCGCGCCGCGCTGCTCAGCAACGCGAATGCGACGAGCAACGAGAGCAGCCAGCTGACGAGCCCGTAGAGCGTGGCGATGAATCCCGACCGGATGCCGCCGACGACGGCGAGGACGAGGACCGCGACGACGAGCAGATCGACCGGGTTCAACTGGCGACCCCCGCGAGGTCGCGCCGCACCGGCGAGAGCCGCCCCTGGCTGAGCAGCTCGCGCAGGAACTGGCCCGTGAAAGACCTCCGTACCTTCGCGACCTCCTCGGGAGTGCCCTCCGCGATGATCTCGCCGCCGGCCTTGCCGCCCTCGGGGCCGAGGTCGATGACGTGATCGGCCGTCTTGATCACGTCGAGGTTGTGCTCGATCACGACGACGGTGTTGCCAGCATCGACGAGGCGGTGCAGGACCTCGAGCAGCCGCTCGACGTCCGCGAAATGCAGGCCCGTCGTCGGCTCATCGAGGATGTACAGCGTCCGGCCGGTCGCGCGGCGCGCGAGCTCCGTCGCGAGCTTCACGCGCTGTGCCTCGCCGCCCGACAGCGTCGTCGCCGACTGGCCGAGGTGGATGTAGCCGAGGCCGACGTCGTTCAGCGTCGACAGCCTGCCCCCCACGCCGGGCACGTTCTGGAAGAACGCGAGCGCGTCCTCGACGGTCATCTCGAGCACGTCGGCGATGCTCTTCCCCTTGTAGTGGATCTCGAGCGTCTCCCGGTTGTAGCGGCGGCCCTTGCAGACCTCGCAGTGCACGTAGACGTCCGGCAGGAACTGCATCTCGATCTTGATGACCCCGTCGCCCTGGCACGCTTCGCAGCGCCCGCCGCGTACGTTGAACGAGAACCGGCCCGGCGTGTACCCGCGCAGGCGCGCCTCGGGTACCTGCGCGAAGAGCTCGCGGATCGGCGCGAAGAGGCCCGTGTACGTCGCCGGGTTCGACCGCGGCGTCCGTCCGATCGGCGACTGGTCGATGTCGATGACCTTGTCGATGTGCTGCACGCCCTCGATCCGGGTGTGCGCGCCGGGGCGGTCCTTGGCCTTGTAGAGCACCTGCGCGAGGCGGCGGTACAGGATCTCGTTCACGAGCGTGCTCTTGCCTGAGCCCGAGACGCCGGTGATGGCGACGAACACGCCGAGCGGGATGCGCACGTCGATGTCCTTCAGGTTGTGCTCGCGCGCGCCCTTCACGACGATCGCGTCGCGCCGTGGCGACCGCCGCTCGGTGGGGAGCGGGATGCGCCGCCGACCGGAGAGGTATGCGCCCGTGATCGAGCGCGGCTCGGCCAGGATCGCGTCGAGCGTGCCCTCGGCGACCACGTGCCCGCCGTGCTCGCCCGCGCCCGGGCCGATGTCGATGATCCAGTCCGCGGTCCGGATGGTCTCCTCGTCGTGCTCGACGACGATCACGGTGTTGCCGAGGTCGCGCATGCCGAGGAGCGTGCGGATGAGCCGCGCGTTGTCGCGCTGGTGCAGGCCGATGGAGGGCTCGTCGAGGATGTAGAGGACGCCCATGAGCCCCGACCCGATCTGCGTCGCGAGCCGGATGCGCTGCGCCTCGCCGCCCGACAGCGTCGTCGCGGAGCGGTCGAGCGTGAGGTAGTCGAGACCGACGTCGACGAGGAACCCGAGGCGCTGGCGGATCTCCTTGAGGACCTGGCGCGCGATCTTCCGCTCGCGCGCGCCGAGCGGTCCGCGGTCGCGCTCGAGCGCGTTCGACCACTCCATCGCCTCGAGCACGGTCATCTGCGTGACGTCGACGATGTTCTTGTCGCCGATGAGGACGGCGAGCGTCTCAGGGCGCAGGCGCCGGCCCTTGCAGACCGGGCATGGCCGCTCGCTCATGTACCGCTCGATGTCCTCGCGGATGTGCTCCGACGTCGTCTCGCGATGATCCTGCTCGAGGCGCGGGATGACGCCTTCCCACTCGATCTCGTAGGAGCGCCGCTGTCCCGAGCGGTTCTCGTAGGAGAGCTTCAGCGGGTCCGGGGTGCCGTGGAGGATCGCGTCGACCGCCTTCTTCGGGAGGTCGCGGACCGGCGTGTCGAGCGAGAACCCGAGCTTGCGCGCCAAGCCCGTGAGCGCGGCGAGCCGGTACTGCGCCATGCCGCTCGTCTTCGCCCACGGCAGGATCGCGCCCTGCCGGATCGAGAGGTCCGGGTTCGCGAGGATGAGGTCCGGGTCCGGCTCGAGCCGCGTGCCGAGGCCGGTGCACGCCGGACACGCGCCGTGCGGCGAGTTGAAGGAGAACGTGCGCGGCTCGATCTCGCCGATCGAGAAGTCGCCGTGCGGGCAGGCCAGGCGCTGCGAGAACAGCCTTTCGGGCACGCTCGGCTTCTCGTCCGCCGATGCGATGAGCACGAGGCCCTCCCCGAGCCGCAGCGCTGTCTCGACCGAGTCCGTCAGCCGCGGGCGCTCCTCCTCCGCCTGCGCCGCGGCAGGCACGACGAAGCGGTCGACGACCACCTCGATCGCGTGCTTCTTCATCTTGTCGAGCTGGAACTCGTCCGAGAGGTCGTGGACCACGCGGTCGACGCGGACGCGCGCGAATCCCGCGCGGCGCGCCGTGGCGAAGAGCTGCTGGTGCTCGCCCTTGCGGTCGCGCACGAGGGGCGCCAACACGAGGAGTCGCGTGCCCTCCGGGTACGCCGCGATCTGGTCGACGATCTCCTGCGGGGTCTGGGCGACGATCGGGATGCCGTGCGTCGGGCAGTGCGGCACGCCGGTGCGCGCGAAGAGGAGGCGGAGGTGGTCGTAGATCTCCGTCACCGTGCCGACGGTGGACCGCGGGTTGCGCGTCGTCCCCTTCTGGTCGATCGACACCGCGGGCGAGAGCCCCTCGATGAGGTCGACGTCCGGCTTCTCCATCTGACCGAGGAACTGGCGCGCGTACGCGGAGAGCGACTCCACGTAGCGGCGCTGGCCCTCGGCGTAGATCGTGTCGAACGCGAGCGACGACTTACCGGATCCGGACAGGCCCGTGATGACGACCATGCGGTCGCGCGGGATCCGCACGTCGATGCCCTTGAGGTTGTGCTCGCGTGCGCCCTTGACGTATATGTGCGTCGGGGCGCCGAGCGCCGTGCGCTCGCTCACAGGCTAGTGAGAGCGATCAGCGGCAGCTCGCTGACGCTGGAGCACGAACGACGCCTGTATGTGCGAAGCACTTACGCGGTCTGACGGAACTCGGTGACGACGAGCCGAAGGTAGATGAGCCAGATGGGCAGCGCGACGATGCCGCCGCCGAGCGCGTCGGCGCCCTGACGGAAGAAGGTCTCCGGCGTCGCGAGGAGAACGTTCGAGAGCGCCTGATAGATGCCGGTCGGGAGCAGGATGATCGTCGCGAGGCCGAAGACGATCGTGCCGAGCATGAGATAGCCGCGCCGAAGACCGGACATCGTCGCGTCGACCTCGCCGACGCCGCGGCGCGCGGTCCAATGCGCGATCCAGAAGATCGCGCCGAACACGGTGAACGTGATGCCGCGGATGAGATCCTCGTCCCGGCGGCGCTCCGTCTGCTGCTTCATCTGGACGCGCTGCTGCTCGAGCTGTTCCGGCGTCGGCTCGACGCAGCCTTTTCCGATGGCTTCGGGCGGGCAGCGGACCATCGCCGGAACGGGGCCGGCGCCGCCGTAGATGAACTCGAGGCTGACGGCGCGCGCGAGCCCGTAGTTCACGATGGACGCGAGGCCGATCGCGAGCACGACGATCCCGGCGAGCGACGCGAGGTACAGGTAGAGCCGCAGGATCCCCCGCGGCGAGAGATCGATCCCCTCGCGGCCGCGCTGCAGGAACAGCACGACGATGAGCGCGAGCGTCGCCAGGACCGCGATCGGCGCGAGCACACCCAGGATCATCGTCGTCCCCTCCGTCCACGGATGACCCGCTTCGTGCGGGCCCCGTCGCCTGTGGCCGTCCCGGCCATCTGCTCGAGCGTGCGCACCTCCGGCGAGCTCTGCTCGAGCACGAGCAGGCCCCGCAGCTCGACGATCTCGTCGCGCAGCGCGGCAGCCTCCTCGAACTTCAGATCGCGCGCGGTCTGCTTCATCTGCACCTCGAGGTCCTTCACGAGGCGAACGAGCTCGTCACGCGGCATGTCCTTCGCGCGGAAGACGCCCTTCTCGTAGCGCTCCCCCTGCTCGGCCACGGCGCGGAGCTTGAAGCCGATGTCGCGGATCGCCTTGACGACGGTCTGCGGCTCGATGCCATGCTCCGTGTTGTACGCGACCTGGATCGCGCGGCGGCGGTCGGTCTCGTCGATGGCCTGCCGCATCGAGTCAGTGGTGCGGTCGGCATACATGATCACGGTGCCCTCCACGTGGCGTGCCGCGCGGCCGATGACCTGGACGAGCGAGCCCCTCGACCGGAGGTATCCCTCCTTGTCGGCGTCGAGGATCGCGACGAGCGTCACCTCGGGGAGGTCGATGCCCTCACGGAGGAGGTTCACGCCGACGATGACGTCGTAGACGCCGAGCCGCAGGTCGCGCAGGATCTCGATGCGCTCGAGCGTCTCGATCTCCGAGTGGAGGTAGTGGACCTTCACCCCCATCTCGCGGAGGTAGTCGGCGAGGTCCTCGGCCATCTTCTTCGTCAGCGTCGTGACGATCGCTCGCTGGCCCTTGTCGACGCGCGCGCGGATCTCGCCGAGGAGGTCGTCGATCTGTCCCTCCGTCTTACGGAGATGGATGACGGGGTCGATGAGGCCGGTCGGCCGGATGATCTGCTCGACGAAGCGCTCCTCGCCGCCGACCTTCTCCGACTCGTACGGTCCGGGGGTCGCGGAGACGTAGATGGCCTGCCCGAGCCGCTCCTCGAACTCGTCGAAGCGGAGCGGCCGGTTGTCGAGCGCGCTCGGCAGGCGGAACCCGTAGTCCACGAGGATCTCCTTGCGCGAGCGGTCGCCGCCGTACATCCCGTGCACCTGGGGGATCGTCATGTGCGACTCGTCGATGAACGCGAGGAAGTCCGGCGGGAAGTAGTCGAGGAGCGTCCACGGGCGGCTGCCCGCGGGGCGGCGCGCCAGGTGGCGCGAGTAGTTCTCGACGCCGTGGCACGTCCCCGTCTCGCGGAGCATCTCGATGTCGAAGTTCGTCCGCTGGCGCAGGCGCTGCGCCTCGAGGAGGCGTCCCAGGCCCTCGAGCTCCGCGACGCGCTCCGCGAGCTCGACCTCGATGTCCTTGATCGCCTCGATGAGCTTGTCGCGGGGGGTGACGAAGTGGCGCGCCGGGTAGACGTCGACCTTGTCGCGCTCGGCGAGCACCTCGCCGGTGAGCGGGTCGAGCTCGGTGATGCGCTCGATCTCGTCGCCGAAGAACTCGACGCGGACGGCGAGGTCCTCGTACGCCGGATAGACCTCGAGCGTGTCGCCGCGCACGCGGAACGTCCCGCGCGTGAACGCGGTGTCATTGCGCTCGTACTGGATGTCGACGAGATGACGCAGGACCTTGTCGCGGCGCTCGCGCTCGCCGCGGCGGAGCCGCACGGTGACGGCGCCGTAGTCGACCGGCGCGCCGAGGCCGTAGATGCACGAGACGGACGCGACGATGATCACGTCGCGGCGCTCGAAGAGCGAGCGCGTCGCGGCGTGGCGCATCTTGTCGATCTCCTCGTTCCGCGACGAGTCCTTCTCGATGTACGTGTCGCTGCGGGCGATGTACGCCTCGGGCTGGTAGTAGTCGTAATAGGAGACGAAGTAGTGGACGGCGTTGTTCGGGAAGAACTCGCGGAACTCGCCGTACAGCTGCGCCGCGAGCGTCTTGTTGTGCGCCATCACGAGCGCCGGGCGGCGCGACCCTGCGATGACCTTCGCCATCGTGACCGTCTTCCCCGAGCCGGTGACGCCGAGGAGCACCTGGTCCCGCTTGCCGGCCCGGATGCCCTCCTCGAGGGACCGGGACGCGCTCTCCTGGTCGCCGGCGAGCGGCCACGGGAGCTCGAGGCGGAAGTCCGCCGCTCCAGCAGGTCGATCCAGGGGCAGATCGAGGACTTCCGTGGGGTCCACGCTCACATCCTAGAACAGGCGTTCGGTCGTCCGGACGGCCCGGGGGTACTGCTTCAGTCTACGACCGCATAACGCGGCCCCGATGTGGGCGATGGACGAGACGAGCGTGCTCTTGACGTACAGCCGGCCTACGCAACGATCGATGCCTGTGACCAGGCTGCGTCGCTTCATGGCCGAGGACAGCGGCCAGAACCTCGTTGAATTCGCGCTCCTGCTGCCGATCCTCATGTACATCCTCATGGGGATCATGCAGTTCGGGCTCATCTTCGCCGCCTACATCACGGTCAACAACGCGGTCCGCGAAGGCGCGCGCTGGGGCTCGATCTACGTCTACGACTCGAGCTCGAGTCAGACGCAGGCGACGAACGACACGGCGCGGCAGAACGGGATCCTCGAGCGGCTCGTCGCCGGCCGGGGCATCCTCAACATCCCCGCGGTCGGCAGCTCGACGAACAACTTCAACGCGGGCACGACCAGCACGTGGACGAGCACAGCCGTCGCCGACTGCTTCAACCAGAGCCCGGTCCCGAACTCAGCCGCGTTCCGCGGGGACGTCACGATCTGCTACACGATCCCGACGGGGGTCACATCGAATGACGCCCGGCGTGGTTATTACATGGAGGTCACCGGCTGGTACCACCAGCAGATCTTCATGCCGCTGCTCGACACGTTCCTGCCCGACGACACGTCGAAGGGCGCACAGCAGACGCAGTGGCTGCGTCTTCCCGGTCGAGTGACCGTCGTAATCAACTAGAGTTAAAGGTCTTCCGGGCCGAGCTGAGGAGGGGTCTTTCACATGGATCCGAGACGTCGCGCGCGCATCATCCTGATCTTGGGCGTCCTGCTAGCGCTCGGTGCCGGGGCCGGCACCTTCTTCTATGCGTCGGGCGCGCAGACCGCTGCTCCGCCCCCCGCGGCACCGACGGTCGACGTCCTCGTCGCCGCGCGCGAGCTTCCGGCGCGCACGTCGATCAGCGCCGCTGACGTCAAGGTCGCGAAGGTGAACGCCGACGTCGCGCCTCCCGCCGGCCTGAAGGACCCGAAGGACGCGATCGGCAAGGTCCTCGTCACGAACGTCTCGACCAATGAGCCGCTCCTCGCCTCGAAGTTCGCCGCGGCCGAGCGCGCCTTCACCGTGTTCCCCGCGGGCGAGAAGGTCGAGGCCGGGTCGCCGAACTACCGCGTCATGACGATCGGCGTCCCCGACAACTTCGCCGTGGGCGGCATCCTCGTCCCCGGCGACAACGTCGACATCATGTACGTCTTCGCGTTCGACCCCGCCGCGAAGCTCCAGCTGCCGCCCGGCGCGACCGGCACCGGCACCGGCGGCGCGGCCGGGACGCAGTCGAAGATCGCCGCGGACACGGTCGCGAAGATCATCCTCGGCCCGATGGCGATCCTGTCACGCGCCGGCAGCGTGTACACGATCCGCGTCGACGCGACGCTCGCCGAGCGCATCGCGTACATCCAGGCCGCGGGCGGTCAGCTGCAGATGCTGCTGCGCGCTCCGACCGACGACCGCGTGATCACGACGACGGGCGCGACGTTCGCGAACGTGTACACACAGTTCAAGTTCCCGCTCCCCGAGAGGATCGCGCCCTAGCCTTCGACGCCTCGTACGCGGCCCGGACCTGCGTCCGGGTCGCCTCGCGGTCCCCCGCGTTCTCGATGACCACGTGTGCCCGCGCGCGGAACTCCGCGTCGCTCCGCTGGTGTCGCAGCCGCGCCTCCGCTTCGCCCGCGGACATGCCGCGCTCGCGCAGCCGCTCCATCATCACGTCGCGCGGCGCGAGCACGACCCAGATCTCGTCGTACGAGCCGCGCATGACCGAGTCGAGGAGCTTGATGGCCTCGACCACGAGGATCGCGTCGTCGGCGAGCATCGCGCGCGCTTCGAGCACGCGCGCGACGACGCGCGGGTGGATGATCCGCTCGAGCTGCTCGAGCTTCCGCGGATCGCCGAAGACCTCCTCCGCGAGCTTCTTCCGGTCGATCTCGCGGTCCTCGCCCAGCACGTGCGTGCCGAACTGCTGGACGATCGCGGTGTAGCCGAGCGTCCCGCGGCTCTGCTCCTGGTGCACGATCGCGTCAGCATCGATGACCTTCGCGCCGAGCTCGCGCAGCATCTGCGCGACGGTGCTCTTCCCCGCGCCGATGGGTCCGGTGAGGCCGATGGCGTAGGCGGTCATCCGTCGCGCGCCGCCCACTCCTCGTACAGCACGCGCAGTGCCTGCTCGAGGGTCGCGTGCTCCTCGCCGACGCGCCGTGTCTCCATGTAGTTCCCGCTGCGCGCGACCTCGGCGAGGCGGTCCTCGAGCTCCTTGACGCGCGCCTCCATGTCCTTGATGCGCTGCTCGAGAGCAAGGACGTGCTTCTCGGCGCCTCGGCTCGCCGCCACGTTGCCTCGCGGGTCGGCGTCTCGCTCGCGGGTCGGCCTCCCCAAGCGCTCCCCTCGTCGCTTCGCTCCTCGGGGCGCTCGGTACCCCTCCACTCCCGCTCGCGAGATCGCCCGACCCGCTCGACCTGTCGGCTTCGCCTCGGCGCCGAGCCGCTGTGCGCGCTCGCGCTGGAGGCTGGTCCAGTTCCCTTCGTGCCTCTCCAGCGTTCCCTGGTCGACGAGCCACACCTCGGTCGCGAGCTTGTCGATGAGGTAGCGGTCGTGCGAGACGAAGAGGAGGGCGCCGTCGTAGTCGAGGAGCACGGACTCCAGTGCCTCACGTGCGGCGACGTCGAGGTGGTTCGTCGGCTCGTCGAGGACGAGCAGATTCGCTTCGCGCGCGGCGAGGCGCGCGAGGGCCAGGCGTGAGCGCTCGCCGCCCGAGAGGACGCTGACGTCCTTGAAGACATCCTCGCCGCGGAAGAGGAAGCGCGCGAGGAGGTCGCGCGCGCCCTGCTCCGGGAGGCCGGTCGCTTCCTGTATCGCGTCGAGGACGGTGCCGCCGCCGAGGTCGTATTGCGTCTGCGCGAGGTACGCGACGCGCGCGGTGGGCGCGCTCGCGACGTAACCATCGATCGCGGGCAGGTCGCCGATGATCGTGCGCACCAGCGTCGTCTTCCCCGCCCCGTTCGGACCGACGACGGCGACACGCGCGTTGCGCGCGATGCGCAGCGGCGGCGTGCGCACGATGGGGGTGTCGCGGCGATGGCCGACAGCGAGCGCGGTCGTCTCGACGACGGCGTCGCTCGCCATGTGCGCCGCGTCGAGACGCCAGCCGTGGCGCGCGAGGCGCTCGGGCGCCTCGATCCGCTGCACGCGCGCGAGCTTCTTCCCGCGGCCGCGGGCTTCCTTGGAGCGCTGGCCCGCGCCGTACTTGCGGATGAACGCCTCGGTGCGCGCGATCTCCTCGGCCTGGCGCTCGGCGGCCTTCGTGAGCGCGGCGTCGCGGTCGGCGCGTTGACGCGCGTAGTGCGAATAGGCGCCGCGGTATTCGACGACGGTCCCGCGCTCGAACGAGAGCGTGCGCGAGGTCACGCGATCGAGGAACCACCGGTCATGACTCACGATCAATGCGGTCGTGTCGCGCTCGACGAGGAAACGCTCCAGCCACTCGAGCGCGGCGATGTCGAGATGGTTCGTCGGCTCGTCGAGCAGCATGAGGTCGGGGTCGTCGAGCAGGAGGCGCGCGAGGCCGAGGCGCGTGCGCTCGCCGCCGGACAGCGTGCGCACCTCGCGGGCCGCGAGCGGGGCCAGGCCGAGCCCATCGAGCACTCGTTCCACGGTCGCGTCGAAGTCGTACCCCCCGGCGTGTTCGAAGTGATGCTGTGCCTCTGAATAGCGCTCGAGGATCTCCGCGTCGCCGGAGGCGAGGCGCGGCTCGAGGGCGCGCATCTCAGCCTCGAGCGCGCGGATGTGCGCGGCGGCGCCGCGTGCGTGCTCCTCGACGTTCCCGGGAACGTCGGAGAGCAGCTCCTGCTCCAGCAGGGCGATGCGCGCGCCGCGGGCGACCGCGACGTTGCCCGCGTCGGCCTCGTCGCGGCCGGCGGCGATGCGCAGCAGCGTCGACTTGCCCGTGCCGTTCGGGCCGACGAGCCCGACGCGATCGCCGTGCGCGAGCCGGAACGAGACGCCGCTGAAGATCAGGCGCTCGCCGTACCGCTTCGCGAGCGCCTGGACCGAGAGGATGCTCATACGCCGGCTGGAGGTGCCGGGGGATCGCGTCGCGACATGAGCTCGAGCACTTTCTTGCGGACCGCCTCGAGTCCGATCCCCAATGACTCGAGGATCCCAGAGGCGATCCCCTCGCCTTCGCGCACGAGACCGAGGAGCACATGCCCGGAGGTCACACGCTGATGGCCGAGCCTCCGTGCCTCATCGATAGCGAGCTCGATGACCTTCTTCGTGCGCGGGCTGAGCGTGATGTCGCTGGGGGTCGTCGTCGTGTCGCCTCGTCCGATGATGAACTCGAGCGCGGTCCGCACCTTCGAGAGCTCGACCCCGAGCTCGGAGAGCGCGCGGGAACCGAGGTCGTTCTGTCCGCGCACCAGGCCGGCCAAAAGGTGCTCCGTACCGATGTAGTTGTGCTTCAGGCGGATCGCTTCTTCCTGCGCCAGCGAGAGCACGCGCTTGGCGGTGTCATCGAACCGGTCGAACGGTCCGCTCCGCGTCGGGCCCGTCTGGTGCGGGGCGACCTCGGTCGTCGCGAATGCCACTTGTTGGCCGGCCATCCGCGGCGAGGGCGGGATGCCGGGCCCCGCGACGTGCCAGTGCATATGGGGCGTCACGCCCGGAGCGGCAGCGTTCGCCTGCAGCTGGAAGCCGGTCTTGTCGAGCCCGACAGCGCGCGCCAGAGCCTGGACGCCGCGGAGCATCGAGGCGAGGAGCTCGCCGTCGACCGCGTCATCCGCGAGGAGCGAGCCGACGTGCTTCTTCGGGATCACCACGCCGTGTAGCACGTACTGCGGGTACGGATGCTCGAACGCGAGGACGCGCTCGTCCTCGTAGACGACGTTCACCTTCAGCTTCCCGCTGAGGACGTCCTCGCAGTACCAGTCGCGCCTGTTCCCCTGAGCGTCGACGAGGTCGCGCCGCTCCCACTGCGGCGGCGGCGAGACGCCGCCGCGGCCGAGCACAGCGATGACCTGCTGCCGCACCTGCTCGAGGTCGACCCCGTGCTGCGCGAGCGCCTTGGCCGCGATCCCGGGTCCTTCATTGCCGCCGCGGACGATGCCGAGCAGCAGGTGCTCGGTCCCGACGTGGCTGTGCCCCAGCTTCTTCGCTTCGTCGATCGCGAGCTCGATCACCTTCTTCGTCAGCGGGGTGAGCGTGATGTCGGTCGGCGCCGTCGTCGACCCGCCTCGCCCGATGAGCATCTCGATCGACATGCGCACCTCGCTCAGGCGCACGCCGAGCGCGTCGAGGACGTGAGCCGCGACGCCCTCGCCTTCTCGGATCAGCCCGAGGAGCAGATGCTCCGGGCCGATGTAGTTGTGGTTGAAGCGGATGGCCTCATCCTGGGCGAGCGCGAGCACGCGCTTCGCGCGGTCGTTGAAGCGCTCGAAGGGTCCCATCAGCGCTCCGGTGGAGGCAGTCCCGGCCCCACGACGTGCCAGTGCATGTGCGGCGTGACGCCGGGTGCGGCGGCGTTCGCCTGGAGCTGGAAACCCTTGTCCTCGAGCCCGAGAGCGCGCGCGACCGCCTGTACGCCTTTGAGCATCGACGTCAGCAGGTCGCCGTTCAGCGCCTCAGCGGCCATGAGCGACGCGACGTGAGCCCTTGGGATCACGATGCCGTGGATCTCGTAGGTCGGGTACGGATGCGCGAACCCGAGGACGCGCTCGTCGTCGTAGAGCACCGTCACCTGCATCTTCCCGCTCAGCACGTCCTCGCAGTACCAGTCGCGCTTGTGGCCTGCTGCGTCCTGGAAGAACCCGGGTGGTGCCTCGGTGCGAGCGGGGTGGTGTGGTCCGTTGGTCGCGTGCGGCTGGCCCATCGTGCTCACGACCTCTTGCCGGACCTTCTCGAGCGCGACGCCGAACGAGGTCAACACTGAGGCTGCGACGCTCTCCCCTTCGCGTGCGAGCGCGAGCAAGAGATGCTCGGTCCCGACATGCTTGGCGCCGAGCCTCTCCGCCTCGGCGAGCGCCGTCTGGATGACCTTCTGCACGCGCGGCGTGAGCGTCACCTCGGTCGGCGGAGGACCGGGCTCCCCGGGCGGCGTCGCGGTGCGGACGGCGGCACGCGTCCTCAACAGATCGACGCCCAGCTTGTCCAGCGTTCGGCCGGCCACACCTTCACCTTCGCGGACCAGACCGAGCAGGAGGTGCTCGACGCCGATGTAGTTGTGGTGCATGCGGATGGCCTCGTCCTGCGCGAGCGCGAGCACGCGCTTCGCACGGTCGTTGAACCTATCGAACGGTCCCATCGCTACCTCCTCGGAGCGCGCTGGCAGCGCGGACAGTGGAACGTGCCACGGCCGCCGACGACCGTCCGCACCACCTCGGCGCCGCAGCGGGGGCACGGCTCGCCCGCCTGGTCGTACACGTTGAACTCCTGCTGCATC
>Ga0137368_10005423_pt1 | contig 13468 bp, 8 predicted proteins | sample SagtaG_13_FD_104917 | JGI IMG/M metagenome (GOLD analysis project Ga0137368, IMG submission 104917) | Vadose zone soil microbial communities from Sagehorn Ranch, Mendocino, California, USA - Sage1_L_100_16 metaG | ecosystem: Environmental > Terrestrial > Soil > Vadose zone | place: USA...
ACCCGAGCGCCAAGGAAAGGCTGCTGCATCTGGCAGGGTGGAAGTCCCTGCTGAGAAAGGCCTAGCCAGCCACTCATACCGAGTGTTGCAGCTGTGAGGAGGTGTCACGATGAACCGAACGTAACAGTTGAAGCGTACACAGGGAATCGCGCAGGCCGCAGGGGAAACCGTCTCCCCAAAGCTTGATATAGCCTCGTCAATGTTAAAAGAGCGGACGGCGATGAGTTGGGTGTCTCAGAAGCCGAAACAACGGAACCGAAAGGCGAGGTTCCAGAGGGTCCGCCGGGGTCGGGAAAGAGCGTGGCATGTGCGAAGAGAAGCAGACAGAAACTTGGGAGACCCAGCGCGCTCCACTTAACAAAGGGAGCTAGGGAAGCGACACAAGGGCGAAGGGCTAACACGTCCCGCCAGTGGAAACGCTGGCAATCGACATAAATCCAAGTCCTAAACGAAGCGAGCCTGAGGAAGCTTGTCAGGAACGGAAGGGGATGCGAAAAGCGGAAATAAGGCAGCCCCGAATGCCGCTGGGGGTCTGACCAGTGAATAGTACTCGGAGGGTGGGAGAGCCGCCTACATGGGGAAGGCACTGGCAGGCGTACGTAGTCCGCAAAGGAAACATGGGCCGGACAAGTAGGATCGGAGGACCCAATGCAAACCTTACTGTGGGGAATAGCAGAGAAGGCCAAACGGTTGCCGCAGCACCGGTTCGGTAATCTCTATCGGCTGCTCAACGAGGAACTGCTCAAAGACAGTTGGCCATACGTGAGAAAGGATGCCGCCTTAGGCGTCGATCAGGTAAGTGCGGCTGCCTATGAGCAAAACCTGGACGAGAATATCCACCAGCTGGTGGAGCGGCTGAAAGCCAAGAGGTATCGGGCGCGGCTGGTCCGAAGGCACTATATCCCGAAGGGGGAGGGGAAGATGCGCCCCCTGGGGATCTTAGTGGTGGAAGACAAACTGTTGCAGATTGCCGTGACGCGGATCCTGACCGCGATCTACGAGGTGGATTTTCTGCCCTGTAGTTACGGATATCGCCCGCAAGTGGGAGTAAAAGATGCGGTCAAGCAATTGACGATCAAACTCCAGTTCGGACGATATAACTGGATCGTGGAAGCGGACGTCAAGAGCTACTTCGACAGCCTCTCGCATCAGAAACTGCTGGGGATGCTGGCGGAGCGGATTGACGACCGGGCGTTTTTGCAACTGATCGGGAAATGGCTTAAGGCAGGAATATTAGAGGAAGGCAAGGTATTGCAACCCGAGGCGGGTACGCCGCAAGGCGGCAACGTTTCGGCGATCCTGGCCAACCTCTACCTGCACTATGTGCTGGATCAGTGGTTCGAGCAGGTGTTCAAGCAAAGCTGTAAGGGCCCGGCGTTTCTCATTCGGTACGCGGACGATTGGGTAAGTGCGTTCGAGTTCCGAGCAGATGCGGAAAGGTTCTACGCGATGCAGGGTGAACGGCTGCGGGAATACGCGCTGGAGTTGGCGGCAGCCAAGACACGAGTAATGAGATTTAGCTCGTGGATGCCGCAGGACAACGAAAGCTTTGAGTTCCTGGGCTTCGAGTTTCGCTGGGGAAGAGACCGTCAGGGAAAGCCGTATCTCAAGCGGCGCACCTCCCGGAAGAAATATCGAAGATCGCTACAGCGGTTCACCGAATGGTGCAAGCAGACGCGCCAACTGAAGAATCGAGCAAGGTTCGCGATGTTGAACCGGAAGCTGAGTGGTTATTACAACCATTATGGGCTGCCGGGCAACTACGAAAGCCTGAACGACTTCTTTCACCAATCGAAGCGGATACTCTTCAAGTGGTTGAATCGACGAAGCCAGAAAAGGAGTTATACCTGGGACGGCTTCGGTGAGGTACTTGACTGCTACAAGGTACCGCACCCACGGATTACCGACAGAAAGCGAGCCAGGACCCCTGGCAAGATGATCGCGGATGCCTTCGACGGAAGCGAGTACGTCTGAGGAGCCCGGTGCGGGAAAACTGCACGCCGGGATCTGTGCGGGGGGCATTGGGTAACCGGTGTCCCTACCGCGAACTCCGGAGTGAAACAAAGATCAACAACAAAACCACGTACCGAAAAACATGTCGCAGCAAGGCTACTCGGTTCTGTAGTACTGAAAACAAACGGATAAAAGAGGAACTCATGAGCGAAGAAATGCAGAAGACGATGCAGTTCATCCTCGAGCAGCAGGCGGAGAGTGCAGTTAAGCTCGACCGGCTAACGGAAAAGGTGAACGCTTTGGCCGTTGCACAAGACCGCAATGAGAAGAAGTCGGAGAGAACTGAAGAAGGCATTCGTGCATTGCTTTCGATTGCCGAGATACACGAACGTGAAATCATCACGCAAGGCAAGCAGATTCTGGCCCTCGGAGAAACCACGCGCGCGACAGATGAGCGCCTGAATACTCTGATGAACGTGGTTGAGCGACAGATAACTGAAGGCCGCAACGGCAAACAGTGAAAGGTTCACAACCAGAGACGATCGTTTTGCGCAATGTGCGCGCCGTCTTGCCTGAGCGGCTAATTGAGAAAGGCAGTCTGGTCCTCGAGGGCGGCCGAATTGCACGTATCTTTGAAGTACCTAATGCTGATTCTTCCACAACTGCTGCCAGCTTAGATTTAGAAAGCCTCACACTCTTTCCTGGATTCATCGACGTTCACATACATGGCGCCGTAGGCGTCGATACAATGGCGGCGACCAATACGGATCTGGCGCGACTTTCACAGTTTCTGGCCGGCCAAGGTGTGACGGCCTGGTTACCGACACTGGTGCCCGCAGAGCGACAAAATTATGTGAGCGCATTGCACGCTATTGACGAGCTGATGGACCAACAGAGCCGAGATCTGGTACCACTCGGGGCGCGTGTTTTGGGCGTGCATTACGAAGGGCCTTTTGTGAATGCGGCGCAATGTGGCGCCTTACACCGGGAACATTTTCAAACGTTTTCTGGCGCCGAGGCGATCGATATCCTGCCGGCGTTAAGTAACAAGAGAGCTATTAAGATGATGACGGTGGCCCCGGAGGTCGAAGGCGGCATTGACCTGGTACGTGAGCTGACTCATAGAGGATGGGTAATCTCAATCGGCCATACGCGAGCAAGAGTTGACGTGCTCGATGAGGCTTTCGAAGCCGGAGCCCGCCACATGACTCATTTCATGAATGCTATGGCGCCTTTGCACCACCGCGCGCCCGGGCCAATTGGCTGGGGTTTGTCTCGCAATGATGTAACCTGCGACTTGATTGCGGATGGTGTGCATCTCGATCCTTACATGCTGCGCCTGTTGTTGCGCATAAAAGGTCCTGAACGGCTCTCGCTGATCAGTGATTCCATCGCAGCAGCCGGATTGGGCGATGGTGAATATCAGATTTGGGGCGAGACTATTGCGGTGAAAAAGGGACGCACACAAAACGCGCAAGGAAGCATAGCGGGTTCTGTTATCACCATCCTTGACGCCGTGCGGATGATTCTCTCTTTGGGCGCCACTGAAGTTGCAGTTGCGCAAATGGCCTCTATGAATCCTGCACGTCTACTGGGGATTGGTGGCGATTGCGGTTCGATTGAGGAAGGGAAGCGGGCTGACCTCGTGGCTCTGGATTCGCAGGGTAATGTGCGGCTGACGATGATTGGTGGGCAGATAGCGTTTGAGGCGGCATGATGCGGTGGAACATAGTGCTTAGATCGGAGGCTCGCAGAAATTCTTAGATCGGACAGAATTCTTAGGTCAGCGAGATCGGCTGTGTGAAAACTCTGAGTCCGCCTGAAGTTTTGAAGCTGAGAATTTGGACAATTCAAGCTGAGTAAATTTGCAGGTCGGGTAGGGGCAGTGATTGGTTTCAATGTGCGGTAAATTCAAGGCGCCCCCGCTCAACCTTGAATGCCAGTGCTTATCCCTATCATTCAAGCCTCACCCGTAAATTACATTGACTGATTGATTCGACGATGAAGCCTCTGAGACTTGAGCGGGCGCGAGTTGAATTTACCGAACCTTGAAACTAACGACTGCCCCTACCCAACCTGCAAATTTACTCAGCTTGAATTGTCCAATCGTGTGTCATAGACTCCCGCTCGCCGATATGACTCATCTAATAACTCCACTGGATGACACACGCGCAGTTCCATTCCAGCCAGGAGTGCACCGGCGCCAATTTGCATCTGGCACCCGGGATTGCCTGTTGCGAGTATTCGCGCTCCGGTCACCTCAATATTTGCCAGTTTTTCGGCCAGCACTTCTTGCGACAACTCAGGCTCCAGCAGGTTGTAGATACCGGCGCCTCCGCAGCATCTTTCGGAACCGTGGAGTTCACTGAAGCTTAAATCGGGAATTGCTTTGAGTAATTCCAGAGGAGCCGTTCCCGCGTGTTGACCGTAGATCAGGTGACACGAAGCATCGTAGGTTGTTACCTCGGGTCCCAACGAGGCCCCCTGTTTTAAGCGCGTGTCTCCCAATTGCTGACTTACGTCTCGTACACGAGCACTGAATTTACGAGCGCGTGCGGCAAACTGTTCATCATGGTCCAGCAAATGGCCGTAAGTGGTCAACATGGCACCACAGCCGCCCGCGCTGGTAACAATCGATGATTCCCCTTCTTTCTCGAAGGCTTCGATATTCCGGCGCGCCAGCACGCATGCACCTTCCAGATCACCGGCATGTGCATGTAAAGCCCCGCAACAAACCTGCTTTTCCGGGATGCTTACCTTGAAACCATTGGCTCCCAGAACGCGAGCTGTCGCGTTGTTTACGCGGGAAAATAACCCTTCACCGACGCAACCCTTAAACAGCGAAGCAGAACCCTGATCTTGTAAGGGTTGAGGCGACTTATTGGCTAACCTGGCTTCGCTAATGTTCTCGTCTGATACTGTTAGACGAATCCGTGCTGAGCTTTCGAGCAACGCGAGTCCAAATTCAAAACGGCGAGAGATAGTAGCGGCGATACGAGACCTGATGAGCAGACGAGTGACGCCTAAATCTCGTAAAAGTCGAGCAAGTGCAAACGCAGTCTGCAACCGCGGCGGATATAACCAAAGATGCTTGAGGGCCCAGCGCACCAGTTTATAATCAATGCTTTTCCTGGCGCCTGATGCAAACAATTCCGCACGACCGGATTCCAGCAGTTCACCGTACTCCACACCAGCGGGACACACCTGCTCACAGGCGCGGCAGCCGAGGCACCGATCGAGATGTTGCTGAAAAGCGGTTGAATTGTTGGCAAGCCGGCCCTCTGATACCGCCCGCATGAGATAAATACGCCCACGCGGACTATCGTTCTCATTACCAGTGACTACGTAAGTTGGGCAGGCTTCGAGACACAGGCCGCAGTGTATGCAGGCGAGAAGTTTCTGCTCTTCGGCGGCAACCGCAGTTTTTAATTGAGTTGAAGACAAGAGAAATTAAGGGATCTTTGATAGTTACTTAGCACATCAACTTCCTGACTTGCTCTAGCAGGCTGCTGAAAAACTCAGAATTCGATTAATACCACAGGACCGGAGAGCATCTGACAACTCAGGAATCCCACCCACGGGAGTGGGTGGATTATTCAGATCCAGCCTACAAACAGATGCTTTCGAAATTTGAGAATCCCACCAACGGAAGTTGGTGGATGGTTCAGATCCGACCTTTCGCCGGCCGATAACGACTTCAAAATGATTAGTTTTTCAGCAGCCTGCTAGGGCTGGCTCGACCTGCTTCTTACAAGATTGAAACTTCTTCCAATTGAAACTTCTTCCTAATATCCCACCGCAGCGCTGTCAGTTGCCCGCGGATCGCTTGCGCCCAGGCGAACGCCGGTTTCCTCTTCCAGCATAACACCCTCAGCATCTCCCATGTACCGCGGGTGGTCCACTAAATGGTGACCCCGAGCCTCGAGCGCACGTTTAGTATCAGCCGCTAACCCGTAAGGCTCGTAAGCAAGCTCATCAGGCAACCACTGGTGGTGTATGCGTGGAGTGTCAATCGCCTGCTGTATGTTCATATCGTAATCAATAATATTGGTGATCACCTGCAATACCGTATTGATGATCGTTGGTCCACCAGGACTACCCACAGCAAACCAGAGCGAGCCATCTTTTCGCAACACAAAAGTCGGTGTCATGGCAGAGAGAGGCCGTTTCCGTGGCCCAATAGCATTGTTTTCGCTCTGAATTAGCCCGTAGGCATTTGCCGCCCCCGGTTTAGCGGTGAAATCATCCATCTCATTATTCAACAGCACTCCGGTTCCCCTGGCGACGACTCCGGCGCCGTAACCACCGTTCAGGGTGTAAGTGTTGGCCACGGCGTTTCCCTCGGCATCCACGACAGTGAAGTGAGTTGTCTCCTCAGATTCATAGGCCATCGGCTTGCCGGCCCGCACTTCCGCACTGGTTGAGGCATGATCCATGCTGATCGTCGTCCGTTGCTTGGCGGCATATTCCTTACTAACTATGCCGGCGATCGGAACCTTTACGAAATCGGCATCGCCCATGTACTCCGCGCGATCCGCGAAAGCCCGCCGCATTGCCTCGGTCACGAGATGGTAACGTTCGGATGATGACCAGCCCAGGGAACGCAAATCATAACCTTCCAGAATATTAAGCATCTCAATTAAGACAGCGCCGCCTGAAGAAGGTGGCGGCATGGAAATGATCTCGTAACCCCGATACTTAGAGTGCAGCGGCTCTCGCTCCTTGGCGACATAGTTGTGCAGGTCGGAGAGTGTAATCAAGCCGTTGTTGCGTTTCATGTCCGCAGCAATCAATCGCGCCGTCTGCCCATCATAGAACTCATCTGGTCCACTTTTCTGCAGGCGCGTGAGCGTCGCCGCCAGCTCGGGCTGCCGCAGCGTCTCACCCTCCTTATAAAAGTTTCCGCCATTTAGAAATATTCGCCGGCTGTCTTCGTAACGACCGAGCAAATCGCTGCTGCCTCGTAATGAGCGCGCGTAAGAGTAAGTAAGAGGAAAGCCGTCGGCCGCCAGGTGTCGCGCGGGTTCAATCAACTGCGTCCAGCTCAATTTTCGCGATCCATACTTTTTCAGAGCCAGCTCCATTCCACGCACCGTGCCTGGCACACCTGCCGCACGATAACCTATTGTCGACGAACCTTCACCCCTAATAAGATTACCTTTGGGATCGAGGTAGATGTCACGGGTCGCGCCGGCAGGGGCCATTTCCCTATAATCAATGGCTGTTGTTTGGCCCGCCTTAAGGCGAATCATCATAAAGCCACCGCCGCCAATATTCCCGGCAGAAGGATGGGTGACGGCCTCAGCAAAAGCCACTGCAATAGCCGCATCAACAGCATTGCCACCACGTTGCAAAATCTCTTTACCCACGTCTGAGGCGATCCTGCTGGTCGAAGCCACCATACCGTGCAGCGCGCGAACTGGTTCTCGAGAGGCCGCGCTAACCTCGATTGCCGACTTCCCGTTGAAAGACCGAAGGACCGGCACTGTAACGAATGAGAAGACAATCGCCAGAGTTAGTAATCCGCGTTTGAGATCGTTTGCAAACTGATTTTTCATCTCAACTCCTTCCCTCTATTTTCGGAAGAACGGCTATTCGGAACCTAAAGGTTTTCGAGCAACTATTTATTAATCAATTTCCATGTTGGCAAAGACTCCCGGCGAAAAGACTTCCTGAGGATCAAGTTGCTCTTTGACGCGTAGCATCAAATTGCTCGCTGAGTTTTGCCGGAAACTTAGATCTCCATTTAAGAAGGCTGACCCATTATCAATTCGGAAAGAACCACCGGACGCCAGTGTATCGCTCTGCAACTTCTCAAGGAAGCTACGAACTTCTGCGATATTACTATCCCCAAATGTTTCAATTACGCGAACTGATCCTTCTGCGAGGCTAGCTTGCCATAACGGTTGCGGCGCATGCTTATCACGCTGACTCAGACGAACAAGGAACTTGGGCAGTAAGGCGGGTAACACGTTGATTCTCCAAACTAGATTGTCAGAAAACCGCGCGGGAACAGCAGCGATCCCAGACCATAAGGGTTGATCGTTTTCCGCATACATACCCGCGCTGACTTTGTGCGCCGCAAGCAACTCACTAGTGCATTGCGTCTGATAAGTAACAGACTCAAGTGAGCCAGCGAATCGGATCATCAGCAAGTGTGATTCCGGCTCATCCACTAATTTTGCCGCTAATGCAAAGTCGGGCGATAGAACTTCGACCGCCACAGGAAATACGCGAGCGGCGAGTAGTTCTCTTGCTGCGGCAATAAGGTTTGCGCATGATCCGTCCGCAAAAACCGTTCTCGTTTCGGCAGGAAGCGGTCTCAACTTAAAAGTAATCTCGGTAATCAGGCCCAGACTGCCCCTGCTTCCAGTGAACAATTTGCAGAGATCATAGCCAGCCACGTTCTTTACTACTCGACCACCCGCCTTAACGAGATTGCCGTCTGCCATCACTACTTTCATACCGATGACATATCTGCGAGGTGGGCCATATCCGAGACTTTGGATTCCGCGAACGCCAGTGCCAACTACCCCGCCAATTGTGGCGCAACCGTCATCTGGTGGATCCAATGGCAGCCATTGATGGTTCCGGGCCAGTTGATTGTTGAGGCTGGTCAGAGTGATCCCCGCTTCAGCTGTAGCAACCAGGTCGGCAGGCTCATGCTCAAGCATCCGACATAACCGACGGGTGGTCACGAAAAGCCTGGACTGCTCAGGTCTGGTCACCGGGTTCACCCATGTCGCTGCGCCGCAGGGTATGACAGACCAGCCCAGCCGCGAGACCAGTTTTATCACCTCGCACGCTTCTTCTGCCGAACCGGGCGCGACCGTCAAAAGTCCCTTTGTTTGCGCAGGCGGACTGCTGGTTGACGAAGATGAAGACACAAGGTGATCGGAGGACAAGGAAGTGGATGGACGTAAAGTTGCAGACACGTTTTCGTGTCCCACAATCTGCGATAACTCTTTAGCGACAATTTCGGCATCGGAGCGGGAGAGCGCCATAGCTGTAGTGGCGCGGTTAGAACTCCGGCCATGTTTAGCGCTTACTCGCTGTTCCTCGATCGCTTGTTTTCCAGCATGACGGATTTCGTTTTGATAGTCTGGACTGCCGTCCGCGTGAAGCTGTGTCCCATTCGCGTCTGGCAGGATCAATTCCCCCCTGCCATTTTGCTGAAGGTTTCTTGCCTCACCGCAACCGCGCAGCATGGGTACGATTTTTCCAGGATTGCATAAACCGAGTGGATCGAATGCTGCGCGTACACGCAGCATAACGTCCATATCCTTTTCAGAAAAAACAAGAGATAGCAGATCCCGTTTGTCTAGGCCCACTCCATGTTCGCCGGTAATGCTACCCCCTGCCCGCACGCAAACCTCCATCAACTCTCTTCCTGCTTCCTTGACTCGGTGGACCTCCTCCGGGGATCTCGAGTCGAAACAAATCAGCGGATGCAAATTTCCGTCGCCCGCATGGAACACATTTGCCAGGCGCAATTGATACTTGGCTGCTATCTGATAACTTGCATCGAGAACTTCCGGAAGCCTGGAACGAGGTACGACAGCGTCTTGAATCATGGAATCAGGCGCAATCCTGCCGATTGCGCCAAAGGCTCCCTTTCGCGCGGCCCAGAGTCTCTGACGTTCTGTTTCGTCATAAGCCAGGCGGCAACTCCTGGCGCCATGTTGTAAGCAGATGCCCTTCACCCGGGCCGCCTCGGCGTCAATGCCTGCTTCAAGGCCGTCTAGTTCGATCAAGAGGGCTGCGCCGGCGTCAGGCGGTAGACCGGCAGCAAAAACGCTTGCTTCCACTGCGCGAATAATCTCGTGGTCCATCATTTCCAGCGCCGCCGGCAATACGCCAGCTGCAATAATGGCCGAAACCGCATGGCTTGCCTCATTGACTTCCGCGAATTCAGCGAGCAATGTTCTTATCGAAGGGGGAATCGGCACTAGTCGCAGCGTGGCCTCGGTGGCAATGCCGAATGTACCTTCAGCACCAACGAAAACGCCTAACAGGTCATATCCCGCAGTTTCTGTTTCGCCGCCAGACAGATCGACGATGTCACCTCCGGCGAGCACCACTCGTGCACCGAGGATGTGATCAGTCGTGGTGCCATATTTCAAGCAATGAATGCCACCGGCATTTTCGGCTATATTGCCGCCGATTGTGCAAGTCGACTGGCTGGACGGATCAGGAACGTAATGAAGTCCGAGATGGGCCACAGCCCGGGACACATGCAGGTTGACTACTCCCGTTTGGACCCTCGCGATGCGGTTTTCCTCGTCAATGCTGAGGATTTTTCGCATACGCGCGAGTTCGATCACAACTCCCCGGTTCAACGCCAAAGCACCACCTGATAGACCCGTACCCGCGCCACGCGGCGTAAAGGGTATCTCAGCACGAGCCAGAATCCGCATTACCTCTGCTGTTTCTTCGGTCGACGAGGGGAAGACAACGGCTCGAGGGATATGCTTGTGCTGTGGTAGTCCGTCGCATTCGTAGACCAGAAGCTCCGCAGGATCTGACAGAACTCTGTCGCGGCCGACAATTGCACACAGACTTTCGACTAATTGATCCAAGTTTGCTCGCCTTTTCAGGAGGGTGTCGAAGAAGGAGATGATAACGCAGCTAACCGGCGAGGCATAACCAATCGCCCAGATCCGCTGCAAAATTGAAGCCGCCTAATGTGAGATCTCGGCTTCCCCTCGCTTTGTGACCGGCACACAGCGCCAATCGAGCAAATCATCTTCACTCCGTAGCAGTGGAGTGTTTATAGACCGGAGAAACAAAAAAGAAGAACTTACGGATTGCTAGGCAGAGAGGTGAAAATGGGACATTCTGGATACTTTTTCGATCACGTCGCTTATAATACGGGCTCGATTCCGTGCGCTAGATTACAAATTTTACGGTCCACCGATCAATATGATACGCAACGCGATTACAGCTCTGACGATCTCCTGGTTCTGCTTGTCAGTAAATGGCCCGGGCTGCGGGTCTCAAATTCGCTTTGGGGCAGACAGGGCCCAGCGGCCAATCCGCAGCCTGCAAGACGTGGTTAACGAAGCAGCACGAAAGGCCCTGGAAGAGTTCGCTGATAAACATCTGGAAGATAAGCAACTATCAATCACCCTTATCGACCTGCGCGATCAACAACGTCCCGCGAAAGCTAGTTTTCGCGGAAACGAGAAGATTTATCCCGCGAGTGTGGTTAAATTGTTTTACCTCGTTGCTGCCGAACGATGGCTCGAAGACAGACGGGTTGAGGATACAGAAGAATTACGCCGGGCGTTGAAAGACATGATTGTTGATTCATCAAATGAGGCGACACAATACATTGTTGATGTCCTGACACACACAACGGGCGGATATGAGTTAGGGCCCAAAGAAATGGAAGCGTGGCAGTATCAGCGGAATGCCATCAACCGCTACTTCACGTCACTTGGGTACACGAACATCAACGTGAATCAGAAGACCTTCTGTGAAGACGCTTATGGTCGAGAGCGGGTGTCGCGTGGGCCGAATGGTGAAAACCGCAACAAGTTAACCACTGATGCCACTGCCCAGCTGTTGCTGGAGATAGTCACGGGCAAGGCAGTGACCGCCGTTCGCAGCCGGCAAATGATGCAGCTGCTAAAACGAGACTTTCACGGTACAAGCAAAGATGGGGACGATCAGGGACACGGCTTTACCGGTTTAGCTCTCAATGGCATCGAGGAAGCTCGTCTTTGGTCCAAAGCTGGCTGGACCAGTACTACGCGACACGATGCGTCGTACATTGAGCTGCCCGATGGAGTCAAATTTGTGCTGGTCACCTTTACGACGGATCACGCAAATGATCGAGAGATTATTCCCGCTATTGCGCGCGTAGTGATTAACCGACTCAGGGAAATGAAATCGCAGATGTGATGAATATTTCCTGAATCACTCTAGCTCCGGAAATGATCAAAGACCTTTCCCTTAACCACGAGCCTGTCAGCAGCATATTTCCTCGCTTTGACAGTTCCCAAATCTGGGAACGTTATCGTCTCACCGACCAACAAATAAACTTCTTCAAAGAATATGGCTATCTCTCCGGAATTCGCGTCCTCGAAGAAAAGCAGGCCGATATACTTTGTCGAGAATTAAATGATTTAATGAATCCGCTCCATCCAGGTCGACAATTCTTTTACGAATACCATCTAAACGAGTCGCGAGATCCTGCACGAATCCTCTTTCATGCGTTGGGCGCCTGGAGAATTACCAGAGGTTTTCACGACTTACTATGGAATCCGGCGTTCCTGGCGCCGGCGTCACAGTTGTTATCCGGAGCAGTACGTTTTTGGCACGATCAAATATTCTATAAACCAGCACAGAAAGGGGGTACAGTGGCGTGGCATCAGGACTACTCATACTGGACTCGAACTCAGCCGATGGCCCATCTCTCCTGCTGGATCGGGCTTGATGAATCCACTGTCGACAATGGTTGCTTGCAGTATATCCCCGGAAGCCATCGCTGGAGCTTATTACCGGTTACCGGACTGACAGATGATATGGATGCTATCTGGGAAGTATTAAATGAAGAACAACAAAGGCGGTTCAAGGCTGTCGCCATTGCCCTTAAACGGGGGGAGGCTTCTTTCCATCATCCGCTGCTCGTCCATGGCTCATACGAAAACTTTACGGACCGCCCGCGTCGAGGAACTGTCATTAACGTATGTCGTGACGGAGTTGTATCTGCGGCAAATGAACCATTGCTCGATGGCGTTCCCATAGTTCCTGCAGGTCAGAAGCTGCAAGGACAGTTCTTTCCATTGCTTTTTGATCCTAATTCGCAGAAGTAAACGCGGGTACTCGGGCCGAATCCTAACGGAAATCGATAGTTCCGGCCACGGCCAGCTATAACGGCGTCCCTCCGTGGGCGCCCCTGTTACCAAGACTCTTTCGTTAGACTCGACCCGCTAACAGGGGCGCCCACACGGAGGGACGCCCCTACAGATGTTAAGCGCATGAACATAAAACCCAAAGTTGCCAGCATCAGCGCAGCGCTCGGAAGCATAGCCTGGCTTAGTATGGTTTTCACAGAAACTCCGGCCTCTAACGAGACAGAGTTTATTAAGAGGATCCTATTGTTGGGAGTGCTGACTATTGTACCGCTCGGTTTATCTCTTATCGCCCGCTTCAAAACTGAGAATGCACCTTTGGCCTTTCAATTCGCGGTGTTGCTTCAGCCTTTTGCAGCCGCCGCTGTGTTCATTTCATTTTTCCTGGCACCAGGAGTTCTCGCCGGCGGACTCGCCGGTCTCTGGCTTATCGTAACGGTCCTGGTCGCGGTGTTTGGCTTGCACCGACTTCGCAGCAAAGCTCGTCCTGTGGAAGAAATCTGTATCGACGCCGGACTTGTGTATTTGCCAGTAGGTGCGGCTTCGTTGATGCTGTCACGACTCGGAATTCAGCCGTTAGGTTTCGGCGATACTCTCGTTCTGCTCGCTGCCGTGCATTTCCACTTTGCCGGATTTGCTGCACCCTTACTGGCCGG
>Ga0137368_10005428_pt1 | contig 13463 bp, 16 predicted proteins | sample SagtaG_13_FD_104917 | JGI IMG/M metagenome (GOLD analysis project Ga0137368, IMG submission 104917) | Vadose zone soil microbial communities from Sagehorn Ranch, Mendocino, California, USA - Sage1_L_100_16 metaG | ecosystem: Environmental > Terrestrial > Soil > Vadose zone | place: USA...
GCGAGCTCGATCGCCTCGAGCCCGTCCAGCGCTGTTCCCACCACCGCCAGTTCCGGTTGCCGGTCGATGAGCCGATGGAGCGAGTCGAGGAACGCGCTGTCGTCGTCCGCGATCAGCACGCGGATGTGAGTCTCCTCCGGCCTCGAGTTGTTCATGAGAGGGCAACGCTAGCCTTGCTGGGGTGAATGCTCAAGGAGCGCCGGAACCCGTCGCGATCATCGGGGCCGGGCTCGACCTCGGCGCGGGCCGGCGTGGGGTAGACATGGGCCCCTCGGCGATCCGGTACGCAGGGCTCGAGCCGCGGATTGAGGCGCTCGGGCGCCGCTGCCTCGACTGGGGCGACGTCACGACTGCGGTTCCCGAGGCGAGCGCGGTCGGTGACGAGCGTGTTCGCTTCCTGCCGCAGATCAAGGAGACCTGCGAGCGGATCGCGGAGCTGGTCGCGCTCGCGGTTCAGGAGGGCCACTTTCCGCTGGTGCTCGGTGGCGACCACTCGGTTGCGCTCGGCACGCTCGGCGGGCTCGCCCGAGCCTCGGGCCCGGGTGGGGTGCTCTGGCTGGACGCGCACGGTGACCTGAACCGCCCGGGCACCTCACCGAGCGGCAACGTCCATGGGATGCCCTTGGCGGCGGCGCTCGGTCTCGGCGGGCCGGAGTTCGAGAGCGAGGCGTATCCGCTGCCTGCGCTCGAGCCGCGGCGCGTTGCCCTGCTCGGCGTTCGGTCCCTCGATCCGGCGGAGCGGGAGCTGCTCGCGGAGCTCCATGCGCTCGTCTTCACGATGAGTGATCTCGACCGGACCGGAGTCGAGCCGGCGATGCGTGAGGCCCTCGAGCACGTCGCGGGCCCGGGGTTCGTGCACGTGAGCCTCGACCTGGACGTGCTCGATCCCGAGGTGGCCCCGGGGGTGGGCACGCCCGTCCGTGGCGGCCTTTCCTATCGCGAGGCCCACCTGGCAATGGAGCTCGCCTCCGAGTCGGGCCTCGTGCACTCGCTCGAGGTCGTCGAGGTCAACCCGATCCTCGACCGAGAGAATCAAACCGCGAAGCTCGCGGTCGAGCTGGTCGCGAGCGCCCTCGGCGCGCGCATTTTGTGACACCTGACGTTTGAACCCCCAGGGGTCCCCCTTGTGTTCCTGGTGCGATCAGGGTAGCCGCGGCAGCATCACACGTGGGAAACGCGACTGTGACGTAAGAGGAACTTCTCCACGGCGTCCGCGGTCTGCTCGTAGGCGTCCCAGTACACGATGTGGCCGCCGGGAACGGCGACGAGCTCGAGGCGCTCCCCCAGCACCCGCGCGTACTCGTCGAGTTGCTCCTCGCGCACCAGGCCGAACTGCTCCGCGTGCACGAGCAGAGCGGAAACGCCCAGGGCCGACGGCGGAGGCGGCTCGGTGCAGAGCTCGCTGTAAGCCGTGACCACCGCCGAGCGGCAGAACTGCCAGCGCCAATGTCCGTCCGGCGAGGGGACCAGATGCTCTCCCGCCTCCTCCTCGAGGAACTCACGCGGAGTCGGTGCCCCGCTCGCCAGCCGCGCCTCGATCGCTTCGTCGACCGAGGCGAACGAGTGGTCGAGCGCCGCCTCCTGCGCGAAGTCGAAGCCGACGTGCGGAAGGATCTGGATCGCCGGGTCGAGCAGGACGGCCGAGCTCAGCTGCTCCGGCGTTCGGGCGGCGAGCTCGAGGACGAGGCGTCCGCCGAAGCTGTGCCCGATCCAGGCGGCCTGCTTCACGCCCGCCGCGCTGAGGGTCTCGAACAGGTCGCCGAGATGCGTGCCGATATCCCATGGCGGGTCGTAGTCCGAGCGCCCGTGGCCGCGCAGGTCGGGCGCGAGGACGCGGAAATGGCGTGCGAGCCGTTCCTCGGCAAGCTTGCGAAACCGGCGGCCGTGCGCCGAGACCCCATGCAGGCAGACCAGAGGCGGACTTCCGACGTCGCCCCACTCGTGCAGATGCAGGCGCATCAGGCCCGCCCGCGCCTGTCGTCCCGGCAGACACCCTCCACCTGGGTGAGACTACCCGGCGTGCTTGGCCTGCTCTACGACATCCACGGGAACCTGCCGGCCCTCGAGACGCTGCTTGCGGAAGCCGAGGGCGAAGGCATCGATCGCTGGCTGCTGGGCGGCGACTATGGCACGCCAAGCCCGTGGCCGCTCGAAACGCTCGGGCGGTTGCGACAGCTCGAGAACGCGACCTGGATCCGGGGCAACGGCGAGCGGTGGTTGCGTGAGCCGCCCGAGGACCGACCGGACGTGATGGAGGTCTACGAGTACTTCATCCGTGGGATCCCGGAGGACGAGATCGAGCGGCTCTATCAACTCCAGCCCCAGGCGGAGCTCGACGGCATCCTCTACGTCCACGGGTCTCCGGTCTCCGACGTGGAGAGCTTCGCCCCGGAGCCGCAGGAGGACGAGGCTCTGCTGCTCGGCGGAGTCCGCGATCGCACCATCGTCTTCGGGCACAGCCACCAGCAGTTCCACCGCTCCGGGCCTGATGGGACGGAGCTGCTCAACCCCGGGAGCGTCGGCATGCCCCTCGACGGCGATCGTCGGGCGGCCTGGGCCGTTCGCGCCGAGGGCGGCGAGTTTGCGTTCCGCCGAACCGAATACGATGTGGAGCGCGCCGCGGCCGCCTATCGCACGATGGGCAGCGACTTCGGGGAGTTCGCCGCGCGGCGGATCGAGCACGGCTCCGACTGACCGGCGTCTACGCGAGCGCTGCCTCGAGCGTGATCTCGACGCTGTCGGCGAGCGCGTTCGAGACCGGGCAGCCCTGCTTCGCCTCTCCGGCGGCCGCCCGGAAGGCCTCCTCATCGATTCCGTCCACCTGGCCGCGCACTGAGAGCCGCATCGAGGTGATGCGGAATCCGCCCTCGGCCTGGGCGAGCGTCGCAACGGCGTCGGTTTGGAGCCGCGTCGGCGGATGGCCGGCCTGAGCCAGCCCGTTCGCCAGCGCCATCGAGAGGCACGTCGCGTGTGCTGCGGCGATCAACTCCTCCGGGCTCGTCTTGCCGCCCGAGTCCTCGAAGCGGGACGCGAACGTGACCTCCTGGCCGCTGATCGCTCCGCTCCCCACCTCGAACCGTCCGGAGCCGCTGCGCAAGTCTCCCTCCCACGTCGCTTGGGCATGCCGCTCAATCGCCATCGTCTGCCTCCTCCTCGCCCGATCCGGACGGCCGATAGTAGGTCTTGCCCTTCAACTCTTCCGGCAGGTGGTCCACCTCAAACCCGCGCGGGTCGTTGTGCGGGTAGATGTAGCCGGCGCCGCGGCCGAGCTTCTGCGCGCCCGGGTAGTGCGCGTCTCGCAGCGAATTCGGCGGCCGCGCCTGCCCGTGCTCACGCACGTCGGCCGCCGCCTCCCTGAGCGCGACGTAGGAGGCGTTCGATTTCGGCGCACGGGCGAGGTAGATCGCCGCCTGCGCGAGATTGAGCCGCGCCTCGGGCAGGCCGACGTGCTCGACCGCCTGCGCCGCTGCGACCGCAACCTGCAGGGCGCGTGGATCGGCGTTGCCGACGTCTTCCGAGGCGAGCACGATCATCCGGCGCGCGATGAAGCGCGCGTCCTCGCCGGCCTCGAGCATCGCAGCGAGGTAGTAGACCGAGGCGTCGGGATCGGAGCCGCGCATCGACTTGATGAAGGCCGAGATGAAGTCGTAGTGCGCATCGCCGCCCTTGTCGTAGACGAGCGGCCGCTTTCTGGAGGCGTCCTCCACCTGGGCAGTCCCGACGGCGCCTCCCTCGGCGCGGGCCGTCTGAACGGAGAGCTCGAGAATGTTGAGCGCGTTGCGGGCGTCTCCGCCCGCGCGACGGGCGATCAGCTCGACCACCTCCGGCTCGACCTCTGCCTCGATCGTCTCGGCGCCGCGCCGGACGATGACCCCGAGCTCCTCTTCGCCGAGCAGGACGAGCTCGTAGATCTGGCAGCGGGAGAGGAGGGCCGAGTTGACCTCGAAGTACGGGTTCTCGGTCGTTGCCCCGATCAGGGTCAGCAGCCCCTCCTCGACCGCGGGGAGGAGCGCATCCTGCTGCGCCTTGTTGAAGCGGTGGATCTCGTCGAGAAACAGAATCGTCCGCTGGCCGGAGCCCCCGAGCCGGTCGCGGGCGCGGGCCAGGGCTCCACGCACGTCGGCCACCGAGGCCGAGACCGCCGAGAGCTCCTCGAAGGCCGCGCCGGTCGAGGCGGCGACGATCCGGGCGAGGGTCGTCTTGCCGGTTCCGGGCGGCCCGTAAAGGATCATCGAGCCGATCCGGTCCTGCGCGATCGCCAGGCGCAGCGCGGACCCCTCGCCGAGGACCTGCTCCTGACCGACGAACTCGTCGAGGGCCTTTGGGCGCAACCGCAAGGCCAGCGGCGCCACCTCGTCCAGGCGCTCCTTGGCCGCGTCCGAGAAAAGGTCGCTCACGCTGGAAGTATGCTCCCGCCGTGACGACCGGCGGAGTGGAGGACTACACGGAGCCCGTTCTCGCGGGCGAGGGCGCGAGCGACTACGAGCGCTATCTGAGGACCGACGCGCTCCTGTCGCTCCAGAAGCGACCCGATGAGCAGGTTCACCGGGACGAGCTCCTCTTTCAGACCGTGCACCAGGCCTCGGAGCTCTGGCTGCAGCTGGCCTGGACGGAGGCGAAGGAGGCGACGCGGCTGCTCGGGCAGAAGGAGCTTGCGTCGGCCGAGCGCCTGCTTCGCCGCGCAACGGACTGCGTCGAGTACGTGATTGCCCAGCTCGACATGCTCGAGCAGATGTCGCCGTGGGAGTACCAGGAGATCCGCAAGGTGCTCGGGCACGGCAGCGGCTTCGACTCGCCCGGCTTCCGCGAGATTCGCAAGGTGACGCCCCAGCTCGGGCAGGCGTTCTCGCAGCTCTTGCGCGATGAGGGGCTGAGCGTGGTCGAGCTCTATCGCGCCGGGCGCGAGCACGAAGACCTCTACCAGCTGGCCGAGCAGCTGATCGCCTGGGACGAGCGGATCGCTCTCTGGCGGATGCGCCACTACCTCGTCGTCGCGAGAGTGATCGGCGATCAGGTGGTCGGCACCCAGGGCACCCCGGTCGAGCTGCTCGGAGGCCTGATCAAGCACCGCTTCTTCCCCGAGCTCTGGGGGGCGCGCAACCGTCTGACCCAGCTCTCGATTGAAGAAGCCGACCAAAGGGCGTAGACGGCGGCGAAGAGGGAGACGGCGACTCTGCGCGACGAGGCGAGCGAGCTGCTGCGGCAGCTGATTCGGCTCGACACGGTCAACCCGCCGGGGAACGAGACGGCTGCGGCCGAGCTCCTGCGTGACTACCTCGCCGAGAGCGGCGTCGAGAGCGAGCTCTTCGCAAAGGTGCCGGAGCGCGCGAACCTCGTCGCGCGCCTGCCCGGGAGCGGCGGCGGCCCGAGCCTGCTGCTGCTCTCGCATACCGACACCGTGGTAGCCGATGCCGCCGAATGGCAGGTCGACCCGTGGTCCGGAGAGCTCCGCGACGGCGAGATCTGGGGCCGTGGCGCGCTCGACATGAAGGGGCAGGTCGCCGCGAGCGCTGTCGCGCTGGCGACACTTGCGCGCGAGAGGTTCCGCCCCGCCGGCGACCTCGTCTTCGTGGCGGCAGCGGACGAGGAGGTGGGCGACGGGTTCGGCCTGGCCTGGCTGTGCGCGGAGCACCCGGACGCCGTCCGCACGGACTATGCGCTCAACGAGGGCGCCGGTGAGCGAATCGAGCTTCTCGGCAGGCCGTTCTACATCTGCTCGAGCGCGGAGAAGATGAGCTCGCCGTTCCGGCTGCGGGTCAACGGGCGCGCGGGGCACGCGTCGGTGCCGGGGATCGCGGACAACGCGCTCGTGAAGGCGGCGCCGCTGATCGAGAGGCTCGCGGCCTACCGTCCCGAGCTCCAGCTCGGCCCCGAGACGAGCTTGCTCGTCGAGGCCGTCGCCGGCCGGCTGCTCGAGCCCGCCGAGGCGCTCGAGCTCGCCCGCGAGGTGGATCCGACCGCGGCGGAGCTGCTCGAGCCGTTGCTCTCGCTGACCCTGTCGCCGACCACGGTCTCCGCTTCCGAGCGGCGGAACGTGATTCCGCACGTCTGTGAGGTCGGCGTCGACTGCCGCTTGCTGCCGGGGCAGACCCAGGCCGAGGTGGAGCCGTTGCTGCGCGAAGTGCTCGGCGAGGACGACTACGACTTCGAGTGGATCGAGGGCCGCGGCGGCACGCGCTCCGCGCTGGAGACGCCGCTCTGGGACGCGGTCGAGAGCTTCGTCGCGGAGATCGAGCCGGAGGCGGCCGTGCTGCCGATCTGCGTGGCCGGGTTCACCGACAGCCACTGGCTGCGTGAGGCCTTCGGAACGATCGCCTACGGCTTCTTTCCGATGCGGACGATGGACACGCAGGTGGCGGCGCGGCTGGTTCACTCGGCCGACGAGCGAATCGCGGTGGACGATCTCGAGCTCGCGGTCCGCTGCTTCCGGCACGTGGCCGTCGAGTTGACGGGCTCTCGCTAGGCTCCCGGCGATGGAGGAGAAGATCCGCCTCGGTGGGATGGCGCTCGTCAACGGCGTGCTCGTGCACGGCCCGAACTCCTGGGCCTGTGCGATCCGAACGCGTGACGGCGAGCTGAAGGTCGCATCCGGCTACAAGCGGCTCCGCGCCGCCCGGGTGGGGAACCCGCTGCTGCGTGGCCCCGCCCGGATGGCCGAGGTGTTCGCGCTCCTGCCCCGCGTGCGGAGGAGCCTGCCTGAGGCCCGGTTGCCGTTCCAGCGTCCGCAGGTGCTAGCGGCGATGGCGGGCACGGCACTCGTTGTACGCGCTGTCAAGGAGTCCCGTCGGCTGAGCCCGCTCGCGCGGGAGCTTGTGGGCGGCCTGCTTGCCCTCGCGCCTGCCGCCCTGGCGATGCGGGGCTCGGAGCTCGCCGCCTACCACGGCGCCGAGCACATCTCGATCGGCAGCTACGAGCACGGCGAGCCGCGAGCCCGCGAGCACGAGCGCTGCGGGTCGCACATGCTGGGCCCGCTCGTCGCGAGCTCCGCAGTCGGAGGCGCCCTCGCCGCTCGCGCACCCGCTCGCCTGCGGACGCCCGCGCGCTTGACCGCGCAGCTCGGCGCCCTCGCGGCCTCGACGGAGATCCTCGGCTGGATGTCGCGCCATCCGGAGCACCGGCTCGCGCGCGCACTGGCCAGGCCCGGCCACGAGCTTCAGCACCGGCTAGCGACCGCCGAGCCGAGCCCCGAGCAGCTCGAGGTCGCCGAGGCCGCGCTTGCCGCGTGCCTCGAGCTGGAGCGAAACGCCGATGCAGCAGAACGGCTCTAAGGCACCGCTTGCGGTGCCGACCTCAGGGCGCGCAGGCTCTGCCCGTGCGACCGTCTGAAATGACCGGTCGATCCCAGGGAACCGACTCCGCAACAGCCTCTAGGAAGCGGCTTCCACCTGAGATCTTCGAGCTCCCCTTCGAGAAGATGCGCGAGGGGTATTACACCGACGCGTACTTCAACCACACGCGCGAGGTGCTCATCAGGGATGGGCGCCATCCCCGCGTCGTGATGCAGGTCTTTCAAAGGAAGCACTCGTACCTCGGCGGGATCGACGAGGCGATCGCCGTGCTGAAGCTCTGCGCCGAGGACTGGGACGGCCTGACGGTGCAGGCACTCCACGATGGCGACCGGCTCGAGCCCTACGAGCCCGTGCTGACGATCGAGGGCGACTACACCTCGCTCGCGCACCTGGAGACGGTCTACCTCGGCGTCCTAGCCCGCCGTACGCTGATCACGACCAACGTCGTGCGCGTGCTAGAGGCGGCGAACCGCAAGCCGATCATCTTCATGCCGGCACGTCACGACCACCATCGCGTGCAGACCGGCGACGGCTACGCCGCCTACGTTGCGGGCCAGGTGGTGGGCGCCGAGATCGGCGTCACCTCCGACGCGCAGGCCTCATGGTGGGGCGGCCGCGGGGTGGGCACAGTGCCCCACGCGCTGATCGCCTCCTACGGCGGCAACACCGTGCTCGCCGCGACGAAGTTCGTCGAGAACATCGACCCGGACATCAATGTCACCGTGTTCGTGGACTACGAGAACGACTCGGTCCGGACGGTGCTCGAGGTCGTTCGTACGCTCGGCCCGCGGCTCTGGGGCGTACGGCTCGACACCTCCGGGCAGCTCGTCGACCGGTCGCTTTGGGAGGAGCTTGGCGACTTCGACCCACGCGGGGTCAACGAGCGGCTCGTCTGGAAGGTGCGCGAGGCGCTCGATCGCGACGGGTTCGAGCGGGTCAAGATCGTCGTTTCCGGCGGCTTCGACGTCGAGCGGATCACGGCGTTCGAGCGCCGCGGCGTCCCGGTCGACTCCTACGGCGTCGGCTCGGCGCTGATCCGCGGAGAGAACGACTTCACGGCCGACATCGTCATGACCGACGGCCGCCCCTCGGCCAAGGTCGGTCGCCGCTTCCGCGAGAACGCGCGCCTCGAGCTCGTCGAGTGAGCCGAGTCCTCCGGGACGCCGACGTCGCGCAGGCGCTTGGCTGAAGTCCCACCGCTCGTCGAGCGCGCCCTGACGCTCGAGCGCGAGCTCGGGTTCGAGCGCTCGTCGATCCCCGACGTCGGCCGGCTCCTGCATGTGCTCGCGGGCCAACGTGGGCGGGCCCGAGTCGGGGAGATCGGCTGCGGCGCAGGCGTCGGCGCCGCGTGGATCGTCTCGGCGCTGCCGCCCGCGGTGCCGTTCGTGACGGTCGAGTTGGACGAGGCGCGAGCGGACGCCGTGACCGGTCTCTTCGCGGAGGACGAGAACGTCAAGGTGCTGCACGGCGACTGGCACGAGCTACTGCCGCCGGAGGCGCCGTTCGACCTGCTCTTCTTCGACGGGGGCGGGAAGGAGCGGATCGACTTGGACGGTGACGAGGTGATCGGGTTGCTCGGGCCCGGCGCCACTGTCGTCCTGGACGACCTGACTCCGGGCCGGGGCGGCCCCGACCCTGTGCGCGAGTTCTGGCTTGGCCACCCGCAGCTGGCGGCGATCGAGCTGCTCACGACGCCGAATACGGCTGTAATCCTCGCGATCCGCCTCTAAGACGGTTGACTTGGCGGCCAATGCCGTCGATAACAAGAGAGGGCATGGACTGGTTGGTCTTCTTGCGTGACGGAATCGCAGCGTGGTTGCCGCTGTTCTTCGCAGTTCTGCTCGTCCTGATGGTCTACATCCTCTGGCGCACGCTCCAGGTGATGCCCAGGGTTTCCGCCGCGAAGACCATCGTCGCCAGCTCATCGGTCTCCTGGGACGACGTCGCCGGTCTCGACGAGGCGAAGGAGGAGCTGGCGGAGGTCGTGGATTTCCTGCGAGAGCCGGAACGCTTCGGCCGGCTGGGCGCGCGCATCCCGAAGGGAATCCTCCTCTACGGCCCGCCGGGAACCGGCAAGACGCTGCTCGCCAAGGCGATCGCAAGCGAGGCAGGCGCGAGGTTCTACGCGCAGAGCGCCTCCGCCTTCGTCGAGATGTTTGCCGGCCTCGGCGCCGCACGGATCCGCAAGCTCTTCGAGGAGGCGCGCAAGAACGCGCCCGCGATCATCTTCATCGACGAGCTGGACGCGGTCGGCGCCCAGCGGACGGGCCACGGGTTCAGCCGCGAGCAGGACCAGACGCTGAACCAGCTGCTCGTCGAGCTCGACGGCTTCGAGGCGCGCGAGCAGGTCGTCGTGATGGGCGCGTCGAACCGGCTCCAAGACCTCGACGTCGCACTCCTGCGCCCCGGTCGCTTCGACCGTCAGGTGCTGGTTGCAGCACCTGACCTCGCCGGACGCGAGGAGATCCTTCGCGTCCACACGCGCGGCAAGCCGCTCGATGAAGAGGTCGACCTCAAGTCGATCGCGCGCCAGACCGCCGGTCTCACCGGCGCAGAGCTCGAGAACATCGCCAACGAGGCCGCGATCTTCGCCGGCCGATCGAGTCAGAAGAGCATCCGCCAGTCGGACTTCGAGGACGCGATGGAGCGGGTCGTCGCAGGCCTGCAGCAGAAGAAGGTCGTGACCGAGAAGGAGCGGCGGATCCTCGCGTACCACGAGGCGGGGCACGCGATCATGTCGCACCTGACCGGTGACCTGTTGCCGGTGCACAAGGTGACGATCGTCTCGCGCGGCCAGGCCCTCGGCTACACGCTCAACCTCCCGACCGAAGAGCGCTACCTGCACACGACCGAAGAGTTCGAAGATTTGCTGAAGGTCTACCTCGCAGGTCGCGCCGCAGAGCAGATCGTCTTCGGGCGCGTGACGAACGGCGCCGCGAACGACCTCGAGCGAGCGACAGAGCTCGCGCGGGCGATGGTCTTCGACTACGGCATGTCCGATGTGACCTCCCGCACGATGCGGGCCGACAACTACGCGCTCTCGGAGGAAACGAAACGGCTGCGCGACCACGAGCAGGCCCGCCTCACGGACGATGCTTTCGAGGAGGCACTCCGCCTGCTCCAGAAGCACCGCGCCTCGCTCGACCGGATCGCCAAGGAACTGCTCGAAAAGGAGACGCTGGACAAGGACGAGCTCGGCGCGCTGCTCGTCGGCGTTGCCGCCGAGTCGAGTTCCTCCGAGACCGTCGGCACGGTACGCGTCGTTGCCGCCGATGACTTGCCCACCGCGGCTTCCGAATAAGGACGCACGGGCAACGCAGGCGGTGCACTCGGTAGCATCGGCGGCATGGAGCCGCGCGGAATCCATCACCTCGGCGTCGCCGTCGACGATCTCGACCAGGCGCTGGCCACGTACGAGCGACTCTTCGGCGCCCGGCTCGAGCACCGCGAGACCGTCCCCGAGCAGGGCGTCGAGGCGGCGTCCATGCGCATCGGCGGCGACCGCGTCGAGTTGCTCGCCTCCCTCGGCGAGGAGACGCCGGTCGGCAAGTTCCTCGCCAGCCGCGGTCCTGGGATGCACCATCTTGCGATCGAAGTCGAAAACGTCGGCGCTGCGCTCGACGAGTTGGCGGCAGGCGGCGCCGAGCTGGTCGACGAGCGCCCTCGGCGCGGGCTCTTCGGCCTCGAGGTTGCCTTCGTCCATCCCGACGCCGTCCACGGCGTCCTCGCGGAGATCGTCAGCGTTGGCTGAAGAGCGGGTTCGGATCGAGATCGGCTTCGACGGCGGCCAGGTGATGGGCGCCGTCGTGGACGTCGGCGCCGTCGACGAGCTGGAGCGCTCGCTCGGCCAAGCCGACGACGGCGGATTCGCGATCGAGTCCGAGGACGGCCGGTACACCATCTCGCTGCGCCGGATCGTCTACGTCAAGCGATTCACGCGCGAAGCCCGCGTCGGTTTCACTCCCGGCTGACCTCTGCGTTAGCGGTCGGGCGCTGCAGGGCATCCCAAACGGATGAGCTCGAACGCGACAGCCCAGACCGCGGATCTGCGCCGACTCGTCGAGTTTGCGCAGCAGGGCGATCGGGAGGCGCTCGAAGCGCTCTACCTCCTGCACTTCGACCGCATCTACGGCTACCTCCACATCAGCGTCGGCAATCGGCACGACGCCGAGGACCTGACGACGCAGACGTTCCTGAAGATGCTCGAGGCGATCGGAAGATTCCGCTGGCGCTCGGCGCCGTTTTCCGCTTGGCTCTTTCGCATCGCGCACAACCTCGCCATGGATCATTTCCGTGCCACGAAGCGATGGCAGCCCGAGGAGGAGGTACCCGAGCCCGAGGGCGCCGAAGATTCGTCGGCCGAGGACGAGGCGCTGCAGTCGATCGGGCGGCGCAGCATGCTAGAGCTGATCGAGAACCTCTCGCACGAGCAGCAGCAGGTGCTCACCCTGAAGTTCGTCTTCAACTTCTCGAACGGTGAGGCGGCGACCATCCTCGATAAGACCGAGGGCGCCGTGAAGTCACTCCAGCACCGGGCTCTCGTGTCGCTGCAGAAGCAAGTCACGCGAGAATAGAGGCGTGCTCGAGGTCGGAATCGTGGGGCTGCCGGCGGCCGGGTCGACCACGCTCTTCAACGCGCTGACGAGCGCGGGCGTCGGCCCGGATTTCGGCAAAGAGCACCTCGGGATGGCGCCGATCGCCGACGACCGGCTGGGGCAGGTGGCGCAGGTGGTGAGCGCGGCGAAGGTCACGCCCGCTGCGCTCCGGGTCGTGGACGTGCCGGGGACAGGGCCTCAGCTGCTCGGCAATCTGCGCCGCGTCGACGCGCTGCTCGCGGTCGTGGACGGTTTCTCTGCCGGCGCCGACCCGGACGACGACCTCGAGCGGCTCGAGCTGGAGCTGCTCGTCGCCGACCGCGATCATGTCGAGCGCCGGCTCGAGCGGGTGTCGAAACAGGCGAAGTCGGGCGACCCAAAGTTGCGCGAGGAGGCGGCGCAGCTCGAGCGCCTCCTCGCGCACCTGGACGCCGGTCGATCCTTGCGCGAGTGGGACGACCCGCTGCCTTCGGAGCTCGAGCCGTTGACCACGAAGCCCACGGTCGTCGTCGTCAACGGTCCGGGCGGTATCGACCTGAAGCTCGAGGCCGAGCTGAGCGAGCTGCCGGAGGAGGAGGCGGCCGCGTATCGGGACGGGGAGTCGGCGCTCGACGAGGTCGTCCGGCGGCTGTTCGACGTGCTCGGGCTCGTGACGTTCTTCACCGCGGGCGAGAAGGAGGCGCGCGGCTGGACGCTTCGTCGGGGCCAGACGGCGCTCGAGGCCGCGGCGACGATCCACTCCGACATTGCGCGCGGCTTCATCCGCTGCGAGGTCGTGCGCTGGAACGACCTCGTCGAGACCGGGAGCTACAGCGAAGCCGCGAGACGTGGGCTGCAGCGGCTCGAGGGCAAGACGTACGAGGTGGCCGACGGCGACGTGCTGACGGTGCGCTTCAATGTGTAGCGCGATGAAGAGACCGTTGCCACGAGCGATGTTCGTCTGTATCGGGAACGCGGGCCGGTCGCAGATGGCGCAGGCCTTCTACGAGCGGCTCGGCGGTGAGGCTCGCTCGGCGGGCTCCAGACCCGAGACGCAGCTTCACCCGGAAGTCGTCGAGGCGATGCGCGAGGTCGGCATCGACCTGAGCGGGCGGCAGCCGCACGGCATCGATCGAGACGATGTCGAGTGGGCCGAGGTGGTGGTGACGATGGGCTGCGGCGACGCCTGTCCGGTGCTACCCGGGAAGCGCTATCTGGACTGGGAGCTGCCTGACCCGGCGGGTGCGCCGCTGGAAGAGGTAAGGGCGCTCCGCGACGACATCGAGCAGCGAGTTGCCGGGCTCGATACCTAGGTTCACGCACGCGTCAACCTTTTCCCCCGGGGCCTTCGGCCCTTGCCCCCCGCTTTTGAGGGTAGCGGTGAAAAGCGCACGGGTGTGTGACCGGTGTGTGTCGCATGTGTGCCATCGTGAGAGAAGCGCCGTGACGGCCCGGCTAGTCGACGGGCCGCGTCGCGGCGATCGCGTCGAGCAGGTTCGCGTGGTAGAGCACCGCCGCTTCCGCGGTTCGGGCGGCGCGCGCCTCGTGATGTACTGCGACCGCGTGCAGAAGCTCCGCCCGCACGTCCGTTTCCAGGGCA
>Ga0137368_10005433_pt1 | contig 13454 bp, 10 predicted proteins | sample SagtaG_13_FD_104917 | JGI IMG/M metagenome (GOLD analysis project Ga0137368, IMG submission 104917) | Vadose zone soil microbial communities from Sagehorn Ranch, Mendocino, California, USA - Sage1_L_100_16 metaG | ecosystem: Environmental > Terrestrial > Soil > Vadose zone | place: USA...
AGCTTGGCGCCAGCCTTCGTCAGCATCACGTTGCCAGGCTTCACGTCGCGGTGGACGATGCCGCGGCGGTGTGCGCTGCTCAACGCGTCGATGATCTCGATGCCGTACTGAAGTGCCTGGTTGAGTGGGAGCGGCCCTTTCGCCAGGCGTTCCGCGAGCGATTCGCCCTCGATGAGCTCCATGACCAGGAAGCGGATTCGCTGGTCGCTGGGTGAGCGGACGCCGGCAGCGTCTCCCAGCACGGACGCAGCGACTTCGCCAACGTCGTACAGCGCACAAATGTTCGGGTGATTGAGCGACGAGATCGCGCGCGCCTCGCGATCGAAGCGCTGGCGCAGCTCCGGGTCTGCCGAGAGCTGCGGTGAAAGAACCTTCACAGCGACCAGGCGATCGAGGCGAGTGTCCTTGGCGCGATAGACAACGCCCATGCCGCCGGCGCCGAGCGGGCCGAGAATCTCGTACGGGCCGAGGCGAGCGCCGGTTGTCAGGCTCATGTCAGGGGAAGCCGATTATGACCCCGATGGCGCCGTTTACTCCATTGGTCTGTTCTCGAGCGCGACGTGATGCGCGCTGTGTTACCGGCGGCGGAAGAGGTCGTGGCGCAGAAACGCCGACCTGCGCAACCGTAACCAAGCGACTTGGCCGTTACGACGTTCCGGCGTTTCGCTTGGGACGCCTCGCCATCGCCTTGCCCATGCAGAGAAGGGGACTCGGGGGCGAGTTGCTTCTGGCGGCCGGCGCGCGGGCTGTCGCCGGTGCGCAGGAGGTCGGCGGTGTGGCTTTGGCGATTGACGCCAAGGACACTCGAACCGCTGCTTGGTACGAGCGGTTTGGGGCGCTTCGCCTGCTGGACGATCCGTTGAAGCTGACCTTGCCGCTGGACACGATCGCGGTGGCGTTAAAGAATGTAGACAAAAGAATGTAGACAGCTATTGCCCGCTCAATCGTTCGTCGACGTTGCCAGGGTGAACTTGATGGATGATCCGTAAATGATCGTCCAGCGGTAATAGCCGACGTACACGACGTTCTCACCCGCGCTGACGGCGGCATCTGCGACAAGACGCCTTTCGCGCCCGTCCCCGACAAAGCGTTCTCCACCAGCCCACAGATGGAGCTCGGGCCCCTGGTTCGGCTCCCATGCGAGCTCGAAATGAACGATGCCCCGCGTCCGAGCGATGATTCGTATCAGCCGGCACGGCGAACAGCGGTCCGGCCCGACGTCATACGACACGTCCATGTGGGTGAGCTTGGGGACGACAGCTGTCTCGCCAGCCGTGATGCGGACAATCCGCTGCATCCGCATGTACCCCGTGGTGTCGGGAGCGATGTCGAGCTCGCCTGGCTCGTAGCCGTCCTTCTCGAAGCGAAGATGAGTGCTCGCCAATGCGAGCAGCGTGTAGTTGCCCGTTTGATCCGTGAGCGTTGACCTGCCGGACACCGGCTCGAACACGCGCACTTCTCCAAGAGCACCCTGGCCCGGCTCGCGCACCTCGCCGGTGACCGCAAACGTTCCGGCCGGCGTGACGCTGACATGATGAGTGCTGTTCAAGGATCCATATGCGGCATCGATCCTTGCCACGCCGAACCCGACCGCCGTGGCAATACCGCTCGACGAGATCGTGGCGACCGACGGGTCGTGCGAGTTCCATCGGACATCCGGCGTCACGTCGCGGGCGTTACCGTCCGGCCATGTCGCGATGGCCGTAAGCTGGCTCGTTTCGCCAACCACGCTGAAAGACTTTCGGCCAGTGACGGTCAGCGCCGTAGGCGGGCGAAGGCTGACATCAACACTGGTCGGAGCCAAAGGCGGGGCAGCTGCGTCGTGCGAACCGCCGCACCCGGTTCCCTGCAACGCTGCGACGACGCAGATCAGAAATGACTTTCTCAACATGAGCGCAACCTCAGAATACTTCGGATGGTTGAGCGCGCTCGCGGCGATTGCTTCCTGGACGAATGGATCCTGCCGGTCGGCACGCGTCCCGATGGCAGGCGCGGTGGAGAAGATACGTCGGGCGTCGACAGGCGTCAACGAGAACGAACCAGCTTGGGATGTGCACCACGCCGACACAGACGAAAATGTGCTGCAACTATATGATGGGCGTCAGTCCTGCCGCAGAGGAGGCGAACGTGCTGAACCGCTTCTCGTTGTTGCTTGCTTTTCTCTGGTGCGCCGCCTGCAACAACCGCACACCAACAGCGGCCACCGGTCCAAGCGTGAGCTTCTTTGTCAGCAGTACCACCAGCGTCACCGGTAGTCTTGGTGGCCTGTCGGGAGCAGACGCCACATGTCAACGACTCGCGTCTGCGGCGGGCTATGGTGCGCGCACCTGGCGCGCGTATCTGAGCGTCGAGCGCGATCCTGGCAACGGCAATCAGCCGACGCACGCCCGCGACAGAATTGGCAGCGGTCCCTGGTACAACGCCAACCTGGCGCTCGTGGCGAACAACCTCACCGAGCTCCACGCACGCACAGGAGACGCCGCTGTGTTCATCGACGAGCGCGGTCGCCGCATCAACGGACAGTGGACGGGCTCTCCAAGTCCCGTCGAACACGACATCCTGACCGGATCAACGGCTGAGGGCAGGCTGCTGACCGGGATGACGTGCGCTGACTGGACATCGGACTCGACGACGCTCGCGGCGCAAGTCGGGCATTCCGACGGCATGGGCCCGAACCAGAGCACGGCCGGTGCGCTCTCGTCGTGGAACTCCGCGCACGCCAACCAGAACTGCGCGGATACGGCGCCGCGCGGAGGCGCCGGCCGCATCTACTGCTTCGCGCGGTGATCTCGGTCAGCGCAGCGCCGAATGCTCTCGTTTACGACGCTCCCACCTTCGGCGCTACGAGGATGCGTTTCGGCCCGCCGGCGCGCGCGAGCCCGATTACGGACAGCTCGCGCTGATCATTTTGATCGCAGTCGCGTGCAGCACGCCGGCGATATCAGCGCTCTCGTTAGCTTGGCCGCCGCGCTGCTCGCGCCTCTGGGCCGCGCCTGCGCCACCGCGAGATCCGGATCGTGCAGTTGAACCTGTAGCATTGGCCGCAGTCGTGCCCGCAGATCCCACCCCGCTCCCCGGGGATGCCACGTTGCCAGTGACATGCCCTTGGAGCTCAACGCGATGTCCGACATGTGGCCGCAGTTGTTCGCGCTGGAGTCCCGTAATGCGATACAAGCTGTCGTTGGTTGACGTACCAGTTGACGTGGTCGTGTCGGTTGTGCCTGGCTTCCCGACGGTGATCGTGGTGCCAGCCGGAACCGCAACCGTTGGCGTGCGAACGAAGTAATCGTTCGCGCCCGCATTGGTCGCCGACCGGCGTTCGGTGCCGGCCTCGGTGGCGTTGGTCTGCACGAGGCACCCGACAATGGTGACGGTCTGCCCCGCGTGGCGGGCTGCGTCGCCGTCTCGTCTGGCCGCTGCCCACCCAAAGTGGGCGATGAGGTGTGCGCGCCGGCCACGGGCGCCAACAGGAGACACAACAGCGCGGCCGACGCCATTTGAGCTAGTGCCTTTCTCATCAAAAATCCTTCCCCGTACACACCCGCGCGCGACACGCGCGCGGGTGAGCTATGAGGATGCAAGCGTGGTTCCACGCGCACGTCGCGCCCGCACCTGAGGTGGCAGCGTTGCGCTTACGGCGCCTCGGATAGATCGACTTGCCGACGAAATACGCGAAGAGCGTCTGCGCCTTGACAAAGATGCGAACGAATTGTCGGCCTCGATCAGGCTCTGTGCGCCGGTGCTCGGCTCCGTCAGACGGACGGTCATCTCCACCTTGAGCACCACGAGCGGATCCCATGCCGACGTGGATCGCGATACGAGGACGTGCGAGGTGGCCGTTAGAAATCGCAGCGCGCCTGATCCCGATCGAACACCATCGAGCAGAAAGACGCCGCCGCGGCGCTCCGCGGCGTTGTCGTAGCGCGAGATGTCAACCGGCCGGCCTTCGGCCTTGTAGGTATAGTGGCAAATCAGCTCCTACATGGGGACTTCTCCGAATCAGTCATGGACGATTGCTAGAATGAGCATTCATGACCCCGGAACAATATACCGAGTCCTATGCGGGCATGTGGACCTGGATTGTCGCGACCAACAACGAGCCGGTCTACACAGCCGCGCCGATTCGGAACTATCTCCAGAACAATCTCGAGAGCGCTGGAACAAAGGCTCAGGCGCAGCGAGCGCAAGCGGCATATGCAGATCTCTCTCGAGCAATTGCCAAGCGGCTCGGGAGAGCGCCGGGGCCGACTTTCACTATCGGTGAGGATACATACGTTTTGCTTTCCCTGCAGCGAGTGTTCTGGGGCAAAGGCGCACCGAGTGAAGTCCAGGATGCGCTCTGGCTGGCCACGCTGTTGGATGTCGTGACGGCAGCTGACGTCACCCGCTATTGTTATGAGAGTCTCGGTGTGGACTGCGGCGGATTCGTCGCAAACTACTGGGGCTTCGGCAAACCTTCCACCACCGACTTGAAACCAACCGGCTACGCGGGAATGTTGCCTCGTGATTTCTGGTCAGAGGCGGGAAACCGGCGGCGTTCACGCCCAGATCAAATTCGTCAAGGCGATGCCGTCATTTTCTTCGAAGGCAAAGTCGCCGGAAACGATCCGAGCACACGTGCGCCGAAGAAATCCGACGGCTCCTATGACACCACTCAGGGGACGAAAGCCTTTCATATTGGTCTCGTCGCGAGGGTAGGCGCCACGGGCGACAAAGTCATGCAACTCAGGATCGCCGAGTCGAGCGGGTCGCCGTCGATGTACGCCGGAAACGGAGTGAACGCGCGCGACGTCAACATCCAAAGCACCACGGTTGCCGGCGGCTTGGTAGGTTGCGCTCTGTCGGCGGCGGAGCGGATTTATTTTGTCGCACCGAGAGGCGGGCGCATCACGCCGTACCTGTCCCAATTCGGCGACTGAATGCCGCCGATCTCCCCGTCGATCTTCGGCTGACGCCAGCTTGACTTGCTTCACTCCTTTGTGCGACAAGGCCGCACATACGGCTGCCACTGCCACTGCCGCGAGCCGCCGACGTCGAAAGGAACACGCAATGACTTCTGCGCATCGCAGACGAATCCTGTTCGCGCTGATGTGTGCTTTTCTTTGCGCGAGCAACGCCAGCGCGCAGTACACCACTGGTCGAATCGAAGGGACCGTGCAAGACCCCACCGGCGGCGCCATTCCAGGCGCCACCGTGACGCTGCGCAACATCGGTACGAACCAGACCCGCACACAGACCACAGATACAAACGGCCTTTACGCCTTTCCGGCCGTGCCGGCCGGCGACTACGAGCTCGTCGCGGAGATTTCCGGCTTCTCCCGCGCCCGTGTGACCTTCACGATGGTCACGAACCAGACGGTGACGCAAAAGCTCGAGCTCCCGCTCGCAGGCCAGACAGAAACGGTTGAAGTGCGTGGAGAGCTTGCCGCGCTTCTCAATACCAGCGAGGCGCAGTTGAGCATCACGCGGATTGACCGCGAGGTGCGCGAGCTCCCGAACCTCAACCGGAGCGTCGTCGGCTTCGCCTCCTACACGCCCGGCGTGCAGCCGACGCAGAATCCGCGCGGCGGATCCCTCGCCATTGCAAGCGGCTCTCAGGCAGGTTTCATTGCGGCGGGCGGCGGGCGCGCTCGGGCCACGGCCGTGCAGCTCGATTACACCGACGTGAACGACTGGGAATTCGGCGGCATCGCGCTCGGGACGACGCCGATGGTGGATGCGGTGCAGGAATTCAAAGTGCTCACCAGCAACTTCTCCGCGGAGCACGGCGTCAAGTCCAACGGGCAGGTGATTATGGTCACCAAGAGCGGGACGAACAGCTGGCACGGCACCACCTACGACTTTGTGCAGAACGACAAGTTCAATGCGCGCGACTATTTCGACCGGACCGGCAAGCCGCGGCCGCTCAAGCGGAACAACTACGGCTTTACCATGGGCGGACCCATCGTGCGGAATCGCACGTTCCTGTTTGGCGGATTCGAGGGCACTCAGACACGCGGCGCGTCCGCGACGTCAATCGCGACGGTGCCCACCGCCGCGGCCCGGGCGCGCGCGACGAACCCGGCGATCGTCTCGGCACTGTCACTGTTGCCCACACCGACAGCCGCAACCGGTAATCCCGACATCGGCACGGTTGCCTCGGTCTTTCCCGCACCATCCAGCAACGCGCAGTTCATTGTGAAGGGCGACCACCAGTTCAACACGTCGCATTCGCTGTCGGCACGCTACCTTCACAGCCACAGCACGTCGATTCTCCGGTTTCCAGCGCTCAACACGCTGCCCGGATTCGATACCGACTTCAAGACGTATGCGAGGAACCTTTCGATCACGGACAGCTATGTGCTGAGCTCCAAGACCATCAACCAGTTGCGTGTCGCGTACGGACGTTCGTCGGGATTGATCCTCAACGAGGGTGGGCTCCAGACGCCCCGCTACACCATCAGCGGGTTGGTCAATTTCGGCGCGCTGAACTTCTTCCCGAACACGCGCACGTTCGACGTGTATCAAGTCAACGACGTGCTCACGCAGGTTCGCGGCGCTCACACGTTGAAGGGCGGTGCGGACTTCAGAAAAATAAACGACTCTTCGCTGCTGTCGACCAATGCGTATGGCCTGTTTACGTTTGCCTCGCTCGATGCGTTTCTGAACGCTCAGGCCAGCTCGTGGACGCAGGTTTTTGGTGAGCAGAATCGCCGGTTCCGCACCAGCCTGATGGGGTTTTTCGTTCAGGATGATTGGAAGGCATACACGAACCTCACGTTCAACCTCGGTGTGCGATGGGAGATTCAGGGACCAATAACGGAGGCAGATGGTCTCACGTCGGTGCTCGACCTCGAGACGCCCGGCGACATCGCGTCGGCAGGCTCCGGGCCCTTAGGCACATTTCACGTGGGTAACCCTTCTACCCGGCGCAACGCCCACAACGTCGGGCCTCGTGTGGGGTTTGCGTGGACACCGCGCACGGATCTCGTCGTCCGCGGTGGATACGGTCTGTTCTACGACTCATTCAATTTCACGCCGCAGACGTTTTCGCGGGCGGTTCCGCCATTGAACTACAGCTTCAGTCTCGTGGGCACCCAGCTTTCGGGTGAGAACAACTTCGAGCGTCTCGTGAACGGCACTGCGCCGATCGCAGTCGCCGCCAAGAGCCAGGTCGGCACGTTTGGCACGCTGCGCAACTTCGGCGAGATCACCACGCTCGATTTGAACATGCCGAACCCGTACTCGCAGCACTTCAGCATCGGCGCGGATCTTCAGTTCCTCAGAGACTTCGTGTTCCACGCCGGCTACGTTGGGACGCGTGGCAGCGAATTGACAGTCTTCGGGCCGATCAATTCCGTGGTCAGGAGGCCAGCGCCCGCGACGAGCGTCGCGGATGAAAGTGCGCGGCTGCCCGAATTCCGCGCCGCCGTCAACGCGCAGAACGGCGTCGGGAACACGCGCCTCGATCCACGATTCGACCAGGTCAGCTATCACAGCGGCGGTGGCCGCTCGATCTATCATTCGCTGCAAACAGAACTGACCAAACGAGCGGCGCGCGAAGGCCTCATGTTCCGCATGGCGTACACCTGGTCGAACTCGATGGACGATGGGTCGGATTTCACGACGGAGCAGCAGGCGAACGACAACAATTACCGGCAGATCGGCTCCGATCTGCACGCCGAGTGGGGGCCGTCGAATTACGACATCCGCCACCGCTTCGTTCTGACGACGATCCTCGAGCTACCTTTCTTCCGCGGCCAGCAGGGGCCGCTCGGCCGCGTTCTGGGCGGGTGGAGCTGGCAGACAGCAAACCTGTGGCAGTCCGGTGTTCCCGTGACGGTGCTCGCGGGGCCGCGGTTCGGCATTCAGGACGTGAACCTCGATGGCGAGCTGATTCCGCGTGTTGGACTCGACAACACGCGCGCGGACTGCAACCCGAGCGGAACCGGTTTTACGCTGGGGGATGCGTCCACGATTCCGCCTCCAAACCAGCGCGGCGTCGACGGCGCGCCAAACACCAGCAATTTCATCTACACTCAGCCGCTGCTCGGCAACAACGGCAGGTGCGGTCGCAACACGCTGCGGTTGAACAGCCTGACGAACATGGATTGGTCGTTCTTCAAGAGAGTGCGGTTGGCGGACGCGGGTCCCGTCGGATCAGGTCCATTCATGCTCGAGTTCCGCGCGGAGTTCTTCAACATCTTCAACACTCCGTACCTGACCGGTCAGGGAACGGCATTCCGGACCGTCAGCAGTCCGAGCTTCGGGTTGCTGAATGCCGCCGGCGCAGCCCGCCGCGCTCAATTCGCGCTCAAGGTAACCTGGTAATCGGGTAACGCACGGCCTCGGCGAAACACGCGAAAGGAGACGTCCATGTCGGATATCACTCGCCGCGACTTGCACCGCACGATGCTCGCCGCAATCGCGGCAGGAGCGACAGGCGTCAGATCGTTTGCACAAAGCCCCGCGCCCAAACCGGTGAAGGCCGACGCGCCGGCAGGATCCATCACGGACGTTCCCGGCATCAGCGTCGGACACTTCACCGATACCCGCCGGCCGACGGGGTGTACGGTGTTGCTGTTCGGGCCCGAGGGCGCCGCGGCGGGCGTCGACTTCGACGGCTCCGCGCCGGGCACTTATCAGGTTTCGCTGCTGCAGCCGGTCAGCTTCATCCAGGAAATCTGGGGCATTGTCCTGTCAGGCGGCAGCTCGTTCGGACTCGCGACGGCCCCGGGAGTCGCTCGGTATCTCGAGGAGCAGAAGATCGGGCTGAAGTTCGGGATCGGTCTCGTTCCAATCGTCGTCGGCGCCATCATCTACGACCTCGGCGTCGGCGGCAGCGCCACTATCAGACCTGACGCTGAATCAGGCTACAAGGCGGCTCAGGCGGCATCGGCCGGCGCGGTGCCGCAAGGCAACGTCGGTGCAGGTGCCGGCGCGACGGTTGGAAAGATGCTGCGGCAACAGGGCTACGGCGGCATGAAGGCCGGCGTTGGCACGGCCAGTCTGCGGCTTGGCGATGTGGTCATTGGCGCGATCATGGTTGTCAACGCCGTCGGTGACGTGATCGACTGGCGCACGGGCAATGTCATTGCGGGAGCGAGACGGAAGGACGGCAAGGGCTTCGTCCGCGCGGTCGACATGTTGAAGACGAACCCGCGTCCTCAGGCCGCGGCCGACGCACCTCAGGATCCGATCTTCCAAAGCACGACGATCGGTGTCGTCGCCACGAACGCGGAGTTCAACAAGACCGAGATGACGAAGATCGCGATGATGGCAAACTGCGGCGCCGCCCGGTGCATCAACCCGTATCACACGCCGGGCGACGGCGATACGCTCTTTGCCGTGTCGACGCGGAAGGTCAAATCGGATCTTTCCCTGTCGGTGATCGGCTCGCTGGCCGCCGAAGTCGTGTCCGAAGCGGTGCTGCAGTCCGCGAAGATGGCGAGCTCGATCGACGACTGGCCGGCGTATCGCGACTACACGGCAAAGCTCGAACCGGTCCGCTGACGGCATTTGCGGATCCATCGCCGATGGCCATCCATCTCGCCAATGGCTTTCCGGTCCTGCTGACCTTCGATCTCGATGCCGAGCTCCTCTGGACGGCGCGCGATCCGAAGAACTGGCAGCGGCCGATCGCATTGTCACAGGGGGCGTACGGCTATCGCGAAGGCGTGCCTCGCATCCTGAACCTGCTGGCGAGCCACGGCTTCACCTGCACGTTCTTCATCCCCGGCATGATTGTGGAGAGAAACCGCGACGTCGTGCAGGAGATACACGCGGCAGGTCATGAGATCGCGCACCACAGTTACTCGCACCGCTGGCCTGAAAGCCTCACCGAAGCCGAAGAACGTGAAGAGTTCGAGAAGGGGATCGACCTGATCGCCGGGGTGACTGGGACCAAGCCGGCAGGATATCGGTCACCCGCAGCGGAGTTCAGCGCGAGCACGATGAATCTGATCCTGGAGTACGGGTTCGAATACTCCTCGAACTTCTTCGACCGCGATGAGCCGTACAAGCACATCGTCGGCGGCCGCAAGACCGATCTCGTCGAATTGCCGTTCGCCTGGGTGCTGGACGACGCGCCGTTCTTTCTCTACAGCATTCAGCTCGTGGGGCGCGTGATGATGCCGCCGTCGAGCGTGCTGGAGCACTGGACGGCCGAATTCGACACGCTCTACGCCGAGAACAAGTGTTTCGTGCTGGCCATGCACCCTCAGATCATCGGGCGGCCGTCCCGCATCACGCTGCTCGACCGGCTCATTCGACATATCAAGGAGCGGCCCAATGTCTGGTTCGCGCGCTGCGATGAGGTGGTGAACGCGGTGAAGGATACGCTTTAAAGGAGGACGATGCGCCGGTTCGACGAACAGGTGGTTCTGATTACCGGCGCGGCGTCGGGCATCGGCCGCGCGAGCGCTATGGCGTTCGCCGCCGAAGGAGCGCACGTGGCACTGGCCGATATCGACAGTGCCCGCCTGGCGGAGGCGGCCGCCGATCTGCGCGACGCTCGCGTGATGTCCGTTAGCGGCGACCTGTCAGAGGAGCCGACCGCGCGGCAGGCTGTCGAGAAAACCGTGCATGAATTCGGCCGGCTCGACGTACTCTGCAACAGCGCGGGCATGGACTTCGCGGCGGGTATGGAGGCAACTGCGGGTGAGGACTGGGACCGAGTAACAGCGGTAAATGCGCGGACGACTTTTCTACTGTGCAAATACGCCATTCCATTCATGCTCGCGCGTGGCGGCGGAGCGATCATCAACATCGCGTCGGGGGCGGCGCTCCATCCAGTTCCCGGCCGCCCGGCGTACACCGCATCGAAGGGAGCCATTGTTGCGCTGACCAGGTCGCTGGCGCTCGACTTCGCGCCGCACATTCGCGTGAACTGCGTCTGTCCCGGAGCCGTCGATACGCCGATGCTTCAAACGCTGCTGGATCGCGCGCCCGATCCGGCAGCCGCCAGGGCGGCGTTGATCGCGCGGTATCCGCTTGCTCGGTTGGCGGAGGCCTCCGACATTGCGCACGCGGTCCTGTTCCTCGCTTCGCGCGAGGCGTCTTTCATCACCGGAGCGACGCTGGCAGTCGACGGCGGACGCACGATGCATTAGCGGGATGAACAGGAAATCACCGCGCATCGGGGAGTTCGTGGCGGGCGGCGACCTGGTCCTCCATAACGGGCACATCCGCACGCTCGAGAAGGCACAGCCAGAGGTCGAAGCCGCCGTCATTCGCGGCGGTCGAATCGTGTTTCTCGGCTCCTCGCGCGAAGCGCTCGCGCAAAGTGATTCCGAAAACGTTATCGATTTGCAGGGGCGCGCCGCGCTCCCCGGGTTCATCGATTCCCACGTGCACTTCTGGCGCACCGGCCTGATGGAGCAGATGCTCGATCTGCGAGGGGCGCGCAGCATCGCCGACATTCAAGCGAACGTTCGACAGCAAGCGCAGCGCATCCCCGCCGGCGGACTGCTCATGGGACGTGGCTGGGCGGATACGAATCTCGCGGAGCAGCGCTATCCCACGCGATGGGAGCTTGACCAGGCGACTTCGGATCATGTCGTCTACCTGCTGCACCTCAATGGCCACTCGTGCGCGCTGAACAGTCGCGCCGTCGAGTTCCTGCATCTCGACCCGTCGCGACCTGGCGTGGAGCGCGACCCCGCGACGGGCGAGCCGGCCGGGCCGCTTCGCGAAAAGATTGCGCACGATATGCAGGGCCCGCTGCTGACGCTCATGGATCCCGCCATTCGCCGGGCGTGCCTGGATATCGTGTCGCAACAAGCCGTCGAGGGCGGCGTGACGACCGTCCATTGTCTGGAGGGTGGCCGGCTGATCGGCGACCCTGATGTGAAGGATTTTCTCGCGCACCAGCACGAGCTGCCGGTCTCGACAGTCCTTTACTACCAGATCACGGATCTCGACCGCATTCTCGGACTCGGGCTGCCGCGCATCGGCGGCTGCGTGCTCATCGACGGCAGTCCGGCGGCACACACCGGCGCCTTGTACGAGCCGTACGAGGATCGACCCGACACGTCCGGGCCGGAGTACTGGAAGCAGGAGGCGCTGAACGACTGGGTCATGCGGTCTCACCGAAGCGGCCTGCAGGTCGTCGTCCACGCGACATGCGAGCGAGCGATCGGCCAGATGCTCATCGCGTACGAGCGTGCGCTCTCCGCGTTTCCCCGCGCCGGACATCGGCATCGGATCGACCATTTCTACTTTCCGCGACGGGAGCAGGTCTGGAAGGCTGCCGCGCTCGGCGTCATGGCGGGTGTTCAGCCCTACTTCGCGGAAATTTTTCGTGAGATGTACGCGAAGCGGCTCGGGACCGAACGGCTCGAGCGCGTCCATCCATACCGCTGGTTCCTGGATGCGGGCACGATGATCGGAGGCGGGTCCGACAGCTTTGTCACTCCAATTCGCCCCTTGTGGGGGATCCATGCAGCCGTCAACCATTTCAATCCTGATCAGCGCATCACGGTAGACGAAGCAGTCGTGATGTTCACTCAGAACAGCGCGTACCTTGGCTTCGAAGAAGACGAAGCAGGGTCGCTGCAGGTCGGCAAGCGCGGTGACGTTGTCGTGTTGTCCGACGATATCTACCGGGTCGCTCCCGACACCATCAACCGGACGCGTGTCGAGCTGACGATCTCGCGCGGCCGCGTGACCTATACGGGATAGCGCGCACGAGATGGCCGAACACGCGATGCCGCTCGACGGACTGATTGCCGTGGTGACCGGATCGTCGCGTGGCATCGGCAAGGCGATTGCCCTCCGCTTCGCCGAAGAGGGCGCGCACGTCGTTGTCAACTACCGCGCGGAAAAAGAAGAAGCTCACGGGACCGTTGCAGCCATCGAAGCAAGTGGGCGGCGTGCGATCGCCGTTCAGGGCGACGTCGCGAACAGCGTGGACGTCCGGCGTCTCATCGAGACGACACTCAGTCAGTTCGGCCAGATCGACGTGCTGGTCAACAACGCCGGCACGGGTCTGACCAAGCCGTTCGCCGAGATCCGCGAGGAGGAGTGGGAGCGCGCGATCGCCGTTCATCTGAAGGGCGTGTTTCTGGCCTCGCAGCTCGCTGGCGAAGCGATGCGACAGCGGCGAAGCGGATCGATCATCAACATCGCATCGGTGGCGGGTCAGGTGGCCCTCCCCTGGCGCGTCGTCTATTCGACGGTGGAAGCCGGAAAGATCATGTTCACTCGTGCTCTGGGGTGCGAATGGGCGAAGTCCGGTGTGCGCGTCAACGGCATCGCTCCCGGAACGATTCTCACGGATCTCGTGCGCCGGAACTTTGAGCTTGGGCTGCTCGACGGCACGCGTGTGCTCGAACGCACGCCACTCGGGCGCTTTGGCGAGACGTCCGAGGTCGCTGCGGCCGCCGTGTTCCTCGCCTCCAATCAGTCCTCGTATGTGACGGGACAGACGATCTTCGTTGATGGAGGGTGGAGTGGATGGGGCGGATGGGACGTCG
>Ga0137368_10005439_pt1 | contig 13449 bp, 19 predicted proteins | sample SagtaG_13_FD_104917 | JGI IMG/M metagenome (GOLD analysis project Ga0137368, IMG submission 104917) | Vadose zone soil microbial communities from Sagehorn Ranch, Mendocino, California, USA - Sage1_L_100_16 metaG | ecosystem: Environmental > Terrestrial > Soil > Vadose zone | place: USA...
CGTGGCGGAGCTGTGCGTGAGAATCCTCGTCGACCCGGCGCCGCACATCTCGAAGTCCTACGAGCTCACCGGTCCGGAACTGAAGGACATGCACGGGTTCGCGAGGACTTCGGGGCTGTGCTGCGACGCCCGGTCGTCTACGTCCCCGTTGAGGTCGAAACCTGGAACGAGACCTTCGTGGACAGGGCCCTGGCCGAGAATCCGCATGTGGCGGAGCACCTGAAGACCCTGACCAGGCTGGTCGCCGGCGGGCGGTACGACGTCGTCACCGACCAACTGGGGAACCTGCTCGGGCGCCGGCCGAAGACTGTGCGGTGGGCGCTGGAGAACAATCCGCGCATCCGGAAAGTGGCGGGGAAAGTGGCGGCTGCCTGAACCGTTGAGCGGTCCAGAGCAGATTCCCTGGACGGCTCTCCGAGGCTGCTCTTGGCCTTTGGCAAATGTTTCCCACCGTGAACCTAGACGTGGGGGAGCAAGAGACACCGGCTGACGCGTGGGAGGAATCGCTTTATGCTTCCTGTGCTTCGTCGTCTGCCCGCCCGGGGCGCTCGACGACACCACAGTGCGGAGCCTGCTGCGCGGAGTCCTTGCCGGCTACAAGATCCCCAAGCGCGTTCACTTCGTGGACGCACTCCCCCGCGATCCGTTTCAGGGCAAGGGCCGCCGGACCGAACTGCGCCGCATAGCGGAAGAGTTGGGACGTTCCTCGGCCGGCCGTTAACTGTGAACGGGGCTCTTGCGTTGACTTGCGTTGAACGCTCGGAAAATCGCGATGACTTCGCGTCCGCTCATGTCGTGAGAGTGCGTCTAGGTCGCGGGCGATCGCGGTGCGAACGTTCAGGCGGATCGCGTGGTTACGCGCAAGTGCGCGAAAAACGAGGAGGGCCGGCTCATCACCGGCCCTCGTCTCTTAATCAGCGGGTCCAAGGTTCGAGTCCTTGACGGCCCACCATTTTTTCAAGGAGTTGCGGGGAGGGAGGGTGACAAGACCCCCTTCCTCTCCGCGTTCTCTCCGCGTTCTTGCTTCCAGACATAGTAACGGCGGCCCCGTACTAGCGACCGCCGTCTGCTGGCGCGCATATGATGGCAAGTTCACGGCATCCTCGGCACGCTCACCTTCTCGATTGCCTCTTTGACGTCGTCAGTGGCGATGATGTTGTAGCGGTCCAGCATGCTGCGGGTCTTGTGACCACTGACGCTCATGGCGACAGTCCCCCGCACGCCAGCGCGGATGAGGTTCCTCACCGCCGTTCTTCAAAAGTCGTGAATCGTCCGGGTGTACACCGTGCGCGTGGTCCCGTCCGGCTGCTTCTCTTCGAACGCGAGGCCCGCACGCGTGTGGCGTGCCACGATTTTTTGAAATCACCGACCGGGCGAGCCGCTTTGTGGAACACGTAGTTGCTGACTCTCACGTCGCCGTCCGGCGTCTCGAACAGCCGCGCCACCTCCCGCCGCTTCATCAGCTCAACGAGATTCCCAGAGATCGCTAGCACCCGCCCCTTGCCGTTCTTGGAGTCCGGTAACGTGATCGTGCCTGCCGCGAGATCCACCATGTCCCACTGCAATCCAATGACCTCCGACTTCCGCCACCCGCAGAGGGCGAGGAAGCGGAGCAGGTCCGTGAGATGCTCCGGGGCGGCGGCAAGCACCGCCTCGACCTCCGGGGCTTCGTAGAACACTCGCCGCACATTCCGCTCGGGGAGCTTTCGAATTTGCGGCGCCTCCGTCAGCTTCTTGCGCTCGACGGCCAGCGTGAAGGCCGCGCCGAGGACCTGCGTGTACCGGTTGATTGTGGCCGGGGCCTTCCCCGCCGTTCTGAGCTTGTCGATGTACGTGTCGACCACGGCGCCGGTCACGGCGACCGCGCGCATCGTGCCGAAGTGCTCACAGACCTGCCGCATGTGGGACTGCACCTTGTAGGCTGATTTCAGTTCTCGAAGCGCGATGTCCGTCTTCAGATCATCGAGCAGTTGGCCGACCGTGATCCGTTTTGCGGCGGGCAGGCTGACCTTCACCAGGCCCTGCCGACCAGCGGCGATCTCGTCCAGCTTCGACTTGTGCTTGATCCAAATGAAAAGACAGTGACGTTGGGTTGGCGCGGGCCGCTCCGCCCGACAGGTCCAACTACGTGTCAACAATATATGGTCATAGGCCTCGGCCCCCTAAGGGTCTCTTGTCAGGTTTTTGGGGAGGTGCAGGGGGTCTTTTTATAGTATTTGCTGGGCATACACGGAGCAGCCCGGCGGCCTCGCCTATTGTCCGTGCCTCGTGAGAGGAGCCCTCCACGGCATCTCCGGCGACAAGGTCTTCCCAGTGGTAGGGACAGGGTTCGTTGCGATGGCGGCTCATTCACCTCGCAAGGTGCGTCGAGTTCTTAGACACTTCAAGCAGGGATCATCCAAAGGTAAGCAATCTCTCGAACCAAATATCCCGGGCTGTGGCGTCGCTTACGTCTCGCTCGCCTCTGGGGGTCGACATCGGTGGTTGCGGGGCCCGCAATCACCGAAATCGAACGGCCTGATCTTCGAGATTGACCTCGTCTGACAGGCTCCACGCCGACGGCGGCGGTCGGCGAGACTGCGAGCGCATCCGCTCTGCAGAGGGTCGCTCTCCAGGTCGAGCGCGCTCGTGCTTGTGGACCGGCGCCCGCCCTGAAGGGCGCGCTGCGATCGCGCATTCAGCTCCGAGGAATCCGCACGGGCACCCCAGTAATCTTCGCCAGTCCGACGGCAGCGAGGCACCGGATCACCACCCATGAGGGATCGAACTCGAATCGGCCCATGCTGAACTTCGGGGCCCGAGGGTACTCGTGGTGGTTGTTGTGCAGACTCTCGCCACCGGTCACCCAGGCCAGAGCACGCGAGTTATAGGCCGTGTTCCCGAAGTTCTGAGCCCCTCGCCAGTGCCCCAGGCCGTTGATCACGGGAGTCAGCACGAAGACGTACAGGACGGCGTGCATCAATGCCGCCGTCAGGCCAGTCCAGACTCCGAAGATCAGGCACAGCAGCACGATCCCCAGCCCGAGGCCACTCAGGCCCCAGGAGAACACGGCGCGATCCCACCAGTCCTCCGTGATGTCCGGCGCGAATGTCCGGATCGTCGCGGGATTGCGGGCTTCTCGCACGTAGTAGTACACGTTCAAGAGCTGGACACGCCAGACACCGAACAGGTGAGGGCTATGGGGATCGCCGTCCTGATCAGTGAATGTGTGATGTTTGCGGTGGACGGCCACCCACTCCCGGCGATTCTGGCCCGTGGTGAGCCAGAGGATCGCCCGAAAACAGACGTCCGTGATAGGGTGCAAGACCAGGGCGCGGTGGGCGAGACCCCGATGGAGGTACACGGACGTGGCCACCGCCGCGAGCTGCGCGAGCGCCACGGCGACGAGAGGGATGATCCACAGGTGATATGTCATCGTATCCTCCGGATAGGTGTGTGTGGACAACACGCCGGGCATGGGATGACCACACGAGCCTCAGCCTCGCTCTTCATCCGCATCGGGCTCCCTTCTGGGGTTCGCCATCGTCTCCCCGTCGATCTCGAGGAACACGATCGCCGGCTGCAGGGCCGAGCGCACCACCCAGACCACTGAGGCGACGGATTTGGTGTGCGGATTCACCCCTTGCCAGACGCCGCCCACCGGGTGGCAATCCCGCCGGCTCGTCGTCATCTCGCGCTTGCACTCCTGAAAGCCATCGGTGCCAAGCGCACGAAGGATCTCTTCCGGCCTCCCGTTCCAGCCGTCAGCATGCTGGCTCCACGTTATCTGCCCCTGCTCGCGAAGCGCATCAAGGCACGGCGTGAGACCCGCCATCTCCCGCATGCTCATGGCTCGCTCCTCGTGAAAGAACCTGATCTCCGCCTCCAGATTGGCGCATGGAGGATGGTCGCGCCCGCCGCGCCCATCACGACCTGCGCGCCTGCGAAGGGCGGCGACCTACCCGTCGAGCCGCGTCGACCGGGCGCCGTCGCCAACCCTTCCCCGCGCCCGCGGCGCGAGCCAGCCCGCTGCGGATTCGGCGGATCGCTTGGAGCTGCTCTTCGACGTTTGCCAGAACCGCCCGGTCGCCGTCTCGCTTCAGTCCCTCGTCAATGAGAGCGCGCAGGACCATCTGGAGGCTCACGGGCCGCTTGAACTTGGTCGTGGCCGCTCCCGCGAAAACCCGAGCCCGGTCCACGACCTCTTGGGGAACGACAAGCAGAACCCTGGTCTTGTTCTCGAACATCGCCACCTCCCCGTTCTGCCGGCCTGATCCACGATCCCGGCCATCGACCGGCTCCCTCGTGGATCGCTGAATATAAACTTTATTATTCATATAGTTTATATAACATACTATATAATGAATGACAAGGCCCACTCTGAAGCAGTCTGCGGGCCGGTAGCCAGACAAGAGGGGAACGAGTGATGCATGTTGATTTCGTGGCGACGTGGGCTCTGGCGGGACTTATGGCGGGCGGCCTTGCCCGCGCCCTCGTCAAGCTCGGAGGCTACGGGCTGCGCACGGACCTCATCCTCGGCTTAGCAGGAAGCCTCGTCGGCGCCGTGATTTTCCACGCTCTCGCGATATCTCCGCAGGCCGGGTGGCTCGCAATGGCCGCCGTGGCATTTCTTGGCGCCGCGAGCATGATCCTCGGCCAGCGGTGGTGGTACAGGCACGTCTAGGTGCGTAGCTATTCCTCTCCCGAAATGGGTGCGCAGAAGTGCTTGATCTTGAACAACGGGGTCGCGACGGCCGCGTGCGCTGGGTGTGCTGGAATGCACCTGAGGCGACTAGCTCGAGACCCAACCTCTGGAGCTACGGAGGGCGGGAGGCGGCCAGAAAACATTGTGAATGTCCGAAGGCCACCGCAGGGGCTTTCGTTTTGGCTGGGCGTCATTTTGATGGCGCTGAGCTTTGGGATCTATCCCGCGTATCCCGTAGTGCCCTTCTTGCCGATCTCGGCGTGGAGTATGGGGGAAGTGGCAGTGGGGCATCACAGACCCGTGCGATTCTGGCGATGCTCCGAAGTTGCCGTTGACTGCATTCCTCAAAGATCCGGGCTTCTTTGAGCCGCTCGTTCTTGTCCCCCTGCTCGACGGTGGCCCCGGACGAAACGGGTTCCAGTCGAGGCCTGGAATCGTAGGAGATCGATCCGTCCATCATCCGGCTGACGAGTTCCACAGGGATCCTCCTGTCCGATTCGCGCGTGCCCCCCGCGCCGGACCGCCCAGGCAACACTGCCCCTGAGTGCCTTGCCGGCTATCACTCAATCAGCGCATCCGCTGCAGCGGCAGCGACGGGGAGGGCGAGGAATGGGCCGCTTCAGCGCACCACGAGCAAGATCATTTTAGATCCGGCGGCTGATGCGCGCATTCGTGAGGGAGATCGGTCTATTCACGCGCCCCTGTCGTGCTGTGCTAGGGACGATGGCGCCGATCACGGAAAAGGTCGCGGTGATTCCTTCGGATGACTGTGTCGTCAGACGGGCTCCGGCATTTCGAGGCGAGGGTCTGCTCGACCCGCAGCGTGCGCCATCAGATCAGACCGAAATGCAGGAGCGCTTGTTCGATTGCCTCCCGCTTCTCGGGCGGGCAGGGTGCGACGCGCCGACCCCGGCCGGCCCGATTCGCTGCACGGCGCGTCGATACGCCCCGAAGGGCCTTGACATGCGCGATCCAAGTGGTTTTCGGGACGAAGCCGTGGTGACGCTGAACAAACTTCTGTATCTCACTATAGGTGGGCATTGAAGTCCCTCCGCTTCGACCATTGGTTATCCGTCATGTCTGCCTGACCTGCTGTCCTGAAGGCAAGCAGGGCGGAGCAGCCAGCTCGCCCAGGCGCGCCCGTTCTCCATCGCCCATCAGCTCTACGCTGGGCCGAGGAGCTTGGCGGCCTTGCTCACGTCGCCCACCCACAGGATGGCCCCGTAGCGGCCGGCGCCCGCGCAGACAGCGTCGATGGCCGTCACGTTGATCTTCGCCTCGGCAAGCTTCCGGTGCAGCTCGGCCACCGCACCCACGCGCTCCTCGCCACTCACTAGGAAGGCGCGCTTGGGACCGGTGAGCTGCCACTTGGCCGTCCGCGCGAACTGCTTGAACGCGGCCGGATCGGCGGGAACGAAGTCGAGCTGGGAGCCGCGCCCTTCGGGGAAGCCGGAGAACGCGAGGAGATTGATGCCGGCCTCCTGGAACGCCATCAGAAAGCGGGCACCCTCGCCCACCTTCTTGGGCACGTGCGCATAGAAGTACTCGACGCGTTGGATCGTGTCGGCCATGGTCGGTCTTCCTTCAGGCCTCGAGCTCCAATCCGAAGCCGGCACTGGGCAAGGAACCCGGGAGTAGACCACATTCCTTAGCCCCTAAACGTGAGCTTCCAATTAGGACCGGCGTACGATTCGTGCAGTGTAATGACCAGGCGTCCTTTACATCTACCGTCGCCGCAGGAGCAAGGCTTCGGCTCAACAGGGTTCGGTAACCATTCCCTAGCCCAAAACGTCTTCTTCAGCACCGAGCTTTCAAGACATCCAGGATCATCCAGGAAAACAAGCTGATCCCGATAGTCAATTAGCGCAGCGAGAACCCGCTCCCCAGTTTCCGCTCGAATCAAAGGCCGATTGTGAGAGTCGTACAGATGATAGGGGCCTTCACGATGGTCAAAGAGTCGGGAGAAAGTCACTTCATCCATGCTGGTCCACCAGTTGCTCCGGCTCAAACTCTTGAATACAAGTCCGGGTCCCACTTTCGACCCCTCGTCGCTATCGCTATCGTAGCGCGATCTGGGTGGAGTCAGGCACGCTGTCAAGAACGCCAGGATCTACGCCCAGAGTGCGCCTGAGTAGGCTGAAGTGTACGCGAGTTGGGCACAAGCTCAGCTCGGAGGGAATTCTCTGACGCGCAACTACTTGCGGGTGTCGTGAGAGCAAGATGGGAGCAGACGCACGGCCACGCCGAGGTCCGGCAGGCTGTCCCGCTGAACCAAGGACACCGGCCCGAGGCTCCTTGAACCGGGCATCTTCATCCCCCAGCCCGGCCGGTTATCCGCGTGGCTGTCACAGTCCTGGGCCGAGGTGCCGGAGGCGATTGGCAGGGTCACTGCGCTGCGATTCAGTCTTATTAACCAGTCGGTTTGATTGAATATTTTCTTGAGGTCCGACTACATCGGCTTGATCTGAGCCGTTTACGCGTTAGCGTCCGCGCCTGCGTCGCCTTCTCGCAACAGTTCTTCCTGGTGATGCCGGAGTGCCCTGCCCCGGCTTCTTGCCGAAACCACGACTGCACTCATTGCAGACTCGTTGCGCTTCATCCTTGAGTTCTCGCCCGCAGGTTGCGCACTTGACCATGCCGTCCTCCACCCTGCGACATTATCACTAAGGCCATACTACAGCGATCTCGACGCCGGATGGGTCGGCCGCGAAGGCCGGGTGCCCACGACTAGCTCCGTGACGCCGTCCATGGGAGACGAGCGATCCGAGGTTCGTGCCCACGGCCCAGAGGTTCGCCGCGACAGCACCGCGCGCGTCGAGTACACACCGCATCATGCCGCCGCTGATCCGAGGGCTCATCAAGTCAGCGCTCGTTCATCTCGTCGAGTCCCCCTGCTCGATCCACACCCTGAGCATGAGCCAGGCAGCGTACCCGGTCGGGGTCGGCTACACTGCATGAAGAACCAAAGCACGCGTAGCATCGTTCGTCCGGCGAGGACACCGTGGAGGCACTCCAAGAGATCGTCAACAACTTTACGTACCTCGGCATTTTCGCCGTGCTCCTGCTCGGGAGCCTGGGAGTGCCAATCCCAGAGGAAATGCCGATCATCGCGGCCGCCGTGATGAGCCACGAGGGTATCGTCCGGTGGTGGCTTGCGCTGCCCGTCTGCTTGCTGGGGGTGCTATCCGGCGATATGGTGCTCTACTGGGTTGGCCGGCACTGGGGCGAGCAGGTCCTCGACTGGCGACTGGTCCGGCTGGTACTGTCTCCCGCGCGCGAGCAGTGGCTAAAGGCCGCGTATCGACGGCATGCCCTGAAGACGGTCGCCACGGCTCGGCACATCATGCGACTCCGCGCTGCCGCGTTTCTGACAGCGGGCATTGCACGCGTGCCGTTCCGGAAGTTCGTCGTGGCGGACGCGGGCGCCGCCGTGCTTGGCGTGCCGTTGGGGTTCGGTCTGGCCTATTTCTTCGACGATCAGATCAAGGCCATCGTGGCCGATGTGCACCGAGCAGAACGCTGGCTTGGTCTCGTCGGCCTCATGGCGCTTACGGCGATGATGATCGTCGGCGTGTGGCGATGGAATCGTCGCGTCGGGAAGGAGCGTCTGGACGAGGAACCGGCCGCGGGACATTCGCCACCGCCGTGAGCGCTTGGGATGGCGATCTATCACTGGGTCACCGGACGAGTGAAATAGTGGACCCCTTCTACGCCGTCGTCCGGGTGATCGCGCGGTTCTGGATCTGGTTCTTCTTCGAGCGCGTCGAGGTCCGGCACTCGGAGCGGGTGCCACGCATGGGTCCGGTGCTGCTCTGCATCAACCATCCGAACAACCTGATCGACTCGCTGCTCGTGGGGTCAGTCCTCCCGCGGAAGGTGCACTACCTCGCCACGGCCACCCTCTTCCGCAACCCGCTCATCGCGCGGTTCCTCGTCGCCTTGGGGGTGATTCCCGTCTACCGGAAGGCGGACGACCCGGACAAGATGGACCGCAACATGGAGACGTTCGCGGCGTGCGACGAGGCATTCGACCGCGGGCGGCTCATCGCCATCTATCCGGAAGGTGCCACCCGCGCCGAGGCACATGTGCAACGGATCAAGACGGGCGCGGCGCGGATCGCGCTCGGCTACGAGGCGCACGCCCCGGGACGCCTCACCGTCGTACCGGTAGGGCTTAGTTTCGAGGCCCGCAAGAAGTTCCGCGGACGCGTCCTCGTCTCGTTCGGCGAGCCGGTCGACGTCTCGTCGTACCTCGCCGTCTACCGCGAGGAGCCGGCGAAGGCGCAGCATGCGCTCACGAAGGCGATCCAGTGGGCGATGGAGCGCGAGGTGGTCCACGTCGAGCGCATCGACACGGCAGCACTCGCTCGCGCCGTGGACGAACTCTATCGCGGCGAGGTCGAGCGTGAGCTGTGGGAGGAGCGCGGACTTTCGGGGCGGCAGATCGACCCGTTCCAGCTCTCCGGGTCGATCGCGGACGCGGTCGAGCACTTCCGCAAACAGGACCCCGAGCGCATCGAGCGGCTCTGGCAGCGGCTTCTAGGCTACCGCGCCCTCCTCGCCGCCTACCGGCTCCGCGACGAGGCGGTGCGGACGGGTCTCGAGCACACACCGGCCCCGCGGCGGGTGGCCCGGTCATGGCAGGCGATCGTAGGCCTCCCGCTCTTCGCGTACGGCGCGGCCGTGAACTTCCTCCCCTACTACCTCCCCGGGTGGCTCGCGGGGCGGATGGCGCGCAAGGTGACGGACTACGCGACGACCCGGCTCCTCGCGAGCGTCGTCGCGTTCCCGTTGTTCTGGGCGCTCGAGACGTCGCTTGTCGGGTGGGCGGCCGGTCTCTGTTGGGCGCTCGCCTTCTTCCTCTCACTCCCGCTCGGGGGCCTGATCGCGTACCGGTATCTGGTCGGCACGGGGCGCCTGCGCAACCAGCTCAGGTTCGGCGCGCTCCTCCTCACGCGCGCTCAGGAAGCGAGGCGTCTCCTCGCGGAGCGCCGCGAGATCGTCGAAGAACTTGAGCGTGCCAAGCGCGACTACCTGGTGGGGGGAGCGAAAGGACCGAGCTTTTAAAATCTCCCCTGCCCGTGTTCACAACCGTGGGGCTACGAACAGCACAAGGCACGAAGCCCGAAGAACCATGAAGTGGGTTTGAGCTTGTTGATCCAGGGGAGGTTCGAATAGGCCTGATGGCCGCCGTCGGGCTGAATGTTGAACCCGATCTCAGCCGCCAACAACCCGAGCAGCATGGCCAGTAGTAGGCCCTGCCACCACCACCACGTCTGGGCCCCGAATACCAGCAGGACATACGAGCCCACGAAGCCGGCGAGGAGGATCGCCGTCTTCACATACATCTGCCAACAGTCGCGTTGCCGTTGGCCGGTGGTTCGGAAATGCTCCTCGACCCGCCGCCGAAGCTCGCGCTGGAAGGCACTATCGTGCCCGAATTTGAGGCTTCGCCCCGGTTCTGCAACGTCGATGGGCTGGCTCGGAGCGCTCATGTGAATCTCTTGCTCGGGTGTCATCGCCGCCTCCCTCGACTACGCTTGGGATTGGTGTCCGAGGTCAGCACCGGTGAGGTTCTGCGAGGACGTTGACCTATCCCAGATGCCGTTCCCAGTCTAGCGTAAAGCGGAGGCTTGGGGAATCAGGAGCGGGGAGGGGTGCCTACCGGCATACGGGCGCGACTAGCCCTTGGGCAGCTCCGCGGCGCTGAACGTGCGGAGCAGCGCCGCGAACAGATCCAGCGGGAGCGGGAAAAAGGTCGTGGTGTTCCGCTCCGACGCGATCTCACGCATGGTCTGCAGGTAGCGGAGCTGGACGGCGATCGGGAAGCGGGAGAGTACCTCGGCGGCCTCCGCCAGCTTGGCCGCCGCCTGGAACTCACCCTCAGCGTTGATAACCTTGGCGCGGCGCTCGCGTTCCGCTTCGGCCTGCTTCGACATGGCGCGCTGCATGGCCTGGGGCAGGTCAACATTCTTCATCTCGACCGTGGCGACCCTGACCCCCCACGGGCTCGTGTGCTGGTCGATGATGCGCGTCAGCTCCGCGTTGATCTTGTCCCGCGAGGCCAGGAGGTCGTCGAGCTCTTGTTGGCCCAGCACGCTGCGCAGCGTGGTCTGCGCCATCTGCGACGTCGCGTAGAGGTAGTCCTCCACGCTGATCACCGCCTTGGTGGCGTCGAGCACGCGAAAGAAGATCACGGCGTTGACCTTCACGGTCACATTGTCGCGCGTGATCACGTCCTGGGGCGGCACGTCCATCGTGACGGTCCGCAGGCTCACCTTCACCAGCTTGTCCACCAAGGGGATCAAGAGGACCAGGCCCGGCCCCGAACCGTCGCCTCCAGGATTGAAGCCAGCGTTCGCCCGTCGCCCGAACCGGAAGATGACCGCGCGTTCGTATTCCCGCAGGATCCGGACCGAGGTGGCGATGACGAAGATCACGATCACCACGACGGGGACAATGCCGACGATCAGCTCGAAGCCGCCCATGCCCTGCCTCCTCGGGATGCTAGGGTCGCCTCGTCGACACTCCAGACAAGTCCGGCCGCCGCCCCGTTCTGCGCGACGACCGGGACCCGCCGGGGCGTGAGGGTCACGCCCTTTATGGGGTCTTGGGCCAAATCTGGCGCTGAGCGACGATCGGGATGGCCGCCCCGAGGAACGCAACCACAGCCAGCGCCGCCAGCCCCGCCCCTGGGGAGGCCCCCAGGGCCCAGAAGATCCAGCTCCCCACCGCACTGCCAGCCAGACCGAGGATGATGTCCCACTTCAGCCCGTAGCCGCCTCGTTCCATGACGAACCCGGCTAGCCAGCCTGCCAGCACTCCTCCGAAAACCATGATCGGGAACATGCCAACATTCATGACGCTTCCTCCTTCACTGCCTTGCCGCTCCTCTCCCTCACGTCACGTCCCCCTTCACCGCCTTACGGGTAGCGCCCTGTGACGGGAGGCTCCCCCTTGGATAAAGGAGGATTCGGCTACTACCGAGACGGGGAGGGGCGGAGCGGCGGTCTGCCTAGCGCCATCTTGCCGCACGAGGAGAACCGCGAATAGCACGTGACCCCTCACCCCTGACTCCAGTCGGCGCATCACGCCCGCCTCGTGGACCTTGGTCGACGAGAGGCGGTGTAACAGTCCCACGGCGAGGTGCATGCCTCGTCCTCCTCATGCCTCGTTCCCGAGCCGTCCGGCCGCCTTCGTCGATCTTCTTCTGAGCTAAGTATATATCATGGTATAATATATATCTGTGATATGTTATATCTTCACGTACTCACGACAGAGCCGGATATCGTCGAGCCGACGGGTCAAGCCGGCAAAACGCGGAGGTAGCGATGTTCGAGGACAAGACCAAGATCCTGCTCGTGGTTCCCCAAGGGCTCCTAGACCGGGCTCGAGTCTTCGCCGGAGAGGCGACGAGCAAACTCAAGCGCCCGGTGAGCCTTCAGATGGTGCTGCGGGCGCTCATTGACGAGGGGCTGAAGCGAGACGGCGACCGGGCCGTCTTCGCCAACGTGGAAGGTCAGGTCCAGGCAGTCCGCCGAATCCGGAGCCGGGCGGGTCAGGACGGGAGCGGGAGGAAGGACCAGCGCATGCATCAGTCCGGAGTCCACCGCAGCGTGAGTCGCCGTACGCTGCAGGCTGGCAGAATCTGACGAGTACAACGGGGAGCGATCACCCCCTCCCTACAGATTGGGAACCTGGGTCGCGGGCCATCACCGGGCTCGGGCAAGGAGGGTGCGACAGATTAATCATCACGGGGGATCAGGAATGGCGACGTCCATCCACGTCGGTGCATCGCAAAACCGCCTCTTCGCACTGGATGAAGAGGGCGATATCTCTCAGCATCACGTCAACGCGAAAACGTAGGTCAAGCTGCACGCCACTCGTGAATCCGAGAAGAAGAGTACGTGAGGCGGCCCGTGGGCTACCGCTGGTGGTACCGCTATACCGTTTGGAGCGCCGGCTCTGGGTGGAGGGCAGTTGATGAAGTGACGTGCATGCGTGGCAAGTCCTGTCTTTATCGCTTCTTCTTCGGCGTCACGGCCCTCAAAGTTGGTTTCCGAAGCGCCTGGTGAAAGCGGGGCATCGCACTCATCGTGCAACCCTCCGCGTGGGCTCGGATCTCGACGTCGCCCTGCTTCCAGACGAGCGACCAATCCTGCCCGTCCTCGATCTTCTTTGCGCAACTCGGGCACGTGTAGACTTGTCCCATTCGAGGCTCCCTCGGTTCGGTCAAAATCCACGAGGACGTTCGCCGCCGACGCGAGACAATCCGGCAGGCCCACGGCCTCCGGGGGGAAACGCCCCCCGGAGACCCCGTTACTGAGGTCGATCACGGTGAGCCGGTGTCGCCCGGCCACGTGAGTAAGGGCCTAGAAATCTCCGTCGTGCCGCATGGACGGCATGGCGTTCTTCTCGTCGTCCGGCATATCGGTGATGAGTGCCTCCGTGGTCAGGAGCAAGGACGCGATCGAGGCCGCATTCTGCAGGGCGATGCGCTCGACCTTGGTGGGGTCGATGATCCCGGCGTACATCATATCAACGTACTCGTTCGACTCGGCGTCGAAGCCGTGGGCCACGTCCTTGGCCGCCCTGACTTTCTCGACCACGACCGAGCCCTCGAGCCCGGCATTCTGGACGATCTGCCGGATCGGCTCCTCGAGAGCCCGCCGTACGATTTCGACACCGGTCGCCTCGTCGCCCGACAGCTTGAGGCCGTCGAGGCCTTTCGCGGCTCGGAGAAGGGCCACCCCGCCGCCCGGCAC
>Ga0137368_10005440_pt1 | contig 13447 bp, 10 predicted proteins | sample SagtaG_13_FD_104917 | JGI IMG/M metagenome (GOLD analysis project Ga0137368, IMG submission 104917) | Vadose zone soil microbial communities from Sagehorn Ranch, Mendocino, California, USA - Sage1_L_100_16 metaG | ecosystem: Environmental > Terrestrial > Soil > Vadose zone | place: USA...
CGCTTCCATCCCGCGAGGCTCTTGAATTCGCGCTGCAGCCAGGAAAGAGGAAACTCGCCCGTCGCCGCCTGGCTCTGAATGAACGGCCACAGCGAGCCGACATCGGACTCGGTGCGGGCCGCCGTTGCGGAATCCTTGGCCAGAGCAGCTTGAGCGAGGAGCGCCTCGGAGTTGGAAGCGGCATCCGAGAACGCGTCCTCCTCGAGGGCAAGTGGCACGCACAGGCCCGCCGTCAGCCAGCGAACGAAGGCGCGTCGGTTCGGATTGGTGACGGATGCGCGCGGGCGCGCCGCTTTCGCCGGCCGGCCGGTGTGGGTGGCGGATCGCGGAGCTTTCATATCATTCTTGCCTCAGGCCCTCACCCGCAGCCACCCGTAGCGGGTAGGCTCCGGTTCGAGGGCCAGAGCAGCGTAGGTTTCCTTCATCCGGGACATGTTGTCCGCCGTAACCTTGTCCAACTCAAGAACGGTCTTGAGTTCTTTGGTCATCCGCGACTCGTAATCCTTTGGCACGGCGCGGTACGCGCTCGGGTCCAGGGTCGGGATCCCATACAATTTCGCCGAAGTCCGGCCCAGGATTTTCCGCTTCACTCGCTCGGTGAGCTCGGGATAGCCGTACTCGTGGCGCATCGCGTCGGGAATTTGGAACCGCCACAACGCCTCGATCTGCCATTGCGGCGACCCGTACCAAACGGAATCCGACCCGAACACGATCCGGTCTTCGCCCATGAACTTCATGAGCTGTCCCAGGATGTGCGCGGCAATCGTCGGGAAGGTAACCACGGACGATGCCCAGGTCGTGCCGATCTCGGCGTAACAATTCGGCAGGCCTTGCACCAGCTGAGCATATTCGGTGGTCCAACTGATATTCGGCACGCCGCCGCGCAGCTGGCGCGCAAGGACCTCCTCGAGCGTGTCGGCCAGGAAGAAATTAGGTTGGATGCACGCGTGGTAGCTGATGAAGTTGAGCTTCGGCCAATCGCGCGCCGCCTTGGGCAGGTCACCCGGATGGCCGCGCAACGGATCCGGCGGGCCGGGTGCGAGGCCTTTGTGAACACAGATGTTGTTGAACCCCGGCCGGCGGCCCTTGAGCCGCTCGTAGTTCTTCTGGATCAGCTCGAACGTCGGATACGCCACTTCTTCGTCATCGTGCCGCCATTGCCGCATCAGGCTATTGGGATCATTGTCCACCTTGGCGGCGTTGGAAATGTTGTAACCTTTCCACGAGTCGGGCTCGTTCTGGTCGGTCTGTTCCTGGATCCAGGCCAGGTTGCCTTTGCCGACGTAGAGCAAGCCATGACAGAGCATGCGGGTCGAACCGGAAATTTCGTTGACGAAATTCCGGGCGGCAGCGGTCTGGGCCGCCGTAAGAACCTCGCCCTTCTGCGCCTCCTGCGCCGTGCGCGGCGCTCGGGGGCGTTCGCCTTCAATCTGAACGCTCGATGCGGTGACGTTGCTCAACAGTCCGATCGTGACCTGGCTGTCCAGATACACGTCCTTGATGAACTGTGTGATGTGGGCGTAGCCGGAATCGATCGGCAGGCCGACCAGGCCGGGGTTCCAGACGCTCCACGTTTCTCCCAACTCATCGCGCTGCCCTTTCGGATTGAAGGGATTCGCCTTGACCGTCGGGGCGGACGACGGCCCTTGGGCAATCGCCCTCAACCCGGCCGGCGAGGGCTTGCTGCCGCGCACGAAGTGCAATTGGTCGTCGAACACAAACAGGTCCCGGGGCGGAGCCGCCGCCGCGAATGCCGCTGGTTCGAACAGCTCGGTCAGGCTGATGTTGAAGAATCTCCCAAACACCTCATTCATGGCGAGCAAAGCCGCCGCCATCCCGCCCGAGCCCCGAAGAAACTGCCGCCGGCTGACGCCGAGCTTCTTGCTGGCGGCGTCGGCCAGGTCTTCAATCCGCGCTTCGACGCGTTTCTGTTGTTCGGTCTGCGGCACGGGCATGTACTCCCCGTTTGAGATCATCCGCGTGGGGATGGGTGAACGGAGCGACTCCGCGACGTCTGCCCGCTGGCATTTGGCGACCTGCTCCTCGTCCAGCAAACCATGGTCTTCTTCCCAGACGCGGCCCGATTCGGTCCATTTTTCAGCAGCCATATTATCCTTCGGCAGCCTGATCAGCATCGATGGCCGGTCCGCTGTGGACAACGAGCGCGACCCAACCAACCGCGACACTGCATCAGCAGGTTAATCGAAACTTGCAATTGAGCGGCAGTACGAGAATAGACGCCCAGGGATCATCGGCACAAGCCAGAAGACCTGGATACCTGGGTACCTCGATGGGAGGGGTGGTTGAGCCCCGGAGCCCCTCGCGCTCGTCAGGACGGACCGTCGGCTTTGCTTCTGTTCTTGAGCCGGTGCAGCATCTGGCGGATGTCGCGCGTGCCTCGCACGGCCACATACACGGTGATGGTGGAATACCACACCATCACGGCGATCGTCAGCAGCCACCAGAACCAGTGTCCGCTTATCATCCGACTCTCCTTTCGAGGGGCGGTTGGGTGTCCACTGGCTTCAACAGCGACCCGAACACCATCGCCGCGCCGACCAGCACGTAGGTGGCGAGCCCGGAGTAGTACGGCCCAATCTTCTCGGCCAGGGGCCGCGTGGCGGGGACTTGCTCGAAAACCAGGTAACCGATGGGCACCCCCGCGCCACAAATGATCGCCGCGGCTGCGCCCCAGTTGTTCGCGCGCCGCCAATAGCAGCACGCGATGAGCAACGTCGTCATGCTGGACAGGTAGATCGTTCCCGTCACGCCGAGGTAGGTCCAGAGGTCGCCTTTGAGCGGATACCAGAGTCCGTAAAGCAGCAGGAAGACGCCGATGAGCGCGATAATGGCGCGGTTGACGACCAGCCCTTTGCGTTCGGACCAGTTCCTGCGAAACGGCGCAAGGACGTCGTTATAGATCACGCTGCCCCACGTGAGCAGGTAGGAGGAATCGGTGCTCATGTCGGCGGCGAGCATCGCCGCCACCAGGATCCCCATCACGCCCACCGGAACGAACGTGCTGAGAAACCTGGGCATCGCATGAAGAGAGTTTTCGCCCGCGGTCGCCGGACCGAGGGTTGCCAGCGCGGCCATGCCCCAGAGGCCCGGGACGATGAATCGACAGACAAAGAAGAAGGCGGTGCCCGTATAGACTCGACGCGCGGTCTGGCTATCCTTCGCGGCCAACACACGTGCAATGACCGCCTGCCACGTCAGACAAGCCGCTGTGTTGAGGAACAGATTGAACAACACATAGGGCCAGCCCATCTGCGGATTCACGAACGGATTGAAGCCCCCGGCGCCGTGATGGGTTTGCACCGCAGTCACGAGTTTATCCCAACCGACGTTCGCCAGAATGAGCGCCGTGACCACAATCAATCCCACGCTCATGACTACAAATTGCAAAAAGTCGGTGACGAGCACGGAAAGCATCCCGCCGAGGATCGTGTAAACCGCCACGCCCACCAGCAGCGTGGTCATGGCGATTTCGAGATATTTCACGTCGAACCCGCAGACGAGCACGAGGAATTCGCCGCCGGTGCGCAGGAACACGCCCATGTTCAGCAACCCGCCCAGCACGATGACGACACCCGCGGCCCAACGAATACGCCGCCCGAAGCGCTTTTCAAACATCTCGGGAATGGTCATGGCGCCCGAATCGCGCAGCGGTTTGATGCAAAAGCCGGTCAGGCCGATAACGAACATAGCCAGCGCCTGGCAGATCCCCGGGATGGCGCCGGCGAATCCCTTTTCGTAGCCGTTTTGCGCCGTGTACATGCACGTCACGATGCCGAACTCGGTTGCCGCCAGCGACGCGATGCCGAGATAAACATTCATCTCCCGCCCGGCCACGAGGAAGTGTTCCACTTTGGCGACGTATTTCCGCATGACGACTCCGGCGATCATCGTGGCCAGCAAGTAAAGCCCGACGATGCTGCCATCCAGCCAGGAGAAATTGGTCATGCTGAGGCGGCAAGTCTTAGCGGACAGCCCGGTGGCGCGCAAGCCCGGTTGATGGCACTGGCCTGAATGGCGGTCCGAGTTAAAAGGTGTCGCAAGTTAAAAGGTTGCCCCACCCGTGCTCTGCCTTATGATCAGCCGAAAACTGCCTTTTGGCCCCAGTCGGAGCCCGAGCTGCCTCCACCGATGAACCCAACCAACGATTCGCCGTCCGAAGACGTGGCTGTGGGGTTTGAGCCCAACTCACAGAAAGTGGTGGCCGAGCTTTTTGAAAACCGCTTCGCTGGCTGTTGGGCGCGCCAGGACACTGCCATCTTGATCGTGCACGGAATCGGCAACCAACAGCCGTTCGACACAGTCGATCAGTTCGCGCGGACGCTGGTGGAGACATTCCGTGCGGCGGGCCGCGACGGGATCACGATGACCCACCTGAACGCGGCCAAGCCGTCGCGCAGCACCGGCGGCCTCTGGTATGACAACTACATTCGGCTTACCATCGGTCCGGAGCAGCCGCACCTGGACATCTATGAATACTATTGGGCCTATCAAACCGAGGACAAGGCCTCGCTGGGCGACATCCAGAGGTGGGTGCGAAACGTCACGGGCGGCGCCCACCGCTTCTATCGGGAGAATGCGGAACTGGGTCAGCGTTACGGCGAGAGCAGTCTTTTCTTTGCCAAACCATTGGGCGGACAACCTTCCTCTTCGCGCAGCGAGTTCAGGCCGTTCAGGTATTGGTTTCTGGTGACGACCGTTGCCCATGTCATCCCGGCAGCACTCGCCGTCATCAGAGGCACCTTGCGGCTCCTTTCCATGTTACCGATCATCGGTTGGGGATTCGGCTGGCTGCTCGGCTGGGTCGAAGAGCGCGAGGTGAACGCGCTCGCCAATGTGATCGGCGACATCGCCATTTACAACACCACCGATGCGAAGTCGAAATTCTACGCGGTCCGGAAGGCCATTCTTGACGGCGCCGTCAACGCGGTGCGTTACCTGTTGGAGCCGGCAAAGCCAGGCGGACCGTACCGGCCGGAGGACTGGCGTTATGATCGTGTGATCCTGGCTGGCCACTCGCTCGGCAGCCAGATCGCCTTCGACGCGATCAACCGCCTCAATCACCTGATTCATCAAGGCGAACTCCGCGGCTGTGACAGCGCCGGTTACTTTACGGACGGGACCACGCGCCTGAAGATCAACAGCGTGGAGCACGTTTCCGAGATGCTCTGCGGGCTGGTTACGTTCGGCAGTCCACTCGACAAGATGGCCTTTTTCTTCCGCGAACAAACGGCGAAAGACCAATACCTCCGCCGCCAGCTCATTGAACATTTTCACGGCTTCAAGCAACGTCCCTGGAGTCAGGACCGACCGGACGACTCGAAGCGGCTGGTGGAAGCGCCGCAACTCTTCGCGCGGCTGTTCGATGGCATTCGCTGGCTGAATTACCACGACCGGGGCGACCTCCTGAGCGGTTCACTCGACTACTACCAGAAAGTCGTGAACCTGGAATGTCAGTTTCGCCCGGTGCTGTCTGCGAACGGGTTCTACCTCGTGCTGACGCTGTGCCTGGCGATTGCTGCGGCGGTGCTGGCGTGGACGGCGTTGATTTGGGATCCGAGCGAATGGCTCCGACTGCTGTTCGAGGGGACCGGGGCCGAGTTGATGAACCGATTGCGCGTGGTTGCCGCCGCGGATGTGTGGCGGTTGGTCTTGTGCGTCCTCTTGTTGGTTGGGACGGCGGCGGTCCCGTTGGCCGCCTTCGCCGCGCGCTTTACGCACAGTCATTATTGGAACTGCCGACGCCTGTTCGCGGAAATTGTTGAGCAGTTTCTTCTTCCCTCGGAACCTCCCCGTCACACGCCGCCTTCAACCGACATAACTCCGAACAGACCGGCGGGGGCAGGGACGGGCCCCGTCAAAATCGAGTGCCCGCACTCGCACGAGTAGGCGGGCACCCTGAAGAACACATTGGAACAAATCGCTCTGGTTGTTCCTGGACACGACCGGTTCAAACGCCAGCGAGCGTTTTCTACCGGGCCGTAGTCAGGCGGTAAAACGTCGGTTCGTCGCCCAAGCGGATCGTCGCGGGATTGGTGCTGCCACTCGGAGCGGCTCCCCATGATAACGGCAGCAGAGTGCGGCTCTGTTCCAGCGAGAAGCCGGACCGGTTCGGCGCCCAGGAGATCACCACGTTCATTCCGGACTGTTGAATGAACAACGTCGGTGCTTCGCCGGTGGACGGAACAATCAGCCCCGGCCAGAAACCGCCCTGGAGCGTGTACGTGCCGCCGCTCAACATGCCTGTGTCCGGCTGGCCGATGGTGCCGCTGAGCGTGTAGTTGCCCCCAGTGCTGGTGCCGCCCCCACCATCGAGGGTGAACCAGTTAATGGCGTATTGAGCGTGGGCAACGCCCGAGAAGATCGTCACCGCAACCAGAGTGTGACGAAATAAGTTCATCGCCAGACTTCGTTTAACGCGACCTGCCGGATGGATTCGCCGACATGCTGACCGCGAGCCTTGCGGGCGTTCCCGAGGCGGCGAGGCGATTCTCCAATGAAGCATTCGGTTTTTCAAGCGCGGCGATGCGATCCTCCCCGGTTTTCAACTCCACCTGCTGCTCCCGAAGTAATTTCTTCCAGCTTCTGGTTCAACCCCTGCCCGACTGGCCGCCGGCGCCACCTCTACGATCCACTGGATCGCTCAGTTGCTCACGGCCCGGTAGAAGGCCGGAAACTTCAGCACAGCGTCAGCGTCCTCAAATAACGCAGTGCCGGACGCATTCATGGTCACCGGACTCAGGACGCTCCAGGCCGCGCTCATCAAACTGCCCGCACGCTGGATCGTGTAGATTCTCCCGGCGGTCCCGGAGAGGTTAAACTCGGGATGGCCGTTGGGCAAAACGCGGTAGCTGGCAAACTTCGCCGGAACTGCTGTGCCCGTGCCGCCCGTGCTGGCGGCTTTGAGAGCGAACGTTGTGTTCCGCTGCACGACGCCATACCCAGCCATTTGCGGAACGTCGGTGGTGGAGTTGTAGAAATTCAACCCGAACTGGAGCTGGCCTTGGTAATTCAATTCCGGGCGGAAATAATTCGTGGGAATCACTATTGAAGTAGCCGCAGGATCCAGCGCGCGCGGCACGCATGGATTGGGAGCCATGAAAACCAGGTTTCCCAGCTCGTCGGTAATGATCAGACGGATGAATGCGCCCGGGCCTTGCGGGGAGAATGGGTTCCACCGCAACGTGAATTCATGACTCGCATCAATCGCTTGGGCCTCGGCATAGTTGGCGATCTTCGGGATGATGGCGGGAGTGGCGGGCAACGCCATGGGGATGACGCGCTCGGGTTGTCCGGTTTGGTTGAAGCGCACGGTATAGCTGCCCTCGGGGTAGGCCGCTTCCAGCGCGGCTTGGGTGTCGTATGGTCCGTAAAGGTTAAGGACTACGATTTGGTTTGTGAGATTCTTCGTTGTGCCATCGGGCAACGTGAGTGAGCCGTTCGTGACCGCGGGTCCGGCGGGCGGGCTTTGGAGTGTCGTGCTGAAGAACGCCGGGTTCCCGGATCGGGGAACCACTTCGTCAGCGGACGTCTGGCGATACTCAAGGAACTTCGTCACGGTGTAAGAACCCATCGTCGGCGTCGTCGGAGTACAAAGCTCACTCGGGATGCCAGTGCTTGCTTTGAGAGAGAACGAGGTGGTGCGTTGCACGACGCCATTGCCAGTCATCTGCGCAACGTCGGTCGTTGAGCTGTAGAAATTCAAACTGAACACGAGCAGCCCCTGGTAGTTAAAACCGGGGCGCAGATAATTCGCGGGAATCACGATTGAAGTGGCCGCAGGATCCAGCGTTCGCGGCACGCACGGATTGGGCGCCATGAAAATCCGGTTCCCAAACTCATCGAGAATGACCAGCCTGACTACCCCAGCCGGAGAGGAGAACGAGTTCCACCGCAGGGTGAAGTCCTTGGTCGCATCGATGTTTTGCGCCTCGGCATAATTGGCGATCTTCGGGATGATGGCGGGAGTGGCGGGCAACGTCATGGCCAGGACGCGTTCGGCTTCTCCGGTTTGGTTGAAGCGCAAGGTGTAGCTGCCCTCGGGGCGGGCCCCTTCCAGCGCGGCTTCGGTGGCGTACAACTCGAAGCGCCTGAAAACTCCGGCTTGGAGCGCAAGATTCGTTGTCGTGCCATCCGGGAATGTCACCGAACCGTTCGTGACTGCCGGGCCGGCCGGCGGGCTCTGCACGGAGACGCCAAACAACCCCGGGCTGCCCGGCGAGACGACCGGGTCGCCCGCGGAGCTTTGGAGATATTGCAGGTTTTTCGACAAGGTGTACGAACCTGTCGTCGGCGTAACCGGCGGGCAAAGCTCATTCGGGCTGCCACCGGAGTTGCTGGCGATTCGGTAGCTGCCCGTGAGGGTCTCCAGCAGTTGGCCCGTCGCACTCTTGAGCGGGGAGCTTGCGCCCGCCAGATTGAGCGTCCAAGAGACCGTGGTGTTGAGCGGGATTGGACCGTTGGGTTGGAATGTCAGGCTCCGCCGGTCCGCGCCCCATCGACCGCTCAGCAGCGAGTTCACGGAGGCGGGTCTGAATTCGTAGTTCCCAATGAGGACGGTCCCTATAGTGGGCAGCAACGACGTCGCGGTATCCATTGCCTGATCGAACACGAAGACGACCGAGCCCCTCGGAGCCGCGTTGGTCGCGTCACTGGCGGGGCTCACTGAAACGAGCTTTGGCGCTGACTGCGCGTACGTGGCGAGCGCCGTGCCAAGCACCCACACGCTCAGCACCACTCGGGCAAGAAATCGTGGGACTCCCCGCCCTCGCGAGAAGCCTACGGATGTGGAGGAGGGGTAAACCTGATTCATGATTTGTGTCCAAGATTGGCGGTTGATTTCAAACGGTTGTTGATGCATAGCGGGCCTGAACCGGTGTTCAGCAAGCGCACTGCAGACAGAATGCAATGGAAACAGAACGAGCTTTCAGCCCTGAGTAGCGACCACGGGGTGTTCCTCCCAACGTCATTGAATTGCATTTAGTTTCAACATTTAATGCGTCTCATCGGCCGGCTTCACGAACCGTCATTCGCAGGTGCCAGCAGGAGATAGCACCAGGAATGCCCGTAATGGCTCGAGACCAATTCGCGGATCATCATCGGCAGGATACGAAACTGCCGCTCGATCCCCGACGCCTGCAGGAGCACGGTGATCAGTCCTTCGTCAACAGCAAAGCGCTAGATGATTCTATTGAATCCCCTCATCCCACTCGTTCCTCGCGGGGCGAGGGAGACAATTCCTGGCAGGAGTATCAAGATGCGGTGCGCCAGTGACCGCAGGTGCCGGGGCCATCTGCGCTTGACTTAAACCTGGGTCTGCCCTTACTGGATTGGTATGCAAATCAACCCATTGGCTAATGTATCCCTCCAACAACTCAAACAGGCTGTTACAATCCGGGAAAAGATTGACGGATTGGAGAAGGAACTGGATCGAATCGTGGGCGGCGAGTCGTCAACCACCCGGAATGCAACTCCGCGCAGGAAGGGCAGGCTCAGCGCGGCCGGAAGAGCCAGACTCTCCGCGATGATGAAGGCCCGCTGGGCCAATCGCAAGCGACAGAAATCGCTCCGGGTCACAAAGGCTGCAAGACCGGCAACCGCTAAGATGAAAAGCTCACCTCAGCGTGGTCAGTTGAAGGACGAAATTATTCGCAACCTGAAGACTGCCGGGAAATCGGGAGTAGCGGTCAAAGACCTGGCTGCGGGCCTCGGAAGGAGTTATGGCAATATAAGTGTGTGGTTCCACACCACGGCCAAGGGAGTAAAGGAAATCAAGAAAGTTGCGCCGGGCCGGTTTGCTTGGGCTTCTTGAGAGGCTTGGACGCGTGCCGGATGTTGCCGAACATCTCGGCGTTCGCCAACGGCTCCGACCGTGCCATTTCCAGAAAGCCCTTCCGCGCTGATCGAGCGAGTCACGCTTTTCAACGAAGAGAAGGGCTTTGCCATCCTCCAGGTGAGCGCCCAGGCGGCACGGTGCTTGGAATTTCCGCCACGCAGGACGGTCGAGTCGAGGCTCGGCAAGAACCAGGATCATGAGTGGGACGGTTCTGTATCATGTGCGACTGGAGGTGTGACGCAGGGTCGCACGTAGGTTGCGAGTCAAGACCAGGCCGAGAAGCACGCCAATTCCGAATGCGATGCCGGCAGACTCATACGGGTGTAACCGAACTGCGAGGCCGGCGGCCTTTGCGTCGGCAATCGCGCGCTTCTCCAGTTCGCGCCACACGGTCTTGCACCGACTCGCAGCGGCCTGCAAGCGGGCGCGGGCACCACAGTCTTTATCACCGAATTCGCCCACCGTGGCCTTAAGCAGCTCGTCGCTCTCACTGACCAAAAGCCGCAGGCTGCGTAGAATTCTGTCGGCGCTCTCTTCTGTTTCCATTATCATCGAGTCTCCCTTCGTCCTATTGAGTGGTCAAGACGTTCTCCGGCTTTCTTCACCACGGGCGGGCGAATGCCAGGGTATCCTGACTTCATCGGGCGGCTTTCGTGTCCCGTTAACCCGTACGAGCACCCTGCCCGGCGCGCGGCGCTGAATTTGAACGTTGGATGAAACATCCGTTGGAAGGGTTAGCAGGCTAGGGATGAACAAGCAAGGAGTACATGGGCAAGGACCCTGCTTCAGATCCGGGAGCCATCCGGTCGGCGCAGTGACCTTCACGTGAACCGGGAACGACCGGCCCGCCCGTGGGAACAATCAACCATTTGACAGCGGCGAGAGAGGCCACCTGGTGCGTCTCAGGCGTCATCTAAGGATTGCCGAGCAGGTTGGCTCTTGATTAGGATGGCAATGTTCCTCACTGAATGTACAGGAGATTGAGAATCGCGCCGCCAGACGCGCCAACAACAACCGTTGTCAGTTTTAATGCGCTGTTTCACGAATCAAGCCGACCACCAGCCGAATATGAAAAATCCAAAATGCATCCTCCCAACCCTCATGGTGCTCGGAGCAGTGCTCACGACGGCGTACACAGTCTCGGCGGCGCTGAAGACCTGGAACGGTACGGCCGGTGACACCTTCTGCTCCTCCGGGGGGAATTGGTCGCCGGCCGGCGCCCCTGGAGCGAGTGATAATGTGACGTTTACTAATGACGGTGTGTCGGACAATCCCATCGCGCTCGGCGGCTCGGTTAATATTGTCGTGGACGCCATCTTCGTGAACAGCATCAATTCGCTCGGTTATATGAACACGAACGGTTTTCACAATACTAGCGTCATCAACCCGCTCGTGGTAAGAGGCACGTCGGCAAGCGATGTGGCGAACATCGCGGATGACGGCGAACCCGCAGTCTTCTTCATCGGGAGCGGGAAACTGGACGGCAAAGACGACAGCGTTTTCGCGACGATCATCGGAAACTCACTGATGGTGAGCAACGGGAACGCCAACCTCAGCGTCTCGCAAATCAGCCAAACCGCCGGCCTCCACAGGGCCACTCTGGATCTGATGGGGCTGAACTCCTTCACCTGCGTCGTTTCCAATGTGCTCGTCGGTCATAACTTCACCCAACCCGACTTCGCGTGGCGGCCAACCGGGGAGCTCTTTCTGGCAAAGACTAATTCGATAACAACCGGTTTCATTTCTGTGTCCGACGCTTACCAGAATGCCGGAGGAAACTGCTATATTCACCTCGGCTCAGCCAACACCTTGAATACCGACAAGATTAGAATTGGCATGCATAAGTGCGTCGGCATCATTGACATCACGCCCGGGGTGGTCAATCCGTGGGTGACTCTCCGCGACTCGGCCGGAACCGGCCGGCAATTCTCGTGGGAACTTGGCGACGAGTTCGAGTCAAACACAAACCTGCTCTTTGGATTTTTTACCAGTAACCAGGCGCGCGGGACCATGGATCTGACCGGAGCGACGGTGGACGCGCTGGTGGACCGAATCACCCTCGGACGCGGCCAGATCCAGCGTGATTCTACTGTTAGAAACGGCGATGGAAACGGCACGCTTATCTTCGGGGGCGGCTCCATTGATGCGAACTATATCGAGATGGGCATCCAAGTGCCTGGCCCATTCATTGGCGGCAGTGTGGGTCATGGCGTCCTCAACGTGAATAACGATCCCGGCGTCGGTCCGGCATTGCTCACCGTGCGGAGCAACTTGGTCATGGCGGTGCAACAACCCGGTAACACCGACGTCAATGGCAGCACGGCGGAGATCGACATTAACGGCGGCACCCTTGCGGTCGCCGGTGACATCGTCGATGGGGCGGGGCTTTCAACAATCAATATCGGTAGCGGCGGCAAGTTGGACCTGAAGCCGGCGGGAGACGCCACGCCGGGCAACTTGTCCGTGGATATTCTAAACATTACTGATGGCATCATCACCAACTACGCCACGCTCTCCGCGACGAATATCAATCTCCTCGGGTCGCTCCCGCTATTTACCGTTTATCCCGGCCAGGCGATTGCTCCGGCTGGCGTGGGAGTCATCGGCACACTGAGTGTCGCCGGCGATGTCACGTTGCGAGGCAGTACGGTCATGGACATCAGCAAGATCAACAACACCCGGAGTGCCGACCAGTTGGCTGTGAGCGGAACTCTCGATCTGGGCGGAGCGCTAACGGTGACGTTCTTCGGAAACAACAACTTGGTGGCAGGTGATAAATTCACTCTCTTCAATGCACCAACGTTGACGAACTCGTTCACAACCGTGAAGCTGCCGCCGCCCGGTTCGGGTCTGGGCTGGACAAACAAGATCCTCATCGATGGCAGCATCGAAACAGTCGCCACTGGTGAGCCTGCGGTGCCACCGACGATTGCAGTAAGCTACTCCCCGACGAGTATCAGCCTGTCCTGGCCTACGGCCTACACGAGTTTCGCGCTCGGCGGCCAAACCAACCCGATCACGGTCGGGTTGAGCAATAATTGGGCACCCGTAACGGGTGTGGCCGGAAACCAGATCACCATTCCCCGGCATTCCGCGAATGGATGCGTGTTCTTCCAATTGTTTCAGCAATAGGGCGCCACCGAGAATGATGTCGGTCGGCCTTTGGCTCGTCTCCTTACGTCATGATTTTACGTTCGCGCAGAGGTGCTCAATCACTGTATTTGCGGCGAGAAAACGGGGTTCCGCGGTAGCGGTTCTGCGGAACATACACATTTACAAGCCCGGTTGCGGCATTGCCGGATGCGTCCACGCATTCCACGGTGACGGTGTAGATGCGCCCGTGCCCTTTGGCAGAACGCGCCGCTCGGAGGCTCAGGCTGAGCGGGCCGGTGATTTCCCAGGAGGGTGATTTTTCGGCATTGCCACGGGCGGCAGCAGGATCATTGCAGGCGACCGATTTGATTCTCGCCCATGCTTGCCCGGCGTTGTCGGTTGCTGAAACAATTAAGCGGACCGGCACCATTTGATGGTTGGGCACCCACAGGACGTTTGGGGTCGCAAAGATGCTATGAATTTGCGGCGGCGTAGTATCCC
>Ga0137368_10005442_pt1 | contig 13443 bp, 12 predicted proteins | sample SagtaG_13_FD_104917 | JGI IMG/M metagenome (GOLD analysis project Ga0137368, IMG submission 104917) | Vadose zone soil microbial communities from Sagehorn Ranch, Mendocino, California, USA - Sage1_L_100_16 metaG | ecosystem: Environmental > Terrestrial > Soil > Vadose zone | place: USA...
CCCTCTCCCTGAGGCAGAGGGTTAGAGTGAGGGGGAACCATAGGAAGTCTGATCCCGCGTATCTGAGCAGACCCGGAACCGTCGAACGCGGTGAGTTCTCCGGCAGAGCCGGCGGTTTCTTAGCAAGACTATGAGCGAAGCTCCAGCGAACGTCTCGATCGCGTTCAAGCCGTCGAAAATTCACGGGGTGGGCGCATTTGCGGCTTCGCCCATTCGCTCGGGCACACTCGTCCTGGAATACGTGGGCGAACGGATCTCGAAGCAGGAATCCACGCGCCGCTGCGCGGCGGGGAACACGTTTATTTTCCAGCTCGATGACGAATTCGACCTCGACGGCAGTGTCCCGTGGAATCCCGCCCGCTTTCTCAATCACAGTTGCGCTCCCAACTGCGATGCGGAACTTATCGACGGACAGATTTGGATCGTCGCGCGACGCGACGTTCCTGTCGAAGAAGAGCTGACTTTCAATTACGGCTACGATTGGGAGGACTACCGCGGACACCCCTGCCGGTGCGGTTCACCGGAGTGCGTCGGCTATATCGTTGCCGAGGAGTTTTTCCCGTCCCTCCGACGCCAGCCAGCGCTTCTGTCGCCGGCGGCAGTGTAGGTCGGGGCCGGTTGCTTTTTCGTTCATGAATCCGATCAACCTCAAAAGTGAACCGACCAGACCAAGCCATGGGCGAAGGCGACAGATTTTCCGAGGGATTTCGATGGAATGGCCGTTTAGTGAGTGAACACCAGGCTGGAAAGCCTGCTGAAAAACGGCTAACCACGAAATTGAGGCGACACAAATATGCGAAATTCAATCTTGCTCATTACCGTGGGGGCGGTGCTAATCCTCGGCACGACCGATCCCCTTTGGGCGCAAGCTCCGCCAGCCGCAACGCCCCCCAGACCCACCAACGCGCCCAACGCGTCAGGAGTGCTCGCGTCGCCGGTAGTGTTTGAGTGGAAATCCGGTCACCTCACTTCGACTGACGTTCATTCCCTCACCCGTGCTATCGTCAAGGGTGAGGAGGCGGCGTTCGAGGAGTTCTACGAACGGTTCAGCGGCCGGCTTTACGGGATGCTGTTGTTTCTAACGTCGGGCCGGGAGGAAGTCGCGCGTGAAATCCTCCAGGTCACGATAATCAAGGCCGCCCGCAAGTTCCGCGTGTTCGACCACGAGGAGGCTTTGTGGGCCTGGCTCTCGCAGGTGGCGCGCAATGCGTTGGTCGATTACGTCCGCGAACTGGCCCGGCGTCCGAATGCTGTTTCGATTGACGTGTTGACTTTAGCCCTCGCCGAGCCTTCGGCTGCCGAGGAGGATCTATTGGAATGGCTCGAACACGGCTTGAACGAACTGGATGAGGAGGAGCGGGCGTTGGTGGAATCCGTCTATTTTCAATTCCGACGACAGCAGGACCTGGCTGACGAGAGTGGTTCGACGCGAAAGGCGATTGAATCAAAGCTGGCCAGGATTCGAGCGAAGCTCCGACACTTTATTCTTCAGAGGATCAAAAATGAACAATGAACCATCTGAACAGAAGCGGAAGCTCCTTAACGACGTTTTTCGCGCCGATTCATTTGACACCTTCAACGGCCAACTGAGACAGCGTGTGTTGTCGGAGTTCCGCCGCGGACGGTTCATCCGTCGCGCCACGTCGATCTCGCTCACGGCGGCAATCGTGGCTGCGTTGATCACTTGCGCTCTTCTCTTTCGCGTCTTTGACAGGACTAGAACCACGCTACTGGCGAAGGTACCTGCGAGAAACGAGGGGATGCGTCAGACGGCAGCTCAGCCAAAGGAATCCGCGAGTGACTTGACACTCACTGACGAACAACTCATCGCCTTCTTCCCGTCCAATTCCTGCTTCCTGGCGGAAGTGGAAGGCAGGAAAATCCTGGTCTTTCGGAATCCTGAGCTAAGGCAGAAGTATCTACACTGAATCGCAGTTTGCCGGGAATGCCTTTTGGAATTCCGGACGAAGGACAAGTCAAAGGTAGCTCATTCCTCGCACCTTTGGGTTTGGGGTCGGAATCCCGTTGGGATTCTGCTCTGAAATCTCCGGACCGTGTTCGGTTTAGCGCTTTGACACTTTCAAGTGCGCCCGGCCAAGGCCAGACTGATCGCCCATTTCCACCACCTTGCCGTCGCGGAAGTGGACTTCAATGAATTTGGAGCCGGAGACCGGTCCGCCCTCTTCGTCCCGGAGCGTGGCGACGATCTTCCGGGTCCGCACGTCAATCACGTCCGGGGTGTGGCACCAGGCGTAACGGCCGTCGAGACTGAACGTCACCCAGCCGTGGCCGCCTTGGGTCAAATCGACGTGCCCGGTTTCCTTGGGCGGCATCTGCGTTGCGTCGAAAATGAAGAGCTGGTTGCCTTCCTGATCGCTGATCCAAAGTTCGCTCTCGTCCGGAGTCAGCGCGGCGCCGTGCGCGCGATGCGGGATCGGCTCCGTTCCGGCGAACACGCGCTGCGGCACCTTTCCGGTCTGTAACTCCACCACGTCGAACCCGACGTGTTTGCCGAGGCAGATGTAGGCGTAACGGTTCCGGCTATCGATCGTGAAGGGAAACACTCCGCTTTCACCCACGCCTTCCACGCGGCGCGCGAGGGAATCGTCGCCTGTTCGGAAGAGCCAAAAATTGGTTTCGGTGCCGAGATACACAACCTGACCGTCAAGGCCGGCGATGCTGTTGTGCGCCTGCGGCCCGGCGGTCAGGCGTTTCAGCACGTCGCCATTATCCGGATCGACGACGAGAAAGCCGCTGTTCGTCCCCTTCCACCACCAGCCAGTCGGCACATAAAGTTTCCTGCCATCGGGCGTAATGCAGGCGCGGTCACAGCCGACGTCGTATTGGCGTTCCCAGAGAACCTTCTCCGTTTCGAGATCGAAGGCGCCGAGGCGCCGGCTGGTGGACGAGTAGTAAACGGCGTGCCGCTTCCGATTGCCGCAAAAGCCGCGCAGCCCTTCCTTGAAGGGGATTTCGATGCGGCGCACGAAGCGGTGACCGTCATCAATGTCGAAGACGAGGATGCCCTTGGCAGCACCGGCCCCCTGCGCTGCGTCGGGCGTGCTCAGGTAGAAGTAGCGCTTCAAGGCCGAGTCGGCTGCATGGAGAGAGGGCAGCGCGAACAGGCCCAGGGTGAGAAGCAAGAGCTTGAGCATGGTTCGGAGCTTATCCTGCATCGGCTAACGTACGTCAAGCGGCGGGACTGGCGGCGCGGGTAGTTGCCCCCACGGCATGCGTGCCGCGTCCGGTAACGGTCACACTCCAGGTTCCCCTGCCCTTGCAGGCCACGGCTTTCTTCGATGCGTGCGCGAGCGAGGAGGTCACACTCAACCCATGCGCGCTGTTACTTGCGACCACGCACCACGATGCGCTTCGCGCACCAAACGGCGAATGCTTCTCCCTCTCCCAGCGGGAGAGGGTTGGGAGGGCGTGGGCATCCGAACGTCGTGCAAACTGTTCATGGTCCCGTTCCCGCGGGGAACCAAGCTCAGGGCGCCTCCCCGCCGCCTGCTTTTCCGGATGCCGTGGAACCTGATGGGCCGCACCGTTTCGCGACGTGACAAACTTTTGCCGCAGACTTATTCAAGCAGACGATGAAGACACGGTCGCTCCTCACCCTCGTAGTGGTTCCCCTCTCCACACTGGCGGGCCTTGACACCAACCGCATTGAACAGCTCACCGGCCTCAAAGGCACCTGGAACGCGGCTGAGGGCGTCTTCAAAGTCACGGCGCCGCGCAACGACCTGGCCGTGAGCGTGGACGGCTGGAAGATGGCGCCGTTCATGGGCCTCACTACGTGGGCGGGGTTCATCGAAGGCAAGAAAACGGAGGCGATGGTCGCTGGCGACCTGGTGTTGTTCGAGGACGAGATCAACCCGGTAATGTCGGCGGCACTTGACGCTGGCCTGAGCATCACCGCCCTGCACAACCATTTTTTCTTCGACGAGCCGAAGGTCTATTTCATGCACATCGGAGGGGAAGGCACGATCGAAAAGCTCGCGAGCGGCGTGCAGGCGGCGTGTGGCGCATCCGGGCCGTAAATCGTGAGCCATTCGTGACTGCGTTCTCGAGAACTGGCTGCCCGACTGCGGACTTGTTCCATTCAAAGGCGCGCAGTCTTGGAGACCGCAGACACGCCCGCGACAGCCGTAAGCAGGCGATTTGACGTCGTCGATTGCTCGTGCCCGCGTCCCTTTGGGAGTCAGCCCGGCGTGCCTCGGGAAGCACGGAGCCGAGCCGCGTCCGCGAGCCGTTCCAGCGTTGCCACCGTCATTTCCCAGCCAAGGCATGCATCGGTCACGCTTTGACCGTAGCGCAGCCCGTGCTTGCCGTTGACAATATCTTGCCGGCCTTCGATCAAATAGCTTTCCAACATGACGCCGCAAATGGCGCGCGAGCCGCCGGCAATCTGGCCAGCGAGATCCCCGGCTACGACGGACTGGCGCCGATGATCCTTGCCGCTGTTGCCGTGGCTGCAGTCCACCATCAACCGGGGCGGCAAGCCGGCCAGTGCCAACACCTCCGTTGCCGCCTGGACGCTCGCCGCGTCATAATTGGGCCGGTCCCTTGACCCGCGTAGAACGACGTGGCAATGCGGATTGCCACTGGTCGTGACGACGACCGCGCGGCCGGCCAGCGAGATCGAGGGAAACTTGTGGGGTTGCGCGGCGGCGAGAACCGCGTCCACGGCGACCGCCAGGTTGCCATGGGTCGGATTCTTGAAGCCAACGGGAGCCGACAACGCCGACGCCATCTGACGATGCAGCGGGCTTTCCACGGTCCGCGCGCCGATCGCTCCCCAGGTGAGCAATTCGGCGTAATACTGCGGCGTCACCAGATCGAGAATTTCGGAGGCTGCCGGAACATCCAGTCGTGCGAATTCCAGCAGGATTCGACGCGCGTGGCGCAGGCCTTCGCGGATGTTGCCATGCCCGTTGAGGTCCGGGTCATAAATCAATCCCTTCCAGCCCAGGCGCGTTCGCGGTTTCTCGAAGTAAACCCGCATCACGAGAAACAGCGCGTCCGCCACGCGCGGTGAAAGGTCGCGCAGACGCCGGGCATACTCGAGTGCGGATTCGGGTTCGTGAATCGAACACGGCCCAACGACCACGAGTAATCGATCGTTTTTGGCGAGCAAGATGTCCTGGACCACCGCCCGCGACCGGGCAATGTGCGCGGCTACCGCTTCGTCCACCGGCAGTTCTTTGTGCAACTCGCACGGCGCGGGGAGCGCTTCCTCGAATGCAATATGAAGATCGGAGATTGTCGTCGGCACAGGTCGCTTGCGCGTGGGCGAGCCTAGCCGAACGGCGGGCCTCGATCAACCGCGGCTCGGCGGCAAAAAGACACCGTGTTGAACTGTAGCTGCCGAGGTGACGAGGCGGGCGCACGGGGGCCATGAACCTCGTGAAAAATCTGACAATCCCGTCAGGTTGAACTACATTGCCCCCGGTTACGCCCCACCGCAGCGCGTCACGGCGACTCATTCCGGGACCTCAAACGACGCGCGAATCTCGTCCAGGGAGCGGCCGGCGCCCAACAGTAACATCAATTTGATCCGCGCCATGTGGCTTGCCAGCAGGCCCCCGAGGATGGCGCCCAGGCGCTTAAGCTGCCGGCCGGCCCCTTCATACGCGTAGGTGTCGAGCACCCGTCCGCGCAAGCAACGTGACGTGATGACGACCGGCATGCCGGTTCCTATCGCTCGCGCCACCTCGCCCATCGCGGTGAGTGGCAGGTTCCCGCGTCCCAACCCCTCGATCACCAATCCACGCATGCCGTCCTCGACGGTGTGGCGCAGCAGTCTCCCATCACTGCCCGCTGAAAGTTTGACGACTTCAACTCTCTCCTCCACACGCGTCGTCGCGATCTGTTCGCGGCCAGTGCGGCGGCGCGTGACGATAATGCGGTCTTTATCCACGATGCCGAGTGGACCAAAGTCACGGCTCTGAAACGCGTCCACAGATTCTGTGTGCGTCTTGGTTGCGTCCGACGCGGCGATCAACTGGTCGTTCATCACGACGAGCACACCAAGCCCTCGCGCCCCTGGATCCGCCGCCACACGTATTGCCGAGCGCAGGTTTGCCGGACCATCCCAACTCGGTTCGGAACTGTTTCGCATCGCCCCCACGAACACCACCGGCTTCTCGGATCGAAGCACCAGGTCGAGCAGGTACGCCGTCTCCTCGAGTGTATCCGTTCCATGGGTGACGACCATTCCGTCCACTCGCGCATCGTCGAGTTGCGCGCCGACGCTCCGTGCCAGTTCCAGCATCCGCACGGGGGTAATGTGCGGCCCGGGCAATCTCGAAAAGTCCGTTGTCACGACCTCGGCGACCTCCACTAACCCCGGCACCTGGGCGAGAATCTCCGCGCCCGAGAGCATCGGCAGCGCGCCGCCCGCGGTTGAATCGAAGCGCATCGAGATGGTGCCGCCGGTGAAGACGACCGCGACGCGAGGCTTCCGGGATTCCGTCATGCGCCGAGGATGCAAGGCCGTTCCAATTCGCACAAGCGGAGGATGCGGTAGCGCTATTCGCGGGCAGGCGGCTCGCTCTTACTCTTACTCTTACACTTAAGTCGGCAGATCAGGATTAAGACAAGATTAAGATTAGGATTACGAATAAGATTAGGGTTACGAGCAGGATTACGATTACGAGCAGGATTAAGATCAATGCCCGCTTGAGTTGGTTTGAGGTACAGGCAAACTCGCCGGACAAAAATGTCTGGAACCGAGGTCATCGGCTTGGCCGCGGCAGCGTGCGCCGCTGGAATCGTCAACGCGGTCGCCGGGGGCGGCACCCTCATTACCTTTCCCGCGTTGCTGGCATGCGGCACGGCCTCGGTAAGCGCCAACGCCACGAGCACTGTTGCGCTTGTGATCGGGACTGTGGGCAGCGTTTATGGCTACCGTCAGCCCATCGCAGCAGTGAAGCCATGGCTCAAGCCTTTTGTGCCAGTGAGTCTTTTGGGCGGGCTCGCAGGCAGCGTCCTGTTGACCCGGACGAGAGAGGAAGTCTTTAGCAGGATGGTACCGTTCCTCATTCTGTTCGCCACGTTGATTTTTTTGGCCCAGGGCCCGTTACGTCGGTTCGCCGGCTTTGCCGATAAATCGGCCGCCGCCGCCACTCCCCCGCACCGCGCCGTTTGGGCGGCGATTCTGTTTCAATTCTTCGTTGCCGTTTACGGCGGTTACTTTGGCGCCGGTATTGGCATTCTCATGCTCGCGTCGCTTAGCTTTCTCGGGCTGACCAATATCCATGAGATGAACGCCCTGAAAACAGTCCTGGCCTCGCTCATCAACCTCGTGGCGGCCGTCTATTTCAGCTTCAGCGGCTTGATCGACTGGCCCAAGGCAGGCATCATGACGGTGGGCGCAGTGGCCGGTTACTTCGTCGGCGCTCATTCATCGCAACGCATCCCGCAACAGCGCGTCCGGCAAATCATTACCGCCGTCGGATTTGTTATCTCGGCGGCGATGTTCTACCGACAGCTTGGCTGATGCTGCGGCTGCAGGATTCCGATGTCGCATCATCGGGATGAGCCGTTCCGGATGCGAGAAAACCGATCCCTTCCGTTCGGGGCCGCTTCCCGCGCTGTCGGGCGGGTCGCCCGACGGCACAGGCGGGTCGCCTGTGCGACCCACGCTAAACAACCGTCGCGCAGCAGTGAACTCCCGCCCGGTTCAACGCCCGGCCTGTTCGACCAGCTTCAGGATGGCGATGGTGTTGAGCGCCGCTTTGGGGACGAACGACGTGACCTCCACAAATTCCGGCAGCTTCGAGCCGTCTGGGTTGCGCTCGGAGCAATGATCGTTGTCGCCCCACGGACCGAGGCCGTCGAGCGTGGGCACGGCGTCCCAGAGCCAATTGCCGTCGCTCAGTCCACCGCGTTCCTCGACGTTCACCGGGATACCAAGTTCCAGACCCGCCTCCCGCCAGACAACCGCAAGACGGTCGGTATTCGCGTTTCGCGGCCAGGGTCGGCTTTCGGTGAGAATCTCGACCGTTACCTCGCTGGCGTAACGATCCACCGGGCTTTGCACTTGGCCCGGGCCGGCCAGTGCCAGCAAAGCCGCCTTGGCTTGCCCGTACACGTCCGGCTTGAAGGCGCGGAACTCGCCTTCGGCGACGGCTTCGTGCGGCACGCGATTCAACACTGTGCCACCCGAGACCGTGCCGACGTTGAAGGTCAAATCGCGCGAGTAGTCGCTGAGCGCCGCAATACGCCCGACCGTCTGCGCCAATTGAACAATGGCGTTCGCGCCGTGTTGATGTTTCGCTCCGGCATGCGCGCCGCGGCCGGTCACGGTGACACGCCAGGTCGCCCTCCCCTTGCGTGCCACCACCATCAGGCGCTCGTCGCCGAACCGCCCTTCCGATTCAAAAACCAGCGCCGCCAGGGTGTCCCGGTCGAACCGGCTCCGACACACATCACCGAAATCCTGCGAGAGCGTCTCCTCGGATGAATTCCAGAACAGTTTCCAGGTGATGTCCTCGAATACTGCCGGTGCCTGTGCCTGGAGCGTCTGCAGCACCAGCCACATCAGCACGGTGCCGCCCTTGATGTCGTGCGTACCGGGGCCGTAAATCCGGTCACCTTCCGGTTGCCAGTAAAAATTGTTGCGCGCTTCTTCCTCGGGTGGAAACACGGTGTCCAGGTGCGACACCATCGCGATGCTCCCGCTGCCGCGTCCACGCCGCGTCAACACCAGATGATCGCCGTAGTTTGGATTCACAGACGGGATAAACTCGGGCGCCAGGCCCAGCGGACCGAAACAATCCGCCGTAAGCCGGCCGAGCGTGTTCACGCCTTCCCGATTGGACGTGAAGCTGTTGATCCCGACCATCTGCCGGAGCATCTCCAGTGCATGGGGCATCTGTTGATTCAAGAAGTCGGTCAACCAAGCGGCCTTCTGCATGAACCGGAGAGTGGTGGGATTGCTGTCGTTGGTCAACAGGTCAGAGGACAGCGTGGCGGTACGTGTCGGAGGCTCTAAATCGGCTTGTCGAGAGCTCGATCGCGTGCCCCGCCTTTTCCGTTCGCAACGCATGCGCCACGCGTTTCGGAATGGAGACGAGGTCTCCTGCCGTGAGCGGCACGGAATCGCGCGTCCTGGAATCGATGTCTTCAACCGCCAGGACGAGTTCCCCCTGGATCACATAAATCACTTCTTCCTTAACCTCGTGATAGTGATTGCCCCGGACGCCGCCTTCGCGCAGTTCGATGTAGGCCAGATATCGGATTGGTTCGTCCGAATCGTAAAACTGGGCCAGTTCGCCCTGGGGCAGCAACAATCGCTTCAACACGGGCGCCGGATCGGTTGGCCCGCGGAATGAAGGCAGCGATTTCTTCACCACCTTCCCGTTCAGAAACGAATAATGCAGTGATTTGCGGTGCATGATTGGGGCAGCGGTCGGATTTATTGCCCGGGCAATTCACTGAACTTCATTTCCATACGGAGGTTCGCTCGTGGATCCACAATAGGTCCTTATTGCCGGGCGATGAAACGTCGTGTCCGATCTTCACGCCCAGCGCGGCGGTGCGAAAGGTCCTTGGATCCCGCCACCGATGGGCTTCCGAGTGGCCATCGGCGAAGGACTCGACGCCGCCCCGGTTGTGATGGGTGGCGGGAAAGTGAAAGAACCGGTCGCTGGCGCTGCCGGGCAACAACACGATGAAGGCGGGCGTACACAAATTCTGCGGAATCACATCCATGAAGGCGAACGTGTTCACCGCCGAGCGGATGTCGGACGATTTCCGCAACACCTGATAACGCGGCGAGAGGTGGCGGGCCACGCCGGCGTTGGGGGCGAGGTCCGAGTTCATCGAATAGCTCCGCACCTGCGGGATCGGCTTCCCTCGATTCACGACGTAGGTCGTAGAGTCGGACGGGCATTTGTAAACACGCTTCGTCGTCAGGTAGCGCGCGAAGGCGGCGTACTTGGGATCCAGGAGATACAGCTCGTTGGTAAACGCCGGGAGAAAATTGTGGTAGTCTCCCAGCACCCAGAGCGTCTCTCTCTGTCCGCCGCCCGGTTGCTGGGCGCCATTCGGCACGAGAACTTCATTGTTGTCCGAGCTGTAACGTATCCAGGTCACAGCCAGTTGTCGCTGGTTGTTCAGACACTTGATCCGATGCGCCTGTTGCTTCGCTTTGGCGAGTGCCGGAAGCAACAACGAGGCGAGGATCGCGATGAGGGCGACTACGACAAGGAGTTCAACCAGCGTGAAGCCACTGGTTCCCTGCTTGGAAACGACGGCGGACATAGATGCGGATGTTCTCTACACGATCTGCACGCAAGCTGCACTTACAATTTTGAAATCGCAACTGGGCGACCGTGGGCGGAAGAGCTCTCCGGCAGGAAACGCCTCCGCGGAGCGCCGTGCTACGAATGTGTTTACCGTGCGGCGCAGGTATGTAGCGGCGGCCATCTTGGCCGCCGACGAGGGCGGCAACTTGCCGCCCGACCGCAGGCGCCAAATCGCCAGCGCCTTCCCGGACCACACGCCATTTCCGCCGGGCAGGATGCCCGGCTCTACGGCAGGCAAGCTGCCTGCCGCTACGCTTCAAACACGTACCGTGCTACTGCACCGCGCGATAGAAGCGACGGACACCGGCCATTGGTTGCGTATCGACAAAACTGAATTCAGTTTCCGCAGCCGACAAAACGTTGGTTCCAATGTTCAGCCACTGCGCCAGGTCGGTGCTGGCCTGGACGACGATACGTTGTCCAGCCGGGGCTTGCACCCGGAACCCGAATTGTGCGCTGGAAGAAAACCGAGCGGATGAAGCCAGGAACGCGGGTTGGGTAGCGGCGTTGGTGGGCGAGAAGACCGCGAAATAAGGCCGGCTCTGTCCGCCGATGGCGGTAAACGCGCCGCCCACAAAAACGGTGTTCGCGGAAACGGCAACGGCGTACACATTCGTGTTCGGGATCGGATTCCACGCCGTCGCTTGAGCGTTGGTGGGGATCAAGGCGGCCAGGTGTCGCCGCTGCGCACCTCCGATAGAATTGAAGTTGCCGCCCACGTAGATGAGACCACCGCTCGAAAAGGCCAACGAGTAGATTCCAGGCGCCTCCGGCATAAAACCCGCGAACACGTTCGGGTTCCAGCTCAGCACGGTTCCATTTGTGGGATTCAATGCGGCAAGAAAACCGCGAAACGCGCTGCCGACTCTGGTAAATTCTCCCGCGCCATAAACTCGGTCGGGAACGACCGCCACGGCAAGAACGGTGCTATTGAGGTTGGGATTCCAATCCGTCGCGGTGCCAGCGGTGGCGTCCAGCGCTGCCATCCGGTTTCGCGCCTGCCCGCCGACGTTGGTGAAGCTGCCCCCGGCATACACGGTGGTGCCGCTGCGGACCAGCACTCTGACGTCGCCGTCCGCATTCGGGTTCCACGCGGTAGCCAGCCCCGTTGCGGCGTCCAACGACGCGATTCGGTTCCTGGCCTGGCCGCCAACATTCGTAAAACTGCCTCCCACATACAGCTCGTCGGCTGCCGTGTGCAACGTCCAGACGCTCCCAGGACCGTTTTCACCCATGGCGCTCGGATTCCAGTCGGTCACCTGACCGGAGACGGCATCGACGGCGACAAGCCCAGCCCGCGGATAGCCGCTGACGTTGGAAAAAGTTCCTCCCGCAAAGAGCGTTGTCCCGCTGAACGCCAGCGTGGAAACCACCTCGTTCGCGCCGGGTTTCCAGTCCTTCGGTTGGCCCGTGGTCATGTCCAAACTGGCGAGGTTGCTGCGAACGACGCCGCCCACGCCGAAAAAGCTTCCGCCGACAAAGACAGCGTCGCCAGAGCCGGAGACGGTCAGCACGTTGCCGCCCGCGTCCGGGTTCCACGCTGTGGGCTGGCCGGTGGCGACGTCCAGCGCTGCGATCCGGTGCCGAATCTGCCCGTTGACGCTGCCAAAGTATCCGCCAATGTAAATCAGGTTATTGAACAGCGAGAGAGCCGCGACGTCGCCGTCGGCGCCCGGTGTCCAGGCCAGCGGTGATCCGCTGAGGAGATCGATGGCGGCGAGGTGGCTGCGGGGTTGGCCGCCGAGGGTGCGGAAACTGCCCGCGGCATAAAGGGTGTTGCCCTGGATCGCCAGCGATAACACGCTGCTGTCCGCACCCGGATTCCACGTGGTCGGCTTGCCGGAAGCGGAATTGATCCCAGCGATGAAAGCCCGCGGCTGCACGCCGATTCGGGTGAAACTGCCTCCGGCGTAAACGTTGGTGCCCGACACGGCGAGCGACCAAACGGAGTCGTTTGCGGACGGATTCCAATCGTTCGCCAGACCCGTGTTCGGGTTCAGCGCAGCAAGGTTATTGCGAATTTGACCACCGATATTGGTGAAGCTCCCGCCGGCATAGACAACGCCGCCCGAAAGCGCGAGGGCATAAATCCCGGGAGTCGTGCTGCCGCTGGCATTTGGGTTCCACGCGCTGGCCACGCCGCTGCCGCGATCCAGAACCGCAAGACCATTGCGAGCCTGACCGCCGATGCTGGCGAATTCGCCGCCGACATAAACGAGGTCGCCGGCGACGAGCAACGAGAAAACCCCGCGACTGGGTGCCGGGTTCCAGGCGGCATCGACGATCCTGTCCCTGGTTACGTGAGCCAGGTTCCTTCGATTGAATGCGCCGACTTTGGTGAATGAGCCGCCAATGAACCAACCGCCGCCGCCGTCCGGCGCGGCTGCGTTCACGACTCCGTCCACTTTCGGAAAGGCCAGTTCGGCCTGACCGTCAGCGGGATTCAGCCAGGCGGCGCCTCCAGTAAAGGGCCGGACATAATTGAACCGGCCTCCCAAATAGACAATGCCGTTCGTCTGAAGGATCGCATGCACCGGACCGTCCGGCACCCAGAACTCCTCACGTGGCATGCTGGATTGCGCCAGGGCGACCACCCCAACCGCCGGGAAGATGACACACCGAATCGCTCGGCGAAAATGTGGCCAACAACTTCCTGTCTTCATGCAACACCGCGTTCCAAAGGAGACCGCGCTTCGGAGATGAGGGCGGGTCCGCTTCGATGCTCAGCACGGTTGATTCTCTGCGCGCGACTGTGCGGAACGGCAGGAAATGGGTAAAGCAAAAAGGATTATGGATCCCACCCTGGGCCACAAAGCCCTTGAAACTGCCGCGGGCGTCTTATAGAGATGGACGACCATCGTGAATGTCTCGCCCAAGCACCGGGTTGTTCCGTGAATTGTTGGTTCTCCATTCTCTCGGTCGCGCTGCTGGCCGGTTGCACGCGGTTTGAGTCAAAGCCGATCCTCGCCTCGGATACGGCCGCACAGCTCGAGGCGCGCCGGCTCGACGACGATCGCCTGCGGCAGTTCCTCGAAACCAACCTCGCGCACGGATTAGAAACGTGGCCGATCCGATCCTGGAATCTGGAGACGCTCACCCTCGCCGCATTTTACTTTCAGCCGAGCCTGGA
>Ga0137368_10005458_pt1 | contig 13430 bp, 12 predicted proteins | sample SagtaG_13_FD_104917 | JGI IMG/M metagenome (GOLD analysis project Ga0137368, IMG submission 104917) | Vadose zone soil microbial communities from Sagehorn Ranch, Mendocino, California, USA - Sage1_L_100_16 metaG | ecosystem: Environmental > Terrestrial > Soil > Vadose zone | place: USA...
AGCCATCGGACATCGTGCAGCCGGGTCATGTGTTCCCGCTCGTCGCCGCGCCGGGCGGCGTGCTGTCGCGCGCGGGCCACACTGAAGCCTGCTGCGATCTCGCGCGGCTGGCTGGCCATTCGCCGGCAGCCGTGCTCTGCGAGGTCATGAACGACGACGGCACGATGGCGCGCCTTCCCGATCTCGAGGTGTTCGCGCGCGAGCATGGATTGAAGATCGGTGCGATCGCCGATCTCATCCACTATCGCAGTCGCACCGAGAAGCTGATCGAGCGCATCGCGGAAAGGCCGCTGATGACGCAGGCGGGCGCGTTTCGCCTCGTCGTCTATCGCGACAAGCTGACCGACGCCACGCACCTCGCGCTCGTGCGCGGGCCGATCGCGCCCGACGTCGAAACGCTCGTGCGCGTGCACGAGCCGCTGTCGGTGATCGATCTGCTCGACCTGCACAGCGAATCGCACTCGTGGAACGTCTCCACTGCGCTCGCGGCGATTGCGCAGGCGGGCCGCGGGGTGATGGTGCTGCTGCATCGCCCCGAAAGCGCGCAGGAGCTGCGCGCCCGGGCGATCGCCGACGAGCCGCCGGTGTCGGCGAAGATGGACCTGCGCAACTACGGCATCGGCGCGCAGATCCTGCGCGACTTGAACGTCGGCCGGATGCGGCTGATGGCGAAGCCGCGCAAGATGCCGAGCATGACGGGATTCGATCTCGAAGTGACCGGTTACGTCGAACCGCCCGCGATCGCGCGGGCCTGACGTCGCCAATACCATGCCCGTCAAACGTCTGCCGAGCGCCGTGCGCGGCGAAGGCCGCCGGATCGGAATCGTCGTGTCGCGGTTCAACGCGCCGATCGGCGATACGCTGCTCGACGGCGCGGTCAGGGCGCTCGCCGGCGCCGGCGTCGCCGAGAACGACATCACGATCGTTTCCGTGCCCGGCGCACTCGAGGCGCCGCTCGCGCTGCAGCGGCTCGCGCAGACAGGCGACTTCGATGCGCTGGTCGCGCTGGGTGCGGTGATTCGCGGCGAGACCTATCACTTCGAGATCGTCGCCAACGAATCGGCGGCGGGTCTTTCGAGCGTGCAGCTCGAATTCGGCATCCCGATCGGCAACGGCATTCTCACCACCGACACCGACGCGCAGGCGAACGCGCGCGCCGCCACCAAGGGCGGCGACGCCGCTCTGGCCGCGCTCGAGCTCGCGAACCTCCTCGACGCGATCGACGAAGCATGAGGACCACACCTCGCCGGCGCGCGCGCGAGTTCGCGCTGCAGGGTTTGTATCAACGCCAGCTGTCGCGCAACGACGCACAGGCGATCCGCGAGCAGCTCGGCGAGGCGGCCGGATTCGCGAAGGCCGATGCCGCGTACTTCGAGGAGCTGTGGCGCGGGACGGTCACCGAGTACGACGAGCTGGTCGCGCTGCTTGCGCCATTTCTCGACCGCAAGCCCGCAGCGCTTTCGCCGATCGAGCGCGCGATTCTCGTGATCGGCGCGTGGGAGCTCAAGCACCGGCTCGACGTTCCGTACCGCGTCGCGATCAACGAGGCGGTCGAGCTCGCGAAGGCTTACGGCGGCACCGACGGCCACAAGTTCGTCAACGGCGTGCTCGACAAGCTCGCCGGCACGCTGCGGCCGGCCGAGATCGCTGCAAGCGAGGATGCGGCCGGCGCGCCCTGACGCGCGCTGCTACGAAGAGAGTCGCTGGATTCCCGCGTTCGCGGGAATGACGATGGGTAGCCTGTCGTCCCCGCGAAGGCGGGGACCCAGTGTCGTTCTGCGTGATCGCACTTCGCGCCCCTATAATCGCGCCGTGGGCGAGTCGCTGTCCGAATTCGAGTTGATCGAGCGTTTCTTCCGGCGCGCACCGCGCTCGTCGTCGGTCGTGCTCGCGGGTGGCGACGACGCTGCGCTGATCGCGCCCACTCCCGGCTGCGAGCTCGCGCTGTCGGTCGACATGCTGGTCGAAGGCCGTCACTTCTTCGCCGACATCGATCCGCGCGCGCTCGGCCACAAGACGCTCGCAGTGAACCTTTCCGACATGGCGGCGATGGGCGCGACGCCGCGCTGGGCATTGCTCGCCGGCGCGCTGCCGATGGCGGATCCGCAATGGCTGGAAGCCTTCGCGCGCGGCTTGTTCGATCTCGCCGATGCACATGGCGTCGACCTCGTCGGCGGCGATACGACGCATGGTCCGCTCAACCTGTGCGTGACGATCGTAGGCGAAGTGCCGGCAGGGCGCGCGATTCGCCGTGCCGGCGCGCGCGCGGGTGACGACGTCTACGTCTCAGGCGAGCTCGGCGAGGCGGCGCTCGCGGTCGCAGCGTTGCGGGATCGCGTGACGCTCGACTCCGACGCGCTCGCCCGTGCGCGCATGCGGCTCGAATGGCCGACGCCGCGTGTGGCGCTCGGCGAACGGCTGCGCGGCGTCGCCACCGCGATGCTTGATGTCTCCGATGGATTGACCGGCGATCTCGGCCACATCCTGGATGCCTCTGGCGTCGGCGCTGCGATCGAGCTCGCGTCCATTCCGCGCTCGCCCGCGCTCGACGCACTGCTCGCAGGCGAGGCGCGCGATGTCGCGCTCGAGTGCCTGCTCGCGGGCGGTGACGACTACGAGCTCCTGTTCACGGCGCCGCCGTCGGCTTCGCCTGCGCTCGCTGCGCTCGCGCGCGACGTTGCGTTGCCGCTGACGCGCATCGGATGGATCACCGTCGAGCGCGGATTCGCCGTGACCGACGAGCACGGCGATGCGCTCGCGGCGATTCCGCGCGCGTTCGACCATTTCGCCGGCGGCCCAAAGTGACGACGCGATGCGCGCGGCCGCGATGAGCGCAGTCAACCCGAACGCGCGATTCCTGCTCGCGCACCCGGCGCACTTTCTCGCGCTGGGCTTCGGCGCCGGCCTCGCGCCTTTTGCGCCGGGCACGTTCGGCACGCTGGTCGCGATCCCGATCGCAGTGGTGCTTCACGCGTGGGGCGATGCCGCATTCGCGATCGCGATCGTGCTCGGATTCGCGATCGGCGTATGGGCGTCGGGCGTGACCGGCCGCGCGCTCGGCGACGAGGATCACGGCGCGATCGTGTGGGACGAGGTCGTCGCATTCCTGCTCGTGCTGTTCTTCGTCGGCGGCGACTGGCGCCGTACCGCGTTCGCGTTCGTGCTGTTCCGCGCGTTTGACATTCTGAAGCCGCCGCCGATTCGCCAGCTCGAGCGCCGGCTTTCGGGCGGGCTCGGCGTGATGGCCGACGACATCGGCGCTGCGGCCTACACGCTGGTCGTATGCGCGCTCGTGCAGCGAGTGATCGGGTGAGCGCGTGAACGATTCGGCAACCACGCGCAGGATCGATCTGCGACGCGTCGAGGAAGCGAACCTCAATTGCCTGCCCGCGCCGCGGCAGTTGTTCTACGACGGCTGGGTGCTGCGCCTCACGCCTGGTCACACGAAGCGCGCGCGCAGCGTCAATGCGTTCTTCGGGTCGACGCGGCCGCTGTCGGAAAAGATCGCGCACTGCGAGGCGCTCTATGATGGTGTCGGTCTGCCCTGTCTGTTTCGAGTGACGCCGTTCGACACGCCGCCCTCGCTCGATCGCGAGCTCGCTGCGCGCGGCTACGTCGCGTTCGAAAACACGCTCGTGCAGATCGCCCCGCTTCCGTCGCCGCCCGATTTCGTCCCGCCGCCTGATGTCGATGTCACATCCGTGTCGGCGAACGCGTTCTCGGAGGCGCTGATCGCGTTGAAGGGCACGCCGGCGCGGCAGCGCGCGACGCGCCGCGCGTGGCTGTCGCAGACACCGTTGCCCGCGCGTGCGGTCGTTGCCAAGATCGACGGGCGCACAGTGGGAGTCGGCCAATCGTCGATCGATGGCGGATTCGCGATGATCGGTAGCGTGGCGACCGCCGACGACGTGCGGGGTCGCGGCATCGCGAGCGCAGTGGTCGGCGCGCTGCTCGCGTGGGCGTGGGGGCGAAACGCGCACCATGCGTATCTGCAAGTGAACGACGACAATCACCGCGCGTTCGCCGTTTACCGCAAGTTCGGATTCGAGACGACGTACGCGTATCACTATCGCGGCCGGCCCGGAGCGTGCGAATGAACGCCGATACGTTCGATCTCGCGGTCGCGTTGGGCGAAGCCGCGAAAGGGCGCGGATTGCGAATCGTTGCGGCGGAGTCGTGCACCGGCGGCCTCGTCGCCGGCGCGATCACCGACGTGGCGGGCAGCTCCGACTGGTTCGAGCGAGGATTCGTCACCTATTCGAACGAGGCGAAGCGCGAGCTGCTCGGCGTGGCGGAAGCCACTCTTGCCGCGCACGGCGCGGTCAGCGAGGCGGTCGCGGCAGAGATGGCGACCGGAGCATTGCATGCGAGCCGCGGGGACGTCTCGGTCGCGATCACCGGCGTCGCAGGGCCGAGCGGCGGTACGCAGGCAAAGCCCGTCGGCATGGTCTGCTTCGGCTGGGCGGCGCGCGGCAGCCCGGTGCGAACGGAGACCCGGCACTTCCCGGGGGACCGCGCCGCGGTGCGGCGCGCATCAGTCCAACGCGCGCTGGCAGGGCTCGTGGAACTCTTGGCGGACGTCGTCCCCGCGAAGGCGGGGACCCAGCGTCTTTCGGCGCAAGACGCGGGATTCCCGCCTTCGCGGGAATGACAATCTTCTATACGACTTAGGCCATCCGGCCCCTTCCATCGAACGAACGTTCTATGCCATAATCGTCGCAGACTGGCCCTTTCGCCCCGGCTCACGGCGTGCTGTGGCGGCAGCCGCGGGAGGGCTCCGGCGATCCGCTATCCTTCAGCACGAGGACGACATGCCCCTGGATCCGAGGACCACCCCGATGGACGACAAGAGCAAGGCGCTCGCCGCCGCGCTGGCGCAGATCGAGAAGCAGTTCGGCAAGGGCTCGATCATGAAAATGGGCGAGTCGCAGATCCAGAACGACCTTCAAGTGGTATCGACTGGGTCGCTGGGGCTCGATATCGCGCTCGGAGTGGGAGGCCTGCCCCGTGGGCGCGTCGTTGAAATCTACGGTCCCGAAGCGTCGGGCAAGACGACGCTGTGTTTGCAGGTGGTCGCGCAGGTGCAAAAGGCGGGCGGCACGGCCGCGTACATCGATGCCGAAAACGCGCTCGATCCGGTCTATGCCGGCAAGCTCGGCGTGGATGTCGGCAATCTGCTGATCTCGCAGCCCGACACCGGCGAGCAGGGGCTCGAGATCGCCGACATGCTGGTGCGCTCGGGCGGTGTCGACATCATCGTGATCGATTCGGTCGCCGCGCTCGTTCCGAAGGCCGAGATCGAAGGCGAGATGGGCGACCAGCTGCCGGGGCTGCAAGCGCGCTTGATGAGCCAGGCGCTGCGCAAGCTCACCTCGAACATCAAGCGAGCGAACGTGCTCGTCATCTTCATCAACCAGATCCGGATGAAGATCGGCGTGATGTTCGGCAACCCGGAAACGACGACCGGCGGCAACGCGCTCAAGTTCTACGCGTCGGTGCGTCTGGACATCCGCCGCATCGGCGCGATCAAGCGCGGCGAGGAAGTCGTCGGCAACGAGACGCGCGTCAAGGTCGTCAAGAACAAGGTGTCGCCGCCGTTCAAGGAGGCGCTGTTCGACATCCTCTACGGCGAGGGCATCTCGCGCGAAGGCGAGATGATCGAGCTCGGCGTCAACCACCGGATCATCGAGAAGTCCGGCGCGTGGTACGCGTACAACGGCGAGAAGATCGGCCAGGGCAAGGACAACACGCGCGAGTTCCTGCGCGAGCATCCGGAAATGGCGCAGGAGATCGAGACGAAGATCCGCGGTGTCGTCGGCGTTCCGGTGCCGGGTGCGCTGCGCGCGCGCGGCGAGCCGCCGCCCGAGGAGTAGCCGCTCCCCGATGGCGCCGGGCCGCCCGTCGAAATCCGCGCGGCCGCCGAAGTCGCTCGAAGCGCGAGCGATCGGGCTTCTCGCCCGCCGCGAATACGCGCGCGCCGAGCTGCGCGACAGGCTGCTTGCAACGGGCGCTGATCGCACCGCAGTCGACGCCGTGCTCGACCGGCTCGAAAAGCTCGGCTATCTGTGCGACGCGCGCTTCGCGACCGGCGTCGTGCACCGCAAGGCCGGCCGCTACAGCAAGCGCGCTATCGCGTATGCGCTGAAGGAAAAGGGCGTCGCGCCGACCGCGGCGAAAGACGCGCTCGTCGCGCTCGTCGGCGTCGACGACCTCGCGCAGGCCCAGGCGCTGTGGCAGCAGCGCTTCGGCCATCCGCCCAAGGACGACAAGGAGAAGGCACGGCACGTGCGCTTCCTGCTTGCGCGCGGCTACTCGCCCGCAATCGCGTATCGCGTGCTGCGCGCGGCCGGCACGAGCGTCGACGACGACGCGTGATTCCGGCGGCCGCTCAGTACGGCACCGACGGTACGTCACCGGCCTGCTCGTAGCCCGGCGTCCGCTCAGTACAGCACCGACGGCACGTCGCCAGTCTGCCCGTAGCCAAAGCCGATCATCGATGCGCCGTCGGGATCGGGTTTCACGTACCACATGCCGTCGCGGAATATCGCGAGCGAGTACGGCCGTTGTCCGCTCCCGCCCCAGCGCGGAATAAGCAGCGGTCGGTCTTGCAGCATGCCGCCGAATGCGTGGATCGCGTCGACCTTGCCGTCGCCGTCGAGATCGACGTTCCAATGGCCGTTCCGGTAGACGCCGTACACCACGTCGCGGCGATCCGTTCCGTTTCCACGTCCTCGAACCTTCAGGATCACCGGCAGGTCGCCGTCGTCGCCGAATCGGAAGCGGATCTCCGCGCGACGCAATGGGCCCGACGTGTGCACGATCCATTCTCCCGCGCGGAACACGCCGCTGTCGGCGCGGCCGTCGCCGTCGAAGTCGGCGCACAACGGTACGTCCCCGGGCGCTCCGAGTGCGACATCGCCGCTCGCCGGTCGCGACGCCGGCGACGAAAGGTACCAGAGACCGTCCGCATAGACCCGAAGACCGTAACTTTCCTCGCGATGATCCTGCGGGCACGCGAGACCGATATCGCCGGGCCGGCCGAAGGCGATCGCCTCCGCCCCATGCGCGAACTCGAGGCTCGTGCCCGCGGGCGTCGAGCGATCGATGTAGAACTGGGCGTTCGCGGGCCGGTAGAGCGCGAAGCGGACGTGTTCAACCGACGGCACGTCTGCGCGCAGCACGAAATACGCAGCGATCGCGAGCGGCAGCAGCGGGATCAGCGGCGAGAGTCGGCGAAGCATACGCGGGCGGGGGACACGCCGCGAAGTATCGCGCAGGGCGCACGCCGACGAAAGCGCATCCCCACGCCGGCGCACCGTCTTTGTGCGAAACTCGCGTGGCGAGCCGGCCGGCTGCACTGAAGGCGCGTTCCCCTCCGTATGCGTTTCAACAACATCCAGATACTGCGTTTCTTCGCCGCGGCCGGCGTGCTGCTCTACCATGCGCATGGCTACATCGGCGAGCACATTTGGAAGACGTGGCTCACGCGCCTGTTCGACTACCACTTTTCGTGGGGCGTAGAGCTCTTCTTCGTCATCTCCGGCTTCGTCGTCTCGCATTCGCTATCGCGGCAGAGCCCGGGGCGCTTTCTCGCCAACCGGCTGGTCCGCGTCTATCCCGCGCTATGGCTTGCTTCCGCGATCGTGCTCGTCTGGCGATTCATTGCGATCGACGCACGGCCGGATCCGGTGAACGTGCTGCTCGCATTCTCGCTGTTCCCGACGCCGCGGGCCGAATTCCAGCTCGGCGACCTCGAATGGACTCTTGTCTACGAGGTGTTCTTCTATCTGTTGCTCGCTTGCATCGGCTTGCTGCGGGCGCGGAACGCGCGCGAATGGGCGATGGTTGTTTGGGCGGGGGCGATCGGCGCAACTGCGCTTTTTACATCGTTGGAGGCGACCGCATTAAGGCCCACGGCGGCGACGATCTTCCTTTCGGCGTTCAATCTACCCTTCATCGCCGGCGTGCTCGCGTATTCGTGGTTCACGCGCGAGCGGCGCCTTCCGGTCACGTCGTTGCTACTGCTCGTGCCGGTCGCGTTGTACGCCGCCCACCGCGTCCACTCCACCGTTGCGCAACTCGCTTTTCAGGCGGTCGGCTTCGGTGCGTTGGTGTTGCTCGCCGCACAGCGGTCGCGAAGTCACGATCCCGCGCCGTCGCACCCGCTCGTGAAGCTCGGCGATTGGTCGTACGGCATTTACCTCGTCCACCTCTCCGTCATCCGGGGCGTGACGACGCTGTTTGCCGCGCGGCCCGATCTCGCGAACATCTGCTTCGTGGTCGACGTCGCGGTGGCGCTGCTCGCCGGAATCGTCTACGGCGTCGTTGAAACGACGATGTATCGGCACGCCAAGCAGGCCCTTCGCGGGATGTGGCGCGTGAGGCCGGCGGTCGCTTGATTAACGCGATCGATGCTTGGACGACACTAGCCGTTTCCTTTAAAATTAAAGGCTTTGCCGCACCAATTCGCGCGACCGCCGCGCCGCTATCGCCGCCCATGAAAGCCTCCGACATCCGTTCGAAGTTCCTGCAGTTCTTCGCCGAACGCGGCCATGCGGTCGTCGCATCGTCGTCGCTCGTTCCCGCGAACGATCCGACGCTGCTGTTCGTGAACTCGGGCATGGTGCAGTTCAAGGACGTGTTCCTCGGCGTCGACAAGCGGCCGTATTCGCGCGCAACCACCGCGCAGCGCTGCGTGCGCGCCGGCGGCAAGCACAACGACCTCGAGAACGTCGGCTATACGGCGCGCCATCACACGTTCTTCGAGATGTTGGGCAACTTCAGCTTCGGCGACTATTTCAAGCGCGACGCGATCCGCTACGCGTGGGACTTGCTCACCAAGGACTACGGGCTCGCGCCGGAAAAGCTGTGGACGACCGTCTACCAGGACGACGACGACGCCTACGACATCTGGACGAAGGAGATCGGCGTTCCCGCCGAGCGGTGCATCCGCATCGGCGACAACAAGGGCGCGAAGTACGCAAGCGACAACTTCTGGCAGATGGCCGACACGGGTCCGTGCGGGCCGTGCTCGGAGATCTTCTACGACCACGGGCCCGAAGTCGAAGGCGGACCGCCGGGATCGCCGGACGCCGAAGGCGATCGCTACATCGAGATCTGGAACCTCGTGTTCATGCAGTTCAATCGCGACGAGGCAGGCGTGATGCATCCGCTGCCCAAGCCGTCGGTCGACACGGGCATGGGGCTCGAGCGGCTCGCCGCGGTGCTGCAGCGCGTGCACTCGAACTACGAGATCGATCTATTCCAGGGGCTGATTCGCGCCGCGGCACGCGAAACGCGTTCGAAAGATATTTCAAATCCTTCGCTCAAAGTCATCGCCGATCACATTCGCGCGTGCGCGTTCCTGATCGTCGATGGTGTCATTCCTTCGTCGGACGGCCGCGGCTACGTCTTGCGACGGATCGTCCGCCGCGCGATCCGTCACGGTTACAAGCTCGGACAGAAGCAGCCCTTCTTCTACCGGATCGTCGATGATCTCGATCGCGTCATGGGCGACGCGTATCCGGAGCTTCGCCGCGACAAGTCACGCGTCGCCGAGGTGCTGAAAGCGGAGGAAGAGCGCTTCGGCGAGACGATCGACAACGGCATGAAGATCCTCGAGCAGGCGCTCGCCGATGGCCGCAAGACGCTCGACGGCGAAACGGCGTTCACGCTCTACGACACGTTCGGCTTCCCGCTCGACCTCACGGCCGACGTCTGTCGCGAACGAGGCATCATCGTTGACGAGGCGGGGTTCGATCGTGCAATGGAAGTACAGCGCGAACGCGCGCGTGCGGCGTCGCAATTCAAGATGGGCGAGAAGCTCGACTACGAAGGCGCGAAGACGCGCTTTCGCGGCTACGAGACGCTGTCGGTCGAAGCGCGTGTCACGGCGCTCTACCGCGAAGGCTCGCCGGTGCAATCGCTCGCGAGCGGCGAGCGCGGGATCGTCGTGCTCGACCAGACGCCGTTCTATGCCGAATCGGGCGGGCAGGTTGGTGACCGCGGCGAGCTCACATGCGGCGGCGTGTGTCTGACGCTCTTCGCCGTCGAGGACACTCAGAAGATCCAGCCGGACGTCTTCGGTCACGTCGGCGTCGTGAAGACCGGCGAATTGAAAGTGGGCGACATCCTCGCTGCACAAGTCGATCACGCGGCACGCGCGCGCACGATGCGCAACCATTCGGCGACTCATCTGATGCACAAGGCGCTGCGCGACGTGCTGGGCCCGCACGTCCAGCAGAAAGGCTCGCTGGTCGACCCCGACAAGACACGCTTCGACTTCGCGCACAATGCGCCGATGACCGACGACGAGATCCGCCAGGTCGAGATGATCGTCAATCGCGAGATCCTCGAAAACGCGCCGACCAGCGCGCAGATCATGGCGTACGACGACGCGGTCAAGCACGGTGCGATGGCGCTCTTCGGTGAGAAGTACGGCGACGAGGTGCGCGTGCTCGACATCGGCAGCTCGCGCGAGCTGTGCGGCGGCACGCACGTTTCGCGCACCGGCGACATCGGCTTTTTCAAGATCGTATCGGAGAGCGGCGTCGCGGCCGGCATCCGCCGCGTCGAAGCGATCACCGGGGACAACGCGCTTGCGTGGGTGCAGAGACAGGAAGCAAAGCTTGCGGCAGCAGCCGCGACGCTCAAAGCGCCCGTCGACGAGATCGAGATGCGCATCGCGCAATTGATGGAAGGCGCAAAAGCGACGGAGAAGGAGCTCACGCGGCTCAAGGCGAAGCTCGCCGCATCGGCGGGTGAGGATCTCGCCGGCAGCGCGGTCGACGTCAAGGGTGCGAAAGTGCTCGCGGTCACGCTCGACGGCGCCGACGTCAAGGCGCTGCGCGAGACGATGGACAAGCTGAAGGACAAATTGAAGAGCGCGGCGATCGTGCTCTCCACGGTCAGCGACGGCAAGGTGACGCTGATCGCCGGTGTCACACCCGATCTCATCGCGAAAGTGAAAGCGGGCGAGCTCGTCAATCACGTCGCGCAACAGGTCGGCGGCAAGGGCGGCGGACGTCCCGACATGGCGCAAGCGGGCGGCAACGATCCCGCGCAGTTGCCCAAGGCGTTGCAATCGGTGCCGGCGTGGGTCGGCGAGCGACTATAAGAGTTTGTCGTCCCCGCGAAGGCGGGGACCCCGTGGCGTTCGTCGCAAGACACTGGATTCCCGCCTTCGCGGGAATGACGAGGAGCTTTCGAATGTCGCTTCGACCCGACATCACGCTCGAAGCGATGCGCGAGCGCGGCATCGGCCGGCTGCCCGGGCTTGTCGGCTTCCGCGTCATGGCGATCGAGCAGGGGATGCTCGTCGCCGAGCTCGACATCCGCCCCGAATTGCTCGCGCCGAACGGCTTCCTGCACGCGGCGACCGTGATCGCGCTCGCCGATACGGCATGCGGCTACGGCTGCATCGCGCACCTGCCCAAAGGCGCCGACAACTTCACGACCGTCGAGCTCAAGAGCAATTTCCTGGGCACGGCGCGCGACGGCACGATCACCTGCGTCGCGAAGCCCGCGCATCTCGGCCGCACGACGCAGGTCTGGGACGCCGTCGTCACGCGCCATGCCGATGGACGTCCGATCGCGCTCTTCCGGTGCACGCAGATGATCCTGCGCGGCGAGTCGGTCTGACGACTCGCGCTTCGCGGCTGCCGCCGCGGGCTCGACCATTGTGCCGCGCCGCGTGTCGCGAGGGCGCGGCCTGGACCAAAATGATGCTAATAACACACTGATCCTAAAGCGATTACTGCGCTGGCACGGCAGTTGCCTATCGTAGGCTCCGATGAGCGTGCCGCGTCCCGTGTCGATCGCGAGAATCCTGTGGCCGTACGTGCTGCTGTGGCTGTTGCTCGCCGCGGCGCTGACGGCGACCGTCGTCGTGCAGATCGCCGGCGACCGTGAGCGCGACGTCGCGGACGCGCGAACGCGCGTCGACAACCTGTCGCGCGTGCTCGCCGACAATGTCACACGAACGCTCGACGGCATCGATCGCACGCTGACCGTCGTCAAGGCCGTCCACGAGCGCAACCTGTCGTCGGCGCCGCTCGAGACGCTGTTCGATGCGTTCAAACTGGGCGAGGACATCGAGCGCCGTGTCGCGGTATTCGACCGCGACGGACGGCTCGTGACTGCGACCGGCGCCGATCCCCAACGCGCGATCTGGGACGTCTCCGCACCGATCGACTTCGTCGACGCATCCATGCATCAAGGCTCGCAGCTGCGCGTGCAGCGGCCCGTGCGCTTGAGCGGAAGCGACGACCACTTCATCGTGCCCGTCGTCAAGCGTCTCGAGGGCACGGGCGGCGAGTTCGACGGCGTCGTCGCGTCGGCGATCGACACCGCGCGGCTGCTCGCGGTCTACCGTGAACTGCGCACGCAAAGCGCAGGAATTGTCGGTCTGGCGTTCACCAACGGGCACATCATCGCGCGCACCGGGGCAGTTACGCCGACGCTCGACGCCGGCGCTCGCGAAAGTCTGGCGCTACCGGCCACTCGTTCGAATGGCGACGCGGCGATCGAATGGCGCATGCTCGACGAGCGCCGGCACCTGGTCGCGGTGCGTGCGGTCGGCACGACGGGCCTCGCCGTTTTCGCGAGCATGGACGAGAGCGAGATCTTCGCGTCGAATCGCCTGTTCATCACCAATGCGGTCGGCTTCCTCATCGTGACGCTCGCCGCGATCACGCTTCCGCTCGTATTCGTCGCGCGCCGCGCGCTGCACGAGGTGTACCGGCGGCACCGGCTCGAAGCGGACTACGCAACCGAGCGAAGCCGCGCGCGCGCCGATTCGCTGACCGGCATCTCAAACCGCGCGGCGTTCGACGAGCACCTGAAGAACTGCCACGTGCTGCTCGCGCGCTACGGCAAGCCGTTCGTGCTCGCCTTTCTCGACGTCGACCACTTCAAGCAGGTCAACGACATGCACGGCCACGACGCGGGCGACCGCGCGCTCAAGCGTCTCGCCCACACGATGCATAACGCGGTGCGCGAGACCGATCTCGTCGCCCGGCTCGGCGGCGACGAGTTCGCGGTCCTGATGCCGGGTGCGCGTGTCGCATCAGTCAAGCGCGTGTTCGATCAGCTGCGCGCCACGCTTGGCGTCGACGCCGCGATCGCCGGATGGCCGATCACGTTCTCGGTGGGCGTCGTCGCATTCGAATCCGCGCCGCCGCGACCCATCGATGCCGTCAATCTCGCGGACAGCCTGATGCACGAAGTCAAGGGCTCCGGCCGCGACGGCATCCGCTACGCCGTCTATCGCGACCACGAGCTGTTGTCCGCAGTGCACGCCGCCGCATAAGGTTCGTCGCCCCCGCGCACGCGGGGGCCCAGTGTCTTTCGTCGGACGACGCTGGATTCCCGCATTCGCGGGAATGACAAACTCACTGATCTCCCTGCGGTCGTTCGTCGAACACCGGCGG
>Ga0137368_10005476_pt1 | contig 13410 bp, 10 predicted proteins | sample SagtaG_13_FD_104917 | JGI IMG/M metagenome (GOLD analysis project Ga0137368, IMG submission 104917) | Vadose zone soil microbial communities from Sagehorn Ranch, Mendocino, California, USA - Sage1_L_100_16 metaG | ecosystem: Environmental > Terrestrial > Soil > Vadose zone | place: USA...
GCAGCTCGGCGAGCTGTACACTCGCCGCCATCGGCCAGGCCGCCGCTACCGGTCTGGACGCCCACGTCTGGCAACTGGCCTGGACCCTCGTCGACTTCCATTACCGGCGCGGGCACTGGCAGGACCAGCTCGCCGCCCGGAGCGCCGCCGTGGCCGCCGCCCGGCGGCTGACCGACCACGTGGCGGGGGCCCGGGCCCACAACAACCTCGCCCACGCCCACATCCGCCTCGGCCACCTCGACGACGCCCACACCCAGCTCCAGCAGGCCCTGGAGCTGTACCGCCGGGCCGGCGACCGCACCGGCCAGGCCCACATCCATCTCGTCCTCGCCGAGGTGCGGGAACAGCAGGGCCGCCCCGCCGACGGCCTCGACCACTCCCAGCGGGCCCTCGAGCTGTACCGGGCCAGCGGCTACCGGTACGGGCAGGCATACGCCCTCAACAACGTCGGCTGGTTCCACGCCCTGCTCGGCGACCACGAGCAGGCCCTCACCCACTGCCAGCAGGCCCTGACCCTGCACCGGGAACACGCCGACACCGACGGGCAGGCCAGCACCTGGCTGAGCCTCGGCTACGCCCACCAGCACCTCGGCCACCACGCCGAGGCCGTCACCAGCTACCAGCACGCGATCGACCTCACCCGCGACCGCTACTACGAAGCCGACACCCTCGCCCGCCTCGGCGACACCCATCACGCCGCGGACAACCCCGACGCCGCCCGCACCGCCTGGCAGCAGGCCCTGGACATCCTCGACGACCTCGACCATCCCGACGCCGAACGCGTCCGCGCCAAACTGGACCGCCTCGACCGGCCCACCCACCCCCACCCCCGGTAACAACCGGCCAGCGGGGTACTGCCGGAGGCGAGGCTGCGCCGGTGGTCGGTGCGGTCAGCAGGCGGGCCGGTACCGCTGGTCCGCCGGGACGCAGCCGAGCCGGGCCGGCAGCGCCGGCTGGTAGTCCAGGTACGCCGGCGCGACCGGGCCGGGCACCGCCGCGGCGGCCACCGCGTTGAGCACCTCCGGGCTGGTCAGGTCACCCCAGTGCCCGGCGTCCAGCCGGCTCTCCATCGCGTGCAGCGCGGCGACAAGCTCGCCGCCGGTGAAGTTGCAGTGGCCCGCGCGGTGGGTGAACACCTGCCGCAGCAGCCCGGTGTCGCCGGCCCGGTGCACGAAGGTGGCGTACGCGCGCTCCTGGGACGGCACCACCAGCGGGTCGCCGGTGGTGTGCACGGCGAGCACCGGCACCGACAGCTGGCCGGTCGGCTCGTGGTTGCGCGCCAGGTAGTCCACCGCGGCCACGTCGGCCGCGATCCGCGGCGCGCGGCCCAGTGCGGCCAGGTCGTCGGGCAGGCTGAGCCCGGCCTGCTGGTACAGGGCCGCCACCTGCGGCAGGTTCGGCGACCGCAGCAGTTGCCGGGTGTAGTCCACCCCGGTGTTCCACGAGTACACCCCGCCGGCCCGCGCCTCCAGCTCGGCGCGGCCCAGGAAGGCGAACGGCAGGGTGCTGGAGCGGAAGGCGGTGTACTGGGTGCGTTCCTGGGCGTCGAAGTCGAGCGGGGCCGGCTCCGGAACGGCCGGGTCCACCCAGGTCGGCACCGCGCCCACCGCGGCGGCGAACGCGATCCTGGCACGGCCGGCGGCGGTGGCCTGCGCGGCGTCCAGCACCTGGTAGCCCGTGACCAGGCCGGCCAGCGGGTTGGTGATGCGCACGATGGGCAGGTCCGCACCGGGAGCCAGCAGCGTCTTGACCACGAACATGGCGTCCAGGCCCTGGTTCCAGGAGCCGATCGGGTCGAGCACGCCGCACAGCGGGACGGCGCCGTCGAACTGCCGCGGCGCCGCGTCCAGCAGGCTGCCGGTGACCAGGCCGCCGAGCGACGCACCCCAGGCGATGCTGCGCCGGGGTTGGCCGACCTGGGTCACGAACTGCTGCACCGTGGCGAGCTGGTCGGGCACCGCCGAGTCCAGCGCCCAGCCGGTGCTGGCGTACCCGGAGCCGGCCAACGCGTACCCCTGGCCCAGCAGCGCGGCGCCCATCGCGGGGCTCGGCGAGGTCTCGGCCGGGTTCGAGCTGCCGAACCGGTACCCGTGGCTCCACAGCAACAGCGTCCCGTTCCAGTTGGCGGGGACCTCGAGCCGGTACTTCGCGCCGTCCGGCAGGGTGCCGTCGAGGGTGATCGGGCCGGTCGCCGCCGCGGCCGGGGCGGTCAGCGCCACGGGCAACGCGACGGGTGCGGCGAGGAGGGTACTGGCGGCGACGGCAGCGACGATGCTGAGCCTTCTCACGGCGCCTCCCGACGATTGTGAGGACCGGTCGGGATTCTCGTCTCCGCTCGCCTGGGTGACAAGCGGGACGGGCGGCGCGCAGCCCCTCCGCGCGCGCCGCCCGTCCCGTGGCGGGTCCTGCCGACCGTCCCCCGCGGCCGGCTCCCCGGACGGTCAGCAGCCGCAGACGCCGTACCGCCAGTTCACCCCGACCTCGGTGACGCGGACGATCCGCGTCCCGCTGAAGGTGAGCCGGTACACCGAGTGGTAGCGCAGGTAGCGGGCGTAGCCGTCCTTCGTGTTGTAGCTGTCCAGGAACTGCTGCCGGCTGACCCGGTGCAGCACGGAGTAGCCGTTGTCGGGCCGGCCGGTCATCCGGGTGTAGTTCGGGCCGAGGACGCTGACCACCACGTTCCGGTCCAGGGTGTAGCTGCGGATCAGCGGGTTGACGTTGGAGTAGCAGTGGCTCCAGTCCGGCCTGCGCAGGTCCACCCGGTCCTCGCGGAGGATCACCGAGCCGTTCGGCCCGTGCGCCCATCGCGGCAGGTGGCCGTAGTCGGCGCCGGCCGGCGGCCTGACCCTGGGCCACACCCCGCAGGTCACGTTGGTGAGCTGGTTGTCGAACGGCGCGTCCGGCGAGATCGGCCGGTACGGCGCGGCCACCGTTGCCGCGCTGCCGGCGGCGGTGCCGGCCGATGCGGCGGTGCCGACGCCGGCCGCGGCGCCGGCCGCGACGGCGGTGCCGATACCGACCGCGGCGCTGGCCGCGACGGCGGTGGCGATGACGAGATGGTGAGACAAACGCATGTCAGGGACCCCTCCCCCGGTACCGCTCCGGACCCCCCGGAGCGGTGCTGTCGTGCACCGGGGTAGATGCGCCGCGGCCGAAAAGGTTGGCGCCGCCGCGGGGCAACCTCGGAGCCGCTCAGGCGTCCGCGCGAAGCCCGGGCCCGCGGGCCGCGATGGCCACCGCGAGCAGCACCGCGACCAGCCCGCAGACCAGCGACACAGCGAAGCCGGCCCGGGCGCCGTGCGCGTCGATCACCCGGCCCACCACCGCCGCCGCGGCGGACACCCCGACCCCGATGCCGGTGTTCAGCCAGGACAGCGCCTCGGTTCGCTCCGCCGGCGGCACCGCCGCGTCGGCCAGCTCGAACGCCGAGATCAGCGACGGCGCCACCGCGAGCCCGGCCAGGAACATCCCGACGGCCAGCGCCGCGGTGCTCGACAGCAGCGTGAAGGTGCCCACCACCCCGGTCAGCCCGGCCAGCGCCAGCGCCATCCGGGCGGCCAGCGGCGCACGCGGCCGGAGCGTGCCGTACACCAGCCCGGCGATCATGCTGCCGGTCGCGAACACCGCGAGTACCACCCCGACCAGCCCGGCCTGCCCGCGCTCGGCGGTGAACGCGACCACGGCAACCTCCACCGAGCCGAGCAACCCGCCGAGCCCGACCACCGCCAGGGTCAGCACGAGCAGCGCCGGCCGCCGGATCGCCCACCGGGCGCGGTGCGGCCCGGCCACCAGCCGCGGCGGCTCGGTGCCCCGCTGCGGCACCAGCCAGCAGGCGCCGGCCATGCCGATGGCGACGGCCACCAGCAGGCCGGCGGCCGGCGCCACCCGGGTGGCGAGCAGCGTCACCAGCACCGGGCCGGTGATGAAGATGACCTCGTCCAGCACCGACTCCCACGAGTAGGCGGTGTGCCCCAACCCGGTGCCGAGGGTGGCGTGCGACCACCGGGCCCGGATCAGGGTGCCGACCGAGACATAGCCGACGCCGATCAGCGCCGCCGAGGCGAACAGCACCCAGGGCGGGGCGTGCCGCAGCACCGCGCCGACCAGGGCCAGAATGGCCGCCGCCTCCAGGACCGCGGTGATGGCCACCACCCGCGCCTGGCCGTGCCGGTCGGCCAGCCGGCCCAGCTCCGGCGAGGCCACCGAGGACACCAGCCAGAACGTCGCCGACACCGCGCCGGCCAGCCCGTACGAACCGCCGGTGCGGGTGATCAGCAGAATGCAGCCCAGGCCGATCATCGAGATGGGCAGCCGCATCACGAACCCGGCGGCGGTGAACGCCGGCGCGCCCGGCACGGCGAGCAGCCGTCGGTAGGTGGACAGCACGCCCGCACCGTATCCCCCGCCCAGGGTGTGTCCTGTAGATCTTGGCGCCGCTGAAGATCTACGGGATACGCCCTAACAGTGTCCACAGTGGATAACCGGTGGGCAGCCGGCCGCGGCGGTGCTACACAGTTGCGGTGACCGTGGAACCGCTCGATCCGCACACCGCCGACCCGGCCGACCTCGCTGCCTGCCACGAGATACGCGCCGCCTGGGTGGCCGAGGATCTGCCGGGCGACCCGGTGCCGACGTTCGAGGAGACCATGGCGTGGCTGACCGCGACGACGCCGGAGGAGCGCCGGCTGCTCCGGGTGGTCCGGGTGGACGGCGCGGTGGCCGGGCTCAGCTACCTGATGCTGCCCCTGGTGCAGAACACCGGGCTGGCCATGCTGTGGCCCTGGGTGCGCCCGGAGCGGCGCCGCCGCGGGCTCGGCACCGAACTGCTCACCGACGCCGTCCGCAGCGGCCGCGACGACGGCCGCGACACGATGCTCGTCGAGCCGGTGGAGGGCACCGCGGGCGCGCACTTCGCCGAGCGCTTCGGCTTCGCGGTCGGCCAGCGGGGGGTCATGTCAACCCTGGATCTGTCCACTGTGGACATCGACCGGCTGGCCGCCGTCGAAGCCGCCGCGCATCCGCCGTACCGGCTGGAGGGCTGGTCCGGCCCGGTGCCCGAGCGGATCGTCGAACGGTACGTCGTGGCGTTGAACAACATGGCGGACGCACCCGTCGGGGACCTGAACTACGACCCTCCGCAGTGGACGCCGGAGCGGCTGCGCTACTGGGAGTCCTGGGTCGACCAGCGGGACCGCGACCTGCTGGCCACCATCGCGGTGCACGAGCCGTCCGGTGATGTGGCCGGGCTGACCGTGGTCATTGTGCCCCGCACGCCGAACGGCCGCGCCTACCAGGACGACACCACGGTGGCGCGCGCGCACCGCGGCAACGGCCTCGGGCTGTGGGTCAAGGCAGCGATGGCCCGGCGGCTGCTGGCCGAGCACCCCGAGGTCCGCGACGTGATCACCGGCAACGCCGAGGAGAACACCCACATGCGGCGCATCAACGCCGACCTCGGCTTCGCCGTGACCCGCGTCATCGAGGAGCGCCAGGCCGCGACGGCCGATGTGGCCAAGCTGCTCGGGATCTGAGCGCAGGCGGGGCGGCGGCCGCGCGACGCCGACCAGGCGGAAGCGGCCGCGCGACGCCGCAACCCTGGGGGTGGCCGCGTGGCGCCGGTCCAACGGGGACGCCACGCGGCCCGGCGGTCACCCGCAGTTCGGCTTGTACAGCACCTTCTGCACGTCGGGGTCGTTCAGGTTCTCCTTCGTGACGATCTTGGATCCGGTGCCGATCGCGCTCTGCACCGACTGCCCCTTCACCGCAGCCACCGCCTGCTCGACGCCGTCGGCCCCGATCGTGGCCGGGTCCTGCGCGATCAGTCCCTGCACGACGCCGTCCTGAAGCTGCTTGACCTGCGCCGGGCCGGCGTCGAAGCCGATCATCTTGATCTGCCCCTTCTTGCCGGATGCCTGCAGCGCCGAGCCGGCGCCGGTGGCCGAGTTGAGGTTGGCGGCGAACACGCCGGCCAGGTCGGAGTTCTTGGCCAGTGCGGCGTTGACGATCTTGCTCGCCTCGCCCACGTCGTTGTGCGAGTACTGCACTCCGACGTAGGTCATCCCCGGGTGGTTGTCCTTGATCTCCTTCTCGAAGCCGGCGATGCGCTGGTCCACCGTGCTCACGCCGGGGTCGGTGCTGATCGCCAGCACCTTGCCCTTGTCCCCGGTGAGCTGGGCCAGCGCCTTGGCCGCCTCGACCCCGCCCTGGGTGTTGTCGGTGCTGATCCGCGACAGGCCGATGCTCTGGTCCTCCACCGTGGTGTCCACCAGGATGATCTTGATGTCACGGGCCTTCGCCTGCTGCAGCGGGGCGATCAGCGCCTTGCTGTCGGTCGGCGCGATGAGCAGCGCGCTCGGCTTGGCCGCGGTCACCGCGTTCACGATCGGGGTCTGCAGCGTCGGGTCGAACTTCTGCGGGCCCTGCACGGTGAGCTCGACGCCGAGCTCCTTGGCCTTCGCCTTGGCCCCGCAGGCCATCGTCTCGTAGAACTCCTCGCCGGCGATGCCCTGCACCAGCGTCACCGTGATCTTGCCGCCGCCGCCCGTGTTGCCACCGTTGCCGCTGTTGCCGCACGCGCTCGCGGCGAGCAGAGCGGCCGCGCCGACCGCGCACCACGTCCGTACTCGCATGACTCTCCTATCCAGACTGCCGGATGGTTGTGACCGCGACGCCGTCCGACGCGCGGCCTACGTACGTGCTCGGCGTCTCGACTGGTCCAGGTAGACCGCGGCGATGAGGACGGCGCCGACGATCACCTGTTGCCAGAACGGCCGGACGCCCAGGATCTGGAAGCCGTTCTGCAGCACCGCCGGGATGAACACCCCGATCACGGTGCCCAGGATGCTGCCGATGCCGCCGAACAGGCTGGTGCCCCCGATGACCACCGCGGCGATCGACTGCAGGTTGTCGGTGGAGTGCGCCGAGATGCCGGTGGTGCCGTACTTCGCCAGCGCCAGGTACCCGGCGAGCCCGGCCAGCAGGCCGGCCAGCAGGTACACCCTGATCAGGTGCCGCTCGACGTGGATGCCGGCCCGGGCGGCGGCCTCCGGGTTGGACCCGATCGCGTAGGTGTGCCGGCCGAACCGGGTCACCGCCAGCGCCAGCGCCAGCACCGCGGTGATCGCCCCCGAGATCCACGCGATGTACTGCACGCCGAGGAACCGGTCCAGGCCGAGCCCGAGGTTCAGCCGGCTCGGCGCCCGCAGGTCCACGCCGCCGGTGAGCAGCAGTGCCCCGCCGAGGGTGATGCCGAGCGTGCCCAGCGTGACAATGAGCGCCGGGATGCGGCCCAGGCCGACCAGCACGCCGTTCAGCGCGCCCCACCCCGCGCCGACGCCGACGGCCACCAGCAGCCCGAGCAGCAGCGCCGGCATGGACTCGCCTCCCGCCGCCTGCATCGCCTTGGTGGCCGCCACCGCGGAGAAGACCAGCACGCCGCCGACCGACAGGTCCACACCGGCGGTGACGATCACGTACGTCTGGCCGGCCGCGAGCAGCAGCAGGATGGCCGCGTCCGCCGCGAGGTTGTTCACGTTGAACGTGCTCGGGAACGCGTTCGGGGACAGCACCGAGAACACGGCCACCAGGCCGGCCAGCACCAGCCCGATCCAGGTCACCTGCGCGGACAGCAGCCGGACCAGCAGCCCGACCGGGCGCCCCTCCTCGTCGATCGCCGGCGGCACCAGGCCGGTCGCCGCGCCGCTCACGGCGCCGCCCCGTCCGTGGGCGCGGCGCCCGGGTCCAGCGCACCGGTCATCGCGCCGACCAACTCCTCGATGGACGCCGAGGCGGTGGTGAAGCGGGCGACCCGCCGGCCCAGCCGCAGCACCTCGACCCGGTCGGAGACCGCCTTGACGTCCTGCATGTTGTGGCTGACCAGCACCACGGCGACCCCGGCGTCGCGCACGCTGCGGATCAGGTCGTGCACCCGCACCGTCTGCAGCACGCCCAGAGATGCGGTCGGCTCGTCCATGAAGATCACCCGGCTGGCCCAGGTCGCCGCCCGCGCCACCGCGACGGCCTGCCGCTGGCCGCCGGACAGGGTGGAGACGGCGGCAACCTCCGACTTCAGCCGCACCCCGAGCCGTTCGCAGGCCGATCGCGTCCGCGCCCGCATGGTCCGGTTGTCCAGCCAGCCGACCCGGCCGAGCAGGCCGGGCCGCAGGAGCTCCCGGCCGAGGAAGAAGTTCGCCGCGGGTGGCAACTCGGCGCAGAGCGCGAGGTCCTGGTACACCGTCTCGATCCCGCGCGCCCGCGCCTGGTCCACCGACCCGAACTCGACGACCTCGCCGGCCAACCGGATCTCGCCGGCGTCCGGGGCGTCGGCACCGGCCATGATCTTGATCAGGGACGACTTGCCGGCGCCGTTGTCCCCGATGAGCGCGACCACCTCGCCGGCGTCGACCGCGAAGTCGGCGCCCCGCAGTGCCTGCACCTGCCCGAAGCTTCGGTGGATCCCGGCGGCCTCGAGGAGTGGCGGACTCACGGCTGGGTCTCCCTCCGCCCGGTCGCGAAGAGCTCTGGAAGTCGTTACGGGACGGTTGCGTGGCGGTAAAGTACGGCAAATTGATTTACTAAGTCAAGAACGTCGACCCCGGCTCGGCAGCCGCCCGGGACATCGCCCGCCGGGCCTTCGCAACGGCGAGTGGAGGTGCGATGCGCAGCGGCAGCAACGCCCCGCGGGTCGGCTCGTACAACCGCAACGTAGTGCTGGACGCCATCCGGCAGTCCGCCGGGGTCAGCCGGGTCGAGTTGGCGGCCCACACCGGCCTGACCCAGCAGACGGTGTCCAACATCGTCCGCCGGCTGATCCGGGACGGCCTGGTGACCGAGTCCGGGCAGATCCCGACCGGGCTGGGCAAGCCGCGGATCGGCCTGCAGGTGAACGGGCGCGCCTACCACGCCGTGGGTGTGCACATCGACCCCCATTCGATCACCTACGTCATCGTCGACCTGGTCGGCAACGTGGTGGCCCGCAGGGCGCGGCGGCCGCCCGCCGGGACCCGGCCGGCCACCGTGATCCGGCAGGTGGCCCGGGCGGTCGGCGACATGGTGGCCGGCTCCGGGGTGGCCGCCGGGTCGGTGCTCGGCATCGGGGTGGCCAGTCCCGGGCCGATCGACGCCGAGCGCGGCGAGGTCGTCTCGCCGCCGAACCTGCCGGGCTGGCAGCGGGTCCCGCTGCGCGACGCGCTGGCCGAACAGACCGGGCGGCCGGTCTACCTCGACAACGACGCCACCGCGGCGGCCAGCGGCGAGCGGTGGGTCGGCCGCACCGAACGCAGCGGCAGCTTCCTGTTCGTCTACCTCGGCACCGGCATCGGCAGCGGCCTGGTGCTGGCCGACCAGGTGTACCGCGGGGACACCGGCAACGCCGCCGAACTCGGCCACGTGCCGGTCGAGGCCCGCGGCCGGCCGTGCCACTGCGGCGGCCGCGGCTGCGTCGAGGCCTACGCCGGACTGCCGTCGATCCTGGCCAGCCTGAGCGCGGCGGCCGGTCGCGGCGCCAGCCGGGGGGCCGGCCCAGGCGCCAGTCCGGGTGCCGGCCCACACGCCGGCCCACATGCCGGCCCGGGCGCCGGTACGGCAGCCGGCCGGGGCGCCGGGCCGGGGTACCGGGACTGGGCCGACCTGGACGCCGCGATCGCCGCCGGCGACCGGGCGCCCCGGGACGCCGTCACCGTGGCCGCCGGCTACCTCGGCGCCGGCACGGTCAGCGCGATCAACCTGGTGGACGTCAACCGGGTGATCATCGGCGGCCGGGTGCGCAGGGAGTGCGCCGAGATCTTCCGCGCCGGGGTGGAGCGGGCGCTCAGCCGGCGGACGATCGCGCGCGCCGTCCGGCCGCTGTCCGTCGAGGTCTCGCTGGCCGGCCAGGACGTCGGCGCGATCGGCGCCGCCAGCCTGGTGCTGCACGGCAACTACGCCCCGCACCCGTCGGCGCTGCTCGCCGACATCGGCACGCTGCCCTGACCCGCGGCGGAACAGCCTATGAGACAAGTCAGCTCCCCCGAACTGCACACGCCGGCAATTCGCCGCGCCCGGAGGTCTGGCCCCAAGGGAGTTCGGCCAGCCGCCCAGGCGGTGCGCCGACCGGAGGTCCGGGCGCTTACTAGAAACCCAGCCGGCGGAGCTGCTTCGGGTCGCTCTGCCAGTCCTTGGCGATCTTCACGTGCAGGTCGAGGTAGACGTGGATGCCGAGCAGCGCCTCGATCTGGCGCCGGGCGGCGGTGCCAACGTGCTTCATCCGCTCGCCGCGCGGGCCCAGCACGATCGGCTTCTGGCTGGCCCGCTCGACGTAGACGTTCGCGTGGATGTCGAGCAGGTCGTCCCGGCCCTCCCGCGGCTGCATCTCCTCGATGGTCACCGCCAGCGAGTGCGGCAGCTCGTCCCGGACGCCCTCCAGCGCGGCCTCCCGGATCAGCTCCGCGACCAGGGTCTCCTCCGGCTCGTCGGTCAGCTCGCCGTCGGGGTAGAACGCCGGCCCCTCGGGCAGCAGGCCGACCAGCACGTCCGCCAGGGTGGACACCTGGAAGTCGGCCACCGCGGACACCGGCACCAGGTCGGCGAAGTCCATCAGGCCGGCCGCGGCGACGAGCTGCTCGGCCACCTGCGGCTTGTCCACGGTGTCGGTCTTGGTCACGATGCCCACCACCGGCGTCGCGAGGCGGGCCAGCTCGCGGGCGATGAACCGGTCCCCCGGCCCGACCGGCTCGTCGGCCGGCAGGCAGAGGCCGATCACGTCCACCTCCGCCCAGGTGTCGCGCACCACGTCGTTCAGCCGCTGGCCGAGCAGCGTGCGCGGCTTGTGCAGGCCGGGTGTGTCGACCAGGACGAGCTGCGCGTCCGGCCGGTGCAGGATGCCCCGGATCGCGTGCCGGGTGGTCTGCGGCCGGGTGGAGGTGATCGCCACCTTGGCGCCGACCAGCGCGTTGGTCAGCGTCGACTTGCCGGCGTTCGGCCGGCCCACGAGGCAGGCGAACCCTGAACTGAACGTCATCGCAGCATTCTGCCAGCGCGTACGGGTGACCAATCTTCTGCGGGCGGATCGTCGACGTGGACTGCGTCCACCCTCCCGCCCCCACCCGTCGTGGACGTCGAAGGGCCTCAACGGGCAGTAGGTCCGTTGATCGGATCCTCCTGGAGTGCCCGGCGGTCGCCAGGTTTGTCCTGGGGCTGCCGGGCACTCTTCGTGCTCAGGGCTGGCGTTGTGTAGCAGGTCGGTGGCACCCTGTTGCCTTTGCATGTGCCTATGCACCGAACAGCAGGGGTGACGGGGGTCCCGCGGTCTGGAGGATTCGACCCGATGACGCGTGCCGTGCCGAGGCCACGATCGTCAGACGAAGAGTTCACCGCAGCGGAGGAGGCGGCGCCGGACCTTCCGGGCTGGCTGTCCCTGCAGTCGCAGCGACCACCGCGCACCAGCGCGGCCACCTCCGCCGCCAGCAACGCCGCGGCCGCCGCCGCCTCGATCGCGGCCGCCGCCGCGGCCGCCGCGGCGGCCCGGGCCAGCGTCGCCGCCACCGCCGCGGCGGGCGTCCTGCAGGGTCCGCAGCCCGCCACCTGCCCGGCCGCCGCGGTGGCCACCCCCGCCACCCCAGCCGTCACCCCGGCCGCCCCGGCGGTCACCCCAGCCACCCCAGCCGTCCGGGCCATCCCAGCGGTCCCGGCCATCCCGGCCGCCCCGGCGGTCCCGGCGGTCACGGCCGCCCCGGCGATCCCGGCCATCCCAGCGGTTCCGGCCATCCCGGCGGTTCCGGCGGTCCCGGCCATCCCGGCGGTCCCGGCGGTCCCGGCCATCCCGGCGGTCCCGGCTGTGACCTCCGCCCCGGCGATCCCGGCCGTCACAGCCGGCACGCCGGCCGGCACCCCCGCCGGCACCCCCGCCGTGCGGGCCGGCGCGGCCCGTGGACGATGGCCCGCTGGGTACGGGGTCGACCCGGCCGCTGCGGAGGAGTTCCTCCGGCAGTACTACGCCGAGCAGCCCAAGGCGGGTGCGCTGGCGCTGCGGCTGCGTGAGGTGCGCGCCGAGATCGAGCGCACCGGCAGCTACACGCACACCGCCGAGGAGCTTGCCTTCGGCGCCAGGGTGGCCTGGCGGAACGCGGCGCGCTGCATCGGGCGGCTGTATTGGCGCAGCCTGGTGGTGCGCGACCGCCGCGAGCTGCGCAACCCCAAGGAGGTCGCCGACGACGCGGCCGACCACCTGCGGACCGCGTACAACGGCGGCCGGATCCGGCCGGTCATCACGGTGTACGCCCCGGACGCCCCCGACCGTCCCGGCCCGCGGATCTGGAACGCGCAGCTCGTGCGGTACGCCGGGTACCGCCGCCCGGACGGCACCGTCGCGGGTGACCCGGCGCACGTGACGTTCACCGACTTCGTCACCGGTCTCGGCTGGGCCGGCGGCGACGGCGGCGCGTTCGACGTGCTGCCGCTGGCGGTGGACGACGGCAACGGCGAGCCGCACCTGTTCGGGCTGCCCGCGGACGCGGTGCACGAGGTGGAGATCCGCCATCCGCGGTACCACTGGTTCGGTGAGCTCGGCCTGCGCTGGCACGCGGTTCCGGCGCTGGCCAACATGTGCCTGGAGATCGGCGGGATCTGCTACGCCGCCGCCCCGTTCAGCGGCTGGTACATGGGCACCGAGATCGGCGCCCGCAACTTCGCCGACACCGACCGGTACGACCTGCTGCCGGAGGTGGGCCGCCGGCTCGGCTTCGACACCGCCTCCGAGCGCAGCCTGTGGCGGGACCGGGCACTGGTCGAGCTGAACGTCGCGGTGCTGCACTCCTTCGAGGTGGCCGGGGTGACGATCACCGACCATCACACCGAGTCCCGGCGGTTCGTCACCCACATCGAGCGGGAGAAGCGGCTGGGCCGCATGGTGCCCGCGGACTGGAGCTGGATCGTGCCGCCGATGTCCGGCGCGGCCACCCCGGTGTTCCACCGGTACTACGACGAGGCCGACCTGCACCCGGCGTACGTGCACCACCCGGAGGCCCTCGCCCGCGCCGACGGGACCGATCCGCGCTGCCCGTACGCCGGCTAGGGTGTGTCACGAACCGGCGGGACCACCCACGGGAGTCCCACGTGGCCGGTGCCCGCTCAGGCGGTGTCCACCACGGTGCCGTCCGGGGCGGTCAGGTACACCGGCGCGTCCGCGGACAGGTCCCGCACCGCGGCCAGCCCCGCCGCGTCCACCGCGGCGGGGCCTACCGCTGGGTGCACCACTGCGCCCACCGCTGGGTGCACCACTGCGCCCACCACTGCGCCCACCACTGCGGCGGCCTCCAGCCCGTCCGCCCCGCTGCACGCGGCCATCGCCACCGCCACCTGCAACGCGGACAGCCGCAGCGACGGCAGGGCCACCGTGGCGGCGGCGTAGGTGCGGCCGTCGGTGTCGCGCACCGC
>Ga0137368_10005478_pt1 | contig 13409 bp, 14 predicted proteins | sample SagtaG_13_FD_104917 | JGI IMG/M metagenome (GOLD analysis project Ga0137368, IMG submission 104917) | Vadose zone soil microbial communities from Sagehorn Ranch, Mendocino, California, USA - Sage1_L_100_16 metaG | ecosystem: Environmental > Terrestrial > Soil > Vadose zone | place: USA...
GGCCCGGACGGGAAGCGGCCGGTGGGGAGGACGCCCCCTTTGCCAAGGCGCTCGGCGACGCCAGGAAGATCGTCGTGTCGAACCAGCAGCTGGAGTTCATCTGGCGCAACTCCGAACAGCTGCAGGGCGACCTCATCGAGGCCGTCACCGCGTTGAAGAACGAGCCCGGCGACGGCACCATCGGCATGAGCGGCTCGGTCTCCGTCGTCCGCCAGTTGCTGGCCGCGGGGCTGCTGGAGGAGCTGCACCTGCTTGTGCACCCGATCGCCGTCCGCAAGGGCATGCGGCTGTTCGACAAGGGCGAGCCCCCGTTCCCGTTCACACTGATCTCGTCGCAGACCTTCAAGACCGGTGTGCTGAATCTCGTCTACGCCCCGGCCGAGTCGGCCGGCAACGCCAACGATCAGGACGCCAAAGTCCACCTGTCCCAGCCCGAACCGTAGAACCGGGCCACGGAGTTCCTGAACCACAGCGGAGCCATGCGTTTTCATCTAGGTACTGCACAGGCGTGAGCGCGAGCTGCGGTTCGAGGACAGTTGCGATGAGTTTCCGGGTCGCCGCGGGTCTTATTTTGTGACCCGGTAGGGTCCGATCCGACGATGGATTCGGCTCGCGCGGGAGCGCTCGAGTCCGACGAGAGGAGATGAGATGCCTGAACATAAGATCGGAACCCGCGAGGAGTGGCAGGCGGCCCGAGACGAGCTCGCCAAGCTCGAGGCCGAGCAGGCGGAGCGAAACGAGGAGATCAAGAGAAAGCGCCTCGATCTCCCCTGGGTCCCGGTCGAGAAGGAGTACGAGTTCGACACCGAGGACGGCAAGAAGACCCTCGCCGAGCTCTTCGACGGGCGCTCGCAGCTGCTTGCCTACAACATCATGTTCGGCCCCGACTACACCCTCGGCGCCTGCCCCGGCTGCACCAACCTGGGCGACGGGCTCGACGGCTCGCTCGTCCACCTGAGCCACCGCGACGTGACGCTGCTCTGCTTCTCGCGCGCGCCGATCGAGCGGCTGACCGCCTACAAGCGGCGGATGGGCTGGCAGTTCCCCTACGTCTCCACCTACAACACCGACTTCGCCTTCGACTTCGGTCTTGCGTTGACCGAGGAGCAGGCGCCGCAGATTCCCGAGGTCAAGGAGATGATCGACAAGCCGCCCGACTGGCTCCAGGAGTGGTCACGCCAGATCGGGGCCGAGCTCGAGGACGGGTTGCGCGAGGGCCCGAGCTGGATCGCCTTCGCGCGCGAGAACGGGACCGTCTACCACACCTACACCGTGATGGCGCCCGACCCGTTCGTCGCGCCGTACTACAGCTTCCTGCTAGAGCGAACGCCGAAGGCCCAACCCGCTGAGCCCCGTACTTGGCGGAAGGACGAGTATCCGGGCTGACGCCGATCGGACCACGTTCCCGCTCTGGAGGTACGTCTCGACGTCGCTGCATACGGAGCACAAGATCCAGAACAAGGAGGGGCGCATCACCGAGCGCAACTCCTACGGCAACGATCCGTACCCGCCTAAGGGCTAGACGCGCGGGGCCCATTGCATTTGATGCCTGGCTAGACAACGAAATCGCGACCTTTTTCGTCTAGCTGTTCCAAAATCTGTTCCATACTTGAGCACGCTAACGAAGTGCAACGAAGCGGAAGAGAGCGAAAGCCCTGCGTTTGCAAGGCTTTCGCGAGAGCCTCTGACGGACTCGAACCGTCGACCCCCTCCTTACCACAAATGACACCTTCAAGCCGTGTCTCCGGTGTCCCCGGTGTCCGCGCGTACCCGCGTATGCACGATCTGATGTACCCGTCTCGTACCCGCGCGCAGTTGTCTGTTCGCAAAACACACAACGGAGAACGTCGATGCGACTGATCGCCACTACGAACCTGTGCGCGTACGCCGTGCGTTGCGGCGGGAGTCACCTGGAGGCGCGCTGTGCGTCTCCGCTTCTCGCGGAGGCGTCAGGCGAGAAGGCTTACTAGGGCTCGATCAAGCCGCGTCGGATCGCGTAGCGCGTGAGTTCGACGCGGTCGCGCATCCCGAGCTTCTCGAGCATGTTAGTGCGGTGGCGGTCGACGGTCTTTATGCTGATGACAAGCATTGCGGCGATCTCTTTCGAGGTGTGGCCCTCGGCGATCAGTTTCAGAACTTCGAGCTCGCGCGGGGTAAGGAGGTCGAAGTCGTTTCCGCGCTGGTCGGCGCGTTCGATGAAGTCGCGGACCAGTGTGTGGACGGCGGAGGGGTAGAGGAAGGAGTGGCCGCGCATGGCGGCGCGGCAAGCGTCGACGATGTCGGCGTCGGCGCCCGATTTGAGCACGTAGCCGGAGGCGCCGGCCTTGAGCGCCTCGAAGAGGAACTGCTCGTTCTCGTACATCGAGAGGATCAGCGTCCGTAGTTCGGGTCGTCGACGGGAGAGCTCGCGTGCTGCCTGCAGGCCGGTTTTGAGGGGCATGCTGATGTCGAGGATCGCGAGGTCGATGCTCGGGTCGAGCGCCTGTTCGACCGCTGCGGCGCCGTCGGCAGCTTCAGCGACGACGGCGAGGTCGGGCTCGTGATCAACGACGCGTTTCACGCCTTGGCGGACGAGCGCGTGGTCGTCGGCGACGAGGATTCTCATGACCTGCGGGATCGGCATCAGCCAGCGTTCGTCGTTGGCACTTCGAGGCGTACCTCGACGCCGCCCATCGGGCTTGGTTTGATCGCGAGCGCGCCGCCGACGATCAGGGCGTTCTCGCGGATGCCGCGCAGACCGCCTCCCTCACGGAGCGGGCGGTTGAAGCCGTGCCCGTTGTCGGCGACTTGGAGGACGACGCTGTCGCCGTTACGTGAAAGCGCGAGGAGCGCTTCGGTCGCATTGCTGTGGCGGGCGACGTTGGTCAGACCCTCCTGGGCGACGCGGTAGAGGACGAGCTCGACGTCTGGATCGAGCTCGTCGAGCTGGGGCTCGATCCGTCGGTCGACGGTGATGCTCGTTCGCCGTGCGAACGCGCGCGCGAGGTTGTTGAGCGCGCTTGCGAGTCCGAGGTGGTCGAGGGCCTCGGGGCGCAGCTCTTGAGCGATCCGCCGAACCTCTTCGAGGTTGGCACGAACTGCTTGTTGCGTCTCCTCCAGCGCGGCCCGTTGCGCCGGAGGCGCGTCTCGACGAAGTTGTTGCAGGAGGAAGAGGATGCCGGTCATCGTCTGTCCGACCTCGTCGTGGAGGCCGCGGGCGATTCGCCGTCGCTCCTCTTCTCGGGCTTGCAGGGCACGCGCGCCGGCTTGGCGACGCTCGGTCTCGAGGCGCGCGAGCATGCGGTTGAACGTTCGCTCGAGCGCGCCGATCTCGCCGGGGCTGGTCGCCGGAATGGGCCTGGCGGCGCGCAGGACGTCAAGTTCCTCCATCCGGTGGGCTAGCCGCTCGAGCGGCGCGAACAGCGGCCGCAGCAAGAGCAGGTTGGCGACCAGCACGATTACGACGCCGACGGCGAGCACGGCCGCTTGGATCAGTCGGATCTCGGCGCTGACGCTGAGTGGCGTCAGCGCCAACACCAAGACCCCCGCGATCAGGAGCGCGGCGTTCACGAGGAACACGCGCCAAAAGAGAGACATGCGCATCAGTGCCGATATGGGCAGCCGAAATCTACCGCCGCGGCGGCGGCACGATCACGACCGCGCAGGGTGCGCTCGCGGCGAGCTCGCCGGCCAGGCCGCTGCGGAGGCCGGGGCGCAGGCGGCCCTGGCGGCGCGAGCCGACGACGATCAAGGTCGCGGCTTCCTCGGCGGCGATCCGGGCAAGCGCTTCGGCCGGCTCGCCGACCTCGACTCGGCGCTCTGCTTGGAGGTCGTGCTCCCGCGCGGCCCGCTCGAGCAAGCGATCGCCTCCCTGGCGAGCCTGGTTTGTCGTCAAGCTTTCGTCCGCGCCCGCGGACCAGCCGGCCGCGACGTGGGCAAGTACCAGTCGCAGCTTGAGATCCGTGCTCAGAGTGCGGGCGACGCGGAGTGCTTCATCCGCTCCCGGCGAGTCATCAATCCCGCAAACGATGGTTGCCACCCCGTCCCTCCTCCGCGCTCGATCACAGACAGAGTCGCCGCGAACGGCCCCTCGCGCTATGGGGGCTGACCGGCATCTTTGGCGCTACCCCGACCCCAGCGGAAATGCCACGCAGGTCCCGTTGAGCGAGGGACTGGAAATGGAGTGCCGCCCCCATCGCTTCAAGTGGCCCTCTACGGCAGGCTCCCTCCTGAGGCGTCATCGATGGAGGCGAGGGAGTGGAGGGTTTCCGCGTCGTCACGGCTGTCGGCGAGAAACACGTCGGTCGCATCGTCGGAGCCGAGGGGGAGTACTACATCGTCAAGCGCTCATTCGGCCGCGGTCGCTACCCGCTGCCCAAGCATCAATCCGAGGTTGATTCAGAGCGACGGCGGGTGCTGATGCGAACGCCGCGAAAGGTCCTCTTCGAAGCACCCAAGATCCGGCGCAAGGGAGAGCTCGACCCGGCGACCGACGGCTACTACAGCGGCTAGGGCGGGCGAGCGATGGGCCTCCCAATCTTCATCGTCGCCGCTCGGCGACTGCTCACACTCGACCGCGCGCCGAAGCGGCCGCCGCGGCCGGCGCCGCGAAAGAAGGCGGGAAAGCGGACGAAGCGAGCGCACTAGGCTGGAGCGCAGCGGCGGATGACGCTCGCCGAACTCGCGATCACAGTCGGCCTGCTCGCCGGTCTCGGGCTCGTCGCGAGCCGCCTAGGCCTGTCCGCGATCCCGGCCTACCTGTTCGCCGGGCTCCTGCTTGGGCCGAACGAGCCGAAGGCGCTCAGCCTCGTCCGCCCGTCCGAGGTGACGGACTTCGTCGCCGAGATCGGGCTCGTGTTCCTCCTCTTCTTCCTCGGCTTGGAGTTCACGCTCGGGCGGCTCGCTCGCAGCCGCCAGCACGCGCTCGTGGGCGGGGCGATCGACTTTCTCGCGAACGCCGGCCTCGGCCTCGTGGTTGGGGTGGCCGCGTTCGGGATCAGCTTCGGCTCGCTCGTCCTCGCCGCGGCGATCTACGTCTCCTCGAGCGCGATCACCGTCAAGGGGCTGATCGACTTCCGTCGCCTAGCGGACGACGAGACCGACCTCGTGCTGGCGATTCTCGTCGCCGAGGATCTCGTGATCGGCCTCGTGCTCGGGTTCGCGGGAGGTGGCGGTGCGGCCGGGGAGACGCTCGCGCTCGTCGGCAAGGCGATCGTTTTCGTAACCGTGGCGCTCGCGATCTCGAAGTGGCTGAGCGGGGTGATCGACCGGCTGCTCGACTGGCTGCCGCGCGAGTTCTTCCTGCTGGCGGTCTTCGCGCTCCTAATGGGCGCAGCGGCGATCGCGAAAGAAGTAGGCCTCTCCGAAGCGGTCGGGGCGCTGATGGCGGGCGTTGTGCTCTCCGAGACGTCGGTGCGGGAAGAGATCGAGGAGCGTTTCTTCAGCTTCCGCGACGTCTTCGCCGCGCTCTTCTTCTTCGTCTTTGGCCTTTCGATCGATGTCGCCAGGATCGGGAGTGTTGGCTGGATCCTCGCGGCTGCCGTCCTCGCCGCGCTTGTCGGAAAGGTGGGAGGTGGGTACCTAGCCGGCATCGTGGGCGGCTTGACGCGACGGCAGAGCTTCAACGCCGGCGTCGCGCTCGTCGCACACGGCGAGTTCACGATCATCCTCGCGCAGATCGCGAGCGGCAACCGACAGATCTCGAGCGAGACGCAGGCCAAGCTCGTCGCCTTCGCCGGCCTCTACGTCCTGATCACGGCAACAATCGGCGTGGCGCTGATGAAGGAATCGAAGCTGATCGGACGGCGCCTCTTCTCCGTCCCTAGACTGGCCGAAGGAGGCTGACGATGCCTGTCGATGTCGAAGAGACACGTCTGCCGGGCATCGGCTCGAAGTTCACGCTTCGGCTCGACGCCGGCGGCCGCCTCGCCGTGATCTTGCACAACGACGGCAAGCGCGAGCTTTACTACTTCCGGCACGCCGCGGACGAGGAGCCACGGGCAGTGATCACGCTCGACGACGACGAGGCGCGCCAGCTCGGGGCGGTCGTCGGCGGCGCCTATGAGCGGCCGAAGATCGTCGAGGACCTCGAGATGGCGCTCGGCGAGCTCCAGATCGAATGGATCCCGGTCCCCGACGACAGCCCCTGGATCGGCAACACGCTCGCCGAGTGCGGCTTTCGTGCCAAGACCGGCATCACGATCATCGCGATCCTGCGCCAGCCCGAGCCGGTAACCGGCGCGCAACCCGGCGACTCGATCGAGCGCGGCGACACCCTCGTCACCGTCGGCAAGGCGGGGCAATACCCGGCGTTTCGGCGGCTGCTCAGCGCTGGAGAGCCCGGCAGCTCAGCAAAGGAATCGTCCGCAGCGGGAGAGTGATGCCCGGAGAGGTCGGCCCAGGCGAGCTCCTGCTCTTGCTCCTGATCGCCCTGCTCCTGTTCGGCCCACAATGCCGGCCGCATATCGGGCGCTCCTTAGGCAAGGCGCTCCGGGAGTTCAGAGAGGCGCTGTCGCACGAGAGCGGCTCCGTCGATACGCACGGTCGCTAGCGCCGAGCGTCGGTTGGGCGATCGTCGCTGCTCGAGGATGCGTCTCAAATTTCGAGAGGAGGAGCCTCGGCCTCGACCCGATCGGCGAGCGCAACAATCCAGGGCTTGGCCGCTTCGGCATCGACAGCCTCAGCCAACACGAGGCGAAGGTCGCGCCCGCGGTAGGTGCGCTCGTCCCCCTCGACGAGCACGAGCCACTCGTTTCCCTCAAGCGTGATCTTCAACTCGCGCCCGTCAGGCGTGTCGTGCCACCAGATCACTCGCTAGTCGAGGGCCCACCAGGAAGCGACGGCCTCATCATCGACTGGAGCCCCCTGCTTCAGCTTCGGCGCCTGTGCCAGGATTTCTTTCGACACCTGCATCACCACGCGGCGCTCCTCCTCCTTTACGGAGGCGTGGGCCTTCGGTAATGCGCGCCAGACCTTCCGCGGCCATGTACCGCACTCCACGACCAGTGCTCGCTCCGATTCCCCGGCAACGTGGCCGACCGCCTTCCCCTCCGTCGTCACGACGCGGTAGCCGTGGATATTGGCCACGAGGGGAGTGTTACGGCGCCCGCAGGCTGCGTCTATGCGGTCGAAACCCGATCTTTCGAAGCTGATTATCGCTGCGGTGGGCGTGGCTCGAAGCGTGTGCAGCGCGGCGGCTTCGCGTCCGAGCGGGACGCGTCAGAGGCGCTTGGTCGTGCGCTCGAGCGGTTGCGGCCCGAGCGGCGGCTATCGCAATCACTGACCCTCGCCGAGCTGGTCGACGAGTACCTCGCTCAGCACGACGCGGAGCCGGTCACGATCGCGAAGCTACGGTGGCTGCTCGGCAAGGCGGTCACTGCGTTCGGTGATCTTCGGATCAGCGAACTTCGCCCCCAGGAGCTTCGCTGGCACTGGACGCGGGACGAGTCAAACCCGAAGCGCGTGTCCGGCTCCGAGTACGCCAGACAGATCGGTAAGGGTCATGTCGTCGTCAACAGGTACGCAAGAGCGCACGAACTGAGACTCCATGACGACCAGCTGTCGGAAGTGACGCCATGCTGCTCGCTCGAGCACGACGCGTGAGGCCAAGACCGAGCGCAGCATCAGAGCAAACACGAAGGCGTACATCGCCAAGGCCGACCCTGAGGAGATCGTCGCGCTGATCCCTGAGGACAAGCTCGACTCCGTCGCTCAACGAGCCTGGAAGAAGGAGCGGCTAGAGGGCGACTCCGAAGAGGCTCCGGGCGAGCCGCTGGCCGGCGAAGACGAGATATAGCTAACTTGACCTTTGTTAGCGCGTCTAAGAGTTTGAGATGCCCGGACGCCCATGGCCCGCGGCCGCCATGCTGGCGACCGGAGTCTTCCTCGTAGTCGCTGCCCAGCTCGCCGGCGCGGCCTCCGACCGGCGAGGGGGGATCTTCACGTTCGGGACGACCGCTGCTTCCGTCCAGGTAGATCCGCAACTCGCGTACGGCACGACCGCCTGGTGGCTCGAATACGCGACCGCCGCCAAGCTCTACAACTACACGCCGAAGGGCACGCTCGTGCCCGAGGTCGCGTCGCGCTACAAGGTCTCGAACAACGGCAAGCGGTACACGTTCTTCATCCGGAAGGGCTTCCGGTTCAGCGACGGCCAGCCGGTGACGGCGCGGAGCTTCAAGTACGCGATCAACCGCGCGGCGAATAAGGACCTGGCCTCCCCAGGCGCGCAGTTCATCACCGACCCGAACGCGACCGAGATCGTCGGGGCGAAGGAAGTCAATGACGGCCGGGCGACGGACGTCCGGGGAGTCCGGGCCCGGGGCAACAGACTGGTCATCCACCTCGTGCGGCCCAACCCCAGCTTCCTCTCTACCATCGCGATGCCGTTCTTCCAGGCGACCTCGTCGAAGCTGCCGCTCGATCGCGAAGTCGTGAACGTGAACCGCATGGGAGATCTGCCGTCGGCGGGCCCGTACGCCTTCACGCTCAACGAGGTAGACGCGAGGACGTCGCTCCGCCGCAACCCATACTGGAAGCGCGGCCCCGGCCGCAACGCACCACGGAACCTCGGCGGCGTCGACGTGCTCTGGAACCTGAACGAGCAGGCCGCCTTCGAGATGGTGAGATCGAACCAGTTGGACGAAGGCCCTGTCCCCGCCGCCGAGGAGCAACGCGTGGCGGCGCAATACGGGGTCAACAAGACTCGCTTCTGGGTGAAGTCGGGGCCGTGCATGGGCTGGATCGCCTTCAACAACCGCGCGGGCCTCTTCCAGGGAAGCCCCGCCATGCGCAAGGCGGTCAACTGGGCGCTCGACAGGACCGACTACAGCGGAGCATCCTTCAGCCGGACGCCGTGGACGCACCTGCTACTGCCCGGCTTCCCCGGCTCGATCACCAAGAAGAGCCTTCAGCCCTATTCGCCGCGGGCGAACATTTCGAAGGCGAGAGAGCTCTCCGCCGGGCACTTCAAGGACGGAAGGATCACGGTCTACTTCGACTCGTCCGGGACGATCGCCCCGGCCCAGGCCGAGCTCGTGAAGCGCGACCTCATCAACCTCGGCTTCGAGCCGGCCAACATCACGATGAAGGGCTATCCCGGCTGGGACCTCTACGTCGCGATCGGGAAGCGAGGCAGCGACTTCGACCTCGCCGTCCCGCTGGCTACGTGCACCGACTCCCGCGATCCTGCTGGCGCGCTCGGTCTCGGCCTCGGCGGGCAGCCGTTCATCCCCGACAGCCTGAGCTACCGCGCCAAGTTCGCGGCCGCGTCGCGACTCACCGGCGCGGCTCGGAACAAGGCCTTCGGGAAGCTCGACATCGATCTGATGAAGAACCTCGCGCCGCTTGCGGTCATGAACACGCTCAACGACCGGTACTTCTTCTCGAATCGGGTAGATCCGCGCACCACTTCGTTCCACCGCGTCTATTCCGGGTGGAGCATTCCTAGCCTGGCGCTGACGTAGTCTCGTCTCCATGCTCCTGGCGATCGACGTCGGGAATACCCAGACGGTCACACTTTCGCGACCTTCGCGCTCCGTGCCGGTATTTCGACCTTTGACCTGTCTCGCTACATGGGCGCCAGCCTGACCATGATCGACCGGCATTACGGCCACCTCGCGCGCGACGGACGCGAGCATGCGATCCGCCTGCTCGACGAGCTCAGCGCGGGACAACGTCCACGGTGGACGCTGGTGGACACTGGGTGGACACCGGAGCGAGCGGTCGCGGCCAGGCGAGACAACGGAACCACAGGCTAAGCAGCCAAAAGTACGAAGCCCTCTTCCGGACTCGAACCGGAGACCCCCTCCTTACCATCGACAACGTGCCGCCGATTCGCGTTCATAGAGCGCTTTCGCCCGCAAATTCAGTAGTTCAGCCGCGAGGCGATCCCTTCCCCAGCACGCCTTGAATCTCCCCGAGAAGCCCCGAAGCCTGAGATTCGCACCCACTTCCCGGTACCGCCGGGTCCCGTGTTCGTGCCGGTGAAGGTCCAGTGGTACTCGACCACGTCTTCCTTGACGACGACATCGTCCGTGAACACCTGAATGTCCGGGAACGCGGTCATGAACGAGCGCGCCACCTCTGTTATCTCAGTGGGCTCGCCGCCGTTGATTGCGATCGTGCCGCCCGGTGTGTAGTGGCCGGCGACTCTGGTGGGATCGTGGCTGCACCACGCCTCGGCGTACGTACGCGCGAAGTCGCGCGCTCCATCCTGATCGAGTGGCATCGGTTCCCTCCTAGGCGAGTTGGACAAAGCGCCCGCCAGGCTGTGGCCACCGTCGTCACCCTATTCCTTGCACCCAGGCGAGACAACATCCCACTGCGCGAGTGTGCGGGAATGTCGCCTGACGGTAGTCGTCAGGAGGCCGCCGAGACGCCTGCTTCCGAACCGTCGCAGAGGAACGTCGCAACCGCGACGGCCTCGTCAACCGTCATCATCGAGCCGACCGCCTTCTCCCGCTCCCACGCCTCCTCGCCGAGCACCGCCACCAGTTCGCGTTCGAAGTGAGCTTGGAGCTCTTCTCCTGCATCGAAGTACGCATTCATCACGACGCCGGCGTCGCTATTGAGTTGGGCGACGGCGCCGTGGAGTCGGGCCGCGCGGTCAGCGGCCGCTGAGTCGGCCGCGAGGGCAATCCCCGACAGCGCTTCGGCGACGTAACCGGAGTGGGTCCGAGTGGTTGCGCGTGCTAGCTCGAGCATCTCGGCAAAGGCGGCGCGAGCCTCGCGACGCTGCCCTAAGCCGAGCGACGCGAATCCAAGTCCCTTCAGCGCTTCCAGTTCGTAGTACCTGGTGTCGCTGCTACGGAGTTGCGTCAGCACAGCCGCGTAGGCGGCACGTGCGGATTCGTAGTCGTGCTCGACGAGGTTATGTGCGCCCAGCTCGGCGAGGAACACCGTCTCCAAGGCCACCAGCCCGCTCCGGCGAGCCTCCTGAACACATCGCTCGAGGAGCACACGCGCCTCGTTGCTGCGCTTGGCGCCCGCGAGGATGCCGGCGAGGTTGCCCATCGCCTGAATACGCGACGCGTCGTCGAACAACTCGGCTTCCTCGGCGGCTTGTCGGCCGAGCCGAATCGCCTCCTCGGTCTCGCCCCGATGAATCGAATAGAACGCCAACTCGGCGAGAGCTAGGTAGTGGGGCTCCGTGCCGGGCTCGGCGAGCGCGAGCGCCTCCCGAGCGGCGACCTCAGACGCGTCCACTCGGCCCACGTGCATATCGACGTCAGAGAGACGGACCAGCAGCGCCGCCCGCGACTGGTGAAGAAGGTCGTGGCCCGCGAGGAGCGCTCGGAGCCGCTCCTGCTCCTCCGCAACCGCTCCCCGCGCCCTCCAGAAGAAATGAAGCATGTATGCGGCACGCGCGGCGTCGATCGGCGCGGCGTCGCTCAGTCGATCGAGCATCGCGCGGAGGTTGTCCTCCTCGTCGTCGTACCAGGCGAGGATCTCCGGGTGCCGGGCTCCGAGGCGGTCGGGATAGTTCGCCTGCAGCCGCTCGAGATACCAGCGGCCGTGGCGGACGGTGCACTCCGCGGTCTCTGCGGCTTCGTCGAGTCGTTCCCGAGCGTACTCGCGGATCGTCTCGAGCATCCAGTAGCGCTCGCCTGAGAAGCGAAGGAGGCTCTTCTCGACGAGCGACTGCAAGGTGTCGAGCTCGGCGCCGCACACTTCCTCGGCCGCCTCGAGCGTGCAGCCACCCCGAAAGACAGACAGTGCGCGAACGAGCCGCTGCTCCTCCTCGGAGAGCAGGCCGTAGCTCCACTCGATCGTCGCGCGCAGCGTCTGCTGGCGGGGGTCGGCATCGCGGCCGCCGCGGAGCAGGTCGAGGCTCTCCGAGAGCCGCGCGAGGATCTGCTCCGGCGAGAGCGCCTTGCAGCGTGCGGCTGCCAGTTCTATCGCCAGAGGAAGGCGATCGAGCCGATCGCAGATCGCGGCGGCCGTGGCGTACTCGACCTCGAGCTCGGGTGCGACGGTGTCTAGCCGTTGCCGGAAGAGCTCCACGGACGGCGACTCGGGGAGCGGCGAGAGCGGATACTCGCGTTCGATCGCGATCCGCATCGCCTCTCGACTCGTGACGAGGAGTCGAAGGCGTGGGCACTTGCCCGCGAGCTCCCCAAGGCGCGGCGCTGCGTCCACGACCTGCTCGAGGTTGTCCAGGAAGAGGAGGCACGCGCCGTCGCCGATGTGGCGCGCGACATCGCCGTCGGCGGCGATTGCCTCGGCGACCGTGGGAAGAACCAGGGCTGGGTCGCGGAGCGCCGCGAGCGGGACGAACCACACGCCGTCGGGAAAGGCTTCCGCCGCCTCGCCGGCGACCGCGAGCGCGAAGCGCGTCTTGCCGACGCCCCCCGGCCCCGTGATCGTCACGGCTCGGGACCCGTCGAGGAGCGCTTGCAGCACGTCGGCGAGCTCCTTCTTGCGGCCGATGAGGGGGTTGGCCGCGAGCGGGAGGTTCGAGCGGTAGAGGCTTCGGAGCGGGAGGAACGCCTGCTCGCCGAGCTGGTAGACACGCTCGGGCGCCGCGAGATCCTTGAAGCGATGCTCGCCGAGATCGACGAGCCCGTCGACACCGACGAGCGTCGCCGTCGACGCGGCGACGAGCACCTGTCCGCCGTGGCCGACTGCCGCGATCCGCGCGGCGCGGTGGACGTCGTCACCGACGTACCCCTCGCCGGTGACGAGCGGCGTCCCTGTGTGGAGGCCGACGCGGACGTGGATCGGGCCGGGCGCCAGCGACTCCGTGAGTGCACGTGCCGCAGCGAGCGCGCCAGGCGCCGTCGGAAACGCGAAGAAGAAGGCGTCGCCCTGGGTGTCGACCTCCACCCCGCCCTCGGCGGCGCACGCGGCCCGGATCACTCGACGGTGCTCGGCGAGCGCCTCGGCGTACGCCTCGGCGCCGAGGGAGTGAAGGAGCTTCGTCGAGCCCTCGACGTCGGTGAAGAGGAAGGTGACGGTTCCGGTCGGTAGGTCGTCGCGCACGCCGCATGATCATCCGCCCGCTGGCAGTGCGCGTCCAGTGGCCGCTCGCTCCGGCGAGGTGAACTCGGCGTGCCCGAGTGTGCGGGAATGTCTCCTGAGGTGAGCCAGCCCACCCGAGAGTCGGACGCGACTCTAGACCCTACTGAGGCCCGGCTTGGTGGCCCTGATGTGGCCAGTGCGACCGCACCGAAGCGTAGGGATGCGACAAGCAGTGCCACGACCGATCGTCTGCTCCGGAAGGATGTTTGCCTGCGCTGTGTAGGGACGAAGGCCGACGACCACCGTGACGTTTTGAACATCCCATCCCTCGCGGAGCAGTAGAACGCTGACGATTGCGGTGACCGGGTTGTCGCCAGCTTCGTCAAGCTCCTGGCTTGACCGATGACTTCTGACGCGCTGGGCGGTCCTACGAGCATGTCGACAGAGGGAGGATCGATGAGCAAGCTGAA
>Ga0137368_10005484_pt1 | contig 13400 bp, 2 predicted proteins | sample SagtaG_13_FD_104917 | JGI IMG/M metagenome (GOLD analysis project Ga0137368, IMG submission 104917) | Vadose zone soil microbial communities from Sagehorn Ranch, Mendocino, California, USA - Sage1_L_100_16 metaG | ecosystem: Environmental > Terrestrial > Soil > Vadose zone | place: USA...
CCTCGAGCGCCTTCGCGCGCCGCTCGGTCGCGAGCTGCGTCCGGAGCGTGTCGCGGAGGTCCTCGAGCTTCGGCTCGTACGGCGGCTCGGCCGCGAGGAGCTTCACGATGAAGAGCCCGCGCTCGCCCTCGACGACGCCGTCGAGGAGCGTCCCGGGCTTGCGCGGCATCCCGAACGCCTTCTCGGCGAGGGTTGGACCGAAGCCGTCCTCCAGCTCCGCGCGCGACATGGGCGGCAGCTCGCCGCTCGTCGCCGCGCTGCGCGGCTCCTCGGAGCGGGAGGCCGCGATCTGACCGAACGCGTAGTAGTCGCCCGAGCGCCGGCGGATCTCCGCGAGCACCTGCTGCGCCACCGGTCGCTTAGCCTTCCGGGTCGCGTCGTCCTCGGCCCGGAACACGACGATCGCGAGCCGGAGCTTCTCCGGGCGCTGGAGCCTTCCCTTGCTCTCCTCGAAGTACTTCGCGACCTCGGCGTCGGTCGGCGCGCGCTTGCGCGCGGGCTCCTCGAACTCGTTCTCGAGGTACATCGCGGCGAGCTCCTGGCGCGCGCGCGTCAGGAAGGCCGGGTCGCGGTCGTAGCCCTTCTCGTGCGCGAGCCGCGCGAGCAGGTCGAGCCGGACGAGCCCCTCGACGTAGGACTTCCTCCCCTCCGGCGTGGAAAGGAGCGAGGCGGAGGGCGCATTCGGCAGCGCGAGCTGCGCCTGCGCGTCGCCGAGCGTGAGCTTGCGACCGGCGTAGCGGGCGAGGGTGGCGCCGGAGGCGCCGGGCGGGTCGACGACGGACGGCGGCGCGGAGAAGTGCGCGAGGCCGTATCCGGCGAGGAGGCCGAGCGTCATCCCGACCACCACCATCACAACACCATGCTTCGTCAAGGGTTGCCTCACGAAACGACACCTGGTTCACGACACACGGACGCGTTCTCACCGCCGGCGACAGTACCGACGACCAGCACCGACCAGGCCTGAGCGCGCGCTCGACCCGCGTCGCTCGTGGTCGCGAGGCTGATTCCGCGTTCCGTCATTCCGCCTTTCCGCTCCTCAGTTCGCCATCCGCTCGGTTGCGTTCGAATTACTCTCGGTCGGGGCTTTGGCCTCTTGGTCGGGGCACCGGGATGAGGAGGCGTCACGCTCATCGGGCGGAGGCCCACGACCGGATGTCGCGCAACGTTGCCTTTTCGGATAGATCGCGCCGCCACAAGTTCGTTAGCATGCGCGCCTCTGCTGGCTCCACCCAATCGGAAACGTCGGATCTGATCGCGTACGCCATGTCCGTGCAGTTACTTCTGAAGTCCGTATCGAACAAGACCTCCGGCCCGCGCGTGGCTTGCCGGAACGCAAACAGATACTGCGCCCCCACGGCGAAATTCGCTTCGAGCCGCTCCTGGTCAGCAAAGAGGTAACGAACGCGCACGGAACGCCCCGCCTTGCAGGCAAAGCCCTTGAGACAGACGTACGGAATGACCGTTGCGACTATCACCGAGTGATAGGGCCGTCTGCGCTCGACCTCCTCCGCCTTGACAATCCTGCCGAGAAACACCAATGCGCCCGAGCGGACCGCCCTTTCTGCCCCCGCCGAGCAAGGCTCGAGTGCGCGGGCTCGGCAGGGCGCCAGCCAAAGCACCGCGATGATGACGATGTATGGTGCACGCACGATCATTTCTTCTTGTGCTCGTCGGTGTAGCGATTCGTGTTCTTGAAGAACTGCCACAGATGCATATTTCGTCGGTACAACGAATCTTTGCCGGCTTGCGGAGCGCTTGTTCCTGAACGCTTCGCCATGTCCTTGTACGATTGCGGATGCGAGCCGAGATCCTTGTTCATTTCCGAACGCAACTTGGGTCCACCTAGTCCATCGGCCGCCGTGCAAGCGTCGAGGCATACGGGGCCCGGCTCACCGTGCTCACTCCAGTTTTCAGCCACGGCCCTGCCGGACCAAGTCTTCACAAGTTGTTCGACGCTGATGCTCGAAAGGCCCTTCATGGACCCGGTTCCAATGATGTTGTCTTTGACCCCGCCGTGGTACTTGGAGAGATCGACCTCGTGGAACGTCATCGTATCTTCCCACGCTCCAAAGACATGGGTCGGATTGCCAGCTGAGTCCACCTTCGTCGCGATGGCGGCATGCCGTGGCCAGTCCTGCACGGGGTCGCCCCAATTGAAGAACACGACATCGCCACGTTCGGCGAGCCCGTCGGGATCGTCATACGAAAGAGGAGTCCAGCCGACATACGCATAGGCACTCAGCGCTCGAGGCCAACGCGCCCGCTGCAGAGATGCCACGTGCTGTACCAAGAACGTGGTCCCATCATTGTTGGATGTGCCGTTCGCGGGAGATGCCTGAGTGAGGGTAAGCGGGTCCGGGCTGATCCACCGCGCTCGCTGCGGATCGAGGTACCTGGCGCCGAAGTAGTAGAGCCCGGTCTCGTCCAGCTCCTTCCCGCTGAACAGGAACCGCTGGCCTTTCACGCCCGCGCCGTCACGATCGCTCACCGGATCGCGCCAGACCTCGCCATACGGGAAGTACTCGACGTGCTCGTGGACCTTCCCATTCTGGTCGGTCACCCAACTCGTCGAGCGGAGGTGGTCCGGGTGGTAATAGTACGTCTCCGGCCGGACCTTCGTGTCCTGGAACGGATACGGCACGACGGGCTCGCCGTTCACCAAGATCGGGCACTTCTGCGGCTGGTAGTCGCTCGGCACGCACCCGGTGTCATTCGGCGATCCATCGCCTACGGGATTCGTGCCGGTCGAGCCCGTACCGGTCGTTGGGCCCGTCGCGGTCGTGGCGGGGATCGTCGCGCCCAGCGTTGGGGACGCATAGTCGCCGGGCGGCAGGAGCTTCGACGCGAGCCGCGCGGTCCCGGCGAAGACGTGCTTCGTCGCCGCCGTGCGCCCCTTCACGTTGAAGAACTGGCCGATCGTGATACTCGCGCCGCCGCTGCCGAACTTGACCAGCCGCTCTCCGGCGGCGTCGTAGAGGAACCTGGTGACGCTCCGACCGCCGCCGTCGATCACGGACGCGAGCCGGTTGTCCTCCGTCCAGCCGTACTCGCGGTAGTGATCGTGATTGACGCTGCACGTCGGGTCGGCGTGATCCCGGCACTCGCTCTTCGTGTTCCCGTTGAAATCGTACGTCAGGAACATGTTACCGATCTGCTTCGCTTGGTGCGGCTTCGCGTCATCGTAGGTGTAGATGAAGTCGTGGTTCGTGTGCGGCGGGTAGGCCACGTCCGTCGCGAGGTCCGTGATCGTCGTCACCTTGTGGACCTGCTTGTTGGACGTCATGTTGTGGATGGCCGAGTACGTGTAGGCCGTCTCGAACTCGTCCGTCACGCCGGGGCGCGCCGCAGCCGTCCCCTTCGCCCACTTCAGCCGGTCGAGGCTGTCGTACAGGAATTCGTAGCTCACGTCGCCGGACCGGATGTCGGTCGCCGGCCCGAGCCCGTTCGACTCGAACGTTACGCTGCCCACGAGGTCGTAGCCATACGTCAGGTTCTGGAGCTTCCGGCCGGCAGAGAAAGTCTCGACCCACGAGAGCCTGTGATTCTGCGGGTAGTACGCGTACTTCGTTACGGCGCCGTTGCCGAGCTTCGCCGTCCGGCGCTGCCCGAACTCGTCGTACGTCATGAACTGAAGGTAGACCTCGCTCGCCGCCGGGTAGTGGACCGTCGCGGGGCGGTCGCCCCGCGCGTAGTTAACGCGGCCTCCGCGGTCGTACTCGTACCGGACCGTCTCCCTGTCCGGATACGTGATCCAGTTCATCCGTCCCCACTCGTCGAAGTCGAAGCGCGTCTCGAACACCAGCGGGGCCTCGAGCGGCTTCAACGGACGTAGCGTCCGACGGGTGAGGATCACGTCGCCGAGCGCGCCGTACTCGCGCTTTTCCTCGCAGGCGCCGTCGACGACGCGGACGATTCGGCCGGCGCCGTTTCCCGCTGCGCCCGGGGGCCCGTATTCGAATTTCACGTCCATCGTGGCGGAGCCCTCGGGGTACCGGATGCCGACGAGCCGGTCGAGGTCGTACTCGTAGCGAATATAGGGCATGGGCCCGGAGCGGTTGCTCAGGTTCCCGTCCTGCTTGCGCACCATGTTGCCCATCGCGTCGTACGTGAAATCGATCTGGCCGGCGTCGGGATTGGCGATCAGCGTCTTCTTCCCGAGGAGATCGTAGACGATCGTCGTGAGGTGGCCCTGCGCGTCCGCGATTTGCGTGAGCTCGCCGACGGGATTGTAGAGGTAGCGCGTCACGGCGCTCGTCGGCTGGCCCGGCTCCGTCGGCCGCTCCTCGACCGCGACGACCCGGTCCGCCAGCGCTCGGTAGGCCAGCCGGACGTGGCCGTTGGCGTCCGTGACGGCGGTCCGCAGCCGCCGGACCGAGCCACCCGGCGCCGTCCCGAGGTCGTAGACGGTCGTCGTCACCGCAGTGCGTGCGGCGCCCGTCTTGAAGTCGGGATCGGCGGGCCTGGTGACGATGATCGGCCGGCCCAGCGCGTCGTAGGTCGTGAGGGTGGCATGAAGGGGAACGCCGCCGACGAACCCGCCGTCACTGAAGCCGTTGTCGTCCGTCCCGAGCTCGAAGAACGTGAGCCCCTGCTTCGAGACGCGCCCCATCGCATCGAACACCTGTTGCCCCGAGACGGACCAGCCGAGCGTCATGGTTGTGTCGGTGCCGTTCGCCGACACGTCCGCCGTCTTCTTCGTTTGGACGATGCGCTTGAAGCCGTCCGCGATCACGACGGTGTCGATCGAGCTGCCCGCGGGCACCACGTTGTTCGACGTCCGAGCCCACGCCGTCCCGGACGCCGCGGCGAGCCCGACGAGTGGCTGGAACGCGACGGTGATGAGCTCGCGGTCCGGGAACTTCGGGCCGAAGAGCTTCACGATGCGGCCGGCGAGGTCGAGCACTCTGCGCGTCTGGTTACCATTGACGTCCGTCGTCCTCTCGACTTCTCCGAACCGCAGGTCGTAGCTGGCCGTCGAGGTGTAGCCGTGCGCGTCGGTGGTCTTCACCGGATACGTGCGCGTGACGAGGTCGTACTCGTACGCGGTCGTGTACCGCCGGCCCGCGACGACCGGTGCCATGAAGGTCTGGAGCGTGCCGTCGTTGGTCCACTGGAGATCGGTGACGACTCCCCGCTGCCCGTCGGTGTGGTACTCCGTGAACGTGAGGACGTTCCCGCGGTCGTCGTAGGTCGCCTCGCGCATCCGGAGGAGGCCCCCCGTCGTCCCGGCGACGCTCCGGACCTCGACGTGCTCCGGCCGCGACACGGAGTAGTTCCCGAACGCGACGTCTCCCGTCTTGTAGGTCACCGTCGCCCAGAGGTCGTCGCTCGGGTCGGCGTCGTCGCCGGCATCGTGGAAGCGCGTCACCTGACCGTAGCGGTCGTACTCGAGGTACGTCTGCGTCGTGCTGACGCCAGCGCCCGCAGGCACCTCTTTCGGCGCACCCATGCCCTCGTAATGGGTCCGGGTCGTCCTCGCGGCCAGGACCTCGAATGACTGGCAGTAGTCGAACGCGTTCAGGAAGAACGGCGTCTTCTGCGCGCACTCTTGCTGCGTGCTCGCGAGACGGGACGCCGGGGTCGCGTACACGTTCTCCGTGGCGACGAAGAGCTTGTCGCCCGCGCCCCACGTCTCCTCCCTGAGGAGAAGCCCCTTCTTCGCGAAGCTCGTGTTTGCGTAGTGCTGCACCACGCGCGTGCCATCCGCCAGGACGCGCTCCACCGTCTCGAACCCCAGGAAGTCGCGCTCGGCGCGATCGTGGTAGCCGCCCGAGTACGCGTACGTGGTCACGATGTCGTGGCCGGTCGCAACGGTCGTGCTCTCCGACGCCCCGCCGCGCCCGTCGCGCTCCACGATCTTCGTCAGTACCCACTTGCCGCCCGACATGTCCACCGTCGGCGCCGTGCGCACGTAATCGAGCTCCACCGCTCCGCCGAGCGGCCGCGTCACGGTCTTCAGCAGGTTCCCCTTCTTGAGCCCGTTGAGCCGGACGTAGACCGCGCGGTTCTCCTTCCCCTTCAGCTTCTCGGCCTTGAGCACGTGGTCCGGAAGCCCGTCGCCGTTCACGTCTTGCATCGACAGGTCGAGGCCCGCGAGCTTCTTCGGCGAGTAGTCGCCGCCGATCGAGAAGTGGAGCCGGATGAGCCAAATCGGGATCGAGTACGTGAAGACGAACCCGACGGTCGGCCGCTCGCTGTAGCTGCCGTTCGCCTCGATGGAGTCGACCATCGGGTTCGGTCCCGCGATCCAGTCCAGCACCGTCTTCGTCGTCGGGATCCAGGCCTTCGACTTGATCCACGGCTGCGCCACGTGCGCCGGCCACTCATTCACGTTCCAGACGCGCTCGGCCGTGAAGCCGTAGCCCGTGTTGAGCATGACCCTGAGCTGGGTGTCCTTCGGGCCCTTGCGGACGTAGTCCGGCAGGCCGTCGCCGTTCACGTCGATCAGCGCGACCGATGTCGCCGCGATGCTGCTCTCCCAGTTCACCACCGCCTGGAAGCGCTCGCCGACGCCCTTGCCGATGTTGTCGTTGATGCTGAGGGCCGTCGTCCGGCGGACCATGTTCGGATCCGACACGGCCTGGTACGTCCCGTTCCGGAGCACGCCCAGGAGCGCGGCCATGCGCCTCCCGCCGCCGCTCGCGATCTTCGAGCCGAGCCGGCCGACGAGGTCGTCGAGCGACCCGTTGGACCAGCGGTCCGCAGGGATGAAGTCCTCGCGCGACGCGAACGAGGTCCCGAGGTTCAGGCGCACGTGGAATCCGCTCTCGCCCGGCACGCGGCGGACCGCGTCGGGGAGGCCGTCGCCGTTCACGTCCGCGAGCTCGCTGATCGTGGCGCTGTAGTTCACGCCGAGGCCGCCGCCGATCCCGGGGAACATCGAGACGACGCTGCCGACCGTGCTCGACTCGGGAACGAACGACCTCACCGCATCGGAGATCCCGAGGTTCACCGAGACCGTCAGGTCCTTGTTGTCCTGGATGTCGCCGCCATCGACGAGCCCGAAGCCCGCGCGCTGGCCGAGCGATCGCGCGTCGGTGAGCCGGACGTCGATCTTGCCCGAGCCGCTCGAGCTCACGACGTCCGCGATCCCGTCGCCGTTCATGTCGCGGACGTCCGCCTTCGTGCGCGAGTTCCCCCCGCCGATGCTGAGGCCGGCGAAGAGCGCGTTCAGGCCGCCCTGCACGGACGTGCCCACGCTCGCGCGCGACATCTTCCCCATCCTGAAGCGGGCCGCCACGGCCTCTCCGCTGCCCTCCTCCTCGCCGCCTTCCACGTACCCACCGTCGCGCGCGGCGTGCATCGTGCCCCGCTGCGTGATGAACACGTTCCCGTCGCGGCTCACGAACGCGGGCTCGCGCGGCACGAGCCCGGGGCGGCCCTTCCCGAAGTACGATCCGTTCCGGCGCGGGATGAGTGGCTGCACGCGTTCCGCGCGCTTGCGGTCGGCGCTCGTCTCGGTCGCGCCGTCCGGATCCATCCGGTCGAGGCCCTGATTGACCGCGGTGTCCTCGTCGGAGCTCATCTCCGCGCCGTCGGCGCTCTGCTCGAACAGCGCCGGCTCGATGGGCCGGTCGAGCGGACCGCCCCAGACGCCGTAACGCCAGCCGTGGAAGCCGCCGCCGAACGGCGAGAGGATCCCGAGCGGGCCTTCGGACCGCGACAGCCCGTCGACCGTCGCGTTCACCGCGATCGCCACGGCGCGCGTCCCCGTCAGCCCCTCGAAGGTGGCCGCCGGTGTCCAGGCGTGGTACTGGAACCACCTTCCGGGGTCCGGGCAATTGACGATCTCGCACCAGGTCGGATCCCACACCGGTTTCGAGAGGGCGAACGGCGTCTCGCCGTGGGCCTCGAAGAAGACGTGATCTCCGGGCTCGACCTGCACGTCGACGAACTGGGCGAGCTCGTCGAGCCGGCCCTTCTGGACGGCGCCGCCCTGCTTCACGAGGCCGTCGAGCTTGCGGATCGCGAACACGACTCCGGTCGTGCTGTCCTCGAAGCCGCGGTAGTCGCGCTTGTTCTCGACGTGCAGCGTCCCCGGCTCGGTCGCGACGAACGCGAGCACCGGGGTCGCCCTCGGACGCGCCGACGCGAGCTTCTCGCCGTTCACCGCCGGATCGACATGGAGGTGGAGCGGCAGGTAAGCGTCCGCCACGAAGGAGTATTCGTCCTGCTGCTCCTCGGGCGTCGGCCCGCACTCGCCACCATCGCCGACGCAGATCGTCGTCATCCGTCCGGTGATGTTCCAGTCGACGGCGGCCGGGTCGATCGAGAGGTCGGTCTCGGCGCGGAACACGAGCTTGTCCCCGGCGGACACACTCACCGTCACGTCGACCGGGACCGTCTCGAGCGTCGAGCTCTCGAGCTCGCGCCCCCAGAGCTGCTCGACGGGCGCCGTGACGGACCTGCAGGAGACGTCCCTCAGCTCGTCGTCGGGGCCGAACTTCTGGACGCACACGCGGACGTCGTCGGCGCACGGGGACTTCCGGATCACCGACCGGATCTCGAGCGTCCCGTCGGCGGGGACGGTGACTGCGGAGAGCGGGGAGCCCGCGAGCCTGAAGTCCTGGAGCGCCTCGAACCGGTAGAGCGGCGCGTTCGTCGGGTCGCGCAGCTCGAACCCATCCGCCGTCGGCGTCCCGGGGTACGAGATCGTCGGGGAGAAGCTCACCTCCTCGAGCGGGAACGGGCCGGGCTTCGCGACCGGGAAGCTCGCGAGCGTCGAGAGCACGAAGTAGAGCCGCGAGCCGCTCGTGATCTCGACCGCGGGCACGTAGATCGGGGTCGGGACGGTCAGCTCTCCGAGCCGGATGATCACCGGATCCACGACGGGCTCGGTGTCGTACGTGGAGGTCCCGTCGGCGGCCGTCGTGACGGTCACCTTGTAGATGGTCAGCCGCACGCCATCCCAGGACGGGTCGATCTGCGCCGCGGCGGCGCGCGAGAAGGAGAGGCTCCCGGCGATGTCGACGACGCCCGAGTACGGCGCGAGCCACTCGAGCAGCGTATCCGCGGGACGGAACTGCGCGTCGAGCTCCTCGACCGTCGCGGCGATCTCCTGATCCGCGGAGAGGTCCGCGGTGAGATCCGGCTCGAGCGGAACGGACGAGATCTGGCGCACCCACTTCGTCGGATCGAAGCAGAAGGTGGTCGGGTTGTTCGCGGGCAGCGTGCAGCCCGGGACCGGGTTCCCGTTGCGCGTCTGGTTGAACAGGACCTTGCCGCGATCGAGCACGTCCACGAGCCCGTCGCCGTCGACGTCCATGAGGAAGTCGGGCGTATCCGAGCTGAACCAGCTCTTCCCGTAGCTCAGCGAGAACGAGAATGCCTTCGCCTGGAGCGCGAGGTTGAAGCTCGTGCTGGACGAGTGCCCGAGCGTCGGGATGGGCAGGCTCGAGATGCGCCGGCCCGCGTACGGGTCGGACGGGGGCGCCATCGGAAAGAACTGCTCCCCGTCGTTGAAGCGGACCTGGGCGCCCGACGACGTGAGCCGGATCCGGTCCGGCAGCGTGTCGCCGTTCACGTCCATGAACGTGCTCATGTTCGTGGACTTGCTCTGGTTGAAGCCGGCGCGGATGCCGATCGAGACGGACGACGGGACGATGGGCCCGATCCCGACGTAGCCGTGGACGCCGTAGCCCCACGACTCGGTCCGCGAGAGCGCCTGGTCGTCGCCGCCGTCGGCGAACTCGAGCGGCTGCGGGGCGGCGAACGGCCGCGCGTTGTTGCCGTCCTCGGCGTTCCAGTACGCGAGGGCGTGCTCGTAGAACATCGGCGCGGTCTGGCCCGGCTCCCACGCGCCGTAGACCGCGATCTTGGTGGGGCGGGACTTGCCGTAGTTCCCCTCCTCGTACGACAGCCGGTACTCGCGGATTCCGCGGGTGCTCGCGCCGTCGACGAGCGAGACGGAGATCGAGGCGAGCCTCCTGCGGGTGAGCACCTTGAACCCGGTGCGCGCCGACGAGATCGCGTCCGGGCGCAAGACGTGATAGCGCCCGCTGAGCTCGCTGCGGAGCTCGACGCGGTACGCACCGGGCTCGTCCACCTGCGTCAGCGCCGTCGCGTCCGTCCGGGGGGCCCGGCCGCTGTACGTGATGCTGCGCAGGTACGCCTGCGTGAACGCCTCGCCGTGCACCGTTCCGTCCGCCTTCCCGTCGGCACGGACTACGGCGAGCTTCTCCGAGTCGAAGTCGTAGCCGTAGACGGTCAGGTTCCCGTTCAGGTCGATGACGCGGTCCAGGTACCACTCGGCGATCGCCTGCACTCCTGGGTTTTCGGCCGGCCGCACGAGCCGCTTCGACCTCGTGGTCCCGTACAGGAAGAGCACGCCCGACCGATCGGTGACCTCGAACCAGTAGGCGTCGACGCCGCCCCCGCAGCGAACGATCCGTTTGTACTCGCGCTCGACGCGCGCGTGGTAGAGCCGCCCGTTCGTGTGGTCGAGGCAGGCGCCGGGCGCAGCCTCCCCGGGGACGAGTTGGGCGCCGTCCAGGACGTAGCGCTCGGTTCCGTCGTAGAACGGGACGCCGAACTTCGTGTCGATCGCGACGCTCGACGCGGGCAAGTTCCACCCCACGCCGAGCCAGCCGTTCCCGGCGCCCGAGTCATACGAGAGCCGCAGCGCCGGCTGGTACGCGCCGCGCGCCTTCGGCAGCCGGATCGGGAACGAGAGCTGCGCCGTCCCCTGGTTGTTCGCCTGCGGCGCCTCGATGAAGTCGACATTGGACGTCGGGTCTGCCGCCTTGAGGTCCTTGATCGAGTTCGGATTGAAGGACGCCGGGCCGGGGTGGTCCGGCAGCACGAGCACCGCGTTGATCATGAACGTGAAGTGGGTCGTCTCGCTCGTGACGCGCTGGAGTTCGCGCGAGACCTCGACGCGCGGCAGCGCCTGCCAGCGCGACGTCGCGTCATCGTAGAAGTAGGTCTGGATCTCCTCCGGGGCGGTGCCCTCCGGGAGGAACGCCGGGTCGTACGGGATCTTCACCTTTACCGGCTTCGCGAACTTCTGGCCCTTCGGCAGGAACCGATAGGCGCTGTGCGCCGGCGCGGTCACGTTGACCATGCCCGCGTCGAGCGGCGGCATCACCTCGGCGCCCTTGCGCACGATGCCGATCGGCGTCCGCCCGGGGACCGCACCGGGGGGCGCCTCGAGCTCGACGTCCGTGCCGAGCTTCACCTTCCCGCCGTTCTCGGCGTCGATCTCGCCCCAGCCGACCTGGCCCTCGCGGCCGAACCGCTCGTCAATGGTCCCGGCGCTCGGGGCGACGGCCGCAGCGACCTCGGCCTCGTGGTCGTCGTCGAACTCGATCGTCCGGGTCAGCTCCGTCCCGTCCGGAAACCGCGCCCGCACGATCACCGCCCACGATCCCGTCGCCTCGATCGGCCGGTCGACCTCCGTGGCGAAGACGCCCGCGTCGCCCATCCTCGCGCCGCCGACCTCGACGAGCCCCGGCCCGCTCGGCGACTCCGCCCACCCGGCCACGAACGCCTTCCCGCCGAACCGCTCGCCGACCTCGCGCCCGTCCACGACCTGCGTCTCGGGGTAGGTGAGGACGATCCTGGGCGCGCCCACGCGGCGACCGACGCCGCTGCCCGCCAGCCGGATCTCGGCGAGCTTCGCGCCGGGCCCGCCGGTGGCGCCGCCGAAGGTGACGTGCGCGCCGCGGATGGTGCGGCCGGAGATCCCGAGCGGCGCCGGCGAGCCCCACTTCACCGTCCCGAGCTCCGTCCAGCCCGTCGCCTCGAGGACGCCGACCGCACCCTGGGGCTCCGTCGCCTGGAGGACGCGCGCCTCGTCGTCGTCAACCGACACCGAGCGATCGAGGACGAGGTCGTGCCTCCCCGCGCCGAGCTCCGCGAAGGTCGCGCCGTCGCCGTCCGCCGCGGCGGCGAGCAGGCGCCGCGTGCCGCGGTCCCACGCCTCCCTGCCGTCGTCGAGCAGGAGGAGTAGCCGCAGCCCCGAGACGTTCACGGCCGCGCTCGCCTCGCCTGGGACGCAGAGCTGAATCTCGTCGCTGCCGGTCAGCCGCTCCGGGTCGAGCTCGTCGCTGACGGTGCGCGTCTTCGCGCCGGACGCGATCCAGAATCCGCCGATGGGCGCGGCGCCGTTCAGGCTGCGCGAGAGCACGACCGCGCGCTGCACGTTCGCCTCGTAGGCCAGGTAGGCGCGCCGCACGGCGCGCGGGGCGAACGACGGGAATCGGGTCCGGACGCAGCTCTCGCCCTGCTGCGCCCCGGCGGGCTGGAGCGTCGCGCCGGCGACGCTGCCGCGCAGCACGATCGCGTTCTCGAGCTGAGGGTCGACGAGGGCCGACCCGCGCGCGAGCGCGGCCAGGTCGCTCGGCGCTCGCGGCTGCCCTCCGCCCCACGCCTCGACCTCGCCGATCCACGCGCCGTCGCCGGCCGGCGCGACGGTGAACGCGAAGTGCCGCCCGCGCGCAGGCCCGGGGAGCGGGTGCCGAACCCACTCGCCGCGCCCCGAGAACGCCATCGTTCCGAACGCACCGCCACTCACCTCGACGTCGCCTTGCATGAAGAGCTTCAGCGCGCGGACCTCGACCTCGTGGTCGAAGTCGAGGTGGATGGCGACGGGGCCGGCGACCTGCGCGCCCGTGGTCGTGTCGCGGTCCGCGAGCAGCGCGCCGTCGATCGGCGCCGCCGTGAGCGCCGCCTTCGCGAGCCGGATGTTGGCGCCGTCGACCTGCTGCTGCGGCGGGGGAGCGTCTTTGCACGCCGCCAGCAGGGCGACGATGGAGGCGGCGAAGGCGCGCGTTCGGCGATCCATGAATTCTCCCCTCTACGCTCTCACCGAGCCACGAAGCCGACCGACTGGTACGTGTTCTCGGTGATCGCGAACGGCGCCGGCGGGCTGCCGCCGACCATGTGGGCGTCGCTCGCCGCGACGAAGACGTCGTAGGTCTCACCCGCGACGAAGGTGTCCGCGGGGAACGACGCCGCGGTGGCTGCGACCCACTGCGTCGAGCCGTAGCCCTGGGTGGCGCGGTGGCGCGCCGTGACCAGGTACGTCGCCGCGCCGGGCACCGCGTTCCACTGGACACTGGCGGAACCCTGCGCGCCCGCCGTCACCGAGATCCCGGTCGGCGCGGCGATCGTCGGCAGCGCCTCGATCGCGAAGGGCCGGGCGATGCTGCCCGCGCTCGAGCGAGCGACGAGGCCGTAACTGCCCGGGACCGCGGGGACCTCGGCAGCCCAGATCATGAGCCGCGAGAAGTTCGCGGGGTAGGTGAAGCGCAGCGGCGCGGCCGCGGACAATCCGGGCCCGACGACCTCGACCGTCCAGGTGACGGCCGTGGGCGTGCCGTCCGCGTTCAGGATCGAGGCCCACACCGCGAGCCCCCGGGTGGGCGACGAGGTCCCGTCGTCGAACGCGCCGCCGGCGA
>Ga0137368_10005490_pt1 | contig 13393 bp, 13 predicted proteins | sample SagtaG_13_FD_104917 | JGI IMG/M metagenome (GOLD analysis project Ga0137368, IMG submission 104917) | Vadose zone soil microbial communities from Sagehorn Ranch, Mendocino, California, USA - Sage1_L_100_16 metaG | ecosystem: Environmental > Terrestrial > Soil > Vadose zone | place: USA...
AACCACGCGCGATTTCCTCTCGAACGATGCGGCCGGCAACCGAACGCGCCTGGCACGCCGAAGGAAAGAGCCTACAAGACAAGTCGCGCTTGGCGGGATGCTGACATCCAGTCTCATAATCATCGAACATGTGCGTGTGGTCAACCCACATTGAGCTCGCAGATCTCGTGCATGGTTTCAAGACCGCCACGTTGCCGAAGGGCAACGAGCGCGTGCGAGCCGATATGCATCGGTACGCGTCGCGGATGGCGCTGACGCGTCGGCGCGTCGGGCGGCAACCTAGGTCACCTGATTCCCGCGGTCTTGATCGCCGGAATGGCGAGTTTCCGAAATATCGAGTCGACTTCGTCCACGGGCATCCGCATCTTTCCGTTTCCCCACCAGATCAGCAATCCGAACAGACCACCCCCAATGTATTGCGCCATCGCTTCGAGGGGCATCGCCGTCGCGTCACTTGACGTCATCATCTGTTTCACTTCGTCTCGCACCAGGTCGACCAACATCTTTTGAAGCAACTGCTGAACCACGGCACCACTCCGCTTGCCCACCATCGCGCGGAAGACGGCCCGGTGCTCGTGCGCGTGGGCGAACAGCTCATGGCTGAACGCCAACACACTCGCATCGTCCCGGCCTCCTTCCGCGAGCGCCTGACGCTGGCGTTCTTTGAGAGAGGCACGCAATCCCTCGATTCCGCTGGCGAGGAGATCTTCCTTGCTGTCGAAGTGCGCGTAGAACGTTGCACGCCCGATGTTCGCGCGATCGATGATGTCCTGCACCGAGAGGGACTCGAAGCCCTTCTCCTGAATCAGCGCCATCAGCGCACTGCGCAACAACTGCTGCGTCCGCTGAACCCGCCGATCGACCGTCCTCGCCTTCACCGTCCCCTCACTTTCCGAACAATCGCGCGCTGATTGTTCCGTATCGAACGAACAGCTCCTGAGCGTCTGCTTCCGCAGCCGAAGAACTTGAACATTATGTTCGGAAACGAACGTCCATCCATCGTGAACATGTCGTTCGTGAATGTGGAGGGTAGGGCGATGAACAGTCGAAACGGTCTCCAGGTGCCTGGCTGGGCGTCGCCGATCAGCGTGATGCTGACGGCGATCGCAATTACGGCGAACCACGTATACCCGCTTGGTGGCACCGCCTTGGTGCTCGGGACGGTGCTGCTGGCCGCACCGGCGGTGCTGTTCGCGCTCGCGCGGCGAACCGGGAATCCGCACGCGCTCGCCGGCTACGTGCTGCTCAACATCTGGATTGTCCTCGGATTCGGCGCGATCAAGGGGCTCTGGGCCATCACATTACCGGTCTTTGCAGGCACGTTTCTGGCGTCGTCGTTCTCCGCCTACCCCAAGCCCGTGTTTGGGCCTTATTGGTTCGAGATTAGCGGAGTGGCAATGTTCATCGGCAGCGTCTTCGTTTTGTACTTCGGGCTGCAGATGCTGGCGATTCGCCGGTATCGCGCACTTCTGGCCACGGCTGCCCTCGTGGCGTACGCGTCCGTCGTCGTCGCGTTCGCCGCGACCACGCGGGACGCGTGGGTTCCGCCCGCACAGGGCGTTGTCAGAATCGGCGTCATCGTGCCGACAGAGGGTCCATATGCAATGTTGGGCAACTCGTTCGTCAAGGCCGTCCAGATGGCGAAGGACGACTTGAAGGACACGAAGTACCGCTACGAGTTGGTGGTCCGGGACAGTGGACCGGATCCCGAGAAGGCGAAGGACGTCATCCGACAGGTCGTGCGCGTCGAGAAGGTGGACGCCATCGTCGGCGGCATCTCGCTGATCGGCCAGGTCACCAAGCCGTACGCGACCGAGGCGAGGATTCCGCATCTGTGCGTTTGCACCGTGAACTGGATCGGCGACGGCGCCTACAACTTCACCAACATTCCATCGCCCGAGGCGGAAGGGGTCCTTTGGGCCAAAGAAGCGCGGCGTCGCGGCATCAAGACAGTTGCGCTCATCACGCAGGACTACCCGAGTATCAACAATCACGTGAAAGCGTTGAAAGTCGAGGCGGCGCGGGTCGGTCTCTCAATTGTCGAGGAGCAACGATTCGATGCTTCGGTGACGGATTTTCGGCCGTTGATCGTGCGCGGCGAACGTGCACATCCCGACGTCTACTACGTGGAGGCGCTGGAGCCTGGCCTTGATCGGCTCGGACAGCAACTGTCTGAAACCGGCATTCACAACATCTCCGCCGTGGTCGCTCCGTCACTCAGCGACAGGCCCGAGCTCTTCGAGGGCGCGTGGTACACCGACAGCAATCTGCGCGACATCGCGTTCAAGCGCCGATTCGAGCGGAAGTACCCCGAGACGCGCTTCGCGACGCACATGATGCCTTACGCATATGACTCCGTGAACATGATCGTCCAGGCGTTCGAGCGTGGACAGAATCCGGCGGTGTTCCTCCGTAACCTCCGCACTTATGATGGCACCGCCGGACTGCTGACGAAAGCGCCCGGCAGCGGTCACTTCGCGTCCGCTCCAGCGGTGTGGACTATCGCGATGGGCAAACCGTCACTGCTCGGACAATGACGGTTCGATCGAGGAAACCTGGAGGGAGAAAGTCATGATCCGCAAAACACTTGTGTGGCTGTTCGTCGTCGCCGTCATCGGAGTGATGCTCGGTGGCGCATCCTTGATTGTCATGAACAACAGCGCCATGCCTGGCGCCGACGTTCCGTCCGGATTTCTGCACTAGAACCAAATGCGCCCGCCAGCGAGCCCCTTCTGGAGCTCGCTGGTCGAGCGGTCCGATCACTCACGAAGCGGTCGAGCACGGTCGACCGTAGCGCGGGTGCGTTCCGTCGACCGAGTCACCTCAAACCTTCCGCCGACGCCGCCGAACTTCATGCGGATCGTCGATTTCAACGAGTCTGGCGACTTTCCGACCGGTGATCCGACCGAGCTCGAAGCCGATGCCAACCGATGCGCCGTGAGGTGGTCGGCCGTCGATGGCCCTTGACTCCCTGTCGCTCCTGCCGCACGCGCTCGAATCGCCATCTGCGTTCAGTCCCGTGACACGCATCACCTCCACCAGTTCATATCAGAGCGCGCGTTCGAACCAGCGCTGGAGCCGGCTCGCGCCGAAATGTGCCTTCTCCGCGACGAGCGCTGCGGATGGCGCCTGGAAGGTCCCGGTGGGCTTGGGGCCACTCAGGAAGTCCACGTCAACACGCCCGACGTGGCCATGGCCGAACTCCACGTAGCAGGATCCCTGTCCCTTGTAAGCCTCCGGTGACGGCCCGCCGCGCAGCTGCGAGACGATCGCTGCAGCCACCACGCGCGCGGAGCCTTCGGCGAAGACACCGGCCTTGGGAGTGCCCACTCCATTCACATCGCCGACAGCGTAGACGCCCGGAAACTTTGTTTCGAGCGTCTGCTTGTTCACCGGCAACCAGTCATCCGGATGCGCGGCCAGCCCCGATTCGACGACGACCTGCGGCACCCGATGCACGGGGATGCCGAGAAATAGTGCGTACGGCAACTCGGTTCCGTCGGTCAGCACGGCGACCTTGCGTCCCGGGTCGAGGGCCTTCACGAGCTGGTCCTTTACGAACTTGATGCCACGCTCTGCGAAGGCAGCGAGGATCGCTGTCGACGTATCTGGCGACGGAGGAATCGGTGTGCCGAATGGCATCACGACCGAGATGTCCGTCGCTTCACGGCGACCGCGCGCGGCGAGGTAATCGTGGAGCAGCAGTGCGGCCTCACTAGGTGCGGGCGGGCACTTGAACGTTTTCCCGCAAACGCCGACGACGGCGGGGCCCCGCTCGAAATACGGGAGCACATCGCGGACACGTGAGGCGCCGGCCACCGAGTAGAACTCGTCGCCTCCTTCCGCGAGCCCCGGCGTGGCCGCGATGTCGTAGTCGGCGCCCAGGGCGACGACCATCACGTCCGCTTCGAAGGTTCCGGCGTCCGTCACGGCGCGCCGGGCCGAGGGATCGATGGCGCGGACGATCGTCTGGAAGAGTCTCACGCCGGGCTTGACGATGTCGCGATACGCATGACGGACGGAAGCCGGTGATTGCCGTCCGAACATGAGATCGAGCTTCGAGAACCCGAACACGAACGCGTCACCCTTGTCGATGAGCACGATGTCAACGGCATCGCCGAGCGCCTCGGAAAGGATCGTCGTCAGCTCGAGGCCACCAAAGCCAGCGCCGAGAACAACCACTCGTGGCGTCATAGTTCAGGTCTCCTGGTAACCGCGCTCCTTAGCCTCATGACGCTATCTCAGGTTTGCATCCCCGCATGACGATGGCATGGGCCCCGAGGGCGTGAGCGGCGCGGAACGCCGACCTCGGTCTGGCCAAGACGGTTGGGCGGCGCTGGTGTGAGACGGTGGTAGTGCACGAGGTGAAACGAAGCAACGACCATCGGTGAGTTGCTTTCCATCGGTCCCTCCGAAATTCCTCCAACATCCGATCATCCGGTCAGTCGGCTATTTTGAGCTGATACCCGGCCGCCGAGGGTTGCCCGCGGCGTCGCTAGCAGCCCCTGGTGAAACGACCAGCGCTGCCCCCTTCGTTACTCGCCGGTCTGTGACGTCGTGCTTCCAGTCCGAAGTGACTGGTATCGCTCCATCCGAGCTCGAACTTCCTCCTCGGTGAGGCCGAGATCGTACGCTGGCGAGTCGATCGGCTGCGCAGTGTGAACCTGGATCATGACGATCTCTCGGATGGCGTGCTGCGAACCTCGCTCCCTGTAGAAGGCGAGCAGTTCGTCATAGAGGGGGCCGGATTCGACAATCGACGCGACACCCTTGAACCGGTACCCCTTGCGGACAAACGGATCGACGACGTTCACTTCCACGTGGGCGTTGCCTCGCAGGTTCGCGAGAGTGCCGGGCGATCGGATGTTGGCGAAGATGAGATGATCGTCATCCCAGACCGCCGTCGTTCCCTTGGGCGACAGATTCGGCGTTCCGTCAGGACAAACGGTGGCGACGAAGCCGAGGCGTTGCTGCTCGACAACTCGCTTCATGTCGTTGGTCAGAATCCCCATGGATGCGTTACCTTCATGCCGCCCACGGCTGAATGAGAGATCGACACGCGCGATCCGGCGTACTACACTGTCGCGCATGGCGATGGGCAAACGGCGGCGGCGTCCGAAGCAGACGTCGATGTGGGTCGCGACACAAGATCTGCCGTGCACCGCCGCGCACCCGTTCTACACCCGATTGAATCAAATCCTCGAGAAGGCGGACTTCGACGGCTACGTCGAGTCGCTCTGTCAGCAATTCTATGCCGACGAGGTCGGTCGCCCTGGCCTCCCGCCTGGCCGCTATTTCCGGTTGCTGCTGATCGGCCACTTCGAAGGTTTGGGCGCTGAGCGCGCCATCGCGTGGCGTGCGGCGGACTCTTTTGCGCTGCGCGAGTTTCTCAGATTGGTGTTGCCGGAGGCGCCGCCGGACCATTCGACGATCTCGCGCACGCGTCGCCTGATCGATCTCGAAACGCACCAGGCGGTCTTCACATGGATGCTACAGCGACTGGCCGACGCGGGATTGGTCAAGGGCAAGACGGTCGGCATTGACGCGACCACACTGGAGGCGAATGCCGCCCTGCGAAGCATCGTGCGGCGTGACACGGGGGAGAGCTATCAGGATTTCTTGACCAAGCTTGCCCAAACATCGGGCATCGAGACGCCGACGCGGGCAGACCTCGCAGGGATCGATCGGAAACGAAAGAAGAAGGGCTCGAATGACGATTGGACGCATACCCGAAGGGAACAAGGCGACCGTCACCGCCTTCTACGACCCCATGTTCAACCAGTGTCAACCTGCAGAGGCCGTCCGGCGATACGTCGGCCGAGCTACACGCAACACAACCCCGCAGTGGCCGACGGGAACGCCGGATCGTTGCCCGTGGCGCGAGCGAACAACCGCGTCTCAACCTCGGAGCAGATCTTTGGTGCGTGGCTGTGTAACGCGCAGCCTCACAGGATCCGTGTCAGAACCGGGTCTCCAAGGAGGCCGGGCGACTGTCGCCCGGGATGCGATTCGCTCGGCCAGGTACGCGGCGTCGCGCCCCACTCCGACAACGAGCGAGGAGTTGATCGAGTACAGGAACGGCAGCCCGATGAAGTACAGGCCGGGCGCAGAGGGGACGGCGCCACGCGTGTGCTGCGGCCAGCCGTCTTCCTGCTCGATTGGGACCTCGATCCAGCGGGCCGCGTGTTGGAAGCCGACGCACCAGATCACGTTCGCCACGTCGAGCACCTGGCCGTCGTCGAGGAGGGGCAGTCCGTCGCGGACGCCAATGGTTCTCGCGAACACGCGCTCCACGCCGGCCGCCTGCAGATGCGCGGGCTTGACTCTGACCAGCGGCCCGCCGCCAGCCCGGAATTTCGGACGCGCCTTGCGGCCGAGAGGCGTGTCGACCGTCAACACCCGACTGCCGAGGAACGACATTAGGACCCCGAACACTCGGTAGGCACGGCTCTCGGTGTCGATCGGGATGTGGCCCGTGTCTCGACCTGATAGCCAGGTGCAGTGTGTGCGGGCGACGTCGAAGGCGATCTCGGCGCCAGAGTTGCAGGCACCGACGACCAGCACCGCACCGGGCCGCAACTGGGCGGGGTTGCGGTACTGGCTCGAGTGAAGCTGCCTGATCTCGGGCTTGAGCTCGCGCGCGAAGCCGGGCACTCGGGGCTCGTGGTAGGCGCCCGCGGCCACGACGACTTGTGCCGCCAGCCATCGAGCATCGCCGGCGATGACGACGTAGCCGTCGTCGTCTTCGGCACGGCGGAGGCGGTCGACGCGGACCCCGGTTCGCACCGGAAGCTCGAACGTCGCCGCGTACTGTTCGAGGTAGTCGGCCATCTGATCCTTCGTCGGGAACGAGTGCGGCGGCGCGGGAAAACGCAGTCCCGGCAGGGCGTCGTAGCGTGCCGGGGTGAACAGGCGCAGCGAGTCCCAGCGGTTGCGCCAGCTGTCGCCGATTCGTGCGTGCTCCTCGAGGATGACGAAGCGCAGTCCGCGACGGGCAAGGTGGTAGCCGATCGCCAGGCCGGCCTGGCCGCCGCCGATCACGACGACGTCAACGCGCTCCAGCGAGGTTTGCTCCGCCATGGATAAGCGGCCAATCAGCGACCGCGCGAGCGAGCGTGGACGAAACCTCGGTGCCCAGCACGCCCTCGAGGTCCTTTGTGTGCATGGCAGCCGACCATCCATCCAGCGTGCCGTTCTCCCTGTAGTAGTCTTCGGGGCGCTGGACGCGCGCAGCCTGTTTCAGTCCGAACGCCCAGAAGCGCTCGAGCGCGCCCTCGCCATCGTGATCGAACAGGTCCCGCGCCAGAAGCACCAGGCGCATCTGATACCAGACGGCGTTCTCGTTGCTCATCGGCGCGCTCGCGTTTCCGGCCGGGGAATGCAAGTCGAAATCGTCGAGGCTCGTGTATCCGCGCAGGCGGATCATGACATTGAACGCGCCGACCCGCGTGAGTGCGTCGGGGAATGTCGTCAGATTGGCGAGATCGGACGGTCGCCTCGTCGCGACGAACGTGTATAAGGCCAGATTTGCGAACAGCTCTTTGAGCCAGAGCGTCGGCAACACCGCTCGGCTCTGCAGCTCGAACGCGTGCGCGAGCTCGTGGACGGCGAACAGGTCGAAGAACCGTCTCAGCTGAAGATTGCCGCGCTCGTCGCCGTAGGTCTTCTTCAGCCTGGGGTATGCATCGAACGGCGAAGCCACATGCACAATCCTGCCGAATGACTGCCACAGCGGACTGTCGTCAGTCGCGACGCGCAGACGTTTGTCGGGTGGGTAGTACGACGGCACCCCGTAGTTCCGCTTCCAATCCGCGGGTTTGAGGAACGTTGCGAGGACAAGGGGACGAACGTCCGGAAAGACGACAGAAAAGTAATCGTACGCGTCTTTCGTGAGTTGAGCCAACCGGGCGGCTTGGTCGCGCGCACCCTCGCTGTAACGCGCGTCGAACGGATAGCCGTCGAGCCTCGCGAGATGCTTGACGATCTCGTTGGCTTCGGCCCTTGCCTGTTGCTCCGAAACGGCCGGCGTGGAGGGCCTGGAACGTGAGATACCGAAGAAAGCAGCCACGGCAACGACGCTCATGAGCACCCCCACAGCGATTAGCGCTCGCTTCGTCCGACCTCGTTCCACCCCGGCTTGTTGAAGGCGGCCCATCTGAGTGGCACAATCATCCATGTCCTGGGAGGGTGAGCGCCATGACCGCACACGCCGATCTCTTGACAGAACGTGCCAAAGGCCGCGACACGCGTACCGCGCCGGAGCCGTCGATCCCGGCGCACGTGCTTCGCGTGTATATGGAGGCGATGCAGCGGCTCGGATACGAGGTCGACGCTCAGTGTGCCCAGGCCGGCATCACTCGATCCGATCTCGAGCGCGACCCGGACGCCAGGATCCCGTGTGCGATCTGGCTTCCGATTTTTCAGCGTGCGATGCAGCCGCGGCCGCTGAAGAATTTCCTCTTCAAGGCTGCTGCCGCCATCCCGATCGGGAGCTTCCCGCTGCTCGATTACTTAATCATGACGTCCGATTCGGTCGGCGCCGCCGTCCGCCAGCTCAAACGGTACCTTGGCCTCGTGGACAATCCGCACGCCATCGCGATCGAAGACAGCGAGGATTCAGTCCGCGTGGTGTTCGTGAGTCGCGACGGACGCCCCGCCGACGAATTCGGGATCGCGCTGACGCTGCTTCGCCTGCGAGAGGAAGCGGGGGAGGCATGTCGCCCGAGCTACATCAGCTTCCAGCACATGCCTGAGGACACCACCGAGATCCAAGAGATGTTCGGATGTCCGGTCCACGCTTGTGCCGCGTGGAATGGCTTTGCGCTCTCCCTGAGCACCTGGAACCTTCCGCTTCGACGACGGGATCCGATTCTCGCGAAGCTGCTCCAGCAACAGGCGGACGAAGCGATCGCGCGGCTTCCCCGGATGGAAGACGGACTGTACGATGTGCGACGCGCCCTGGCATCGCGCGTCGCCGGTGGAGATATCCGCATCCAGTCGGTTGCGCGAGCGCTCGCGATCTCGGTGCGTTCACTTCAGCGCCGCCTCGCCACCGCCGGCTCCTCGTACCACCGGCTTGTGGACCTCGCGCGAAAGGACGCCGCCGAACGGTATCTCACGACGTCATCGTTCTCGATTGGCGAGGTCGCGTACTTGCTCGGCTACTCCGAGGCAGCCGCCTTCAACAGGGCCTTCAGGCGGTGGCACACATCGACGCCGCAGGCATTTCGCGCACAGTCCCGTGCAGGACGCGCGACCATAACCGTGAGCGCCTGATCCGGCCTCGTTCTAGAACAGTAGCGGAATCGCAACCTGCACGTAAGGCGCTCCTTGTGGCGCAACTCGCGTATGAGAGTGAGGAAGGCCCGGAGCTCGCGTACTGTTTTCAAGCGCTTCGCGAAGTCGGGACCAATGCTGGAACTGACAGGCAAGCGGCTCGGTCTGGGGCGGCTCTAAGACGCGACGCTACGTACGCTCCAGGCCGCCGATATCGCTGGCATCCCCGCAATGGCAGTACACGCGAAGGGTGACGCGGCGCCGTGAGTTGTACGAGCGCTTCGGCTTCGTGTCGGGTGGCCGTTGGGCGGGCAGTATTACTGGTCGAGCCGCGGCAGCCGGCGTGCCGGTAAGTGATCGCAGCACATTAGGAGGTCTTACACAATTCGGGTTGTCCGATTGTAAGCGTTCGTAAGTTGTTGATTCTAAATGGAGAGATGTCCGGGTGGTTGAAGGAGCACGCTTGGAAAGCAAAGCGGGCGAGCCACACTGAGCCACTCCCCAGCGCGGCAACGCACACGCGATCAGCGACTTAACGTTCCAGAACGATCACTCGGTGTGCGCCCGTAAACCTCCATGTTTATCGAGGTTTTGAGGGTCACCTATCACAGTCCTATCACAATCGCTGTTTTTACTTAAATACACCACACAGTATCCGTTCGACATACCATCCACTGAGCGGAGGCGAGATCGAACAATTCGGGACGCTCGATCGTGTAGTTCGGTGCGGCACCGGGTTCGAATCGAGTTCGGCTCGAATACGATCCCGATTAAGAGAAGACTCGGTCCATCTAACGCAACCCCGCACGACTAATGGAGGTACTTCCCCTCGCGATCTACTGTCACGACGCCCTGCCGGCCGTTCACAGTCCCTTGCGTCAGGAATTCCGCGAACGCTCTGTGAACGACCTTGTGATTTCGTTCGAAGAGCAGGAAGTGTGTTGCGCACTGGACTTTCACCATGGTCTTTTCCGTCGACCCGAGATCGGCGTACAACGTCGGCGCCTCTTGTGCAAACCGTGGATCATGCTCGCCCACAACCAGCAACACAGGCACCTTCATTCGCTTTGCTGACGCCCGATTCCATCCTGCGTCCACCTGACTGCCTGTCGGCACTCTGTACAACATGCCTGGTGGAGTGCCCCAGGAGGCAGCCCCTGGATCGACGTACGTCCGGAGCGATGTCATCAGCGCCTCGTGAACTCCAGGATCAACGATGTCTTCACAGCGCCGCATGCGTTCCCACGGAATCAAGGGTTCCTCGAGGCGCCTTACGGTAAAGGGCCAGGGGGGAACGGCTGCGCGCGGTGCCTGATCATTCGTCAGCGTATTCGACGGCGGGAACTCTGCGGGCGCGTCCGGTCGATAACCGGGACCGAGGAGCGCGAGTCTTTCAACCTTCTCGGGATGCTGGGCTGCATACAATCCGAATCGAAATGTCGCACGCGACCACCCGGCCAACGAAACGCGGGACCTCCCGGTCTGTCGCCGGATGTAATCGACGACGGAATCAATCTCCGGTAATTCCGTAAAGATCGTGACGAGGTGCCGCGGGTACCGGGCCGTACACGGCGCAGCCAGTGGGTTGGGGATGAGCAGACGTTGATCGGATGGATCAGCGTTGCACGGGTCATCCATCGTTGGACGGGGCGAGCGCCCGTACGCTGTGTGATCCATCAGATAGACGTCGAACCCCTCCTCGGCGAGCGCCGCCGCAATGCTGTAGGTTTTGTAGTTCAAATCCAGCAGCGCCAGAGTCGATGTCGACCCCTGGTTAGTGAACAGAACAGTCCCCTTCGTTGGCGGCCGGTCGGTTGACCTAACGTGCCGCACGGAAATGCCCACGTGTTCTCCGGCGTTAGCTGGCACCGTCGACACGTGCGGAACAAAAATGTCTTCTCGCGTAACGCCCGTGGGGGATTGCGCCGCGGCTAGATGGTCAAGAACGCGTTGCGCGCACGCAGCGACAAGGACAACAGCCAGTATCCGCGAAAGGGCAAATCTCAGCCGCATGTGGCATCTCCGACAGCAAGCGACCGCAAACTAGGGGACTTGGCGGTCAGCGCGCGAACTCGTAAACACTGCGGCGTTAAGTTAAGCGTTACCCACCCTCGTTCTTCTGTCTGTTCGGGGAGCGATCTGTGTAAATGGCTCGCCGCTGCGCGAGAACACCTTCTTCATGCGCCTCATGGTTGCGTGAGCAGATACTTCGCCAGCCAGAACATCCTTGCCCCAGATCGAAACGCCCTCTTCGCGATTGAACAGCATGTGACCTGGCGCGACCAACGGATTTTCGGACGGCTCCTTGGGTGTGAATGGCGCGGTAACTGGGATCGAGACGCTCAGTGCGCGCATAGACCCCCTCCCTACGGACATCCTTATACACGCGATCCGCCGTCGGATACGTGACTACATTGTGGTAAGATTGTAGTCACCTATGGAAACCGTTGGGATACGTGACCTCAAGGCCCATTTGAGCCGCCATTTGAAGCGAGTGCGATCGGGTGTACGGCTGGCCGTGACCGAGCGCGGTCGAACGATCGCGACGATCAGCCCCATCGAATCGCCGCCAAACGTGGACTGGGCCCACCAACTCGTCGCCGAGGGCCGTGCGCAGTGGAACGGCGGCAAGCCGATAGGGTCTGCGCGTCCTCCGAAGTTGACGCGCAAGACCGCGGCTTCGGTGGTTCTCGAAGATCGCCGTTGACGCTATACCTGGACACGAGCAGTCTCGTGAAGCTGTACGTCCAGGAGGTTGGGTCCGAGGAGGTGCGCAACTTCGTCGCTCAAGCTGCCGTCGTGTCTACCTCGATCGTGGCGTATCCTGAAACTCGCGCGGCGCTGGCGCGGCTTCGACGGAGTGGCGATCTCACTCCCGCAAAGTTCGCCGCAGCGAAACGGAATTTCGAGGAGCAGTGGCCTGCCTTCTTGACGCTGGAGGTCACCGCTGCGGTGAGCCGTGAAGCCGGAGACTTCGCAGAGCGGTACGCACTGCGCGGCTTTGACGCGCTGCATCTCGCGTCGTTCGCGGAAGTCGCTCGCCGCGCGGGTCCTTCCGACACACGCTTTTCCAGCTTCGATGATCCATTGAACAAAGCGGCTCGCGATATCGCCCGGCGGCTCTCAGCTGGCCTCTGAAATCCAGCTTTGGCGTCACCGAAGTGTCCGCCCAGCGAGCGCCCTCCAGCGCATATACTGGGTGGAGTGGTCGCCTTCGGGTGGTTCACGCGTGCCCGTAAGTGATCTCAGGACATTAGGACGTGTATCACAATTCGGTTTTTCGGGCTGATCCACTCGCCCGTAAGCCATTGATTCTAAAGCGGAGAGATGCTGGAGCGGTCGATCAGGCACGCTTGGAAAGCGCAGCGGGCGAGGAACGCCGAGCAATCCCGACGCACGTTACCGCATACTCACTCAACGAGTTAGCCTCCAAAAAAGATCGCTCGGTGTGCGTTGGTAAATCTCTATGTGCGTCGAGGTATTGAGGGGCATGTATCACATTTCCATCACAATCCCTGTCTTCACTTAGGCCGCTTTCCTGTTTTCGGCTCCTTGATTGCGTGAGCATCGACGGACGCGCTTAGTCGCGCGATCAATGAGTGCGCGGCCGTGGCGGCTATCGTGCACCACCAGGGTGACCGCCCGTCACAGCGATCGCTGTGCGCCATCGCCGCGCATGGATCACTAGCGGACCCCGACCCACACGCGCCCACGTCTGATTTCAAAACATGCGACGCACGTACCGCACGCGCTAAAAACCGCAGTACGGATTCGGCGCAGGAAGCTCACCGCGAAACGGCAGATTTACCGGCGCCAGGATGACCGAGACATCCTTAGCGGGCTGCCCCGTTTCGTTGCGGCCGAGGTGTCCGCGCCCGTTGTCAACGTAGCCTTGCCCAGCGGACACGACATGCGGCGTACACGTAGGGTCGTCGGCCTCATAGAACGTGACTTGGCCTTGTATCACGTTGACAAAGACGGGACCGGGGTGGGTGTGCCACCCAGTTGAGCCGCCGGGAGTTGAGCCGACGGGAGCGTAGTCGTGCGTACGGACCACCATGTCGACGTGAGATTTGGCTTTGGCCTCGAAATTGACGAGCGAGTCGGTTTCGACCTT
>Ga0137368_10005496_pt1 | contig 13389 bp, 12 predicted proteins | sample SagtaG_13_FD_104917 | JGI IMG/M metagenome (GOLD analysis project Ga0137368, IMG submission 104917) | Vadose zone soil microbial communities from Sagehorn Ranch, Mendocino, California, USA - Sage1_L_100_16 metaG | ecosystem: Environmental > Terrestrial > Soil > Vadose zone | place: USA...
CGGAGGGTCTCATGCAGGGCTATTTCACCTATCTTCTTGAGCGTGAGTTAAATACGCCAGGCTTTCTGAAAAGTATCAAAGAGTAGATGGCATTCGTTTCCCCCAATTCAATATAAATATCCAAGCCAGCAGGACGACTACGGGTTTCAGAATCCTCCACACAAGGATTTGGAACCATTTCCATTTAAACGAATAGATGATCTGTGCAATGATCCAACGCGCGATCAAAACCTGACCCAAGGCGCTCCTTAATAGCCGACGCTTATATCCGTTAAATAAAAATTCGTTTTGCTGAAACGCCTCGCCGATTTCGCGCGCTGCGAGCGCGCCATATCCCAATGCGATACTGATTCCCTCCCCGAGAAATGGATCCGCTCCGGCAGCGTCTCCCACCAACAACACACGCGGGACAGACATTTGATTCTGAGGAGAAAACCAGCGAATCGGATGTCCCTTGATTTCATATTTTTCCAAATCGTATCCAAAGCGCGACATCTCTTTTGCAAGAGGGTCTTTCAATTGAGGGCGTTTTTCATTTGCAAGCATGTTCGTATCATAGATCCCCCAACAGCGCATCATTTCACCATTGACTTGCGTTGGAAAATCCCAAACATACCCTGCGATATTGTTAGCAACTGGGAAAAAGTCGAAATAGGCTCCCTTACGTTGTTCGTCATTGCGAGGGGTGTTCTTCCCCGAAGCGTCGCCGTGGCGCCGTGGCGACACAATCTCTTTCTCGATTAGAGTGGAGATTGCTTTGTCGCAACCTACGCTTCTCGCAATGACATTGTATTCAGGAGTCAACACCTCTAACACCCTCGCCGTGTGAACAGGCACTTTGGGGAAAACACATCGACGCGTGACGCCGTTTGATCCATCCGCGCCAACCACAACCCGCGCGCGGAAATCGCCTTGATCTGTTTCGACTATGACATGACCTTGATAAGGAATAATGTTCTTGGTCGTCACTCCTTCTCTAATCTCTATTCCCTTGCTCTTTGTTTTTATCGCCAGCCAGTTATCGAACTCGTCGCGGCGGATCACGCGTAGCGCATGTCGTTTGGGTACGCGGATATTTATCCCTTTTGATTCAAAGTCGAAGTGGATTCGGTCTGCGTCCACATGCGGGACCTCGCCAACGTCGAGACCAAGTCGTTGCAGAATGATCTCCGCGTCAATCACGAGTCCGCCCGCGCACAGCTTGGGGCGTGGGTAACGCGCTTTTTCCAGGATCAAGATGCGGGACGTAAGATCAGGAAAATCCCTTGCAAGGTGAAGCGCAGTAGAGAGTCCGCTAGGACCTCCACCAATAATAAGAATATCGTATTCCTGCATATTACTTAGGGCGTGTATGCAAAATCCTCTGACATGTCGTTCTGAGTGAGCGGCGCCCCAGCGCCACGACGAAGAATCCCGTATTTTGCCTGAGAACCAGCCTAGAATCGAGACTCTTCGCTCCGCTCAGAGTGACATAATCTTAATTTGCATACAGACCCTAGGCTTATGCAAAACGTCCCGAAGGTTTGAATCGCTCAACAGCGTTTTTTGGGTGAAACCTTCGGGACGCTACATTTAATGGCGCAAGATTTGCGAGAGGAATAATTTTGTGCGATCGTTTTGAGGGTTATTGAAAATTTGGGTTGGAGTACCCTGCTCAACGATCTCACCTTTGTCAAAGAAGATCATGCGGTTCGCTACAGCTCTTGCAAATCCCATTTCATGTGTGACAGCGACGATGGTCATGCCGCTTTTGGCGAGCTCGATCATCACATCCAACACCTCCTTGATCATCTCAGGGTCGAGCGCAGAGGTAGGCTCATCGAAAAGCATGATGCGCGGTTGCATAGCGAGTGCACGGGCGATTGCAACGCGTTGTTGTTGTCCACCTGAGAGTTGAGCGGGGTACTTATTGGCTTGTTCTGGGATCCCTACGCGCTGAAGCAATTGCATCGCTAATTCACGGGACTGCTCCTTTGGTACTCGCTTGACCCATGAAGGCGCCAGGGTAATATTTTGGATGACCGTAAGATGGGGAAACAGGTTGAACTGCTGAAAGACCATGCCTACTTCCTGACGAATCGCTTCCACATTGCGGATGTCATGCCCAAGTTCGATTCCATCCACAATGATCTGTCCCTTTTGGTGTTCCTCCAGGCGGTTGAGGCAGCGAATAAAAGTGGATTTCCCTGAACCAGAAGGACCGAAGATGACAATCACTTCGCCCTTCTGAACAGTAAGGCTAATACCTTTAAGAACATGGAACTGGTCGAACCATTTGTGTACCTCTCGGCAAATAATAATCTCTTGCGGACTGTTGGTTTGGTTCATGTAATTCTCCAATTACTCGTCATTGCGAGGGCGTTTGCCCCGAAGGGATCTCACACCTCAAATCGAATGAGAGATTGCTTCGCCCGATGGGCTCGCAATGACGATCAAGTCTTAACGCTTGCCTACCCCGAGTGCTTCTTCCATGCGACGGCTGCCGTACGTGAAAGCCAGATTGAAAAGCCAGTAGATAAGAAACGCGAAAAGGAATACTTCGCGATGTGTGCCAAGCCATTCAGTCTGCGCGAGAATCGCGCGTGCAGTTCGTACTATATCGAACAAGCCGATAATGGCAACGAGGCTGGTATCCTTGAATAAGCTGATGAAGGAATTGAACAATGCGGGGATGACCGCGCGTAAGGCTTGCGGCAGGATAATCAACACCGTGGCTTGCGCGCCATTTAGTCCCAGTGCCTGCGCGGCTTCATATTGCCCGCGGTCAATGGCTTGCAAACCGCCGCGCACATTTTCGGCTTGATACGCGGCTTCAAAAATGATGAAACCTATCATGGCGCGAATGACAAGATCTGGCCGTACGTTGATAGGCAGGAAAAGTGAAAGGAGAATGGAGGCCGTGTAGAGAATCGTGATGAGCGGGACGCCGCGGATCAGCTCAATGTAGCCAATGCTGAAATATCGAATGACGGGAAGCTGACTGCGCCTGCCCAGCGCCAGCAGGATGCCAAGCGGAAGGGCACCAAAGTTACCGACAACCGTCAGCAGGAGGGTAAGGAGGAGACCACCCCACAGGCTTGAGGCGACAGGCGGAAGCGTCGGGATGTACTTGGTTCCAGCAATTAAAAAGAAAATGAGCGGGAAATACACGAGCCAACCTACGGTGGCAATCAGAGTACCGCGTGGCAGAAAGCGTCCGATAAAATAGAAGATCGAAAGAATGGCTTCAGCCAGTAGCCACTCATCCCAGACATCCCATTGGAAGAACAAGGCAATCACTGCAAAGGCCGCGCCCGCACCGAGCGCGATCAATGCAAAGCCGCGCGCCGCGTTCTTCCACACGCCCCATGAGAGGCCAATCAAGCCTGCCAGAATAAAGATCGTAAACCATACACGCCCGATTTGATCACGTGGATATTGCCCGATCATGAAAAGTGTAAGGTTGGCTTCGATCACCCCCCAGCGCGCTTCGGTGGTCGCCCATTCTATGGCTGGTTTGAGAACTGTGTACAGTAACCAGGCGGCGAACAGGGTCAGCGCAAGGTTATACCAAGTGTTGAACAGATTTTTGCGCACCCAGGCCAATGGCCCAACGGTGAGAACCGGAGGTTTTACTTCGACCGCGGCCATGTCAACGCTCCACCAGTTGAATACGTTTGTTGTAAATATTCATTAACAGGGACGTGAACAAACTCATGCTCAAGTAACTGAGCATCATAATCACGATGATTTCAATCGCCGCGCCCGTCTGATTAAAGATTGTCCCCGAGACGCTAAACAGATCAGGATACCCAATGGCAATCGCGAGGGATGAATTCTTCGCGAGATTCAAATACTGACTTGTGACTGGTGGCACCATGATGCGCAATGCCTGCGGGAAAACTACCAGTCGAAGCGTTTGACCGTTTGTTAGCCCAAGCGACCGCGCGGCCTCAACCTGTCCCTTTGCAACCGCCTGAATCCCGGCGCGCACGATCTCCGCGATAAAGGCACCCGTGTATATGACTAAACCAAATAAAAGAGCAGCAAACTCAGGCGTAAGCCGAAGTCCGCCTTTGAAGTTCAAACCTGTCAATTCGGGGATGAATGGTTTTAATGGCGGCCCGGACTGAAGCAATGCCCCAAGCCAAATGATGATTATGGGGACTAATAAATATGCCAGATTCCACCAAGGCGATAATGGAACACTGGCACGTTTACCCGCCGATCGTAATGCAAACCAGACAACAAAAATGGAAATAAAAGCAATGATGACATAGATACGCCAGGCAGGAAAAGTAGGTGTTGTTTCAGCCCAGATCAAATAAACGCCGCGTTGGGTCAAGTAAATCGGACCGGGCAACTTGATTGCCTGTCGAACAGAGGGTAGTTGAATAATGACGCCGAAATACCAGAACATCAACTGAAGGAGGAGCGGTGTATTGCGGATCACTCCGACATAGGCAGCCGCAAACCTGTTGATCAGCCAGTTGGACGACAATCGCGACACACCAGCCAGCACACCCACGATGGTTGTCATCACAATTCCAAGCACGCTGACTACCAGAGTGTTCACCAGTCCAACCAGAAGCGCGCGCCCATAGGTATTGGAAGGATCGTAAGGAATGAAAGACTCGCCGATCCCGAAACTTGCCGGGTTTTTCATGAAACCGTAGCCTACTGCTAATCCCTGGCGGGCGAGGTTGGAAGTGACGTTAAGATACAAATATCCAGCAACCAACGCTAGCACAATGAGAAAAATCAATTGTGCCAGTATTTTTAGAAAACGAATATCACGCCACAGAAGCCGGATGTTCATTGAATGTGGATCGGGCGGCCCAGAGTTAACCAGACCGCCCGACAGTCAAATTTTGATTTAGCGGAAAGGTGGCGCGTACATCAAGCCACCGTTTGTCCATAGCTCGTTTTGGCCACGTGCCAGGTTGAAGGTAGCCAGATTGCGATCGTACACTTCACCGTAATTGCCAACCAGCTTAATGGCGCGATAGATGAAGTCGTTACTCAAACCCAGTTTGGAACCGAGTTCCCCTTCCACACCTAGTAGGCGGCGGACCACCGGATCTTCGCTGGTAAGGAATTCATCTACATTTTCAGATGTGATGCCAAGTTCTTCAGCTTGGATCATGCCATACACAACCCAATGAATGGCATCCGCCCACTTGTCGTCACCTTGTGCGACAGCCGGAGCCAATGGCTCTTTTGACATGACCAAATCAAGAATCACATGATCGGCAAAGTTCTTAAGGACAGCCTGTCCTTGTGTCGCGAGCTGTGAGCGGTCAGAGGTGATCGCATCACAGCGACCCTCATCATAAGCCTGAAAGGCAGCGTTCTGATCTTCGAAGACCACCGGCGTGTAATTTACGCCTGCGGCACGGAATTGATCTGCAAGATTGAGTTCAGTCGTCGTTCCACTTTGCACACAGACATTCGCGCCCTCCAGTGCGTCGAGACCCGCAGTAGGATCACTCACAATATCCTTTTTCACCATGATGGCTTGACCATCATAAAAAGTAACAGGACCGAAGGTGAGTCCAAGTTCTGCATCACGATCGTAGGTCCAGGTACTGTTTCGGCTGAGCACATCCACTTCACCAGATTGCAAGGCTGTGAAGCGTTCCTGTGCGCTCAAACTACGGAATTCAACAGCATTGGCATCATTGAAGAAGGCCGCAGCCCAAGCGCGGCAGAAATCCACATCAAAGCCGGTCCAGTTGCCTGCGCTATCTACAAACCCGAAACCCTGGAAGGTGCCGTGCACACCACAGATGACCTTGCCGCGATCCAGTACGGTTTGCAGACGTTCGCCGCCTGCAACTGGAGCTGGAGCAGCGGTTGGTGTTTCACCACCAGTAGTCGTTGTCGTGGTCGCTGTTTCCACACCCGCGGCAGGAGCTTGAGCTGTCACGATACGGGTGACTTCCACGGTAACAGGCGTGGCAGCAATTGGCGTTCCACAGGCTGCAAGCACGAGGCTTGCAAACACAACCAGACTGAAGAGAGGGGACAACTTACGCATGATTTTCTTCTCCTTTTGGCGAATCTTTTGTTTGGGAAAACAAATGGCGAATAACACAAACTCTACATCAACGCTTGCACCTCCAATCTTTTATTTTACAAGATCATGTCCCTCTAGCTGGTAAACAACCATTATGACTTGGAATTATATAAAAAGCATAAGGGAGAGTCAATAAATTGATGTGTTTGTAAGAAGGCAGATCACGCACTTTGTTTTGTTCAGGCTGCAAATCAGCTGGATCGATTCTTCATATATTGTTAAACGTAAGCTCCGGACCACGTCTCGAAGAGTCTGCCGCCGCGTTCACCGTCTTTGTAGAACGTCAGGTAGGTGAATGTTTGGTAGCGGATGAATTTTTGTTCCTTGGGATCTTTTACGGCAAGATCGTAATAGGAGCGCCACGTGCCGGAGTTAATGTAGAGTTGGTCTTGTTCATTTGGCGGTTCCCCATCTGAATCGAGTGGGACAATCTCATGCTGATGGGTATGTCCATAAACAACAAACCGGGCCGAATCATCAAGAAATGCTGATTCCTGCAGCGCATGCTCGGCAAGAGAGCGTCCATTTTCCCGTAATCGATCATGTACCCATAGGACAATGTCGTTGAGAGTTTCAAAGGAGGTACGTTTGGATATTTTAATTACCAATTGGAGAGCATCCACGATGTCAAGCTTGAATGCTTTATCCTGTTCGCGAACGACATCAAGCTGAAGGAACTCATCGCAGATATCGTCCCATACTTTTTTAAGCTCTGTTTCCAAAGCGGTGCTTTCCGCATAACGTTTGATCTGTCCACTGATCCATAGCGGGGTAGCCAGCGCCGGGCGCACGTTCGTGATTCGGCGCAAGCTATCGATGATGCCAATCGGCAGTTGATTGCCATAACGTTTTTGTACCTCGACCGGGAAACGATTACAGACATCCATCGTGAAGACATCCCCGAGCGTAGAGTAGTTGCGTCCTTTTTCGCGGTTGAAGTTAAATTTATCGTAGCAGTCACCGTGACGAACGAAGACTCGATAGGACTGCAATATTTCACGCAGCGCGGGATGTTCGTCCAGGTCGTAGGGGAAAGGACCGAAGTCGTTGCACAAGCCCAGCGACTCGATAATTGTTTTACGGACCTCATCGAAGGCTTTCCCTGGAAGATGATAGTACCAATCGTGGTTGCCCACCATGTAATGAATGCGGACTCTGATTGGAATGCGTTCTTTTGAATCCTCGTCAGCTTCCCTGCGGGCATTGGCTGGAGGTAAAAGGACAATTTCTCCGTTTGCACAGCGTCTCAACAGCTCAAGCGACTCCTTGTTGACATCGATAATAGCTTTTGTCGTTTCTGAGACCGTAGTTACAAAATTAGGACTATTGATGTCGGTCCAGGGTCGAGTGTAGTTTAACGCGCCGTGCGCAGTATCCAGCCAAAGCGTGGAATGAAGCGGATCCAGGATATCGCCCATTAGCAGAAGATCAAGGTTTTCAATAGGACGGTACGTGCCATCCTGGCGTAACGAAGCGTAATAAGCTGTTTCGCGCAGGCGATTTGAAAAAAGATCGAATGCTGTTGGTGAGATTGAATTGGCGGTTGTGCCGTCCCCCAGGTGAATATCACTGCTAATGACAAGCATAATGATCCTCCTGAACAATACCAGGAACAACAATTAAATTATAGTCTGAATATATCCTAATTTTAATGAAATGCAAATTTTCCCGGTGATTGGTGTCAAACTACATCCCTGATGAATCCTTCTCATAGTTTCTTCATGGAAGAAGAATATTGACGTATAATCTTAATAAATCGTTTTCCTGGATAAGGTGGGCATTCATGTTTTTCAACATTCAGGCAAGTTGTTATTTCTCGTTCTCACCGCAGACTCAATCTTATTGATGAGGAGGTCTTGTGGCTCGTAAAATTCTTGCTGGAATCTTGATCGCATTCAGTGCGATATTTCTTGTGTTAAGTGTCGTGGGCATTGGAGCAATCTGGTTCTACAAAGGAACATTGACCCGTGAAGTGACCAGTCGACTCACGGAAATAGATGCTCAATTGGCACAAGCGCAGGCTACTTTGCAAAGCTCAGAGAAGGAACTGCAGCGTGCTCTGCGAATTGTCGATGCAGCGCAGGCCGCGCTTGAAAAAATGGCTGAACAGACCGGTAGTGCAAAGAGTCTTTTTGATAGTATCCAGAGTACTATCGATGATAAGCTGCTGCCCGATTTGAAAACCACTCGTGAGAGAATTGATTCTGCACGCACGACTCTGGAAAGTTTGCAATCCGTGCTCAAGAGTGTTAGTGGTTTTATTCCTGGCGTTGATCTGAATGCCCCAACCAAAACATTGACCGATCTTATCGCCTCTACCCATTCCTTGGATACGGAAATCTCCAATGTAGAGGCGCTGGCAACCCAGGCTTCTACGTTTGTGAGCGACACATCCTTTTTGCTGGGTGGTGATCTGACAGAAACACGCACCAGTCTACAAAATTTTATTGCCTATACTCAGGAATATCAAAAGAAAGTGGCTGGCTGGCGTGATCAGGATAAGGATTTGCTGGATAAGGCACCCAGATGGATTGACCAAGCCTCGATCATTCTGACAATCTTCCTGCTCTGGTTTGGTCTTTCGCAATTCGGCTTGCTCCTGCATGGACTTAGTCTCCAGCGAGGGGAAGATCCACTTTATGTGTTAAGAAGAAATCGTATCAGCCTTGTAGAGGAAAATGAGGAGATTATTTAGCAAAACAAAAGGGTAATGCAATTAAGTTCACCTAAGTTCACCTTACAATTGTGTGGATTGACTTAGAACATTTGTTCTAATATAATTCCCTTGTGTCTCTTTTGGATCGCATCCGGCAATACTTATCGCAAGTGTATAAAAAGGGGAAAGAGCCGCGTGTCTTTTTAAAGGATGAAGAATTAATCGCAACCATCAAAAACGTGGCGAGACAGGAAAAACGTACTGAAGAAGAAATCGTGGCTGAGTTTACAAAGGCGGGATTGAATCAATTTTTGACTCAACATGAACTGGATAATCGTTGGGCATCTCTTTCACAGCGCGAGCAGCAAGTGATTGCATTAATTTGTCTCGGACATAGAAATTATGAGATCGCGAATATTCTAGGCATTGCACCTGAAACCGTGAAGACACACTTACAGCGCATCTTCGATAAATTCCAATTGCGCAGCAGCAAAGAGTTGCGTCTGGCTTTAAGAGATTGGAATTTTCGTGATTGGTGGGAGCATAACCAGCAAAGCTAGGGGCACAACTAATTATCATCCAATATTTAGGTCAACCGTTGGTCTACCCCAGCAATCCCCCTCTAAATCCCCCGCCGGGGGATTGTTTTTTTAATTTCTGTGAGCTACTTTGAAAAACCAAGCGCGTTGAACCTCTGTTTAACTTCTCCAAGGATTTTCAAATGACACAATCGAAACGACAGAAACATCTATTTCTTATCTACGCCCACAGCGACAAAAATGCCGTTCGCAAGTTGTATCACCGCCTCACCAGGAGTCACATAACGACATGGATGGATGAAATGGAGTTATTGTCCGGACAAAATTGGAAGTACGAAATCCGCCAGGCAATCCTTAGGAGTGATGCTGTCATTGTTTGCCTTTCGAAGCAATTTAACAAACAGGGAGGTTATCGCCATGAGGAAGTAAAGATCGCACTTGGAAAGGCGAGATCAATTCCTGAAGATCAAATCTTCCTGATCCCCGCCAGATTAGAAAAATGTGATGTACCGGAACCATTGCGCCAATGGCAGTACGTGAGTCTATTTGAAGTTGATGGGTATAAAAAACTTTTGAAGACTTTAAGAGAAAGCCTGTTTTCAAATTCCAGCTAGACTTTGTATTATGGGCTTGACAAAAGAAAAAAAGGGAATATACTAAGTGTGAAATGAACACTAACTATGATGGATACGAAAAGCCTGGGGTGACTGTTGATCTGGTCATTTTTACGGTCAACAAGGATGTGCTAAAGGTAATGCTCGTCAAAAGGGCTGAAGCACCCTTTTCAGGTTATTGGTCTCTTCCAGGAGGGTTCTTGAAGATTGGTGAATCACTGGAGGAGGCTGCGTTGAGGGTCCTGGAAGAGAAGACTGGTGTGAAGGAAGTTTATCTTGAACAACTCTATACTTTTGGTGAGCCAGACCGCGATCCGAGGGCCCGTGTCATCACCGTGACCTATTTTGCGTTGATCCCATGGAAAAATCTGATGACTCCAGAATCCAATAAGGTTACTGATGTCACGTGGCACCCTAGCAACCAGCTGCCCAGGCTGGCCTTTGATCATAAAGACATTATTAATTATGCAATCCAGCGTCTGCGAGCAAAAGCAGGTTACAGCAATATCGTATATGGATTGATGCCCGAAAAGTTCAGGCTTTCAGATCTTCAGAAGATGTATGAAATTATCCTAAATAAACCTTTGGACAAGAGAAATTTTAGAAAACGGATGCTTGCTAGCGGACTGCTACAAGAAACTGGCAGGAAGGATATCGTAGGTGCCCACAGACCTGCCATGTTATATCAGTTCAAAAAAATGGAGATTGCCTTTCTAGACTAAATTTTTTTACCCTGTAGTTAGTGTAAGAAACACACTTATAGATACTGATAAGTTATCAAATACAAGGTGAACCATGAATCAAGAATTGGAAATCATTGCAAATCGGTTGATGCAAGCAAGCACGCCGGAAGAAGTCTTTGGAGAGATCAAAGCTCGATATGATGAGATGTTATTCGTGTTGCAGAAAAATTATCGAGCGATTGCCAAAATTGCTCACCCAGATATGTATCACACGAAGCAGGAACAACTATTGGCTCAAACGACATTCACTTTGCTGACGGATTGGTTAGGCAAGGCGCGCGAGAAGATTAAGGCTGGTGAATACGGAAAAAGAGTGGATTCATCGAAAACGATTCTCCGGACCAGGAAAAGAGAGTACTCGGTTGAAGGATCTTATGTGCAGGAGCGAATTTTCAATCTTTACCCGTGCAGTTTTATTGAAGATGGTCGAGTCCACCAGTCCGTTCTCAAAATCATTCGTGAATGGCATGATAACAATTTGGCTGAAAACGAGACGAGAGCTTTACGCACGCTTTCCAGAGGCAGAGATGCAGAACAGTTTTCTCCTTACATCCCAAATCTGATCGATGCCTTTGTTTATGAAGGCGCAGGAGCGGATCGGCAAGCTATCGTCCTCGAAAAATACGATGGCTGGTATTCACTGGAAGATGTCTATAAAGCTTACCCCGCTGGGATCGATCCCAAAGACATGGCATGGATGTGGCGCAGGCTGTTGGTCGCTTTAGGGTTCTCTCATGCGAACAAAATCCTGCATGGCGCGGTCCTGCCTCGCAACGTATGGATCCTCCCGCAAGAGCATGGTTTGATGTTGGTGAACTGGTATTCTGCCGTGTTCGATCCGTTGACCATCGGGCAGCGTATTCAAGCGATTGCTTCGGATGATGCAGGTTGGTATCCGCAGGAAGTGGTGAGAGGCGAAATTCCCTCGTTTGGAACAGACATTCATATGTCTGCAAAATGTATGGTCTGGTTGTTAGGAGGTGATCCACAAAGGAAAGTATTGCCTGAATCTGTCCCCACCCCGCTAAAGGCTTTCTTAAAGGGCTGCATTTTGCCCGATAGGCGGGCTCCTCAAAATGCCTGGAATTTGAAAGAGGAATTTGATGAACTGCTCGGAAGGCTCTGGGGCAAACGTAAATTTCATCCATTCAGTATGAAGTAAAACCCATTCACCAAAAGGAGGCACAAATGGGCAGCGGAAGATGGTCCACAAATGTTTATGATGAACATAATCACTTCAAGGCAGCCGCAGGGAAAAGCATTTTTGATTACAGTGACGGCATGCATAAATCTGGTAGATCGACATGGCATGTGCATAAGAGTCTCGATCCGAAAGGATGCGGGGTCAGAGAGAGTCGCGATAACGATGAGCACCCTGAATCGACGGCGATTGCCGTGATGTTTGACGTCACTGGCTCGATGGGCTCGATCCCTGTTACATTGCAGAAGAAGTTACCGGAGCTTTTAGGGCTTCTGTTACGCAAGGGATATGTAGCCGATCCTCAAATTCTCTTCGGCGCAATCGGCGACGCGACCTGTGATCGAGTCCCGTTGCAGGTCGGGCAATTCGAATCAGATAATCGCATGGATGAAAACCTCGAGAATATATTCCTCGAGGGTGGGGGTGGCGGCCAGCAGACCGAGTCCTATGAATTGGCCATGTACTTCCTCGCGCGCCACACCGATATCGACTGCTGGAACAAACGTGGGCATAAGGGCTATTTGTTCATGATCGGGGATGAAATGGCTTATCCCTCCGTGAAAAGGCATGGGTTCAGAGACATTATTGAGGAGGGTGCGGAGCGCGATATTCCTACCGCGGAGATTATCCGCGAACTCCAGCAGCGTTATCACGTTTTTTACATTCTGCCGCAGACAGCCAGCAATGGACGCGATGCAAAAATCCTTGGCTTCTGGCGAAAACTCCTCGGGCAAAACGTCCTCGAGCTTGAAGATCCCGAGGCAGTCTGTGAAACGATCGCGCCTACCATTGGAATGATGGAGGGCACCATTGACCTGTATGCGGGTACAGATGATCTCAGAGAGTTTGGAACGGCTGACAGTACGCTGAAAGTAGTCACGACGGCTCTTGAAAATATCCCTGTTAACATGACCAAAGCAAAAACGCTGAGCGGTTTTCTGCCTGGTCTGCGCTAAAACCTATTCGCTCCGATAGGGTCAAATGAAAATCTATGTCTCCCGATGGTTCTGTTTGATCTCGACCATCGGGAGCAAGATGAAACATCTGGAGATAGAAATGGATAAAACAAAAAACACGGCGATCTTGATCGCGGACCTGGGCTATGGGGATGCCGGAAAAGGCAGCATCGTGGATTACTTGACCCGCACGACGGGCGCGCATACCGTGGTTCGATATAACGGCGGAGCACAGGCGGCTCATAACGTGATTGCGCCGGATGGCAGGCACCATACCTTTGCCCAATTCGGAAGCGGGACCTTCGTTCCGGGCACACGAACGCATTTATCCCGTTTTATGATGGTTCATCCGTTGGCAATGCTTGCGGAAGAAAGACATCTTCGTTCATTAGGGATCTCGGACGCTTTCAACCGCGTCAGCATTGACCGGGAAGCGCTGGTGACAACTCCGTTTCAGCAGTCAGCCAACCGGCTGAAGGAAATCGCGCGCGGCGATGGACGCCACGGAAGCTGTGGCATGGGAGTCGGCGAAACAATGTCTGATTGGCTCACCTATGGTTCACAGGTTCTTTTTGCTGGAGACTTGAGTGACCGACCAACCACCTTCAAAAAATTGAACTTC